>FWPV01000333.1_pt1 | contig 155630 bp, 142 predicted proteins | sample 2228371 | NCBI WGS metagenome assembly FWPV01 (sample SAMEA103939776, study PRJEB20133) | metagenome
CCACCTTGAACATCTCCATGCAGGTCTTGAGCTTGCCCTGATGGTTGTGCCCGATCTCGGCAATGACATAGCACTCCGAGGCATCGTCAATGACCCGGTTCTGAATCGTCAAACGTCTCATGAGACGAACCTCCTTGAAATGGGCCCTTCCCCGGGGGCGCGACGTCCGCCGTGGCGCCTCAGCGGCGTTGCGGGCCCGACGCGGGTTGCCGGGTGACCCTCCCGCCCTCCACAAGGTAGGCCGTGTCGGCCTCTTCGAGGAGGGCGGATTGGTGGGAAATGGCCAGAATCGTGATGTCGCCTTTCAGGCGCCTGAGCGATGCACAAATCTCTTTTTCGGTTTCGGGATCCAGGGCGGTGGTCGCCTCATCCAGGATCAACAAGCGCGGGCGCTTCACCAGCGCGCGGGCGATGGCGATGCGCTGACGTTGGCCTCCTGATAACATGCTTCCCCGTTCACCGACAACAGAAAACATCCCTTGCGGCAGGGCCTCGACGAAAGGCCATGCGCCGGACGCCACGAGGGCGTTTTTCACCTCGTCGGCGGAGAGGCCGTGGCTTCCGAGGGCCACGTTCTGGAAGACCGTGTCGTTGAGCAGCACGTTCTCCTGCGGCACGTACCCGATCCGGCGGCGCCAGTCCCGCACATCGATCTGCGAGAGAGGGACATGGTCGATGCGGATCTCGCCGGAGGCGGGGCGGATCAGGCCGATCAGCAGATCGGCGATCGTGCTCTTGCCCGCGCCGGAGGGGCCGAAGAGGACGACGAAGCCGCCGGCGGCGATTTCGAGCGTCACCCCGCGCAGCACGGGTTTGGCGTCGTAGTCGAACGAGACGTTTTCGAAGCGGATCCCTTCCTTCAGTTCCGGAGCGGCGAGCCCCCCGCGGCTTTCGGGAACGGCCAGGGCCCGCTCGATTTTTTCCGCAAGCGACCAGTAGGCGCTCTCGAACTCCACGAGGTTGATGTACTCGTGTTGGATCTTCTGGAACTGTTTCAAACTTTTGCCGACGCAGAACACCATGGCGATGATCACGGTGAGGGAGAGTTTCCAGAAGACCAGCGCGCCGTACAGGCAGAGGACCAGAAAAAGCGTGAGGATGGGCTCCTGCAGGGAGCCCAGGTAGGCCTTGCTCAGCACCTGTTTCTGCAGCGCGCGGTTCACCTTGCGGGTGCGGTCGTTCAGGAGAAAGGCCGCGGCCTCTTCGCGTGCCATGGCCTTGAGCGGCTTGATCGAAATCAACAGATCGGTCATCTGGGCGATGAGCGCCTGGGTGTGGACCGTCTGTTGCCGCCCGGCCTTGCGGTTTTTCTTGATCAACCCCCTTAAGGCGACGAGGATGACCCCGCCGCCGATCATCGCCAGCAGCGTGGCCTGCCACGACACCAGCACGGCAAGGCCCAGGTAGATCAGCGCCTCGACGGCCATCGAGGCCAGCCGGGCTCCGAAGTGAAAGGCCAGCGAGGCCCGGTGGGCTTCCGTCGCGACACCGTTGGTCAGCTCGCCGACCGGTTGGCGGATGAAGTATTCCCAGCGCGTCTGAAAAAGGGCCTGCAGGAGAGCGAGGCGCATCTCGGTGGCGATGCGGGTGACCGTGTAGCCGATCTGCTTGTTGGCCAGGAAGACGAGCAGGCATTTGAAGATGATGCAGATCACAAAGAGCCCAAGAAGGGCGGGTACGGTAACGTCCAATCCCAGGACGGCCAGGAAACGGCCGACGACGCGGTCGACCAAGAGGCTGACTTCGCCCGCCTCCGAGGCCGGGGAGGCGGCCTGGAAGATCCGGTTGAGGAGGGGAAGGAGCGCGGACAGGCCGAAGCCTTCCGAGACGCCGGCGAAGAGAATGCCCGCCAAGGTCATGAACGTCGGCCACGGATAACGGCGCCCCAGCGTCCAGAAGAGTTTCATGGCGACATCACCCGTGGGGGGCGGGATACCGGGTCGGCGGCGGGAGCCTTGCGCTCGGCCGCCTTCCGTCCTTCAGGCGGCCAGCGCTTCGAAGGCATCGCCGATTTTCTCGATCTGCTCGGGGCTGTGGCCGGCGCTGACGCTGCAACGCAAGAGCGAGCCGCCGTCGGGAGTCGCCGGCGGGAGAACCAAGTTGACGTAGACCCCGTGTTCCATCAGCCGCATCCAGGCCGCATACGCCTCCTCGCGTGCGGCGAAGCGAACCGCGATGATCGGGCTCGGCTCGGGGCCGAGCCGGAACCCGAGGCGCTCGAGCCGCCCGTAGAGGCGCCGGCTGCTTTCCCAGAGCCGCTCCCGGAGCTCGGGGCGGGAGGCAAGGATTTTCAGGGCCGTGCGGGTCGAGGCGATGATCGCGGGGGAGGGGGAGGCGGTGAAGACGTAGGGCCGGTTCGCGTAGCGGATGAGATCGAGCTCCGGGTGGTCGCTTGCGCAGTAACCGCCGATCGCGCCGAGGCTTTTGCTGAAGGTGCCGATCACGAAGTCCACGTCCGCTTCCACACCCGCCTCCTCGGCCCTCCCGCGTCCCCGCTCGCCCAGGACCCCCAGCGAATGGGCCTCGTCCACCACGAGCATCGTCCCCGGGTAGCGGCGCTTGACGGCGGCGATCTCGGCGAGCGGGGCCCGGTCGCCCCACATGCTGTAGATCCCCTCGACGACGACGATCGCGTTTTCCGCGCGGCTCCCGAGGCGTCGCAGGCGCTTGTCGAGGTCCTCGGGGTCGTTGTGCCGGAAGCGGAAGATCTCCGCGCCGCTCAACCGAACCCCGTCGTAAATGCTGGCGTGGCAATCGGCGTCGATCACGAAAACGTCCCCCGGCCCGGCAAGCGTGGAGAGCATGCCGAGGTTGGCGACATAGCCCGTCGAAAAGACGATCACGCCGCGCCGGCCGAAAAAGGCCGCGAGATCCCGCTCGAGCTGTTCGTGGGCGGCATAGCTCCCGTTGGCGACGCGCGAGCCGGTCGTCCCGGTCCCCAGGGTGCGCACGGCTTCACAGGCGGCCTCGACGCAGGCCGGATCGAAGGTCAAGCCGAGATAATTGTTGGTCCCCGCGAGGATGACCGGGCGGCCGTTGATGAAGGCCTCGGTCGCGGAGACCACGCGGTCCATCACCACATGGATCGACGCCATCCCACGTTCGGTCAATTCCTGGCGCAGGCGGGCGAGCGGTCGAAACTTGTCGAAGATCGCCATGCCTATCGTTCTCCGAGCAGCCGTTGTAGGTTCACCACGAAATCCTTGACCGTGCGGATGTCGGGCAGGAGGTTGAGCGGAACCGAGACGTCGAAGCGGTCCTCCACTTTTTCGACGAAGCCCATCACCTTCAGCGAATCGAACTCCAGATCGGCCACGAAATCGGTGTCCTCGCCCACGGTGCGTCCCTCGGGGGCAAGCGGCGAAAGCAAGGCAACCACCTCGCACAGCAACTCGTCGTATGTCTTCATGGGGCGTGTTCTCCCGACACTCGGTCCGACGCAAGGCCCCGGCTGCGACCGCGGCCCCTGTTCCGGTTCAGGATTCGAGGCGCCAGCGGCCGTCGCGGATGCAGGAGAGCGTCCGCCGCATGCCTTCCTCGAGCGAGAGCCGCGGCGCCCATCCCGTCAGCGACCTCAACGGGGTGTCGTCGCAGACCCAGTCCCCGTGGCCGAGTTCCCTCACCTTGCCGGGGGTCAGCATCGGGGGTCTTCCGGTCACGAGGGCCAGCGCGACGTTGATCCCGGCCACAGCGCCGAGCAGCCCGCGGGGGATGGGCAGCCGGCGGACCGGCCGGCCCAAGATGCCCGCCACCGTTCGGCAGACCTCCGACCACGTGTATCCCCCGGGGCGGCCGTCGTGGATCTCGTAGAGACCGGGCGTCCACGCGCCAAGCTCGAGAAGCCGGCAGACGGCATCGGCAAGGTCCTCGACGTGGAGCAGCGAAAAGCGATTCGATTCGGACACCGCCGATGGCGCGATCCCGCGCTGCAGGCACCGCAGCAAGGGGAGGGTTTCGCGGTCCCCGGGGCCGTAGACCGCGGGGGGCCTGAGGCCGATCCAACACAGGCTCCCGGCCCGTACCGCAAGCGCCTCCTCCCCGGCGCGCTTGCTCGCCGCGTAAGGCGAAAGCCAAGGCGCCCGTGCGGCAAGCGACGAGAGCAGCAGGAACCGGGGTGCGCTCCGGGCGTTCCGCGCGGCGTCGGCGAGGCGGGCCGTCCCCTCGGCATTCGTTTGCAAGAAATCCGCGGCACGCGCGCCGCGGACGGCTCCGGCCGCGTGCACGACCGCCGCCGCCCCCTCCACGAGGCGCGCCAGAGCCGCGGAGTCCTCGAGATCGCCCTGCACCCAGCGAACCGCACCGGACTGCGGCAGGGCGGGGCGTTCCGGCGGCGGCCACCGCCGGCAAAGGGCACGCACCTCCCAGCCGCGCTCGACCAGGCGCCTGCAGAGGGTGGAACCGATGAAGCCGGTGGCCCCGGTGAGAGCGATCCGTTGCGGCATGGGTCCTGAAAGGAAGCACCGGCACCCTGTTTTCCGCGAGCTTTGCGGAAACGGGCCGCCGGTGCATGACATCCTGCCTGCCCGAGGGAAGGGCGGAGCGCTTCAGCCCGCGATCCGGCCGATCCGGCGAGGCTCCTCCAGTCCGGGCCGTTCGGTTTTCCCTTCCTGCACCCGCTTGAGAAAATCGTTTTTCGCCCCCGAGCGGGAAAGCTTGCCGGAGGTGGTGCGGGGAAGGGTGTTGCGCGGGACGAGCTCGATGAAGCAGTCGATCCCCAGTTCCTGGCGGATGAGCGAGCGGATGCGGTGGCTCAGCTCTTCCCGGCGCAGGGGATTGGGGTCCCGGCACTCGATCACGAGCACGGCGCGGTCCTCGCCCTCGTCGGTGGTGAAGGAGAAGGCCGAGGCGTCGCCGGTGCGGACCTCGGGTTGGCTTTCGGCGATGGTTTCGAGATCCTGCGGCCAGATGTTGCGGCCGTTGATGATGATCAGGTCTTTTTCACGTCCGGTGATGACGAGGTCGCCTTCGGCGATGTAGGCGAGATCCCCCGTGTTCAGCCAGCCCTCCGGGGAGAGGACGTCCCGGGTCAGGCGTTCTTCGCCGAAGTAGCCGGACATGACGCTCGGCCCGCGGACAAAAAGCGTGCCGACGTGGCGTTCGGGGAGCACGGTGCCGTCGGCGCGTCGCACCTCCACCTCGTAGCCTGGCAGCGGGGCGCCGCAATTGACGAAGGTTTTGCCGCGGCCCCGGAGAAGGCGGGCGGAAGCCGAGACCGGAACGGCGCGTTGCTCCACGGCGAGGATTTCGGGGTCCACGGTGTCAAGCTTGAGGCCGAGATCGAGCCGGGCGAAGCTGACCGCAAGCGAACACTCCGCCATTCCGTAACAGGCGGTGAACGCCTTGGGATCAAAGCCGCAGGGTGCCAGCATCTCGGCGAAGCGCAACAGCGGTTCGGCGCGGATGGTCTCCGCGCCGACCCCCGCGATGCGCCAGGAGGAGAGGTCGAATTGTCCGGTCGTCTCCCCCCGCAGGCGTTGGACGCAGAGCTCGTAGCCGAACGGCGGGCCGAAGGAGACCGTGGCACGATTTTGCGAGATCAACGCCAGCCACAGCCGCGGCCGCATCCCGAAGTCCCGGGTCTTGAGGTAGTCGACCGACACCTGGGAGGCCATGGGGGATAAGACGAGCCCGACGAGACCCATGTCGTGGTAAAAGGGCAGCCAGGACATGCTGCGGTCGTCCGGACGCGCCTTGACCCCGTCGCGGATGATGCTCGCGAGGTTGCTCATCACGGTCTTCTGGGTGATCATGACCCCGCGCGGAAAGCGGGTGCTTCCCGAGGTGTACTGGAGATAGGCGAGCTCGTCGGGGCCGGACGGCACGAGACGGGCCGCGGACTTCGGAAATTCGCGGAACTGCTCCGGGGTTCCGACGAAGGCAAGCGGAAGACCCTCGGCGGCTTCGCGGAGAAACGACAGGAAAAGCTCCGGCGCCACGGCCACGTCGGCGCGGCAATTGAGGAGAAGTCGGCGGAGCTGGGCGACGTAGGCCTTGTGCCCGCCGAGGTGGATGGAGGCCGGCAGCGGAACCGGTACCATCCCTGCGTATTGGCAGCCATAGAAGAACCGCAGGAAATCGGGACAGGTTTCGGCCACGAGGGCGACCCGTGAGCCGCGCTCCAGGCCGAGTCCCGCCAGGCGTGCGGCGACATCCATGGCCTCGTCGCGCAGCTGCGCGTACGGCAGAGCCTCCTCGAGATGTCCCCTCCCATTATAGAAGTTGGCCCCGGTCTTTCCTCTCGCGGCGTAATCCAACGCTTCGGACAGGGTCGCAAAGTCGCCGGATCGCAACGGCAAGTTGTGTTCGGTCGGTGTCGCCTCCATAATGGTGTCTATCCTTTTCGGGTTCTCGTCTGGATTTGCACTCCGATCTGCGGCTACGCGCCGCCCCCCTCAAGGGGAAGCCCGCCGCGGATCCCGGATTCAGGCGATCACACTTCCACCCGGCATTCCATTAAATTGGGGACTTGTATCCCATCCCCTAGGGAATGTCAAACCCAAGACCGCGAAACGCCCTCCATTCAAGATTCAAGAATTCGATTATACCCCACCCTTCTCCGGAACGCCAATTCGAAACGCCCGAAGACTTAAAGCATGTCGTGGGCGATTGCAAGGTTTTCGTTCAGAAATGACCGCTTCTTGAAAACGGTTCCGATTTGTGAAATGAACGCGGACGCCGCTCTGCCGAGCGCCCGGCCGGGCGCGGGCACCCAGCGGTCGTGCCCTTCAGGAGCCCGAAGCACCATGCCCTATCAGACCTCCGTCTCCGGTCCCCGGTTTACCGCCGTCGTGCTGGCGGCCGACCGCGGGCCGGGGGACCCGGTTTCCCGGGCGGCCGGCGTTTCCTGCAAGGTCCTGGCACCCGTCGGCGGGCGCCCCATGGTCCAACGGGTCTTCGAGGCCCTGAGCGCTTCCCCCTGGGTCCATGGCGTCCTCGTCTGCGGCCCCGCCGCTCCGCTCCTCCGGCGAGAGCCCCGACTGCGGTCGCTTTTCGATCGTGCGGGCGTCTCCTGGATCCCCCCCGAGGACTCCCCCAGCCGCAGTGTCCTCTCCGCGTTGGACCGCCTGGGCGGCGCCTTTCCCGTGCTGGTCACGACCGGCGACCACGCTCTTCTCACGCCGGAGATGGTCGATCGCTTCTGTGCCGGCTCCGCCGCCGCCGCTTGCGATCTCACGGCCGGCCTGGCCCCCTGGAGATCCGTCATGGACGCCTATCCCGGGACGCGCCGTACCCGCACCCGATTCCGCGACGGTCCCTTCTGCGGCTGCAACCTCTTTGCCTTTCTCACGCCGGCGAGCCGGCAGGCGGCCGTGCTGTGGCGCGAGGTCGAGAGAGAGCGCAAGAGGCCGCTGCGGATCGTCCGTCGCCTGGGGTGGGGCACGCTGCTGCGTTACGCGGCCGGACGGCTCTCGCTGGAGGAGGGGCTCCGCCGCATCTCGCGGCGCATGGGCCTACGCGTGGGGGCCGTGATCCTGCCGCAGCCCGAGGCGGCGATCGACGTCGATTCCGAGGCCGACTGGCGCTTTGCCGCGGCGATCGCCGAAGGGCGCATCCGGCCCCGCGAAGCGGGGTGCTCCCGATGATCCTGCAGCGCTACCTCGCCCTCGAGATCCTCAAGCCGACGGGTGCGATTCTCTTGGTGCTCGTGATGATTTTCGCGAGCTACACGGCGGTCACCTATCTCGCCCAAGCCGTCGCCGGCGCGCTTCCCGCGGCGACGGTGGGGATCCTGATTCTGCTGCGGATCGGCATGGCCCTCGAGGTCCTCCTGCCGGTCACCCTCTATCTCTCGGTGATCATCGCCCTGGGGCGGATGTACCAGGATTCCGAAATGACCGCGCTCGCCGCCTGCGGGGTCGGGCCGGCGCGCATCCTGAAGACGGTTTTCTGGGTCGCCTTGCCGCTCGCCGCCCTGGCGGGCCTCGCCTCGCTCTTTGTCCGGCCCGAGGCCTACGTGAACATTTACCGCATTCAGGACGAGGCGCAGGCCAGCTTCGACATCTCCCGGCTCGAGGCCGACCATTTCTTGAGCCTCCGCAACGGGAAGATCGTTTTTTTCGCCGAGCGCATCGAAGGCCGCGGCGGGGGGGCCGAGAGGGTCTTCATCCGCCTCGAGGAGGAGGAGGGACGCCGCCGCGTCATCCAGGCGCGGCAGATGGTCCAGAGCGCCCCCGACCGCCACGGGAACCGACGTCTCTTTTTTCGCGACGGGACGGTCTACGAGTTTCACCCCCGCCTGGCGGGGGCCAAGGTGATTCGCTTCGCGGAGGCGGAATACCTCATGCCGCCGGAAGACGTCGAGGCCGCCCGCTACCGACGCAAGGCCGCACCGACCGCCCAGCTCCTCGGCTCTCGGAGCCTTGAGGACATCGCCGAGCTGCAGTGGCGGCTCTCCACGCCCTTGTCGACGATCCTGCTGGCGCTGCTCGGGGTGCCGCTTGCCCGGAGCAACCCGCGGCGGGGCAAGTACGCGCGGCTCGGAACCGCCGTCGTCCTCTTCGCCTTTTACTACCAGGCCTTCGTCGTCGCCAAGACCTGGGTCGAGAAGGGGTTCGTTCCCCCCCTGCCGGGCATCGCCTGGGTGCCGGCGCTGCTTGGGCTTTTGCTGACCTTCTTTCTCTTCCGCCTGCGCAAAGGGGTCCTGTACGGATGAGGAGCAGGCACCGGATCCTCGATCGCTACCTCGGAGTCTGGACGATCCAGGGGATCTTTCTTGTCCTGCTTCTCCTGCTGGTCCTCTTCAGCTTTTTCGAACTGCTCGTCCAGGTGAACGACGTCGGCAAGGGCGAATACCGCCTGGCCGACGCCTTCGCCCATGTCGCCCTCACGACCCCCCGCCGCTTGGGCGATCTTTTGCCGCTTGCGGCGCTGCTCGGCGCCATCGTCGCGTTGGGGCTGCTCGCGGATCGCCGTGAGCTCACCGCCATGCAGGCGGCGGGGATCTCGCCCCGCCGCCTCGCCGCCGCGGTCCTGGCGACCGGCCTTTGCCTCATGGCGGGGGGGCTGGCCTGGTCCGAATTCGTCGCCCCGCCGCTCGATCAGCGGGCGCGCATGCTCAAGACCCGTGCCGTCGCCGGCCCCCGGGTCTGGCTTCTGAAGGAGGGCGTTTGGCTGCGTCACGAGGACGCCTACGTTCGCGTCGGGCGTGCAGGACCGGGGGGGCGGTTGACGGACGTCGAACGCTACGAACTCGACGCTTCGGGCCGGCTGGTGCGATTCGTCTACGCCCCGGAAGCCGCGATCGGCCCCACGGGCGACTGGGTGCTCGCCCACGCCCGGATCAAGCGCTTCGAGGGGGACGCCGTGCTGGAGGAAACCCGCGAGATCCTCCCCCTCGAGGGTTTTCTCGCGCCGAATCAGCTTGCGGTGCTCGAGCTTCCTCCCGACAGCCTCTCGCTCTCCGACCTGTGGCGGCTCATCCGCAGCCTGGAGGCACGGCGGGAAAAAGCGAAAGCCTATGCGCTCGCCTTCTGGCAGAAGCTCTGCCAGCCGGTGACGACGGCGGCCTTGATGTTGCTCGCGCTCAGCTTCGTCTTCGGCCCCACCCGGGCCCGCACCGCCGCCCAGCGCATCTTCGCCGGCATGCTGGTGGGGGTCGCCTTCACGCTCCTGTCCCAGATCCTCGGACACATCGGCCTGCTCTACGGCTGGCCGCCGCTTTTGACGACGCTTGCGCCCGCCGCGCTGGCGGGAGGAACGGCCCTGCGGCTGTTGCGCAAGGTGCTCTGAGCCGGGGGCTTTCGCCGACCCGCGTTCCCCAGGGGCCCGGGAGTCGTGGGCGGGCTTTTTCCCGGGCCCCTTCAGAGCGGGTAGGGCTGCTGCGGCCGGAAGGCGCCGCAGCTGGGCTCGTAGCGGAAGTCCTGGGCCACGGCGCGCACGTCGCCGCGCCGGGCTTCGAGGCGGAGGACTCGGAAAGCCGATCGGCAAGCCGGGGCGCGGCTCAGGCAGGAAGCCGAGGCGATCCCCAGCACCGGCACCGCGCCTCCCCGCGGGCCGGGGATCCGGCCGCACGAGGTGCGGTGGGTGTGGCCGTGGAGCACGAGCTCCGCGCCGCGGTCGGCGATCAGGGCGAGCAGGCGCGGGAGATCCCGGAGGCGTTTGTGGGGGGAAACCCCCCGCGAAAACGGCGGGTGGTGGATCAGGACGATGCGGTAGAGCCCTTCCCGGCCCGTTTCCGCAAGCAGCGTGTCGAGGCGGCGGGCCTGGTCGCACCCGATGCTTCCGGCCGCCGAAAGGGGAGGGGTGGGATGCGCCGTGGAGACGCCGATCAGGGCGGCCGGACCGCGAACGCGCACGGCGGGGAACCCCGTCACCCCGCCGTCGGAGGCGGCGTAGCGGTCCCAGAGGGGGGCCTGGGCTTCCGCCGCCGCGCCGACCAGGGCGTCGTGGTTTCCGGGGACCGCAAAGACCTCCCGCGGTCCACCGAGGGCGGCGAGCACGTCGGCCGCGCGGCGGAACTCGGCCGGCAGGGCGAGTTGGACCAAGTCCCCGGTCACGATCCGCAGGTCGCTGTCCATCTCGGCGATCGCCCGCGTGAGCCCCTCGAGAATCCCGCGGGCATGGTCGCGGCGGCGGCGGAGCTGCCAGCTGAGCAGGCTCAGGGCGCGTTTGCCGACCCAAGAACGGATCGGAGCCCCGCGGGGTTCGCAGAAATGAAAATCGGAGAGATGAACGAGGGTGAGGTCAAAGCGGCCTCGGCCGCGGTTTACAAAATCCATGCGGCTCTATATAACCCCCAGGCATGTCGTTTTCAATCGTCCGGGAGCCTCCCGCGCCGGGTGCGTGCTGCGAGAAGGCGGATTTACCCCTGGGGCCCGACCCGGCCTACCGGGCGGGGGGGGAATCGCGGGCGGGGGATTCCGCCGGGAGGTACGCCCGATTCCGCCTCGGGGTGATCAGCAACCCGTCAAGCGGCGCAAACCGCCGCTCCGGGTTGAGGGGCTTTCGCCGCTTGATGCGGGAGCACCCGCGCATCCCCTACCGCGAGGTGCGAACGCCCGCGGAAGTGGCCGACGCCCTCGCCGCCTTCGATCGCTGCGGGGTCAACCTCCTCGCCGTCAACTCCGGCGACGGGACCGTCCAGGCCGTGCTCACGGAGCTCAAGCGCCGCGGGGACGCCGCCCGCATGCCCCTTCTTGCGCTCATGAACGGCGGGACGACGAACATGACGCACCGGGATCTCGGGCTGCCGGGCCGGCCGGCCGCCGCGCTCGGGCGCCTGTTGGCCTGGACCCAGCGGGGCGAGGGCGAGGCGCGGGTTCTCGATCGCCCGGTGATGCGGGTCGATCCGCTCCCCCACGGCGAGCCGCAATTCGGCTTCTTTCTCGGCGCCGCGGCCGTCTACCGGGGAATCCGGTTTTTCCATGCGCGCCTCAAACGGATCGGACTGCGGGGAAACGCCGCCCATCTCGCCGTGTTCGCCCGCTTCCTCTGGGGCCTTGTGCGGGGAAGTGACGGGATCCTTGCGCCGGCGACCGTTCGCCTGCGCGCCGACGGGCGCGACTTCGGGCCCTGGCGCACCTTTTTGCTGTTGGCGACCACGCTCGAGCGGCTGATCCTGGGCTGGCGGCCCTTCTGGGCGGCGGGGCGGGCGCCGCTCGCGCTGACGCTGGTCAAGGCGCCCCCCGCCTGGATCGCCGCGGGGTTCCCCGCGCTGCTGCGCGGACGCCGGCACTCCCGGTTACGCCCGGAAAACGGCTACCTGAGCCTGCGGGCTTCCGCGATCGAGCTGGAACTGGACGACGGGTTTGCCCTGGACGGCGAGCTCTTCGCGCCGAAGGGGTCCACGCAGCGGATCCTCCTCCGCTCCGGCGGCGTCGTGCGCTTTCTGAGACTTTTCCCATGAATCCTCTCGAGCGGCTGCGGAACATCCTGCGCGCGAGCGTCCTGCGTCCCGCCCCGACAACCGTGCGCGCGCTCGCCGACCGGGTGCTTGCGCTTCACCCGGGCTGCGTCGAGGCGATCGTCTTCTACGGCTCCTGCCTGCGCTCCGGGGACGAGCGCGGGGGCATGGTCGATCTCTACGCCCTGGTTTCGCGTTACCGGGCGGCTTACCGCAAACCGATCTGGGCCGCCCTGAACAAGCTGCTGCCTCCCAACGTCTACTACCTCGAGATCCCCGTCGGCGACCGACGGGTGCGGGCCAAGTACGCCGTGCTCTCGAAGGCCGATTTCGAACGCGGGGTTTCGCCGGCATGGTTCCATTCCTACCTCTGGGGCCGCTTCGCCCAGCCGGCCGCCCTGGTCTTCGTGCGCAACCCGGAGGCCGCCGATTGGGTGTGCGAAGCCCTCGCCCGCGCGCTGCTCACCTTTCTCGAGCGGGTGATCCCTTGCCTCGCGGAGCGTTTCACGCTGCGGGAGCTCTGGCTCCAGGGCATCACCATGAGCTACCGGGCGGAGCTGCGCGCCGAACGGCCGGAAAAACTGGCCGGTCTCTACGAAGCGTGGAAGGCCCATTTCGCCGCGGTCACGGACGCCGCGCTGCCGCTGCTCTCCTTTCCGGTCGCAACGCGTTCGCCGGAAAACGGGGAATACGAAAGCCGGATCCCCGGGAGGCGGCGTTTCGCCTGCCGCCTGGGCTGGAGGCTGCGCGCGCTCCAGGGGAAAGCGCTCTCGGTGTTGCGGCTGGTGAAGGGGGCGTTCACCTTCGCCGGCGGTCTCGAGTACATCCTCTGGAAGATCGAGCGGCATACCGGGGTGCGCGTCGAGGTGCCGCGCCGGCTGCGCCGTCATCCCATCCTGGCGCTGTGCGTTCTTTCCTGGAGGCTTTACCGGCGAGGGGCGTTTCGCTGAGGCGGGGAAGGCGGCGTCACGGGGCTTCGTCGATGAAGCGGCGGATCGCCTGCTCGTGCTCCGGGGGGAGCCCGGAGAGCCGGACGGCGAAGCCGCTCGGCTCGCTGCGCTGGATCGTGCCGCTCACGATCATCGCGCGGCCCATCCCGGGAAGCCGGACGCTCACGCGGATCGGCGTCTCCGGCGCCGGTGCCCGCGCGCTCTGGATGTACATCCCCGTCGGGCTGATGTCGGTCACCACGCCGTCGAAGGTGGTGGCCTCGACCACGCAGATCGCCCGCAGGCGGCAGGAGGAGCGCGGGATGCGGCGGATGGGGGCGGCGTCTTCGTCCAGGGTGAGGGTGGTGGAGAGGTCGTCCGGTTCGCGCGGCGCGGCCCACTGATCGAGCAGCCGCTGCTGTTCCTCCAACGGGAGCTCGACAATCAGCTGGAAAAGCCGCGTCGTGATCCGCTCTCCCAGGAGCTGCTTGAGGAGGTGCAGCTGCCGGTCCCCGGGCAGCTCATCGATACGGGCAAAGAGCCGAGCCAGGATCTCCAGCCGCCCGCCTTGCGCCCGGAGCCCATCCATACGAACGGCGCCCGGGGTCTAGAGGCCGGCCCGGCGGAGCAGGTCCGCGGGGTTGAGCTGGTTGAGGGTGTCGGTCACGAGTTCCCCCAGCGCCTTTTCGGCGTCTTGCTTCTTGAACACCATCATGCGCTCGTTCGAACCGCGGACCGTCTGGCGGGCGGCGACCGTTCCCCCCCGCTCGGCCCGCGCTTCGAACGCGAAGGTGGCGATCCAGCGGCGGTCCCCGAAATCGAGGCGGAATTCTTCGAGCGCGAGGACCACGCGCGCCTCGGTGGGGCCTTCGGCGGCCACCGGGATCCCCGCCTGCTCGAGGCGCAGGCGCAGAATTTCCTTGAGGAGTCCTTCCAGCGGATAGGCGCCCCGCAGCTCCGTCGCGCGTCCCGGGGCGGCCACCGTGAGCGCGAAGACCTCGCCGGCGCCCGCCAGCTCCTCGCGGGCACGGGGGGTTAGAATCGCCCGCTCGGCGCGGGCGTCTTCGACGCCGATCCCGACGGCCCGGAAGGATGACCCCGCCGGCGGCCCGGGCAACTGGTAGGTGACGTTCAGCACCGAGCCGGTGGCGCACGAGAGCACAAGAAGGGCGGTGGCGAGCGCCCATGCCCCGGCCGAAATGTTCCCCCGTGGCTGCATGGCTCCTCCCCGGATGTTCCCTGCCGAATCGGCCGAAATCCGCGCCGACTATCGCGGAAACCGCTCCGGCTGTCAAGCGGCCGAGGAGGTCTCCGGCCCCTGCGTCGGGCGGGCGGCGGCCTCGTCGTCCGGTCCGAGGCGCACCCGTTCGAAGAAGCCCTCCGCGAGGTCGGCGAGAAACAGGGCGCCCCGCAGCGGCGTGCCCCGGCGGAGCAGCAGCTTCACCACCTCGGCGCACTCGAGGCACGCGAGAAACCAGACCGCAAAGGGGAGCGTCCCGAAGGCGGCTTCGGCCCCCTTGCGGGGCGCCCGCTCGGGTTCGCCGTAGATCGCGCGCAACCCACGGTCTTCGGGGAATACGGTGGTGACATGGCCCGAGGCGCCGGCCACCGCAGCCGAGACCAAGGGGATGCCCAGCCCTCGGCAGGCCTCCTCGAGGACGAAGCGGGAGGGCAGGTTGTCCAGGCAGTCCACCGCCGCTTGGCAGCCGGCGAGAAGCTCGCTCCCGTTTTCGGCCGTGAGAAAGGCGACCCGGGGGTCGGTTTCGACCGAGGGGTTTACGGCCCGGATCCGGCAAGCGGCGGCCTCGGCCTTGGGCGTGCCGAGGACGTCGACGGCGCTGAAAAGCTGGCGGTTGAGGTTGCTTTCCTCGAAGCGGTCGCCGTCGATCAGGGTGAGCCGCCCGACCCCGAGGCGCGCGAGCACCTCGCTGACGGCTCCGCCCAGGCCGCCCAATCCCACCACGGCGATCCGACCGCGCAGCAGCGCCGCCTGCTCGGCGAACGAGAGGCTGCGGAAGTTGCGGGCGTAGCGCTCGGGCAGGATCTGCCGTTCCAGGGCGGCAATCTCGATGTCCCGCGGCGGAACGCCGGCGGCCGCGGCGAGCCGGGCCACCTCGTGCACGCCGAGCGAGCGGTAGGGGGTTCCGTCGGGGAAGGCCCGCGGCGCCGCAAGGCGTTCGATGTCGGCGATCATGGGTCCTCCTCTCCCGGCGGCAGGATGCCTCTTCAGCCGCCGCCGATCGGCGGGATGAGGGTCACGCGGTCACCCTCCTGAAGCGGCCGGTCGAAGGCGGCATCCTCCCGGTTCACCAGAACCACGCCCACCTCCGCCTCCGGGATCCCGAGGCGTCCGAGCAAATCCCGGATCCGGGAGCCGCCCGGCAGCGCGACCCGCCGCTCGGCGGGTCGGCCTCCCGCTCCGTAGAGCCGGACCTCGACGTGGATCACGGCCTCAGACACCGGCCAGGCCGTCCAGGCCGAGCTCGACCAGTTTGCCGCGGGTGGGACGACCCTCTTCATCCCAGCCGGACATCTCATAGTACAGCCGGACGAGTGCCGCAAATCGTTCGGGGTCGATGCGCTTGCCCCGGAGCGGCCCGGAAGGCATTTCCTCGAACCAGCGCGAGATGAGCGTGTCGTCGGCGGGGGTGAAGCCTTCGCGGTTGTTGAAGAGGCGCGCCAGAACGTTTGCGCGCTCGGCGGCCTTCATGAGCTCGTAGAGGCTCACGTCCCAGCCGGTGATCGCGCGGACGGCCTCGACGAGCCGGCCGAACGTCATGGCGTGGATCGGCACCGAGGTGAAGTTGCAGAGCGCCAGCACGTTGTTGATCCCCCAGGCCTTCTGCCCGAGGAAGAAAAAGCGCACCTTGGCCTCGTCGGTCTTAAGCGGGTCCACCGGGTCGAAGAGGCCCAGGGGAAACAGCTTGGCGATGCCGTCGCCCTGGAAGGCGACGTCGTGGGGCGTTTCGATGTGGTCGGCTCCGGTGGGCGAGAGGGCAAAGCCCATCGCCATGCCGGTCTTGCCCCGGCCGTCGTGGAAGGCCAGCTCCTGGCCCTTGATGTGGAAGGCGAATTGTTCGGCGCCGCGGCCGATGCGCGCGGCGGCGCGCTTGACCCCGAGGGCGAGGGTGTCGCCGATCCCGCGCCGGGAAGCGATCTCGTCGATCAGCCAGATCATCGCCTCGGCGTCGCCCCAGCGCAGTTCGCGGCCGCCCGTGTCCGCCGGGGTGAGGATCCCGTGCTCGAAGCACTCCATGGCGAAGGCAATCACCGCCCCGGTCGAAATCACGTCCAGGCCGTAAAGGTTGCAGCGCTGGTTGCCGTAGGCGACCGCGGCGAGATCGCGGATGCCGAGCATCGAGCCCAGGGCCGCGAGGGCCTCGTATTCGGCCCCCCCGAAGCGGCGGTCGAGCGGGTATTTCCCGTCCGCGCGTTCGACACGGCGCTTGCAGCGCACGGCACAGGCCCAGCAGGTACTGTTCGAGTGGAAAATCGTCTCGTGGTAGACCGGCGCGGAGAGCGCCTCGGCCCCCTCGAACCAGCCCTCGCGGAAATTGCGCGTGGGAAGAAACCCCGCATCGTTGATGCTCTTGAGCAGACCCGGGGTGCCGTACTTCGTGAGCCCCACGTTCGGCGGGTGGCTCTTGATGCGCTCGTTGTGCCAGCGGGCGATCTCCTTGACCCTCTCCGGGTCGGCGAGGGCGAGCTTTCCCGTGCCGCGCACGGCGATCGCCTTGAGGTTATTCGAGCCCATGACCGCGCCCATGCCGGTGCGGCCGCATCTTCTCGAAAAGGGCCTTGTCCCCGCCGGCGAAAATCGGCTCCTCGGCCTTTTCGGCGTGTGCCGGGGTTTTCCCGAGCGGGCAGGCGAGAAAGCCGATTCCCCGTTCCCCGGCCGCGGCCTCGAGCCTGCACGCCGTCCCCGGGTCGATCGTGCTCACGTCGATGTAGACGCTGCCCGGCTTCATCCGGCCGAGCAGGCCGTTCGGCCCGAGCATCACCTCCTCGAGATGGCGGGGGAGCGGCAGGCTGGTGAAGAGGACCTCCGCATCCGCAAGCTCGGCCGTCTCCCGGGCGGCGTGCCCGGTCGAGCCTGCGGCGAGGGTTTTCTTCACCGCCTGGGGGTTGAGGTCGTACACCCAGACGGTCCGGCCGGCGCGGATGAGGTTGCGGGCGAGCCCGCCGCCCATCTGGCCGACACCGATGAATCCGATCTTCATGGTCGTTTTCCTCCTTGGGGCGAGGGTCGTTTTCCCGCCGATCCGGGGCCGCGCGGGCGAGGGGAGGGGGGCCCTTCCCCTCGCCCGCCTCCGTGCCTCAGGCGCTCTCGTAGAGCTTCGTCAGCACGAACTCCTCGTGGCCGAGGACTTCCTGGGCCGTGAGTCTTCCGTTGCAGGTGCGGATCAGCATCTGGATCAGGTTGTCGCCCGACTCGTCGAGCGTCATTTCGCCCCTCAGGATCGCCGAGCAGTCGTAGTCGATGTGCTCGGCCATGGTCTTGGCGGTCAGGGGGTTGGCGGTGAGCTTGATCACGGGCTCGATCGGGTTGCCGATGATGTTGCCCTGCCCGGTGGGGAAGAAATGGGCGACGAAACCCGCGGCCGCCCAAAGGGTCACGGCCTCGGCCGCGGCGCTCGAGGTGTCCATGAACCACAGGCCCGGCTTGGTCGGAGACTCGGCCTTGTCGAGCACACCGACGTACCGAATCTTTTTCCCGATCTTCTGCAGGTTGCCGAAGGCCTTCTCCTCGATGGTCGTCAGCCCGCCTCGGATGTTGCCCTTGGTCGGCTGGGAGCCGGAGAGGTCATCGGTCTTGTTGGCCTCGATCATCTGCTGGTAGGCGTTGAAGACGGCCATGAACTGCTCGCCCACCTTGGCGTTGATCGCGCGCTCCTTGCAGACCATCTCCGCGCCGGTGATCTCGCTCGTTTCGCCGAAGGAACAGGTGCCGCCCATGGCGACGAGCTTCTCGAGGGCGTTGCCGACGGTCGGGTTGGAGGCGAGCCCGCTCGTCGTGTCGCTTTCGCCGCACTTCACGCTGACCCAGATTTCCTTCAGGTCGACCGGCTCGCGACGCAGCTCGCTCGCCCAATGGACGTATTCCTTGGCCTTCCAGCTCGCCATCTCGACCGTTTTGAACTCGCCGTGGCGCTCGATGCTGAAGCCCGCGACGGGTTTCCCGGTCTTGGCGATCCCGTCCACGACGCGCTGCGTCCACTCCGGCTCGATGCCGATCACCACCGCGGCGGCGACGTTGGGGTTGGAGCCGGTGCCGATGAGTGTCCGGAAGAAGAGCTCGAGGTCTTTTCCGAACTGCAGCCGGCCGTAGGCGTGCGGGATGGCTTTGCAGCCCTTGACGTTGAAGGCCACCTTCTCGCAGGCGGCGTTGCTCAAGTCGTCGAGGGGCAGGATGATCACGTGGTTGCGGATGCCGACGCGGCCGTTCTCGCGGCGGTAGGCGAAGACCTTGGGGTTTTTCATCTTGGCCATGATTACCACCTCCTCGTCTTCAGATTGTGAATGTGCACGTGTTCGCCCACCTTGATGTCGGCCACCACGCGTCCGATGTCGTGCCCGTACTTGATCACGCTGTCGTTCACCTTGAGCTTGGCGAGCGCGATCTTGTGCCCCAGGGGAATGTCCTGCAGGGCCTTCACCTTGATTTTCTTCTGGCTGTCCATGTACAGCCCCGTGGCCGTCTCGCCCGCCTTGATGTCGACGGTGGCCACGCCGACGTTGTCGGCTTCCTCGTGGACCAGGAAATGGATCATCTGCCTTTCCTCCTTGTGGGTTTTGGACGCCCGCGCCGAAAGGCCGCCGCCCGCGTTTCGGTCGCGACCGCCGCGGGGGAGGCGGACTTTGAGCGCAGCCGCCCGGTTGCGTGGTCAACGGTTGCGTGCCTGCCGGGGCGGATGTCTCTGCGGCTGGGCGCCATGGGTCTCACGCCGGGTAGAAGTACGTGGTGTTGGCGTTGGGAATGATCGCCAGCCGCGGGGTTCCCGGCAGGGCCTCGACCCACTCCGCGAGCACACGGGTCGGATCCGCCGCCCGCAGGTGGCAGGTGCGCAAGATCCCCGGGTCGAGCTCCGAGCAGACCGCGACATCGTAGTTGACGAGCGTTCTGCCGAACAGGTAGGCCTTGTGCGCCCCCATGCGGAAGCCGCCCGCCTGGAAGTCGCGGATCACCTCCTCGGGCGAGGTGAACTGCGAGACGTAATCGAAGTAGATGTCGTCCCCCACCCCCTGGGGCGAGGCGGCGAGCAGCAGGATGTGCCCCCCCGGCTTGAGCGCCTGGGAGGCGAGGTTCAAGCCTTTTTGCGCCTGGTAGAGGCAGATGTCCTTGGGGTAGCCGCCGCACGAGGCGACGACGATGTCGAATTTCTCGCGGATGCCGACCCCGTAGACCCGGGCGCAGACGGCGGCGAGCCGGCGGAGGATCTCCTCGGGGAGCCCGGCCTCGAGGGCGACCGCGCGGCGCTCGGCGTCGAGGACGAAGTTCACCGCGAAATCGATGCCGATCCTGCGGCCGGCTTCGTTCAGGTCCTGCCGGACGGGGTTTTCCTCGAGCAGCCCGACCCGGGCAAGGGGCTCGGCCATCAGGCTGTGGTTTTTCTCGATGGTCTCGGGGGCCCCGAGCCCGATCACGACCCCCTTGGCGCCGCCGGTGAATCCCACGAACTGGTGGGGGTCCACCTGCCCGATCACGATCTTGAGCTCCGCATCGGCGAAGGCTTCATGGACGCGCACCGGGGTCCCGCGGCTCGTCGTGCCGTAGTCGCGGAAGGGGGCGCGGCGGGCGTCGTGGGCGATGACCGGAAAGCGGGCCAGGATCTCGGCGGGCAGGATCCGCGCGAGCGCCTGGGCGTCGGCGGGGGGGTGGAGCCCGCCGCCGACGAAGATCGTGAGGCCCTCCTCGACCCGCGGTCCGAGCCCCCGCTCGAGGCGGCGGACCAGCGGGGGGAGGATCTCTCTCAGGGGCGCCGGCCGGGTCTCGTCCGGGACGACCACGGCGATCGTGCGCGGCCGGCGGGAGCGGAGCAGCTCGTCCAACGGGGGGCAGCCCTGCGGACGGTCGAGCGTCCGGGCGAGGGAGGCCTCGAGGTCGTCGAGCGGCGGCACCCGGGCGGGTTCCAGAAGGGTCACCTCGGCCCGCGGGGGAATGGAAATCGTGATCTTCCCCGATCCGTATTTCAGCTGAATCTCCACGGCCCGAATTCCTCCCAGGGAGGGTAGAGCAAAATGCAAGCCAGACCGAGAATGTTTCAAACGACTTGAAATATAGTGAAAATTTTTCAATCCGATCGGGCGATGGGGCCATTGTGCCGAATTTCGGGCGGGATGCCGAAAAAGCCTTGATCTTTCGGCGCATCGCGGGTAACGAAAGAGATCGATTCCACGGGATTCAAGGCTCGCCCCCCCGGATGCGCTGGAACGCCGAGACACGCTACAAGATTCTGCTCGAGATCAACAACGCGGTCATCACCCGAACCAACCGCGAAGATCTTTTCCAGGCGCTGGCCGCGGAGTTGCGCCGGCACATCCGCTACGATCGCCTGGCGATCAACCTCTATGACCCCCGCACGCAGTCGATCAGCTATTTCGCCGCCGCCGACGGCATCCAGCCCGGAGGGGTGCTCATGCGGCCCAGCCGGCCGCTCGCCGACGGCGCGATCGCGCGCATGGTCATCCAGTCCCGTCAGCCGACGGTCATCGACGACCTGCGGCGGTACCGCGACCTCTCCTCCATCGGGGCCATGGTGAGCGCCGGGCTCACGGCCACGATGGCCTTCCCGATGCTCGTGCGCAACCGCATCCTCGGCTCCATCCATTTTTCCTTCCGCGAGCCCCCCGAGGACATCTCCGAGCTCACGGGGTTTCTGACCGAGGTCAGCCGCCAGGTGGCGATCGCCGTCGACAACATGCTCTCCTACACGGAGCTCGAGCGGTTGAACCGCAGCCTCGAGCGCGAAAAGGAATACCTGCTGCAGAACACCGAGGACTACTCCCAGGAGGAGTTTTTCCACGCCTCGGCGGCGATGGAGTCGATTCTGCAGACGATCCGGCAGGCCGCGGACACCGACGCGACGGTCCTGATCACCGGCGAGACCGGGACGGGGAAAGACTATCTCGCCCGCCTCATCCACAACCTGAGCTCGCGGCGCCACCACCTCTTCGTGAAGACCAACTGCCCCGCGCTCGCCTCCTCGATCTTCGAAAGCGAGCTCTTCGGCCACGCCAAGGGGGCTTTCACCGGCGCCCACGAGCGGCGTCTCGGCCGCTTCGAACTCGCCCACGGGGGGACGATCTTTCTCGACGAGATCGCCGAGCTGCCGATCGGCCTGCAGGCGAAGCTGCTCCACATCCTCCAGGACGGGCAGTTCGAGCGCGTCGGGGAGAGCCGACCGATCCGGATCGACTGCCGCGTGATCGCGGCGACGAACAAGGACCTGCGCGCATGCGTCCGCGCCGGAAGCTTCCGCGAGGACCTGTACTACCGCCTGAACATCGTCTCGATCCACGTCCCCCCCTTGCGCGCACGGCGGGAGGACATCGGCCTGCTGATCAAGGAGCTGACCCGCATCCAAGCACGGCGCATGAACCGGCCGGAGCCGGTCTACTCGCCGCGGGCGATGGAGCGGCTGATCGGTTACGACTGGCCGGGCAACGTGCGCGAGCTCAAGAACCTCGTCAAGCGCCTGGTGATCCTGCGGGCGGGCGAGCGCATCACGGCCGAGGAGATCGCGCAGCTGCTCGAGGCCTCCCAGCCCGGCCTGCACCGGCAGCCGGCCGAGAGCGTCGCCCGCCTGCGCGACGCCGAGCGCGAGCACATCCTGCGCACGCTCGCCCGGACCCGCGGGGTGTTGGGCGGGGAGAAGGGCGCGGCGCGCCTGCTCGGGGTCCCCCGCTCGACCCTGCAGTACCGCATCCGCAAGCTGAAGATCACCCCGGAGGATTACCGGGGGAAGGGTTTCGCCTAAAGCCCGCCGGGTGCCCAGACCGTTTTAGGCGTCGCTTTCCTCCAGTTCGATGTTTTTGCTTCGCGCTTTGCGGAGCAGCAGGATGCCGCTCACGACGGAGAGAAGCGTGAGCGCCATGAAGGCCGCCGAAATCGGCCGGGTGAAGAAGATCAGGAGCGATCCCCGGGACATCGTGATCGACTGCATGAAGGAGGTCTCCATCATGCTCGCCAGCACGACGGCGAGGACCATGGGGGCGACGGGGAATTCGAGCTTGCGCATGAGGTAGCCGACCCCGCCGAAGAGGAGGGCCATCCAGAGGTCGAAGAAGGAGTACCGCAGGCTGTAGGCGCCGATCAGGGTGAAGACCGTGATCATCGCCCCGAGGATGGGAAAGGGGATGAGCGCCATGCGCGCCCAGAGGCCCACGAGCGGAAGGTTGAGGATCAAGAGGATCACGTTGCCGATGTACATGCTGGCGATGATCGTCCAGAGGAGCTGGGGCTGCTCCTGCATGAGGCGCGGTCCGGGTTGCAGGCCGAACATGATGAACCCGCCGAGAAGCACGGCGAGCGCCGGCCCGGAGGGGATCCCGAAGGCGAAGAGGGGGACGAACCCGCCGCTGGCGGTCGCGTTGTTCGAGCCCTCCACCGCGGCCACGGCGTCCATCGCGCCCTTGCCGAAGCGCTCGGGGTGCTTGGAGAAGCGTTTTTCCATGTCGTAGGCCATGAACGAGGTGACGGCCGGGCTGCAACCGGGGATGAGCCCGAAAAAGAAACCGAGAAACCCCGAGCGGATCGTCGCCCCCCAGGTTTCCTTGATGTCCTGCCAGGTCGGCAGCCACTCGATCTTCTTCTCGCGCAACAGCAGGTCGGCCTTCGCCTCGACATTGGTCAGGATTTCGCTCACGGCGAAGAGGCCCATGATGATGGGGACGAAATCGATCCCGGCCATGAGCTGGTAGGATCCGAACGTGAGGCGCGCCACCCCCGAAAGGGGGTCGAGCCCGATCATCGCCGTCAGCAGCCCGAGAAGCGCGGAGATGAGCCCCTTGCCGATCGAGCGGCCCGAGAGGCTGATCACCAGGCTGATCCCGAGGAGCGTGAGGGCGAAGTACTCGGGCGGGCCGAAGGCCAGGGCGGCGCGGGCGAGGGTGGGGGCGAAAAAGGTGAGGCCGACGACGCCGAGTGTCCCCGCGACGAAACTGGCGATGGCCGAGATGCCGAGTGCCGGCCCGCCGCGGCCCTGGAGGGTCAACCGGTATCCCTCCATCGCCGTCGGCACGGAGGAAGCCTCCCCCGGGATGTTCACCAGGATCGAGGTGGTCGAGCCGCCGTACATCGCCCCGTAGTAGATCGCCGCCATCATGATGATCGCGGGCGCGGGGTCGAGAAGCGTCGTCAGCGGAAGAAGCATGGCGATGGCCGCCGTCGGCCCCAGGCCGGGAAGCACGCCGACCAGGGTGCCCGCGATGCAGCCGATCAGGGCGAACAGGAGATTGTAAGGACGGATCGCCGCAGCGAAGCCGTCGAGCAGAAAAGACCAGGCGTCCATCGCGTGATCTCCCGAGGGGATTCGGTCGTGCGGTTGCCTCCGGCCGCGGGGTCAGAAAAAGGGGAACGGGCCGGTCGGGAGGCTGAGCTGCAGCAGCCGGACGAACACGACATACAAGAAGAGAACGACCCCCACCGCGCACGACCAGGCCAGGAAATGCCCGTACCGGCCGAAGGTGCGGATGAACCAGGGGACGAAGAGAAACGAGCTGACCAGAAAGCCCAGCAGCTGGGAGAGCAGCACGTAGCCGCACAGGCCCGCCAGGGCGATGAACAGAAGCCGCGCGCCGTTCCGATCCGGCCAGGGCACGGCTTTGTCGCTTCCGGATCTCGAAAACGCCGCGCGCACGGCGAGCGCCCCGCCCCCCAGCGCGAGCGTGGCCCCGAGGATCATGGGGAAGGTGCGGGGGTGGAGCTGACCCCCCGCCCCCTCGTCGATCGTCGTGGATGCCGCGAAAACCACCACGCCCAGGAGCGCGAGGAACACGCCCGAGGCGATGTCTGCGGAACGTCGGTTCGCGACCACCGGTGCCGGTTCCTTTCGCGGTCTATTTCTTGATGTCCTGGACGATCTCGCGATAGATCCCCGTCATCTTCGCGATGTGGGCCTTGCTCTCGGCATGGCCCATGGCGAGCGGCACGAAGCCCTCCTTTTTCATCTGCTCCTGGATCTGGGGGTCCTTGGCGATCTGCAGGAAGGCCGCCTCGAGCTTCTTGAGCACGGGCTCGGGCGTGTTCGGCGGCACGGCGACCCCGCGGTCGATCGCCTCGACGAGATCGTAGCCCCCTTCCCGGAACGTCGGGGCGTCGGGGAACCCGAAGAAGCGCTTCTCATCCGCCGTGCCGAGAACGCGGATCGTGTCGGCATGTTTGACCAGGTCGTCGGAGTTGCCGAAGATGGCGTTCACATGGCCGCCCAGGAAGGCCGTCATCTGCGGGGCGGCCCCGGTGAAGGGGACGTAATTGAACTTCACCCCGGCGAGCTTTTGCAGCCGGAGCGTCGCGATGTGGTGACCGGAGAAGGTCCCGGAGCCGCCGATGCTGATCTCCCCGGGCTTGGCCTTCGCCGCCTCGATCAGCTCCTTGAGATTTTTGTAGGGGCTGTCTTTCATCACGGCGAGGGCGAGAGGGGTGCGCTGGAAGAGGGCGATGGGGACGATCTGCTCGGTCTTGTAGCCGGTCTCCTGCTGCATGGGCTGCAGGATGATGTGCGGGATGTTGATGCCGCAAATCAGGTACCCGTCGGGCTTGGAGCGCACAAGCTCGCTCCAGCCCAGGGCCCCGCCGCCGCCGACCTTGTAGTCGACGAGAATCTTCTGGCCGAGAATCTTCTCGAGCAGCGGCTGCTGCCGTCGGGCCTCGCGGTCGGACTGCCCGCCGGGGTTGAAAGTGACAAGATAGGTGATCGGCTTCGAGGGGTACTTGTCCTGGGCGGCGGCGTAGCCTCCTAGAACGAGCGAGAAGGTCACGCCGACGATGAGAAAGAGAGCCAACCGCTGGGTCATCCGCTTCATGCCGTACCTCCTGACGTGTTGCGCTGGGGGTTGGGTGGGTCTTTCTTTCGGGGTTGAAAACTATGCAAAAGCGTTGCCACCTGCGTGGTGCAGAAAATACGAGCAATCCTTGCGGAATCCGTGACTCCGATCGGGCCTTCTGCCCAATTTTGGGCGCGGTGCTGAAAACCGGTCGTCCGAACGACTTTGTTTTCAGCCTCCGCCCACGGGGGGAAAGACGCCGATGCGCTCACCGCCTTTCAGGGCCTGTTGCAGGTCGCTTTTTTTCCCGTCCACGAAGACGAGGTGGATCTTCTCCGGCGGGATTCCCAGCCGTGCCAGGAGGTCGGCCACCGTGGTGCCCGATGCGATCGGGATCTCCTCCGGGCAATCGGGGACGCGTTCCTTCAGGCCGGCGTAGAGGTAAAGACGAATGGCGGGGTCGGCGGTCATTTTTCTCTTGCCAGGGCCGATAAGGGGTGATCTAACCCCGCGGCGCTATGCACGCGGGACATTACTCCCGGCATCGCGACGCGTCAAGGCAGGAGGCCCATCGACGGCATGCCCATCCGGACGACCATCGTCCCCATCTTCGCCGTGATCGCGATCGGCTGGCTGGCCCGGAGGCGGGGGCTTCTCCCGCCGGAATTCCTCGCCGCCGCCAACCGCTTGGTCTTCTACCTCGCCATCCCGGCGATGGTCTTCTCGGCGGTCGCCCGGGCCTCGCTCGAAGTCCATTTCAAGCCCCTCGTCGCCGCCGTGACCCTGGGGACGATGCTCGCCGCCTGCGGCGTGGCGTGGCTCGCCGCCCTGGCCGTGAACATGGAGCCCCGGCTCCGCGGGGCCTTCATCGAGGATTGCTTCCACGGCAACCAAGGCTACATCGGGCTGGCCGTCGCGCTGTACTTTCTCGGGCCCGAGGGCCTGTCGCGGGCGAGCATTCTCACCGGCTTCATGATGATCCTCAACAACTCGTTGAGCGTGGTCGTGTTGCAGATCCACGTCGGAGGCCGGGCCCGGGGTCCGGGCGGTCTTGCGGCTGCCGCCCGGATGGCGAAAAACCCGGTCATCCTCTCCGCCCTCGGCGGACTGCTCGTCTCCGCGGCCGGCGTGGGGCTTCACCCCGTTCTCGAGCGCAGCCTCAGCATCCTTGCCGGCATGGCCCTTCCGCTGGCGCTGCTCATCATCGGCGCCTCGCTTTCCTTCGAGCTCATGCGCTCGCGGCTGGCCGCGGTGCTCGGCTGCAGCCTGATCAAACTCCTGCTCATGCCGGCGATCGGCCTGGCCGCCTTTCTCGCGCTGGGGGCCGCGGCCGAGGATTTCCTCCCGGCCCTGATCCTGCTGGCCACGCCGACGGCGACCGTGGCCTACGTGCTCGCCCGGCAGATGGGGGCCGACCACGAGTTCGCCGCCGCGGCGATCTCGTCGAGCACGCTTCTTTCGGCATTCACCTACACGGGTTGGCTGGCCCTCGGGGCCCGGCTTTGAAGCCCTCCGCGGCGGCGGCCTTGAGCGGGGGGATCGTCCGGGCTATGCTGGGCACGGCAACGAGCGGCTTGCCGTCATGATTCGAGGATCGGCGAAGGTGGAAACGGTGCTCGTCACGGGAGGGGCGGGCTTCATCGGCTCGCATCTGGTCGAGCGGCTGGTCGACGAGGGGCTCGCCGTGCGCGTGCTCGACGACCTCTCCAGCGGGCGGCTCGAGCACCTCGCGGCCGTGCGCGGGCGGATCGAATTTCTCGAGGGCGACATCCGCGAAGGGGACGACGTGCGGCGGGCGGTAGCAGGCTGCACGCGGGTCTTCCACCTCGCCGCCGTGGTCTCGGTGCAGAAGACGATTGGGGACCCGCTGGGATCGGCGGCCGTCAACGAAACCGGAACGCTTCTCCTGCTCGAGGCCGCGCGCGCGGCGGGCGTCCGGAGGTTCGTATTCGCCAGCTCGAGCGCGGTCTACGGCGACGACCCGCGGCTTCCCAAGCGCGAGGACCACGCGGTGCGTCCGCGTTCGCCGTACGCCGTCCAGAAGCTCGCCGCCGAGCATTACCTTGCGGTCTACGAGGGGCTCTTCGGGTTGAGCACGGCGAGCCTGCGCTTCTTCAACGTCTTCGGGCCGCGGCAGGACCCCTCCTCGCCCTACTCGGGGGTGATCTCGATCTTTCTCACCCGGGCGCTCGCCGACGAGGCCCCGCTCATCTACGGGGACGGAGGCCAGACGCGGGATTTCATCTACGTCGCCGACGTGGTCGAGGCCCTGGTGCGGGCTTCCCGTTCCCCGGAGGTCGGAGTCTTCAACGTGGGCACCGGGCGCGAGCTCGACATCCTCGCCCTTTGGCGGCACATCGCCGCGCTCACCGGCTGCGACCGCAGCCCGCGGCACCTTCCGCCGCGTCCCGGGGACATCCGGCGCTCGGTGGCGGCGATCGACGAGGCGGCCGTGCGGTTGGGGTTTTCGCCGCGGGTCTCCCTCGAGGAGGGGCTCTCCCGGACCCTCGCCTGGTATCGCGGGGCGCGGGCCGGGCGCTGACCTGCGCCCCGGGCCGCGAATTCACGCTGCGAAAGGCCTCGGCGATGGAAAAAGAATGCGTTCTCGTCACGGGAGCGGCAGGGTTCATCGGCTTCCACCTCTGCCGCCGGCTGCTCGAGGAGGGCCGTCCCGTGGCCGGCCTCGACAACCTCAACCCCTACTACAGCGTCCGCCTCAAGGAAGACCGTCTCGCCATCCTCTCCGGCTACCCGCGCTTTTCCTTTCACCGCCTCGACCTCGCCGACCGTGACGGCATGAGCCGGCTCTTCGCCGAGGGGCGCTTCGGGATCGTCGTCCACCTCGCGGCGCAGGCGGGGGTGCGCTACTCGCTCGAGAACCCGCATGCCTACGTGGAATCGAACCTCGCGGGGTTCGTGAACGTGCTCGAGGGCTGCCGCCATGCCGGTACCCGGCACCTCGTGTTCGCCTCCTCGAGCTCGGTCTACGGGGCGAACACGCTCATGCCCTTTTCCGTGCACCACAACGTCGATCACCCCGTGTCGCTCTACGCGGCGAGCAAGAAAGCCAACGAGCTCATGGCCCATGCCTACAGCCACCTCTTCGGCCTGCCGTGCACGGGATTGCGCTTTTTCACGGTCTACGGCCCCTGGGGACGGCCCGACATGGCGCTGTTTCTCTTCACGCGGGCGATTCTCGAGGGCCGCCCCATCCGGGTCTTCAACTACGGACGCATGCAGAGGGACTTCACCTACATCGACGACATCGTCGAGGGGGTCGTGCGCGTCATGGCCCGGCCGCCGGCGCCGGACCCGGCGTGGCGCGGTGACCGGCCCGACCCCGGCTCCTCCTACGCCCCCTACCGGATCTACAACATCGGCAACAACCGTCCCGTGGAGCTCGACCGCTTCATCGCCGTGATCGAGGAGGCGGTGGGAAAGAAGGCGCTCCGCGAGTACCTCCCGCTGCAGGCGGGCGACGTGCCGGCGACCTACGCGGACGTGGAGGATCTCGCGGCCGATGTCGGTTTTCGGCCGGCGACCCCCCTCGAGACCGGGATCGCGCGTTTTGTCTCGTGGTATCGAAGCTACTACGGGGTGTAGAGTCGGCCGCGGCGCGGGCGGACTCTCCGCTCCGGGTCGCCTTCAGCCCAGCATGGCGAGCAAGACGCCCGCGGCCACGGCGGAGCCGATGACGCCGGCCACGTTCGGCCCCATCGCGTGCATGAGCAGGAAGTTCGAGGGGTTGTACTGTTGCCCCACGGTCTGGGAGACCCGCGCGGCCATCGGCACCGCCGAGACCCCCGCCGAGCCGATCAGCGGGTTCACCTTGCCGCCCGAAGTTCGGTACATGAGCTTGCCGAGCAGGACCCCGCCCGCCGTCCCCACGCCAAAGGCGAACACGCCGAGCAGGATGATCCCGAGGGTCTTCGGGTTGAGGAAGAGCGGTCCGCTCGCGGTCGCGCCGACCGAGACGCCAAGCAAGATGGTGACGATGTTGATGAGCTCGTTCTGCGCGGTCTTGAGCAGTCGGTTCAGGATCGGCTGCATGGAGACGGCCTCCCGCAGGAGGTTCCCCAGCATGAGCATGCCGACCAGGGGGGCGGCCGCGGGCAGGATGAGGGAGACGACGGCGGTCACGACCAGGGGGAAGACGATCCGCTCGGTGCGCGAGACCTCGCGCAGCTCTTCCATCACGACCTCGCGCTCTTTTTTCGTGGTGAGCAGCTTCATGATCGGCGGCTGGATGAGCGGCACGAGCGCCATGTAGGAATAGGCCGCGACGGCGACGGGGCCCAAGAGATGGGGGGCGAGCCGGGCGGTCAAGTAGATCGCCGTCGGGCCGTCCGCCCCGCCGATGATGCCGATCGAGGCCGCCTCCTGGGGGCTGAAGGAGATGCCCGGCAGGAAATCGAGCAGGAGCGCCCCGAGGAAGGTGGTGAAGATCCCCAACTGCGCCGCCGCCCCGAGAAGCAGGCTCCGGGGGTTGGCGATGAGCGGGCCGAAATCGGTCATTGCGCCCACGCCGAGAAAAATGAGCGGCGGGTAGACCCCCAGCTTGACCCCTTGGTAGATGTAATAGACCAGCCCCCCCACTTCCTTCATTTGCTGAACCGTCTGGCCCGTGCGCGGATCGATCACCGTCTCGTAGACCGGGGGGGCCATGAGGCCGGCGAGCGGGAGGTTTCCGAGAAGCACCCCGAAGCCGATCGGCAACAGGAGAAGGGGCTCGAAGCCTTTCTTGAGGGCGAGGTAGATGAGGACGCAGGCGACGCCGATCATGACCGCCTCCTGCCAGGTCATGGCGGCAACCCCCATCGTCTCCAGGAACCTGAGGATCGACTGCCCGATCGACATGCCGCGGTCTCCTTGGTGGCGTTGCGTCCAGGAGCGGAAGAAGACCGTTTTCGGCCCCCGCCTTAGAGCCGGCGCGACATCATCTGCTCCAGGCGCGCGGCGCGGCCCCAGAACGAGAGATCGTCGGGGAGCCGCCGCACGGGCGGTGCGAGGGCCAGGGCCTCGGACTGAAGATAGGCCGAAACCGCGGCCATGACGGCGGCGACGACGGCCGGCCGCACGGCGGGAGTCGCCGCGGCCGGGGCCTCGGGCGGCACGGCCCGGGGGGAGGGCGTCGGGGCGGCGGACGGCTGCGCCGAAGGCCGCGGGGCGGAAGCTCCGCTTTCGCCGCCCGCGCTCGGCGGGGGCGTTGCTTTCCCCTCGCCGGCCGGCCCCTTTCGGGTGCCGAAGAAGCGTTCGAAGAGGCCGATCAGCTGGGTGAGAAAGATGAGGACCAGAAACACGATCCCCATCCCGAGAACCGTCATGACGAGTCCGAGATCGAGCTTTTCCCAGGTGTCCATCGGCGGACCTTTCCCCTACACCGGCAGGTTGCCGTGCTTCTTGGGCGGAAGCACGTCCCGCTTTCCCTGCAGGGCCTCGAAGGCGCGGATGAGGGCGCGGCGCGACGAGGCGGGTTCGATGACGTCATCCACGTAGCCGCGGGCCGCGGCGATGTAGGGGGTGGCGAAGCGGTCGCGGTACTCGGCGATCTTTTCGTTGCGCGCCGCCTCCGGGTCGGCCGCGGCGGCGATCTCGCGGCGGAAGATGATGTTCGCCGCGCCCTCCGGCCCCATCACGGCGATTTCGGCCGTCGGCCAGGCGTAGACGATGTCGGCCCCCAGATCCCGGCTGCACATCGCCAGGTAGGCGCCGCCGTAGGCCTTGCGCAGGATCAGAGTCACCTTGGGCACCGTCGCCTCGGAGTAGGCGTAGAGCATTTTCGCCCCGTGGCGGATGATTCCGCCGTATTCCTGGTGCGTGCCGGGCAGGAAGCCGGGGACGTCCACGAGGTTCAACAGCGGGATGCCGAAGGCGTCGCAGGTGCGGATGAAACGCGCCGCCTTGTCGGAGGCGTTGATGTCGAGGCAGCCGGCGAGATGGGCGGGCTGGTTGGCGATGATGCCGATGCTGCGGCCGTTCAGGCGGGCGAAGCAGACGATGATGTTGACCGCGTAGTGCGCGTGGACTTCGAGGAACTCCCCGTGGTCGACCAGCGCGCGGATGACCTTGCGCATGTCGTAGGAGCGGTTGGGCGAGGCCGGCAGGATCGCGTTCATCGCCTCGTCGCGGCGCTCGGGATCGTCGGTGGGCTCGAGGCGCGGCGGCGATTCGAGGTTGTTCGAGGGCAGGTACCCGAGCAGCCGTCGGATTTCGGCGAGGCAGCTGCGGTCGTCCTTGGCAAAGAAGTGGGCGACCCCGCTGGTGCGGTTGTGGGTCATGGCCCCGCCCAGGGCCTCGGCCGAGACCTCCTCGCCGGTTACGGCTTTGATCACCTGGGGGCCGGTGATGAACATCTGGCTGGTGCGGTCGACCATGAAGGTGAAGTCCATGAGCGCGGGCGAGTAGACCGCCCCCCCGGCGCTCGGGCCCAGGATGGCCGCGATCTGGGGGATCACCCCGGAGGCGCGCGTGTTCCGGAAAAAGATTTGCCCGTAGCCGGAGAGCGCATCGACGCCTTCCTGGATTCGGGCGCCGCCGGAGTCGTTGAGGCCCACGACCGGCGCCCCGGTCTTGAGCGCAAGGTCGAGCACCTTGCAGATCTTCTTGGCGTGCATCTCGCCCAGGGAGCCCCCCATGACCGTGAAATCCTGGGCATAGACGTACACCGTGCGGCCCTCGATCGTGCCGTAGCCGGTCACGACGCCCTCCGCCGGAATCTCGGTCTTTTCCATGCCGAATTCGCTGCAGCGGTGGCGGACGAAGGCGTCGAGTTCGACGAAGCTTTCCGGGTCGAGCAAAAGACCGATCCGTTCGCGTGCGGTGAGCTTGCCCGACTCGTGCTGTTTGGCCACGGCCTTCTCGCCGCCGCCGGCGAGGATCGCGCCGCGCCGCGCGGTGAGTTCCTGGATCTTCTCTGCGGTCATGCCCTACCCCTCCTGCGGAAGGATGTTCTGCTGCGGATCGATGCGAAGCGGGTCAGTGGCGGTAAAGAAAATCCGCTTATCACCCTTGTCCGCAGCTTTCAACTGGAAATTGACCCCAAGGGGATCGGAAGACGGCCTTGACGGGCGCATGCGGGCGGCGGGTCGGCAAACGCGCGAAGGGGGAGGCGACGGCAGGCGAGGGGACGTTACGAGAAAGACCGGGATGAGGCGGCCGGCGCCGAGCCGGGTGGGCGGCCGATACGCGAGGCGGGTCGATTTTCTTGAGGAAGGGGAGAGGGGCAAAGCGAGCGCACGCCGCGTTCGCGGCCCGCGGCCTGCCGGCGCGGGGGGCGACTCCCTAGGAAGAGCCCCTCCCGCCTCGGTCCGGCCCTAAGGCGCCGGGGGAAACGCCGCCCTTTCCGCGGAGCGGATCTCCATTCACGCGGCGGCGGGTGATCCCCTCGGCCTTACCGGGCCTGGGGCGTCGCCAGCGAGGGGGTGAACGCGGGCGGGCGTCTTTCCCGGCCTCGGCCCCGACGCGTGAGACCCAGGCGCGCGAATCCCCGGGCGAGGATCTCGAAGACGGCGCGATCGTGCAGTTTCCGCCCCTTCTCCATCAGCGCCCATCGGTCCAGGCAGTCTTCCGCAGCCGGTTTGCACGAAGCGTTCTCGTTCATCGGGCACCTCCTGCAGGTTCGGCGTGGTTGCGACCGGATGCTCTCTAAACCGATCATGGGTCTTGATTATTGAGCAGTCTACGGGGAAAAATGAGAAATTGATGTGCAAAAATGTACAGCACGCTGCCGGCAAGGGGCGGGGGCGCCCGCAGGGAGGCGATCATGGAGCTCAATTGGGACGATTTCCGCTATTTCATCGTGCTTTCCCGGACACGATCGTTCGTGGCCGCCGCCGCCGAACTCAAGGTCACCCACAGCACGGTGGCCCGGCGCATTTCCGCGCTCGAGGCCGCCTTGCAAACGAAGCTTTTCTTCCGCACGGAAAGGGGCTGCCGCCTGACGCCGGCCGGGGAGACGATGCTTCCGCATGCGGAGCAGCTCGAATCGACCGTCGCCTATCTGGAGGAAGAGGTTTCCGGCAGGGACAAGCGGCTCTCCGGGTCCATCCGCATCGGGGCCCCGGATGGGTTCGGCAATTGTTTCCTCGCCCCCCGGCTGGGGAAATTCCAGCGGATGCACCCGGAGCTGGAGATCGAGCTGGTGGCCGTGCCGATGTACTACAGCCTTGCCCGGCGGGAAATCGACCTCCTGATCACCATCCGCAAGCCGGCGGGCGGCCACATCATCGCCAAGAAGCTGCCGAGTTACCGCTTCGGGCTCTTCGCCACGAAGCGCTACCTTCGAGAGCATCCCCCGATCCGCCACCGCGAAGATTTGAGGCGGCACCGCATGATCGGCTACATCGAGGACCTGCTCTACGACGAGGAGCTCCACTTCATGGACGAAATCCTGCCCGGCCTGCGGCCCCGGTTGCGAAGCTCGACGATCGTCGGGCAGATGAACGCGATCTTGGCCGACAACGGGATCGGGATCCTGCCGTACTTCATGGCTGGCGCCGAGGGCAGCCTGGTCAACGTCCTCCCGGAGGTCAGCCTGGAGCGGACCTTCTGGATCCAGTTCAACCCGGATTCGCGGCGAATCGCCCGCGTGCGGGCGACGATCGATTTCATCGCCGCCGAAATGGAAGCCGCCAAGGAGATTCTCTTCACCCCCCCCCGCAGCCGGGCGTGAGGCGCGGGCGCCCCCACGCCCGGGAAAAAAAAGACCCGGGTCGACGCCCGGGTCTCTCCATTCGATGGTGCGCCCGGCTGGACTTGAACCAGCGGCTTTCAGCTCCGGAGGCTGACGCTCTATCCCCTGAGCTACGGGCGCAAGGGCCGCCCTGCAAGGAAAACGCGGCCACCATAGCCGAGCCGCAAAGGCGAGTCAAGCCATGGCCGGCCCGGTCCCCTCCCGTCTTCAGCCGGGTTGGACGAGGCTTCCCTCGAGGGCGGCCTTGGCCTCGCCCACGACATAAAGCGAGCCGGCGACGAGGACGAGCCCCCCCTCGGGGACCGTGCGCAAGGCGTCGCCCAGGGCTTCCGCGACCGTCGGCCGCACCTCGACCCGGAGGGCATGGCGCGAGGCCTCCGCGGCGATCCTCTCCGCGGGCAGCGCCCGCGGGGTGGCCGCCCGGGTGGCGATCACCCGGGCGGCGAGCGGCGCGAGGTGCCGCAGCATGGCGCGGTAGGGCTTGTCGTCGAGGATGCCCACGACCAGCGTGAGCGGACGCCCCGGGAAGGCTTCCCGGAGATGCCGCGCGAGCGCACGGCTTGCATCCAGGTTGTGGGCGCCGTCGAGGAGGACGAGCGGCCGCGCGCGGGCCCGCTCGAGCCTTCCGGGCCAGCGGGTCGCGGCGATGCCGGCGCGGAGACTCTCCTCCGTGATCCGCCCGGCGCGGGGCATGAGGAGTTCGCAGGCCGCCGCGACGAGCGCGGCGTTCACGATCTGGTGCTCACCCGTGAGCCCGGGCTGGAGACCGCGGAGGCAACATCGGATCCCCCGGTAATCGAAACGGCCCGGGCCGGTCCGCCGCACGCGGAAGTCGCGACCCAGGCGGTAGACCGGCGCCGCCCGGCGGGCGGCGGTGCGACACAACACCTCCCAGGCCGAGGCTTGTCGGATCCCGGTGACGACGGGCCGTCCCCGTTTGACGATTCCCGCCTTCTCGGCCGCGATCTCAGCAATCGTCTTTCCCAGGTACTCGCGGTGCTCGAGGGAGACGTTGGTGACGACGGCGAGCCGGGGGGTGATCACGTTTGTCGCGTCGAGGCGGCCGCCCATCCCGGTCTCGATCACGGCCCACTCCACCCCGGCGCGGGCGAAGGCGTCGAAGGCCATGGCGGTGGCGAATTCAAAAAAGGTGGGCTCGCGGGAGACGGCGGGCAGTGCTTCCTCCACCCTCCGGTAGAGGGCAAGGATCTCCCCGTCGCCGACGGGCTCGCCGTCCACCTGGATCCGCTCGTTGAAGCGCACGAGATGCGGCGAGGTGTAGAGGCCGACGCGGTAGCCGGAGCAGCGCAGCACCGCGGCGATGCCCGCCGCGACCGACCCCTTGCCGTTGGTGCCCGCGATGTGGATCGTCTCGTAGCGCCGCTGGGGGTCGCCCAGCCGCGCGAGCAGGGTGCGGATCGTCCTCAGGCCGAGCCGGATCCCGAAGCGGCGCAACCCGAAGAGGCGGTTCAGGCAGCGGTCGAGCTCGTCGGCGGAGGGCATGGAGACGAAAAAACCCGGTGGGGTCGCCACCGGGTCGGAAAAGGGTCTCTGCGGGGGTCAGCGCCTGCGGGCCGCCCGGGCCGCCGCGATGCGCTCGCGCCGCTTGGCTTCGCGCTTCTTGCGCCGGCGGAACTCGCTCGGTTTTTCATAGCTTTTCTTGAGCTTCAGGCGCTTGAACAGGCCATCGTTTTGAATTTTCTTCTTCAGCAGGCGGATGGCCTTCTCGACGTCGTTGTCGACGACGCGGACCTCGATCTCCTTCAACCGTATCCCCCCCATCGTGCCGCCGTTCGCCCCGCGCCTTACGGGGCGGACGGCGGAAAATCGCCGCCGGATGCGGGCAAGGCCGCTTTATACCCGATGCCCCGGGGCTTGACAAGCGAAATTTCACCCCCGCGCGACACCGGCCTCGGGCGGCTTGACTTGAGCGGACCCATCGTCCATACTCCGGCCCCGTCCCACCGCCTCGCGGGCGATGCCCCGCATCTGCCAACTCAGCCGAACGAAGGAGGTCTCCATGCGTCTGATTCTGCTCGGCGGGCCGGGCGCCGGAAAAGGAACCCAGGCCAACTTCATCAAGGAACGCTACCGCATCCCGCAGATTTCGACCGGCGACATGCTGCGGGCGGCCGTGAAGGCCGGAACCGAGCTCGGCCGCAAGGCCAAGGGCTTCATGGATGCCGGGCAGCTCGTCCCCGACGAAGTGATCATCGGCCTGGTCAAGGAGCGGATCCAGGAGGCGGACTGCCGCGCCGGGTTCCTCTTCGACGGGTTTCCGCGCACGATCCCCCAGGCCGACGCCCTCAAGGCCGCGGGGGTGCGCCTCGATGCCGTCGTCGACATCGACGTGCCCGACGAGGAGATCATCCGCCGCATGAGCGGCCGAAGGGTCCACCTGGCGAGCGGCCGGACCTACCACGTCCTCTTCAACCCGCCCAAGGTGGAAGGCAAAGACGACGTAACGGGAGAACCGCTGGTGCAGCGCGACGACGACAAGGAGGAGACCGTCCGCAAGCGCCTGGAGGTCTACCACAGCCAGACCGAGCCCCTGATCGCCTACTACCGCACGTGGGAGGCGAGCGGCGACCCCCAGGCGCCGCGCTACGTGCGCGTTCACGGGATCGGCAAGGTGGAGGAAATCCGCGACCGGATTTTCGCCGCGCTCGACGGACTGAAACGCTGACGGCCTAGATTTCCCCGCGGACGATCGCCTGCGCCAGCGCGAGCGCCTCCTGCCGCGACAGCCCGGGGCGGAGGAGGCGCTCGAGAGCGATGGCATCCAGGATGCGGCCCACGAGGCGGGAGGGCGGAATCCCGAGCTCGCGTTGCAGCTCGTCGCCGCGAAGAAGAGGCGGCCGGCGGCGCTCGGGAAGCAGCCTCTCGCGGTAGTCCGAAAGAAGCCGTGAGGCCGCATGCCGCAAGCCCGGCGCAGCATCGGGTTCGTCGGCTTCCTTCCGGGCGAGCGCCAAAAAGATCACCCCGGGAAGCACCCCGGACGCCTGGCGCAGGAACGAAACCCGCTCCCGCGGCGACAACGTGGAAAAACGGCCCAGCAGTTTGCCGGCGCCGGGGGTGAGGCGCGAGAGCTCGGCAAGGATCCTCGCGTCCTTGCGCGAAAGCCGAAGCCGCGCCGCGGCCGCCGCGGCCTCGGCTTCCCCGCGGAGCAGGGACGAGAGCTTGAGCCGGATGAGCTCCCTCACGGGAAACCCGGCCGCGGGCCCCGATCCCGAAGGGCCGAGCAAGACATTCCCGTCTCCCAGAAGGGATTCGAGCCGGGCGAGGCTCCGCAGGCGGCTGTCCGCGGCCGCCGCGGCGGAAGAAACGCCCCCTCCCAGCATCCCCGGAAGCAACCCCGCGGCCGCACAGGCAGCCACCTCGGGGTGGGAGCGGCGGCACGCGAGCAGGGCATAGAGCTCCTCGCGCACCCGCTCGCCCGCGGCCAGCGCGAGGAGGGATGCGCGGGCTTCGATCGCCGCTTGCGTTTCCGCGGCGACCGTGAACTCGAGCTGGGCGGCGAGGCGAAACGCCCGGAGCAAGCGAAGCGGGTCGTGCTCGAAGGCGTCGGGGGAGACGGCAACCAGGCGCTTTTCCGCGAGATCGCGCAGTCCCCCGGCGGGATCGATCAGCCGCCCGCGGGCCGCTTCGAGCGCGAGCGCATTGACGGTGAAATCCCTGCGGCGCAGGTCCGCCTCGATGCCCTCGCCCGTGGCCTTCAGAACGTCGACCGTCGTTTGGCCGCCGACCACGCGGTAGACGGCGAAGGGGGCCTTCCCGATGAGGACCGGGCGGGCCCCGAGGGCCCGGGCGATCCCCTCCGCAAGGGGCCGCGCCTCGCCCAGGGTGACCAGGTCGAAATCGTGGGGGGTGCGGCCGAGCAACAGATCGCGCACGCAGCCGCCGACCAGGAAAACCCCCTCGGCCGCGGGAAGCCAGGGGGGGCGAAAGGACGGGGGGATCGCGGGAATCATGGGTGGCGTTCCATCGGGTCGGAGCGCGCGGCCGCGGATCCCGCCGCGCGCTCCGGGGGAGTCTCCGCGTCGACCGGCTTGGGATGCGGGCCTTGGCCCTTGACAGCAGGATCGTTTTCCGTTAACTTTTCCACATTCGCGACGGTCGTGCAACTCGCCGGTCTGCGAAAAGAGATGTACTTCTGAAATCCGAATCATCCTCCTGGACAACCGACCTCGACCCTATCCAGCAGCCGCCGCACCAGGTTCGTCGGTTGAGACAGTCCTGAATTCAGGAGCCCGCCCGCGCGCGGAAAAGGACGTCCGGTTGGATCCCAAGCGCCCGACGGACGCGCAAGCCCCCGAGGAAGCCCCTCGCGTGCCCGCGCGCGGGAAGACCCCGCGTGCCAGCCGCGCCGTCGCCGGCACGCCGACGGGAGCGGAGGGCCAACGGAAGCAACGACCGCTCCGAAGCGATTCGGAGGGAGAGGGACGGGAAGAACCGCATGCAAAGGGAAACGGTGGAATGAACATCGCAGAGCTGAAGCAGAAAAAGATCAACGAGCTGATGCAGATGGCGAAGGAGTTCGGCATCGAGGGCGCATCCAACATGCGCAAGCAGGAGCTCATGTTCGCCCTGCTCCAAGGGCAGATCGAGAAAAACGGGCAGATCTACGGCGAGGGGACCCTGGAAATCCTCCCCGACGGGTTCGGGTTCCTGCGCTCCCCGGCTTCGAACTACCTTCCGGGCCCGGACGACATCTACGTCTCGCCTTCCCAAATCCGCCGTTTCAACCTGCGCACCGGAGACACGATTTCGGGCCAAATCCGGCAGCCGAAGGATTCCGAGCGGTACTTTGCCCTGCTCAAGGTGGAGGCGATCAACTACGAAGACCCCGACGCCGCGCGCGACAAGATCCTCTTCGACAACCTCACGCCCCTCTACCCGATGCGCAAGATGAATCTCGAGACCGATCCGGAGAACTACTCGACCCGGATCCTCGATCTCATGGTGCCCATCGGGTTCGGCCAGCGCTGCCTGATCGTCTCCCCGCCGCGCTCCGGCAAGACCATGCTGCTGCAGGCGATCGCCAACGCGATCATCAAGAGCCACAAGGACGTCGTGCCCTTCGTGCTGCTGATCGACGAGCGGCCGGAGGAGGTGACCGACATGGAGCGGACGGTCGACGCCGAGGTCATCAGCTCGACCTTCGACGAACCGGCCGAGCGCCACGTCCAGGTCGCCGAGATGGTGATCGAAAAGGCCAAGCGCCTCGTCGAGCACAAAAAAGACGTCGTCATCCTGCTCGACAGCATCACGCGGCTCGCCCGCGCCCACAACGCGGTGGTCCCGCCGAGCGGCAAGATCCTCTCGGGCGGTGTCGATTCGAACGCGTTGCAGCGCCCCAAGCGTTTCTTCGGCGCCGCACGCAACATCGAGGAGGGCGGCAGCCTGACGATCATCGCCACGGCCCTGATCGACACCGGAAGCCGCATGGACGAGGTGATCTTCGAGGAGTTCAAGGGCACGGGCAACGCCGAGATCCAGCTCGACCGCAAGCTGGCCGACAAGCGCGTCTTCCCGGCGATCGACATCAAGCGCTCCGGAACGCGCAAGGAAGAGCTTCTCTTGCCCGAGGACGTGCTCAATCGGGTCTGGATCTTGAGAAAGCTGCTCACCACGCTCAACACCGTCGACAGCATGGAATTTCTGCTTGAAAAAATGAAGGGAACGCGCAACAATCGCGAGTTTCTGAATTCCATGAACGCCTGAGGCGGGGCGTTCCCATCCCGGAAAGGGCCCGAACCATGAAAGAGAAGATCCACCCCCCGTACCACCCGGACGTGAAGATCCGCTGCGCCTGCGGCAACGTGATCGAGGCGGGATCCACCAAGGCGAACATCACGGTGGAAATCTGCTCGAGCTGCCATCCCTTTTTCACCGGCAAGCAGAAGCTCGTGGACACGGCCGGCCGCATCGAGCGCTTCCGCAAGAAGTACGAAAAATTCCAGTCCCCGTCCAAAAACGCCTAGCTTCCGCCGCTCCCCCGTCGCGGGGCCCGGCCGCCGCCGGCGCCCCGCGGGACGTCCCCCACGAACCCGTCCGGTCCCCGCGCCGCTGCCGGAAAGCCGACCATGCTGGAGAAACTGCAAGGGGTTGAAGCCCGTTACCTCGAGCTGGAACGCAGGCTGAGCGACCCGGCCTTTCTTGCCGACCGCGAGGCGTACTCGAAGGCCGTGCGCGAACACGCGGAAATCGGACCCATCGTGGGCGCCTTCCGCGCGTTCCGGGAGACCGAAGCGCGCCTGGCCGAGGCCCGGGCGCTCGCCGACGACGGCGACCCCGAGATCCGCGCCCTGGCGCGCGAGGAGGTCGCGGCCCTGACCGCCCGCCGCGGGGAGCTCGAGCAGGAGCTGCGCCGCATGCTCCTGCCGCGGGATCCCAACGACGAGAAAAACGTGATTCTCGAGATCCGCGCCGGAACCGGCGGGGAGGAGGCCGCGCTCTTCGCGGGCGATCTCTTCCGGATGTACAGCCGGTACGCGGAGGACCGCGGTTGGAAGGTGGAGGTCCTCTCCGCCCACGCGACGGGGGTCGGCGGATTCAAGGAGATCATCGCCCGGCTGCAGGGCCGCGGCGCCTACAGCCTGCTCAAGTACGAAAGCGGCATCCACCGCGTGCAGCGCGTGCCGATCACCGAAACCCAGGGGCGCATCCACACCTCGGCCGTCACCGTGGCCGTCTTGCCGGAGGCCGACGAGGTCGACGTCGCCATCGACCCCGCGGAGCTGCGGATCGACGTCTTCCGCTCCGGGGGCCCCGGGGGGCAGAGTGTCAACACCACCGACTCCGCCGTGCGGATCACCCACCTGCCCACGGGCCTGGTGGTCATCTGCCAGGACGAGAAGTCCCAGCTCAAGAACAAGAACAAGGCGCTCAAGGTGCTGCGATCGCGGCTGCTCGACCTCAAGATCCAAGAGCAGGAGCGGCGGCGCGCCGAGGAGCGCAAGAGCCAGGTGGGCACGGGCGACCGCAGCGGCCGCATCCGCACCTACAACTTTCCCCAGAACCGGGTCACCGACCACCGCATCGGGCTGACCCTCTACCGGCTGGAGAGCATCCTCGAAGGCGCGATCCAGGAGTTGATCGACGCCCTGGTCGTTCACTTTCAGGCCCAGGCCCTGCAGCATGCCGACGCCGCCCCCCCCGCCTGACCCCCGGGGCAGCGCGGCCGCCCGCCTCCGCGAAGCCGTCCGCACGCTCGCCGCGCACGGGATCGACAGCCCGCAGTCGACGGCCGAGATCTTGCTCGCCTTCGTCCTGGGTTGCCCGCGCGGCGTGCTCTTCCGGAACCTCGGACGCCCCCTTTCCCCGGAGGAGGAGGCCGCGTTCCAGGGGCTGCTGTCGCGCCGGCTGGAAGGCGAGCCGACCGCCTACCTCACCGGCAGGCGCGGGTTCTGGACCCTGGATCTCGAGGTCACCCCCGCGGTCCTCATCCCGCGCCCCGAAACCGAGCGCCTGGTCGAGGCCGCCCTCGAGGTGATCGGCCGCGCTTCGCACGGCCGCGTTCTCCGGATCCTCGACCTCGGCTGCGGCTCCGGCGCCGTCGTGATCGCGCTCGCCTGCGAGGCCCCCGGCCACCGGTACTTCGCCGGGGACCGCTCCCCCGCCGCGGTGCAGGTGGCCCGGCGCAATGCCGCCGGCCACGGCTGCGCGGGCCGGATCCACTTCTTCGTCGCGGACTGGGCCCAGGCCCTGCGGCCGGGGGCGGCCTTCTTCGACCTGATCGTCTCCAACCCGCCCTACATCCCGAGCGGCCGCATCGCGACGCTGCAGCCCGAGATCGCCCGCTTCGAGCCGCGGGCAGCCCTCGACGGCGGGGAGGATGGGCTGGATGCCTACCGCGCGATCCTGAAAGGCGCCTGGGGGCATCTTGCCCCGGGAGGCGTTCTTCTCTTCGAAATCGGATCCGATCAACGCATCGCCCTCGAGAGGCTCGTCCTCGCGGCGGGGATTCCGGCCCGGGTGGATTGCCTGGCGGACCTCGCCGGCCGGGACCGGGTGCTGCGCATCGCAAAAACATCTTGCCAGCAGGACGTTGAATCGAGTATAAATAGCAGTTTGTGAAATCACGGCGTGTTTGATCCCGCACGCCGCCCGTTCCTGCCTCCCGGTGCCCCGTCGCTGCGGGGTGGAGGCATGCCCGAGGGCGGCGGAGGAAACCAACCGAAAGGAGATCCGCATGGCCTACGTGACGATGAAGGAGCTGCTCGAAGCCGGCGTGCACTTCGGGCACCAAACCAAACGCTGGAACCCGAAGATGAAGCCTTACATCTTCGGCGCGCGCAACGGGATCTACATCATCGATCTGCAGAAGACCGTCAAGATGTTCAAGACGGCCTACGATTTCGTGGTGGATACCGTCGCCAACGGCCAATCGCTTCTGTTCGTGGGGACCAAGAAGCAGGCCAAGGAAGCGATCTACGAAGAGGCCAACCGCTGCGAGATGTTCTACGTCCACAACCGTTGGTTGGGCGGCATGCTCACCAACTTCCAGACCATCCGCAAGAGCATCGAGCGGTTGAACTACCTCAACACCATCCACAACGACGGCTCGATCAATCTCTTTCCCAAGAAAGAGCGCATGAAGCTCTCCAAGGAGCGCGAGAAGCTCGACGGGAACCTGGGCGGCATCCGCAACATGGACCGCCTGCCCGGGGCGATGTTCGTGATCGACCCCAAAAACGAGGAGATCGCCGTTCACGAGGGCAGGCGCTTGAAGATCCCCATCGTCGCCGTGGTGGACACCAACTGCGATCCCGACCTGATCGATTACCCCATCCCGGGCAACGACGACGCCATTCGCGCCATCCGCCTGATGACCTCGCGGATGGCCGACGCCTGCATCGAGGGCCGGCAGCGGTGGCAGGAGAAGCTCCAGGCCGAGGCCGACAAGGCGCCCGAAGAAGAGGCGCCGCCGCGCCTCGCCGTCGCCGCCGACCTCAAGCCCGGGGAGCGCAAGATCATCTCCGAGGGCGACGGCGGTCCGGTGATCGAGGTGATCCGCCGGGCGCCGGGCGAGGTGCCGCCGTCGGTCGAAGGGGCGGGCATGGACGCGGAAGAGAACGCGGTGGAGGAACGATGACGGAGATCAGCGCGAAACTCGTCAAGGAGCTCCGGGAGAAGACCGGGGCGGGGATGATGGACTGCAAGGAAGCGCTCGCCGCCGCCGGCGGGGATCTCGCGCGGGCGGTCGAGGTGCTGCGCAAGAAGGGGCTCGCGACCGCCCAGAAACGGGCCGGCCGGGCGACGGGGGAGGGGACGATCGCCGCCTACATTCACCACGGCGGCAAGCTCGGGGTTCTCGTGGAGGTCGACTGCGAGACCGATTTCGTCGCCAAGAACGAGCAGTTTCAGGAGTTCGCCCGCAACCTCGCCATGCACATCGCCGCCGCCAACCCTCTCGGGGTGCGGCCGGAGGACATCCCCGCCGAGGTCATCGCCAAAGAGCGTGAAATCTACGCCGCCCAGGCGAAGGAAACCGGCAAGCCCGACAAGGTGATCGAAAAGATCGTCGAGGGCAAGCTCAAGAAATTCTACGAAGACAACTGCCTCCTGCAGCAGCGCTACGTCCGCAACCCGGACCTCACGATCGCCGATTGCTTGAACGAGCTCATCGCCAAGATCGGGGAGAACATCACCGTCCGGCGTTTCGTCCGCATGCAGGTGGGGGATTGAGCGTGGAGCAGCCCCGTTACCGGCGGGTCATCGTCAAGATCAGCGGCGAAGCCCTGATGGGGGACCAGGAGTTCGGCATTCACCCCGAGACGATCCGCTTTGTCGCCGAGGAGCTGCGCGGCATCGTGCGGCTGGGGGTCCAGACCGCCGTCGTCGTCGGCGGGGGCAACATCTTCCGCGGCATCGCCGCAAGCTCCTACGGGATGGACCGGACCTCGGCCGACCACATGGGCATGCTGGCGACGGTGATCAACAGCCTGGCGCTCCAGGACGCGCTGGAAAAAAAGGGCGTCCCGACCCGGGTCCAGACCGCCATCGGCATGCACCAAGTGGCCGAGCCCTACATCCTCCGGCGGGCCATCCGGCACCTGGAGAAGGGGCGCGTCGTGATCTTCGCCGCCGGGACCGGCAATCCCTACTTCACCACCGACACGGCCGCCGTGCTGCGGGGCCAGGAGATCCATGCCGAAATCCTGCTCAAGGCGACCAAGGTGGAGGGGGTCTACGACCGCGACCCGGTCGCCCACCCCGATGCGCGGCTGTTGCCGTCGGTGAGCTTCATGGAGGTGTTGGAGCGGCAGCTGCGAATCATGGACATGACGGCCATCTCGCTCGCCATGGACAACGAGCTGCCGCTCGCCGTCTTCCGGCTGAAGACCCCGGGGAACATCCGCCGGGTCGTCTGCGGCGAAGAGGTCGGGACCCGCATCCACCCCTGAGGACCGGGAGGGAGAACGCAAGCCATGATCGAAGACATCCAGCGCGAGACGCGGCAGGGCATGGAGAAGGCGATCGAGGACCTGAAGCGCGACCTCAAACGCGTGCGCACGGGGCGGGCCTCGCTTTCGCTGCTCGACGGGGTGAAGGTCGACTACTACGGCAGCCTGACCCCGCTGCAGCAGCTCGCCACCCTCGCCGTGCCCGAAAGCCGTCTGATCACCATTCAGCCCTGGGACGCCACGGTCATTAAGGAGATCGAGAAAGCGATCCTCAAGGCCGACCTGGGGCTCACGCCGACCAGCGACGGCAAGATGATCCGCATCGCCGTCCCCCCCCTCACCGAACAGCGGCGCAAGGAGCTCGTCAAGCTCGTCAACAAGATCTGCGAGGAGCACAAGGTCTCGATCCGGAACATCCGCCGCGAGGCCAACGAACGGATCAAGGCGCTCAAGAAAGACGGCGGGATCTCCGAGGACGAGGCCTTCAAGGCGCAGGAGAAGATTCAGAAGATGACCGACGAGCACATCGAGCTGGTCGATCGCTGCTTCAAGGAAAAAGAGAAAGAGATCCTTGAGTTCTGAGACCGCCCCCCGCGCCCCGGACCCCGCCGCCCCGGCCCTCCCCGTGCATGTGGCGATCATCATGGACGGAAACGGCCGCTGGGCGAGCCGGCGGCTGATGTCCCGCGTCACGGGGCACGAGCGTGGGGCGGAGACCGTGCGCATGGTGGTGCGCGCCTGCCGCGAGCTGGGCATCGCCCACCTCACGCTCTACGCCTTTTCCACGGAAAACTGGCAGCGTCCCGCCTCCGAGGTGAACGCGCTCATGGGGTTGCTGCGCCGGTTCATCGACCAGGAGCGCGCCGAGCTCGTACGCCACGGCATCCGCCTGCATCCCATCGGCCGGCTCGAGCGCCTGCCGGACGACGTGCGCCAGGCGCTCGGCCGCGTCGTGGAGGAAACGTCCGCCAACCAAGGTCTCCAGCTCCACCTCGCCCTGAGCTACGGCGGCCGCGACGAGATCGCACGGGCCGCGCGGCGGGTCGCCGAAGCGGTGCAGGCCGGAAGGCTGCGTCCCGAGGAGATCGACGAAACGGCCCTTGCGGCCGCCCTCGACACCGCCGGGATTCCCGACCCCGACCTGTTGATTCGCACCGGAGGCGAATTGCGGGTCAGCAACTTTCTCTTGTGGCAGATCGCCTACACGGAGATCTTCGTCACCCCCACCCTCTGGCCCGATTTCAGCCGTCAGGAGTTCGAAGCCATCTTGGCCGATTTCGGCCGCCGGGAGCGGCGCTTCGGCCGTCTCTAACGGGAGGAAGACGGTGCAAGAGCCGGAGACGAGGGGGGGGAAGTGGCCGACGGCGGATCACGGACGCCGCTGGGTCACGGCGGTCGTCGCGCTGGCGGTGCTGGTCGCCTGCGTCGCCGCCGGCGGGATCGCCTTTTCCGCCCTCGGGCTGCTCGGCGCCCTGGGGTGCCTGAGGGAATTCCAGAAGCTCGCCCGCGCCGCCGACGGCCGCGGCGAGGCGGGCGAACTGGCGTGGGTCGGCTACGCCGCGGCCGTCGCCCTCGTTCTGGTTGCCCACGCCGGCGCGTGGGCGGCACTACCCGTGGTGGCCGCCCTCCACCTCGTCACCTGCGGGGCGCTCGGCCTCAGGCGCTTTCCCGCCGACCGTCTCGTGCTGGCGGGGATCGCCCGGCAGGCCCTCGGGCTCGTCTACACCGTGCTTCCGATCGCACTCTTCATCGCCCTGCGCTCCTTGCCCGAAGGGACGGCCTGGGTGCTGCTCACCTGTGCCGCGGTGTTCGCCGGGGACTCGGCCGCCTTCTACGTCGGTACCCTGCGGGGAAGGCGCAAGCTTGCGCCGACGATCAGTCCGGGCAAGACCGTGGAAGGGGCGATCGCCGGCCTTGCGGCGAGCATGCTCACGGGAGCGCTGGGGGCGGCCGGATTCCTTGCGGGGCTTTCCGCCGCCTGGGGGGCAGCCTTCGGGCTCCTCGTCGGGCTGGCCGGGCAGGCGGGGGACCTGTTCGAATCCTGCTGGAAACGGGCGGCGGGGGTCAAGGATTCGGGATCGCTGCTTCCGGGGCACGGCGGGTTTCTCGACCGTCTCGACGCCCTCTTGTTCGCCGCCCCGGTCGCCTTCGGGCTGCGGCTCGGCTTCGGCCCGGGTTGACCGCCGTCCCCGCGATGGGCCCTTCTTCCCGGTTGCCGATGAAACGGCTCGCCATTCTCGGATCGACGGGTTCGATCGGGCAGGGCGCCCTGCGGATCGTCGCCCGCTTTCCCGAGCGCTTCACGGTCAAGACCCTCGCCGCGCACCGGCGGCTCGAGGTGCTTGCCGACCAGATCGGACGCTTCCGGCCGGAGGCGGTCGTGGTCGCCGACGCCCGGGCGGCGCGCGACCTGGCCGCGGGACTTCCGTCGGAGCGGCGGCCGAAGATCCTCTGGGGGGAGGAGGGCTACCGCCAAGCGGCATCCTGGCCCTCGGCGGACCTCACGCTGAATGCCATCGTGGGCGCCGCGGGGCTTTTACCCACGCTGGCCGCGGTCGAGGCGGGAAAAACCCTGGCGATCGCCAACAAAGAGACCCTGGTCATGGCCGGCGGACTCGTCACGCGGCGGGCCGCCGCCCGCGGAGCCTTGCTGTTGCCGGTCGACAGCGAGCACAGCGCCGTCTTCCAGTGCCTTCACGGCCGCTCCCCCGAGGAAATGGAGCGGATCCTGCTCACCGCCTCGGGCGGCCCCTTCCTCGAGCGGCCGCTCGAGACGCTGGCGGCCGTCACCCCCGAGGAGGCGCTGCGCCACCCGAACTGGTCCATGGGCGCCAAGATCACCGTGGACTCGGCGACCCTGATGAACAAGGGCCTCGAAGTGATCGAGGCCATGCGGCTCTTTTCGGTTCCCCCCGAGAAGATCGAGGTCGTCGTCCACCCGCAGAGCATCGTGCACTCGATGGTCGCCCTGCGGGACGGGACGGTGCTCGCCCAGATGGGGGTTCCCGACATGACCGCGGCCATCGGCTATGCGCTTTCCTACCCCGAGCGGCTGCCGCTCGGGCAGGACGTGCCCGCGTTTGCCGCAGGGCTCATGCTTTCTTTCCGCGCACCGGATACGACCCGTTTCCCGTGTCTTGCGCTCGCCCTGGAGGCCGCCCGGGTCGGCGGGACCGCGCCGGCCGTGTTAAACGCCGCCAATGAAGAAGCGGTGAGGGCGTTCTTGGAACGGCGGATCGGGTTCGCGGACATTTCGCGGGTCGTCGAAGACGCCCTTCGGCGACACGGCGCGAAAGACGAAGAATCGCTGGATGCGGTGCTCGAAGCCGATCGGGAGGCGCGTGCCGCGGCGCGGGAATGGATCGGCGGGCAGCGGACTTGACCCCGGCGCGGCCCCAACCCTATAGAGTCGGTGGCGCACCCCCCGGGCCCGAGAGCGAGAAACGTTATGGGACACAGCGTCTTTGCCTTTTTAATTGTCCTGGGCATCCTCATCTTTTTTCACGAGTTCGGCCATTTCTTGACCGCGCGGCTCTTCGGCGTCGGGGTCGAGAAATTCTCGCTGGGCTTCGGCCCGCGGCTTCTCGGCAAGCGGATCGGGCTGACCGACTACCGGCTTTCGCTTCTGCCCCTCGGCGGGTACGTGAAGATGGTGGGCGAGGAGCCCGACGAGGAACTTCCCCCCGAGCGGATCCCGCTCTCCTTTACCCACAAGCCCGTGCTGCAGCGGATGTTGATCGTCTTTGCCGGACCGTTTTTCAACATCCTGCTGGCGCTCTGGATCTTCTGGGGGATCGCCCTGACCTCGGGGGTCACCGTCCTTCAACCCGTGATCGGCGCGGTGAAGGATCCTTCGCCGGCCCAACGCGCGGGGTTCCTCCCCGGCGACCGCGTGCTGGCGATCGACGGGGTCCCCGTGGACAGCTGGGAGGCGATGGCCGACCGCATTCACGGGAGCCACGGCCGCGAGATCGCCGTCACCGTCGAGCGCGACGGGGGGCGGCTCGTGCTGCGCGTCGCCCCCGAGCCGGCGGTGACCCGCAACCTGCTCGGCGAGGAGGCGCCGCGCTACATCATCGGCATCGGCAGCGCGGGGGCCGTCGAGACCCGCTCGCTCGGCTTCCTCGAGGCGGCCGCCGAGAGCCTGAGGCAGACGGCGGGCATCGTCGGCCTCATGATCCGCATCGTCGCCAAGCTGCTCACGGGCGGCCTGTCCGTGGACACGGTCGGCGGGCCGCTCATGATCGCCCAGATGGCCGGCGACCAGGCGCGCGCGGGGGTGGCGAGCCTCTTCCAGTTCATCGCCGTCATCAGCGTGAACCTCGCCGTCATCAACCTGCTGCCGATTCCGGTGCTCGACGGCGGGCATCTCTTGTTCTTCGCCATCGAAGCCGTGCGCGGCCGGCCGGTCAGGCTCAAGGTGCGCGAGATCGCGCAGCAGGTGGGCATGGTGCTGCTCATCATGCTCATGATCCTCGTCTTCTACAACGACATCACCCGGCTGTTCTTCAGCTCCTAAAAGGGGGCGTCCCATGCCCGCACGACTCGAGATCGCCCTTCAGCCCGCCCTGGTTGACGCCGAGGGCGAGGCGCTGCGGCGCAAGGCGCGCGAGTACTTCGGGATCGAAACGCGGCGGATCCGCACGGTGCAGATCCTCATGCTCGATGCGGCGCTCGACGCGGAGGAACTCGAGCGCATCCGGCGGGAGATCTTCACCAACCCCGTGACCCAGCGCTCCGTGTGGGGGACCCTCGACCTGCCGGCGGACTGGATCCTCTGGGTGGGGCTGCGGCCCGGGGTGCGCGACAACGCCGGCGCCACCGCGGTCGAGGCGATTGAAGACCTCCTCGGCCGTGCCCTCGCCCCCGGCGAGGCGGTCTACACCTCGAAGCGCTACTGCATCGAGGCCGCGCACGCCTCGCGCCGCGACCTGGAGCGGATCGCCGTCGAGCTCCTGGCGAACGATTTGATCCAGCAGTGGCGGCTTTGGTCCGCCGCGGAGTGGGACCCCCGGGAGGGGATCGGTTGGGTTCTCCCCAAGGTGAGGCTCGACCGGCGGCCGGAGGTCATCCCGTTCGCAGTCGGGTCGGACGAGGAACTCCTGCGGATCAGCCGCGAACGGGGCCTGGCGCTCCACCCCCGCGATGTCCCCGTGATCCGCGCCTATTTCCAGGACCCGCGCGTCCGGGAAGCGCGCCGGGCCGTCGGCCTCGGCGACCCGACGGACGTCGAGCTCGAGTACATCTCCCAGGCGCGAAGCGACCACTGCAACCACAACACCTTCCGCGGCCGGTTCCATTACCGCGAGGCGGGGGCCGAGGGAGTCGAGACGATCGACAACCTCTTTGCGACCTATATCGAAGAGCCCACCCTCGCGATCGCCCGCCAAAAACCCTGGGTCGTCTCCGTCCTCTGGGACAACGCCGGTGCCGGCCGTCTGGACGAGAACCATTACTACGTCATCACCGGCGAGACGCACAATTCGCCCTCGAACATGGAAGCCTATGGGGGCGCGATCACGGGCATCGTGGGGGTCTATCGCGACCCGCTCGGCACCGGCCGCGGGGCGAAGCTCGTTCTCGGCGGCTGGGGCTTCTGCGTCGGCCCGAGGGATTACGCCGGGCCGTTGCGGCCGCGCCTCCACCCCCGGCGCCTCTTGGACGGAGTCGTCGAGGGGGTGCGCGACGGCGGCAACAAGAGCGGCATCCCCACCGTCTTCGGCCAGCTTCTCTTCGACCCCGGCTACCTGGGCAAGTGCCTGGTCTTCGTGACCGCCGTCGGCGTCATGCCGGCCCGCGTCGCGGGGGAGCCCTCCGAGCAGAAGACGACCACCGCCGGCGACCTGATCGTCATGTGCGGCGGACGCGTGGGCAAGGACGGCATCCACGGGGTGACGGCTTCCTCCGAGGTTTTCTCCGCGCATACCCCGGCCGGCCATGTGCAGATCGGGGATCCCTACACCCAAAAGAAAATGCACGATTTCCTCCTCGAGGCGCGCGACGCGGGACTCATCCGCTTCATCACCGACAACGGCGGGGGCGGGCTCTCCTCGTCGATCGGGGAGTCGGCCCGGTTCTCCGGCGGGGCCGAGGTCGCCCTCGAAAAGGTCCCCCTCAAGTACGAGGGGCTCGACCCCTGGGAGATCTGGGTCTCGGAATCCCAGGAGCGGATGACCGTCGCCGTGCGGCCCGAGGACATCTCCCGTTTCCTCGAGCTCTCGCGGCTCCACGGGGTCGAGAGCACGGTCATCGGGCGCTACACCGACAGCGGCAAGCTCCACCTGACGTACGCCGGACGGACCTGCGCCTTCGTCGATCTCGATCTCCTCCGGGCCGGATTCCCGCAATGGGAGTTCGAGGCCGAGTGGATCCCGCCCGAGCGGCGGGGCCTGACGGAGCCGGTCCTGGGGGAACCCGAGAACTGCACGCGGATTTTGCTCGATCTGCTCTCGAGCCCGAACCTCGCCTCGACGGAGTGGATCGCGCGGCAGTACGACCACGAGGTGCAGGGCGGGAGCGTCCTCAAACCCCTCCTCGGCGTGGGCCGGGATGTCCCCGCGGACGCGGCCGTATTGCGGCCCCTTCTCTCCTCCTACCGGGGGCTGGCCTACGCCCAGGCCATCCTTCCTTTCTACTCGCGCATCGACGCCCACGCGATGACCGCCTGCACGATCGACGAGGCATTCCGCCGCGTACTCGCCGTGGGCGGCGATCCCGACCACGTGGGCGGGGTGGATAATTTCTGCTGGCCGAACATTCAATACGACCCGCTCCAGAACCCCGACGGCCGCTTCAAGGCCGCCCAGCTCGTGCGCGCCTGCCGGGCCCTCCGGGAAGCCTGCCTCGCCTACGGGATCCCGCTGCTTTCCGGAAAGGACAGCATGTACGTCGACGGGCATCTCCCCGGAAGCTACGGCGAAACCCACAAGGTCTCCGCGCTGGAGACGATCCAATTTTCGACGATCTCGGTGATCGAGGACGTGCGGCGCTGTGTCAGCCCCGAGGTCAAGGTCGCGGGCGACCTGCTCTACGCGGCCGGGCTGACGCGGGATGAACTGGGCGGCTCCGAATACTATCGCCATCTCGGCTACATCGGGGTGAAGGTCCCCCGGGTGCGCAGTGCCGATTTCCTGCCCCTTTACCGGGCGATCGCGGCCCTGGTCGGAGAGGAACTCATCGCCTCGCTCCACGGCGTCTACCGCGGGGGGCTTGCCGTCCACCTGGCGATGATCGCCCTCGCCGGCGGTCTCGGCCTGCGGGTGGACGCGCGCCGCATCCCGGCGGAAGGGATTCGACGTCTCGACACGCTTCTTTTCTCGGAGTCGGCCGGCCGTTTTCTCTTCACGGCGGAGCCGTCACGGCGGCCGGAGATCGAAGCGCGCCTGAAAGGGTTGCCCGTCTGTTGCATCGGGGAGGTCGTTTCCGATCCCCGCCTGGAAATTTTGGGCCTGGACGGCCGGGTCGCGGTCACGGCAACCCTGGAGGAGCTGGCCGCCGCCTGGAAGCGGCCGTTCGGGCATCTTGCCCGAGGGGGGGAGGAGCGATGACGCGCAGGATCCGTGTTCTTCTCCCTGCAGGCTACGGCCTCAACTGCGATGCCGAGACGATCTACGCCTTCGAGCGCGCCGGCGCCACCGTGCACCGGGTGCCCATGAACCTTCTGTTCCGGAGGGAGGTGGCCCTGGGGGATCACCAGGTTCTGGTCCTGATGGGCGGATTCGGCTGGGGCGACGACCACGGCGCCGGGGTCATCCAGGCGGTGCGCTTCCGTACCCACCTGGGGGAGGACCTCGATCGCTTCATCGAGCGCGGCGGCCTGGTCATCGGGATTTGCAACGGCTTTCAGGCGCTCGTCAACCTGGGGCTTCTCCCGGGCTTCGCGGGCGATCCCCGGGCGCGTTCGGTTGCGCTTCTGCCCAACGACTGCGGAATGTTTCGCGACCAGTGGGTGCGGCTCGCCGTCGATCCCGGGTCCCCTTGCGTTTTCACCCGCGGGCTGGAGGCGGCGGAACTCCCCGTACGCCACGGGGAGGGGAAGTTTTACGCCGCGCCGGAAGTGATCGCGAGGCTCAAAGCCCGCCGCCAGATCGTGATGCGCTACGCCCTGCCGGACGGAAGCCCCGCGGGCGGCCGTTTCCCGGACAACCCCAACGGCTCGGTCGAGGACATCGCCGGCATCTGCGACGCGACCGGCCGTATCTTCGGCCTCATGCCGCACCCGGAGGCCTTCAACGACTGGACGAACCATCCCGACTGGCCGCGGCTGAAGGAGAGCGCACGCCGCGCCGGAGCGGCCTTCGGCGGCGAACCCACGGTGGGGTTGCGCATTTTCGAAAACGCCGTCCGCCACTTCCGCGAATCCTAAAAATCCACCCCGCCAGGAGGCCCAGGGAAAACCCCATCCCGGGGCGATAGCGCCCCAGGCGCGCAGGCGGATTTCCGGCGTGACCCCACTGGGCGAGCGGCCGTCGGAGACTCCGACTTCAAGCCCGCAATTTCCGTTTCCTTCCTGTAATTGCCGAACTTCGCGAGGCGCCGCGGTCAAGCCCGAGATCGCAAATTTTTTCCATCCCCCCTGAAGAGACTTTAGAGTTCCGGGTCGCCGGCAAAAGGACCGGCCGCCTTCCTGCGCTTCCGCGGACGGGGGGCGTTTCCTCGGCGTGGGGCATCGTGTTTTCCATCGATTTCAGGGGGTAGCCCGCATTGCCGCGGCCGCCTGCCCCTTACGGAGTCAGGCCCGAACCGTTCGTCTTCCCGGCTTTGGCACGGCTTTTGTAGAGTCGATCGCGGAGTTTTCCCAAGGAGCCGATGCGATGCGACGGGAATCGGGATTCAGCGCGTTCGAGGTGGCCGTCACCCTGGCCGTGGTCGCTCTTCTCGCCTCGGTCAGTATGCCCTCGTTTTTGCGCTGGCTTCAGGTGCACCGGCTGCGCGGGGCGGCGATCAACCTGACGGCGGACCTGGAGATGGCCAAGGTGCGCTCGATTCGCGAGGGGGCCGCCGTGACCGTGGTCTTCGCCGAAACCGAGTACACCCTGTTTCTGGATAACGGCGCCGGGGGCGGGGGGGCGGGAGACGGGATCCGCAACGGCGCGGAGCCCCTGGTCCTGTACCGGCAGCTCCCCGCCGGCGTGAGAATCGCGCTTTCGCAGCTGACACTGCCCGATGCGCGAATCAGTTTCGACAGCCGAGGGCTCGCCTCGAGCCTGACCTCGGCCGCGGCGATTCCGCTCGTCAACGGCACCGGCGAGCGCCGCATCCGGGTGAACCGGCTGGGGAACATCCGCAGCCTCTGAGGGGATAGCGCGAGATGGTCTTTCGTGTTCGTGACGCGCGTGGGTTTTCGTTCATCGAGCTTCTGATCGCCATGGGCATCCTCTCGCTCGGGATGCTCGCCGCGGTGTCGATGCATTTCGGATCGGCCCGAAACAACACCAAGGGCAACCTCTACACCCAGGCGAACATGCTGGCCAAGGCCCAGCTCGAGGACCTGAAAAACCGGGAGGTCGCCGCCCTCGCCACCGGCGGGCCTTATGCCGACCCCAACAACCCGGTCGACGCCGAGGGCCGGCCGGGCGGCATCTTCACGCGCACCTGGACGATCGAGAACCTGGGCGAGGGGGCGCGGCGCATCACGGTGCGGGTCGAGTGGACGCGGCTCGGCCGGCAGGCCAGCGTCGTGGTCAGCTCCAACACCCAGGGGAACGGGGTCTGACCGACAGGGGGATGCGGCCCATGCACGGCATGGCTAAAAGAGGGATCGGTCCGCAGGGCGGTTTCTCCATGGTGGAGATGCTTCTCGTGCTGGCCGCGCTCTCGATTCTCTTCGGTGCGATCTACTCGGGCTTCGAGCGCCTGAACCGCTCCTACACGGCGGAAAACGTGAAGGCGGCGACCCAGCAGAGCGCACGCATCGGGGTCGAGATGATGGTCCAGGACATTCGGCTCGCAGGCCTTGATCCGCTGGGCAGCGCGGGGGCCGGCATCGTGGAGGCGACCCCCACCCGGCTCGGGTACACCGCGGACATGAACAACGACGGGCTGCTCGAAGGACCCTTCGAAAACATCACCTACGCCCTGAACGGCACCCGTCTCGAGCAGACAAGCCACCTGGGGACCGAAGTGTTGCTCGAGGACGTCAGCCAGCTGCAGTTCACCTACCTCGACGCGGCCGGGGAGGCGATCCCGGAGGCCGAGCTCGCCGCGCGGCGGAGCGACATCCGTGCCGTCGAGATCACCCTGACCGTCAACCGGCCGGCCGGCCGCAACCCGGCGGTTTCGCGCACCTACGCGACGCGCGTGCGCTGCCGCAACCTCTGAGAGGGGGAACCCCGGCGATGTCCTCGACACCGCGCGATATCTTGAAAGACGAGCGGGGCTTCATCCTCGGGGCCTCGATTCTCATTTCGGCCGTGCTCCTGCTCGCCGGGGTGCTCGCGCTGTGGACCTCGACGACCGAGATGCACGTCGTGCGCAACGAGGGGGATCTCACGCGCGAGTTCTACGCTTCCGAGGCGGCCGTCATCGACGCGCTCGAGAATTACGACCGCGGGACGACCGGCAAGGGAGAGGAGGGGGCGACGCACTGGCTGACCGACCAATTTTTGCTGGACGGGCCGCTAGCCGCCAATTACCGCTTCTTTGCCCTCGACGCCCAGAGCCGGCCGATCGCCGAGGTGCGCGTGCGCTGCATCACGGACGCCGCGGTCGCCATCGATTTCGACGAGGACGGGCAGGCGGGGCCGGCGGAGATCGCGGCGAACGATCTGCCCCGGCAGCGCCACATTTCGGCCCCGCCGCCGGGGTCGGGCTTCAGCCTGAAGTATTTCGAGATCCGCCGCTACGGGATCACGGCGACCTCGCTCACGGGGAACACGCGCGTGCAGGTGGGCGCCTACAAGGTGTTCAACAAATACCAATGAGCGCGCGGGGACCATCCCGCGACGTGCAACCGAAGGAGACTCCGGCATGGGCCGCAGGCTGTTGATGGCGGTGATGGTTGTTTTCGGGCTGGCGGGGATCCTCCGCGCCGACGACACCGAGATCTACGGCACGGTGACCAACCCGGAGATCGAGCCGAACGTCCTCATCATCTTCGACAACTCGGGCAGCATGGACGAGGCCGACGTCCCCGGGACCCCCTACGACCCCAACGAGACATACAGCTGCGCAAGCTGCACCTACTCGCGGAACGCGGTCTACTACAGTCGTTACAATTCTTCCACCGGGGCCTACGGGTGGGACCTCTTCACCGCGAACGTGAGCAACCTCAGCTGCTCCACCATCCGGGAGGCCCTTCTCGAGCAGGGCTACGCCGAGGGCTACATCCGATCCAGCTCGCCTTACAACTGCGGCGGAAGCACAAAGCGTTATCTTCGGCTGGGGAACTACCTGAACTACATCCAGGCGGGCGTCGGCCCCTTTCTGCGGCGGATCGACGTCGCCAAGCAGGTCGTCTCCGACCTGATCGCGACGACCGACAACGTGCGCTTCGGCCTGATGATCTTCAACTTTGAGCAGGGCGGGCGGCTGCGCGTGCCCCTGGCGAGCGTGAACGATCCCGCGCACCGCAGCGCCCTGTTGAGCGCGGTGAACGGGCTCACCCCCTCGACCTGGACGCCCCTTGCCGAGACCCTCGCCGAGGCGGGCCTCTACTACGCGGGCATGCCGAGCTGGTTCAACACGAGCGGGTTTCCCGCCGGGTCCTATTTAGGCGGGCGCTACGTCTCCCCCATGCTCGAGCGCTGCCAGAAAAACTACATCATCCTCATGACCGACGGCGAGCCCACCAAGGACCGGGACAGCCGGCTTTGGTCGGCCCCGTACATCAACGGCGATTTCATCGGGACCTCGACCCCCGCCAACGACCCGGCGAAATTCGACTATCCCAATGACGGGTCGGGTTATCTCGAGGACGTGGCCCGCTACCTCTACGAAAACGACTGCAACCCCGCGATGGGCGACGGGACCGCTTTCGACAAGCAGAACATCACGACCTTCACGATCGGCTTCCGCATCGAGCAGCCGCTGCTTCAGCGCACGGCCGCCGCCGGCGGAGGGGCCTACTACACGGCCGAGAACTACTCCGCCCTGCGCGAGGCGTTCTTTCAAATCATGTCGAGCATCATCGAGAAGAACGCCTGTTACGTCGCCCCCGTCGTTCCCATCAGCCGCATGAACCGCGTTTTTGCCGGCGACAAGATCTACCTGGGGTTCTTCAAACCGCAGCAGAGCGGCCGCTGGATCGGAAACATCAAGCGCTACAAGCTCGAGCCCGACGGGACGTTGATCGACGCCAAGGGCGACCCGGCCACCACCCCCGAGGGGCTGATCAAGGACAACGCGCTCTCCTGGTGGACCGTCCTCGGCAACGACGGCCCCGCGGTCGAAAAGGGCGGGGCGGCCGAGGCCTTGAGCCTTCAGATCGAGTCGACGGAGGCGCGGCGGGTCTACACCTGGACGGGGACGAACCCGCTGCTCACCGATTCCTCGAACGCCTTCATCGCCGCAAACACCGCGATCACCAACGCCATGCTGGGGGTCGCCGACGAGACCGCACGAAACCAGCTGTTCGATTCCGTGCGCAACGGCGTCTTCGGCGACGTCATCCACTCCGAGCCGGCGATCGTCCATTATCCCGACAAGACCGTGATTTTCGTCGGGGCAAACGACGGGATGCTCCACGCGATCGACGACGAGACGGGCGAGGAGCTCTGGAGCTTCATCCCGCCCGAGCACCTTGGGCGGCTGACGCGGCTCTCCGACGCCGACCACGACTATTTCGTCGACGGCTCGCCCGCGGTGTACAGCGGGGATACGCAAAAGATCCTCGTGATCGGCTCCCGGCGCGGCGGGGAAGCCTATGTCGCCCTCGATGTCACCGACTACGCCGCCCCGCGTTTCCTCTACAGCCTGGGAGCGGACGTCCTGGGGCCTTTGCCCTCGAATTACGAGCGGCTGGGCCAATCCTGGAGCCGGCCCGACCGTGTCACCGTGTCGACCGGGGCCGAGGCGGTCACGATGCCCGACGGGGTAGAGGTGAGCGTTTCCCCCCTGGATGTCTTTCTTCTTGCCGGGGGCTACGACACCAACCAGGACCAGCCCGCCCCCGACCCCGAGGACGCCGTGGGGCGGGGCATCTTCGCCGTGAACCGGGCGACCGGGGCGGTCCTTTCCTCCCTCAAGGTGACCCCGGCCACGCACCCCTCGCTCGGCCTCACGCACGCGGTCGTCGACGTCGCGGGCTTCGACCACGACGGCGACGGGATCACCAGCCGCATCTATTTCGGCGACCTCGGCGGAAACCTCTTCGGTTTGAAGGACGACGAGCTGCAGAGCTTTACCGTGGGCACGCGGCAGATCGTCCGCAGCGTCGCCGACGGCTCCTGGACGGCGAAGAAGATCTTCCAGGCCCCGCTCGTAGACGGCAGGCGGCTGAAGATCCTCTATGCCCCGGATGCGGTGGCCGAGAAATACCCGCCCGGCATCCACGGCGAGTATGTCTTCTTCGGCACCGGGGACCGCGAGCGGCCCAGCGAGAGCCTGGTCGTCAATCGCTTCTACGCGGTGAAGAACGACTGGACCTTGACCTCGCCGCTCACCGAGACCGACCTGGTCGACGTGACCGACAACCTCGTCCAGCTCGGCACGGCCGAGGAAAAGGCTCAAGTCAAGGCGCTGCTCCAAGAGAAGAAGGGCTGGTTCATCCGGCTGGAAAACGCAGGCGAGAAGGTCGTTTCCTCGCCGCGGGTCTACGGCGGGGTCGTCTACTTCACCACCTACACGCCTTCGGACGGCTCGGGCGTCGACCCCGACGACCCCTGCGCCGCTTCCACCGTGCGCGGGGTGGCGCGCCTTTACGCGGTGAATTACCTGGACGGGAGCGCCGTGCACGATTTCAGCGCGACCCCGGAGACCGACCGCGCCGGCAACGTCGTGGCCTTGGGGAAGCTCGACCGGTCGATGGCGATCGGGACCGCGATCCCCTCGGCGCCCGTGATCGCAATTCTCGCCGGCGGGGCGCGGCTGTTCATCGGCGTCGAGGGCGGCATCGTCAGCCTGCCCACGGTCGCCTCCCAGGACATGATCCGCTACTACTGGAAGCAGATCTTCTGACGCGAAGGAGACGGGCCATGACCCAGCGCCCCTTGCCGCTTGCAGCCATCGTGACCGCGATTCTCGTCGCCGCTCTTGCGGGAACGGCATTTGCGGCCTCCGCCGCCGGCGCGGGAGAGGCTTTCTCCGCCGCCGTTGTCGAGGCCGCCGTTGTCGAGCGGCTCGACCCCGACGAGTGCGCACCCTTCGAGGTCATCGGGTCCGTCATGGAGGCCGATCCCGAGCGCGGCGTGATCGTTGTCGCCGAGCGCGAAATCCGGGGGTTGAACGCCTGGGTCGGGGGCAAGGAGATCAAGACGCAGTACCTTGACGAGCAGGGGAAACCGCGGCCGAGGGGACTTTTCCGCAAGGGGGAAACGGTGGTGGTGGAGGGCTTCCGCCACCCCGAGGGGTTCATCGCAGCAACCCGCCTGCAGAAACTGGAAAAGAGGCCCTTGCCACCCCAGGGGCTGTTCCAGCCCGTCGAGGAGGCGCGCCGCAAGTTCCAGCGTCGCTTTCCCACGGCCCAAGCCGCGGGCTCCAAGCCCGGCCGCTGACCCGCCCCCTCTCTTAAACCGCTTTAGACCCCCTTAAACCTCGTAAGGCCTTTCGGCCTGGAGAGCGCGACGGTCCCGTATGCCCGCTGGGGCGGGAAAGAAAAAAATAGGTTTTTAGATCAATATGTTAAATCAAAACCCAGGGGGCGCGCTTCTCTGCGTGAACGGCTGGTCCAGCGGGGAGTGGTGCTGGCACATGCTTTGCTTCCCATTCTCGGCAAGCCTCGAACGCACTCCCGGGTCATGGAGGATGTGGATGCTCAGAGGGCAGAAGGGGTTCAGCCTCCAGGAGTTGATGGTGGTCATCGGGATCATCGCCCTGCTCTGCGGCATGGCGCTCCCGGCGGCGATCGGCTGGATCCCGAAATACAAGATCGGATCGGCCGCCCGCGACGTTCTCGGCGCCCTGGAGCTCGCGCGGCACACGGCCGTCAAACGCAACGCGTCCGTCACCGTGGAGATCGACTACGCCCAGGAGGCGCTTCGGGTCTCGGCCGCCGGGGAGACCGTGCGCCTGGTGCGGATGCCCGCCGGCGTGGATCTGCGCGAGCCCGAGCAGGGATCTCTCGGGACCTCGGTCCTCTTCAACAACCAGGGCCTTCCCAGCAAGGCCGGTCAGGTGGTGATCGGGCGTGGCGGCGGCGACGCCCTTGCGCGGAGCGTCCGCCTGGGGGCCGGCGGGACGGTTCGGATCGAATGAGGCGCGAAGGCCAACCGATGGCAAAGCCGGGAAACGACTGCCGCGGGTTCACGCTGGTCGAGCTGATGGTGACGCTTGCCGTCTCCTCGCTTGCGCTCGCCGGGATCTACGGCGCCTACAAGGCGCAGCTCGAATCCCACGTCACCCAGAACCTCGTGGTCGATACCCAGCAGAACCTGCGCAACGCGTTCTACATCCTGCAGCGCTCCCTGCGCATGGCCGGGTTCGACCCGACGATCCACCTGCGCTCCGCCGAGGGAGTGGACGGAAAGCTCCGCCGCGGTTTCTTCGGCCGCTTCACCGAGCTCTGCGAGGACGGGCGGGTGACCGGGGCCTGCGCCGCGGGCTATCAAGAGGCCCAGACTGGGGAGACGGCGATCGCTTTCACCAGCAACGAGACCGCCTCCCGGTTCGACGGTGTCCAGTGCCGCAACCTCTCCGCGGAGGCGGTGCCGCAATACCCGGCCAACGACCTGAACTGCACTCAGCTCGAGGCCCTCGACAGCGAGCTTGTCGCCTTCCGCCTGCATGAGGGACTCCTGCAGCGCTGGGGTGGCCAGTCCGGCTGGCAGGCGATCGCCGAAAACATCGAATCGCTCGCCTTCGAGTACCTCGACGACGACCTCCAGCCGCTCACGCTTCCTGAGGATCCCGGGGACGAGGATGCCTGGAGGGTTTTCAACGACAGCCTGCGCACGGTCGGGATCACCATCCGCGCCCGGCCGGTCGCCGATCACGGAAGCCCGCTGGTGAACGCACGGAAAACCGATTTCCAGAAACCGCGGACCTTCACCGCCCAGGTTCGCATCCGCAACCTCGGCATTCGTTAGGAAGGCGTCATGAATGCCCGGCGGCAACAACACCGCTCGAACTCTCGCCAAGAACATGCGGCGGGGTTCACGCTGCTCGAGGTCATGGTCGCCCTGGCGATCTTCTCCGTGGGGCTGCTGGCCATTTTCAGCATGCATGTCTCGTCTCTGCGGACGAACACCGTGGCCCGCGGCGTGACCGAAAACGTGACCGCGGCCGCGGCCAAGGCCGAGCAATTGATGGCCCTCGCCTACGACGATCCCCAGCTCGACGCCGGGCCTCACGAACCGGAAAAGGAAGAAGACGGGATCGACAACAACTTGGACGGCCGGGTCGACGAAGACGGGGAAGGGGGGCACCTCAACCTGCGCTGGGTCGTCGAGGAAAATTGCCTCGGGGTCGATTTCCAGGGCCACAAGTGCGTGCGCCTGGAGGTGACCTCGGTCGTCAACGCCTCGCGGACCCGGGAGATCCGCATCAATTTCATCAAGACCGAACGGCTGTAGGCAACGAACGGGGAGCAGGGCGATATGGTCCAGGCGGAGCGGATCCTCGGCAACCAGAGGGGCTCGGTCATCGTCTTGGCGATGATCATGCTGGTGCTTCTCACCCTGATCGGGATCTCGAGTTCGCGCACGAGCACCACCGAGGTGCAGATCGCCACCCACAACCAGAACTACCAGGTGGAGTTCTACCTCGCCGACTCGGGTTGGCGGCAGGGGGCCCTGTGGCTGGAAAACCTGGGCTCCCCGCCGGACTGGGTGAACTCCGACGCCGGCGATCTCACGGTCAAAAACTTCGGCTCCGCTGTGCAGCCTGTGGGAGACGGTGAGGCTCTGGCCGTGGTCCCACCGGACAACAACTTCCTCAGCAGCTACGGCATTCCCTACTGGTATCGCGTGGACTACCTGGACCCGGCGGTTCTGAGCGGAGGGTCCAGTTTCGCCGAGGGGAACGAGAAGGGCTTCGAGCGCTTTTACTACGAGATCCTATCCAACGCGAACACGACCCAGCAGATCGAGGTCCGGGTGTCGAAGATCTTCAAGGTCGGCTACAACTGAAACGGCCTGTTCGGCAAGCGGCGATGACCGCGAGGCGCCCTCTCCGGACCTTCCGGGGAGGGCGCCTCGCGTTGGAGCGGTCTTGTGGGAGGGGCGAGGCGGGATGCTCTCAAGCCGTGGGGAGGGAAGATCCCCTTTGCGGTGTCCGCGATCCGCACCCTCTTCGGGGCGGCCTACTGGGCCGCCACCGATCGGGGGGTGCGCACGAGGCCGCCAGCGCGGAACTCCTTGGTCGAATCGGTGACCATCACCGTGGAGGTCTCCTCCTCGACATGCAGGACCAGGACCTCGCCGTAGTCTTGGGGCGGGCCGGCCGCCTTCGGCGCCGCCGTGGATCGCTCTTCGATCGCGATCGGCTCGTAGACGGCGTAGATCTGCCCGGCCTGGATTCCGTGACGTCTGCCGCGATCGATGAAGGCAATATTCGTCTCGGCGAAGATGTTGTGCTCTTCCTCGGCCCGGATGAGCGTTCCGTCGATCCCCGGTGCGGCGGGGAGGATCGGGATGCGCTGGGGACGTCGTTCGTAAGGCATCAGCTTGTCGCCGGCGCGCACCGGTCGGTAGGACTTGAGCAGCCGCGCGGTGGCCGAATCGGGCCCGACATCGAGGATTTCCGCGATCCCGCAAAGCAGGTGCTGGGTGCCGAGAAGCCGGCTCTTGTCGGGAGTGTAAACCGGGTCGAAGGTGCGATAAACCGTCATCCGGCTTCCGGGGGCGAGGGCGGACGGGCCCGCCGGCCTCACGAACAGAAGCTCCCCCTCGCTCAGCAGCTTTCGGTCCTCGTTTCGGCCGCGGAGGATCACCCCGCGCGGGGTCACGGGCTCCTTGCGGATGAACCCCACCCGATCGGCGGTGGCGAGATAATAGTGAATCCCCGCGGATTCGGGTCCTTCCCCGGCAGGAGAAGGATGCCTCGCGGGCGAGGCCACCCGGGCGAGCTTCAATTTTTGTCCCGGGTAGATGAGATGCGGATTGCCGATGATGCGGCTGTTTTCCTGCCAGAGCTCCGGCCAGACCCAGGGGGCGCGCGCAAAGCGCTGGGAGAGCCCCCAGAGCGTGTCTCCCGGCTGGACCGTGTAATACCAGCCGTTTTCGGTTTCCTCAAGCGCTCCCTCGGCGGCCGTGGCCACCTCCGCAAGACCGAGCCCCGCGAAGACCGCCAGCAATCCCGCAACCAACGCTTGCCTCCCCCGTTTCGCGAACGATTTCATTTCTCCGTCCCTCGTTGAATTGGATATCGCGCCGGCACCATACACGATCCACCGCGGCTGACCAGGTAAAAGAAGCAAAAAATGTGCCCTCTTGGTCTTCCAACCCTCCTTCGTCGCGGGGGGAAGCCATCGTGCGCCGGATCGAATTGAATATCAATGGATTCCGGTTGTTCGGGGGGGCTGCGGCGGGGGGTGGAAAAGAAGGACCCCGGTGACAAGGCATCGTCACCGGGGTCCGGCAACCGTCAACGAATCCGGCCTTCCGGCCGATTACATCATGCCGCCCATGCCGCCCATGCCGCCGCCGCCCGGCATCGGCGCTTCGGATTTCTCTTCGGGTTTTTCGGCGATCATCGCCTCGGTGGTCAGCATCAGGCCGGCGACCGAGGCCGCGTTCTGCAGCGCGAGACGCACGACCTTGGTGGGATCGATGACGCCGGCGGCGATCAGGTCCTCGTACTCGTTTTTCTCCGCGTTGTAGCCGAAGGAGCCTTTTTCGGCCTTGACGCGTTCGATCACGACCGAACCCTCGAAGCCCGCGTTGTTGGCGATCTGGCGCAGCGGCTCCTCGATCGCCCGGGCGACGACCTTGACGCCGAGTTTCTGGTCGGCCTTCACCTTGAGCTTTTCCAGACCCTCCAGGCAGCGCACCAGGGCGACGCCGCCGCCCGGCACGATGCCTTCCTCGACCGCGGCCCGGGTGGCGTTCAAGGCATCCTCGACGCGCGCCTTTTTCTCTTTCATCTCGGTCTCGGTCGCCGCGCCCACGTTGATCACGGCCACCCCGCCGATCAGCTTCGCGAGCCGCTCCTGGAGTTTCTCGCGGTCGTAGTCGGAGGTGGTCTCCTCGATCTGGGCGCGGATCTGTTTCACCCGGCCCTCGAGCGCCTGGCGGGACCCGGCACCGTCGACGATGGTCGTGTTGTCCTTGTCGACGTTCACGCGCTTGGCTCGGCCCAGGTCTTGAATGGTCACGTTTTCCAGCTTGATCCCGAGATCTTCGGAGACCACCTGGCCACCGGTCAGGATGGCGATGTCTTCCAGGATCGCCTTGCGGCGGTCCCCGAAACCGGGGGCCTTGACCGCGCAGACCTGGAGCGTGCCGCGCAGCTTGTTGACGACCAGGGTCGCCAGCGCCTCGCCTTCGACGTCCTCGGCGATGATCAACAGCGGCTTGCCCATCTTGGCGACCTTTTCCAGGATGGGCAGCAGGTCCTTCATGCTGCTCAGCTTCTTCTCGTTGATCAGGATCAGGGGGTTGTCGAGGGAGCAGACCATCTTCTCGGGATCGGTGATGAAGTAAGGCGACAGGTAACCCCGGTCGAACTGCATCCCTTCCACCACCTCGAGGGTCGTGTCCATGCCCTTGGCTTCCTCGACCGTGATCACGCCCTCCTTGCCCACCTTGTTCATCGCCTCGGCGATGATGTTGCCGATCGTCTCGTCGTTGTTGGCGGAGATGGTGCCGACCTGGGCGATCTCCCGCTGGTCTTTCGTCGGTTTGCTGAGCGCCTTGAGATCCTTGACGATCTGCTCCACGGCCTTGTCGATGCCGCGCTTGATGGCCATGGGGTTGTTGCCGGCGGCGACGAGCTTTTGCCCCTCCTCATAGATCGCCCGGGCGAGCACGGTGGCGGTCGTCGTCCCGTCGCCGGCCATGTCGCTGGTTTTGCTGGCGACCTCCTTCACCATCTGGGCGCCCATGTTCTCGAACTTGTCCTCGAGTTCGATCTCCTTGGCAACGGTCACGCCGTCCTTGGTGACGGTGGGCGATCCCCAGCTCTTGTCGATGACGACGTTGCGGCCCTTGGGACCCAGGGTAACGACCACCGCGTCGGCCAGGGCGCGCACCCCGTTCAACATCGACTCGCGGGCTTTCATGCTGTACTTGATCATTTTGGCGGCCATGATCTGCTTCCTCCTTATTCGATGATTCCGAGAATGTCGTCTTCACGCAGGATGAGGTACTCTTCGCCCGAGATCTTGATCTCCGTACCCGAGTATTTGCCGAACAGGATGCGATCCCCCGCCTTGACCTCGAGCGGGATCCGCTTGCCGTCCTCCCCGATTTTCCCGTCGCCTACGGCGATCACCTTGCCCTCCGCGGGCTTTTCCTTGGCGGTGTCCGGGATGATGATGCCGCCCTTGGTGGTCTTTTCCTCCTCGACCCTCTGCACCAGAATCCGATCATGCAACGGCTTCACTTTCATGCGGTGATCTCCTTATGATTGGGGTTCACGAAACGCTTGCGCTCTCAAGGCCGGCCCGGGAAGGCGACCCCGGTGCCCGGCCGGGTCAACAGGTGCTGCGGCAAACCACCCCCCTTGGCACAAATGGAAGATTTTCAAAAGGTTATGCATCCATCCCGCTGTGCGCAACGGAACCCCCCCGGATGGTCATCCATCCCAGCTCCGGTTGGAGTCCCGCCTGCGCGGGTTTAGCCTGTGTCAGGATTCAGAAGCGGCCGACGTGCTTTTCTTCTTGGAATCGCCGGATTCCGACCCGGCGGAATCGCTCTTGGATGAAGAAGAATTCCGAGAGGATCGGGCGTAATCGGTCACGTACCAGCCGGAGCCCTTGAGATGGAACGTGCTCTGGGAGATCAGCTTGTGCACTTTGCCGGAACACCGGCGGCAACGGGTCAGGGGTTTGTCGGAGAACTTTTGAAAGACCTCTTCCACGGCACCGCACTGTTCACATTCGTACTCGTAGATCGGCATGCCGGTTCGCCTCCCTCCACGTCGTGTTCGGCTTTAAATTTGCGGGCAATATAAACACGCAACCGCTTCTGTCAAGCGGGAGCGCCGACACGGTCCCACGCGGTTCTCCAATCGGCGTAGAACTCGAGCACTTCGCGCATCCCCTCGAGCTTGAGATCGCGCAGGATGGCGTGCGTGAGCTCGTGGACGCGCCGTTCCTCGGCCAGTCGCTCCTCGGCGGAAGCCTCGAATCCCTGCTGAAAGCGGCTGAAACGCACGACGTGGATGAGTTCGTGGACCAGGATGTAGAGCAGAAACGGCAGCAGGCGCAGACCCGGCCGCCTCTCGAGCGCCTCCAGAATGGCCGGGTCCTGCAGGCAGATCTTGTAGAAATCGAAGCCCGCCGAGCCGAGCTCGGTCCGTTTCGGGCGCGCCTGGTAGCGGATGATCTGCGCGAAGGGCCCCTCCACCCGCTCGTCGGGCTCGAGGTCGCCGTAGGTGCGGACATCGTAGCGCGGACGTTGCCAGCGGCTGGTGGTCATCTTGTAATGGTTGCCGACCAACTCCTCGGCCATGATCACCGCCTGCTCGACCAAGGGCATTTGGTCGGCGCGGAAGAGGCGTTCGCCGGGAGGTGAGGAGGGCGAAGCGTCCCGCGGGCCGTCTTCCGTCTTCACGGCCTCTCCCCCTGCCGGTCGATCATCCCGGAAATCGCCTCGTGCAGGCGCCGGGTGTCCTCTGCGGCATTGTCCTGGAAGCGGACGCCCATGCCTCGGAAGACCACCCGCTCCTCGGGGACCGCGGCGTTCGACCAGGCCACGGCGGCGTTCAGGGAGAGGGGGGCCGCGTGGGGAAGGGAAATCTTCAGGCGCACCCTGCTTCCGGGGGCGGGCGGGGCGGAGACGACGACGAAGGCGCCCCCCAGGCTGATGTCCCGCAGGCGCGCGGGGCGACGGCCGGCGTCGTCCTCGATTTCGGCCTCCCAGGATACGGCCACCCGGGGATGGCGGCGCTTCTCCTCCCAGCCGGCAAAGGCCGGACCTGCACCCGCACCGGCTCCTGCGGGCTTTACGGAGCGTTCGCGGCGCCGGCTGCCGCGCAGAAAGCGGAACAACACGATCAGCGTGAAAGCCGCCGCGCCGAAGGCGACCCCGATGCCGACGAGGGTGGAAAACGAGTCCATGAGGATGGTATAGGACAAGCCGCCCCGAAATGCCAGGGGTTGAAAAAAAAGGTGGACATAAGCTCGGCACTGCGGTAGAACCCCCGCTCGTCGATTGCCGGCGGCTCAAACGAGGGGAGGTGAGGAGTTGGGCAGCGTCATCAAGAAGCGGCGCAAGAAAATGCGCAAGCACAAGCACAAAAAGCTTCTCGCCCGCACGCGCCACCAACGGCGGAGCAAATAACCTCCGGTAGCGGAATTTTCAAAAAAGAAAAGGCGGCCGTTTTCCCCGCGGGAAACGGCCGCCTTTTGCGTTCGTCCCGAAGGGGCTCAACGCGCGGGGCGTCCGCTCTTGAACAGGCGCATCAGATCCGACTGGGTGGACAGGATGGCCGAGCTCTGCTTGTCGAGGACCTCGGCGTAGAGTTCGAGGGTTTCCAGGAAGCTGTAAAATTCCGGGTCCTGGCCATAGACGGCGGCGTAAATGCGGGTCGCCTCGCTGTCGGCCTTGCCCTTGATTTCCTCGGCAATCCGGTAGGCTTCCGAGGAGATGCGCTGCAGGTCGCGGTCCTTCTGCCCCAGGATCTTCTGGGCTTCCCCGCGGCCTTCGGAGCGGAATTTCTCTGCAATCTGCTTGCGCTCGGCGATCATCCGGTCGTAGACGGATTTGCGCACCTCTTCCACGTAGTTGATGCTCTTGATCTTCACGTCCACCAGCTCAATGCCGAACTGGTTGAGCTTGGGTTGGGCCTCCTCGAGGATCCCCTGGGTGATCTTTTCCCGGCCGACCGTGATCTGGTAGAGCGACTGGGGCTTTTTCTCCTGGTCCTCGAGTCCTTCCTCGGAGACGTCGAGCTCGCGGTTCGACCGCCGCACGGCATCGATCAGCCGGTGCGAGGTGATGAAGTTGCGCACCGCCGGGTCGATGATGTCGTTCAACCGGTTGATGGCGTTAAACCGGTTGTTCACCGTTTGGAAGAACTTGACCGGGTCGACGATGCGCCAGCGGGCGAAGGCGTCCACCCAGATGAACGTCTTGTCCAGCGTGGGGATCTGGCCCGGGTCTCCGTCCCAGTCGAGGATGTTTTTGTTAAAAACGTGCACCTTCTGGATGAAGGGCAGCTTGACCTTGAGCCCCGGTTCGGTGATGGCCTCTCCCGTAATCCGTCCGAACTGGGTGATGACCACCTGCTCGGTTTCGGAGACGACAAAGAAGGCATCCCAGGCCACGGCCCCCAACAGCAACGCGACGACGATCAGCGAGGACTTGAGTTTCATGGTTCCTTCCTCGGCCCGGACGGCGTGAGGTTGAGCAACGGAAGCGCGCTCTTCTGATCCGGATCCACGATGTAGATCGGCCCCATGTTCTGCAGCACGCCGCGCATTTTCTCGAGGTAGAGCCGCCGCTCGGTCACGTCCTTGGCTTTGCGGTATTCCTCGTAGATCTGGCGGAAGCGGGCGACATCGCCTTGGGCGCGATTGACGCGGTTCAAGGCGTAGCCTTCGGCCTCGCGGATCATGCGTTCGGCCGAGCCGCGCGCGGCCGGGATCGCCTTGTTGTATTCCTCGTTCGCCTGGTAGATCATCTGTTCCTTTTCCTGGGTCGCCTGGTTGACCTCGTTGAACGAGGGCTGCACCGGGACCGGCACATTGGTCCGCTTGAGCTCGACGGTGACGATGTGGATGCCGGTTTCGGCCTGGTCGAGCTCACGCTGAAGGAGGTCGCGGGCTTCGGTGGCGATTTCGCTGCGTTTGCTGATCACCTCGTTGATGCTGCGGTCGCCGACCACGAGCCGCATCACCGCCTCGGACATGTCGGTCAGCAGCCGGCGGACGTTGGCGACTTTGAACAGATAGTTGTAGGGATCCTTGACGCGGTACTGGACGATCCAGGGGACCAAGGCGACGTTCAAATCCCCCGTGAGCATCAAAGTGACGTTCGCCGGGTCGGCGCCGGGCCGGGTTCGCGGCCGGAACGTCTCCTCGCCGGGGCCTCCGCCGAACTCCTCGGTCTGCACCCGCTTCACGTTGACCTTGGAGACCGTGTCGATGCCGAAGGGGAGCTTGAAATTCAAACCCGGCTGCGTCGTCTCGATGTAGCGGCCGAAGCGCTGCACGACGCCGACCTCGTCCTGGTTGACCGTGTAGAGCGAGGAAAAGACGGCGGCGGCGAGGAGGAGGAGCAAAACGGCCGCCGGCCCGCCGGGAAGGCGGAATTTCTTGAGCTGATTCAGCGCCTGGCTCATTTGCGGCGGAACGCCGCGCGGGCCCTGCTGCTGTTGCTTCAGTTTTTCCCAGTCCCAACTCATGGCACAAATCCTTTTCTCCGGAAGTGACCGGACCGTGCGGCGGGCGGCGTGTCGGGAAACGATCCGTGACGGTGCTGATGCAGATTCGGTGGATTTCTTTTGATAGAGAAAGGGCCGCGTCAAGTCAAGCGAAATCGGCGCGCCGCGGCAAGGGCCCGGATTGACGAAGCGGGCCCGGCGCGCCATACTCGGGGCACCATGGATCGCGGGAAACCACCTCCCCGCGGCGCGCAGGCGGTCGGTGAGATCCTCCCCACCCTGATCCGGCGCCTGCGGCCTTCCGGCGAGGAGGACACGGTGAGGCTGCTCGCTCTCTGGGAGGAAGCCGTCGGGGCCGAGACCGCCCGCCATGCCCGCCCTGCGGCCTTTCGCGGGGCGCGGCTCGTGGTGCACGTCTCGAACTCCAGCTGGCTTCATCACCTCCACTTGCGCCGCGCGGAGCTGATCGAGGCGATCAACCGCTTCCTCGGAAAACGCGCGATCCGCGAGATCATCCTGCGGATCGGCCCCTGCGGGACATGACGGAAGCCACCTGCGATCTCTTCTGCGACGGCCGGCTGAGGATCCGTCAACCCCGAGAGGGATACCGCTTCTCGATCGACGCGGTGATCCTGGCGGGCGCGGTTCGTCCCGCCCCCGGGACACGCATCGCCGATCTCGGCTCCGGCTGCGGCATCGTCGCCCTCCTCATCGCCGCCCGCCACCCGGGGACGGCCGTGGTGGCGGTCGAGATCCAGGAAGAGCTCGCGCGCCTGGCACGCGCGAACGTGTCCGAGAACGGGCTTTCCGCCCGGATCGAGGTCGTCTGCGGCGATCTCCGCCGGCTCGAGCGCCGGGACCTGGGCGGGCCCTTCGGCTGGGTCGTCTCCAACCCGCCCTTTCGTCACCGGGGCAGCGGCCGCCTTGCGGGCAACGACAGCCGGGCGCTGGCCCGCCATGAAATCTGTGTCGTTCTCGAGGATGTCCTCCAGGCGGCCCGCCGTCTGCTCGATCCCGGAGGGCGCCTGAGCCTCATCTACGATGCCGGCCGCACCGCGGATTTGCTCTCCGGGATGCGCTCCGCGGGGCTGGAGCCCAAGCGACTGCGCGGGGTGCACGGGACCCCGCGCCACGCGGCGCGGCTGGTGCTGGTCGAGGGGATCCGGGGCGCTCGCCCCGGCCTCCGGGTCGACCCGCCGCTCTTTCTCTTCAGCTCGCGGGGCCGTTACACCCCCGAGGTGCAATCGTTTTTCGATCTTCCCCCCGGTTTCCCCGGCGGCGGGGCGGTTGACTTCGAGAAGCAAACTCGATAACTTGAAAAGATTCGAGCACTGCTTCGCCGGTTGCGGGGAGAGGTGGCCGAGAGGTTGAAGGCGCCGCTCTCGAAAAGCGGTGTGCCGCTGAAACGGCACCGTGGGTTCGAATCCCACCCTCTCCGCCATCCGCCGCCGGCGGCCCGCTCCGGCGACCGGCAGCGGGGCGGGGGGCTGCACCAACGATGGGTCCGCGGAGAGATGTCCGAGCTGGCCGAAGGAACACGACTGGAAATCGTGTGTGCCGCTTAAAACGGCACCGTGGGTTCGAATCCCACTCTCTCCGCCACCTCCCGCTTCGCCCGCCGTTCACCCCTCCGGAGCCGATCTGCGCCTGACGCCGATGCCGTACCTCGTTCTCGCCCGCAAGTACCGTCCCCGGAGCTTCGCCGACGTGGTCGAGCAGGGCCACGTGACCCAGACCCTGCGCAACGCGCTCTCCTCGGGCCGGGTGGCGCACGCGATGCTCTTCGCCGGCCCCCGCGGCACGGGAAAGACCACCATCGCCCGCATCCTGGCCCGCGCCCTAAACTGCGAGGCGGGCCCGGGCCCCGAGCCTTGCAACCGCTGCCGCTCCTGCCTCGATCTGCTATCCGGCCGGGGGGCGGACGTCTATGAAATCGACGGTGCCTCCAACAACAACGTGGACCAGATCCGGGAGCTGCGCGAGAACCTGAAGTACCTCCCGACCCACAGCCGCTACAAGATCTACATCATCGACGAGGTGCACATGCTGAGCGCCTCGGCCTTCAACGCCCTGTTGAAGACGCTTGAGGAGCCTCCCGCCCACGTGCTCTTTTTCTTCGCGACCACCGAGGCGCACAAAATTCCGGCGACGATCCTCTCCCGCTGCCAGCGCTTCGACCTGCGGCGGATCCCCGTCGCCGCGCTGGTCGAGCATCTCGGAGCCGTCTGCCGTTCGGAAGGGGTCCGCCTCGAGCCCCAGGCGCTCGAGGCGATCGCCCGAGAGGCCGAGGGCAGCCTGCGTGACGCCCTGAGCCTGCTCGACCAGGTCCTCTGCGGCGGCGAGCCGGAGGTCAGCGCCGAGCAAGTGCTCGAAACCTTGGGCCTCGTCGATCGCCGCCGGCTGCACGAGCTCCTCTCCGCCTGCCTGGCGGGGGAGACCGCGCCCTTTCTCTCCGCGATCGAGGATCTCTACGAGCGCGGGCACGACCTCAAGAAACTCTATGCCGAGCTGCTCGCCCTCCTTCGGGACCTCTGGGTGTTGAGCAGCAGCCGGGAAGGCGACCGGCTCGTCGACCGTCTCCCCGCGGAGCGTCAAGAGCTGAAGGCCCTGGCGTCCCGCTTTTCCCAAGAAACGGTGGAAACCGCCCTCGAGGCCTTCTTCCGCGAGGAAGCCTCCGTGCGGCTCTCGGGGAGCCCCCGGCTGGCCGTGGAGATGGCCTTCTTCCGTTGGCGCCGGAGCCGCGGGGTGCTCTCGATCGATCGGCTGATGGAAGGCCTCGAGGCGCTGCGGGCCTCCTTGGCCGGGGAGGGGGGGGCGCCGAGCGGCGAGAGCGCCGGTGGGCCTCCGGCCGCGGAGCCGCCCGCTTCGACCCCGCCTCCCCCGCGCGCCGTTTCCCAGGCCCTCGGAGCCGAGGCGTGGCAGGAGGTGATCGCGCGGCTGGCCGATGAGTTCCCGAGTGTGGCCGCCTCGTTGCGGCGCGCGCGCCTCGTCGCCGCCGGACCCGAGCGGGTCGAGATCGACCCTGCGGGGAACGATTTCCTGCGGCAGAGCCTCGCCCGCGAAAAACCCCTGGCCGCCCTCCGGCGGGTGTGCGCCGAGGTCTTCGGCGGCACCCCCGACATCGTGATGGTCGGGGGATCCTCCCCCGCGCCCGCGGCTTCCCGGTCCCGGCGCGACCGGCGGGCGGCGGTGAAGGAAACCATGAACCATCCCTTGATTGCCGAGGCGATCCAGCTCTTTGACGGCCGGCTGGTCGACGTCGCCGTGAACCCCGAGGAGGACGCATGAAATCGATGGGCCAGATGCTCCGCGAAGCGCAGAAGCTCCAGGCGCGCATGATCCAGCTCCAGGAGGAACTCGCGGCGCGCACGGTCGAGGGGACCGCAGGCGGCGGCATGGTCCGGGCGGTCGCCAACGGGCGCCAGGAAATCCTCTCGCTGCGCATCGAGCCCGAGGTGGTCGACCCGCGGGACGTGGAGATGCTCCAGGACCTCGTGCTCGCCGCCGTGAACGACGCCCTCGGCCGTTCGCGGGAGATGGCGGCGGCGGAGATGGGCAAACTGACCGGCGGCGTCTCGCTGCCCGGGATGATGTGACCATGGACCCGCATCCGGCCCCGCTGCGGCGGCTGATCTCCCTGCTGACCCGTCTTCCCGGGGTGGGGGAGAAAACGGCGGAGCGGCTCGCGCAATACGTGCTCTCGGCCCCGGAGGCCTGGGTCGAGGAGCTCTCCCGCGGCCTGCTCGAGGCCCGGCGCAACGTCCGGTTCTGCTCCCGCTGTTTCGGTCTGAGCGCCGCCGATCTCTGCCCGATTTGCTCCGACCCGGGCCGCGACGCCGCGATCCTCTGCGTGGTCGAGCAACCGGCCGACCTCGCCGTCCTGGAACGCTCGGGTGCCTTCCGCGGCCTCTACCACGTGCTGCTCGGCGCCATCTCCCCCCTGAGCGGGGTCGGGCCGGAGAACCTGCGTGTCGCGGAGCTGATCGACCGGGTCGCCGCCGGGGGCGTGCGCGAAGTGGTGATCGCCACCTCGACCGGCGTCGAGGGGGAGGCGACCGCCGCCTATCTCGCCGGCCGGCTCGCGTCGTTTCCGGTGACCGTGACCCGGATCGCCTCCGGCGTGCCGGTGGGGGGGGATCTCAAGTACGTGGACCCGGTCACGTTGAAAAAAGCCCTGGAGGCACGCCGTGCCCTGGGATGAGGAAGCCCCCGATCTCTTCGTTTGCCGGCGCTGCGGCGACTGCTGCAAGGGCTACGGCGGAACCGCCGTCGACGAGGCCGACATCGCCGCGATCGCCCGTCACCTCCACCTTGACCCCGGGGAGGTGCGCGAGCGCTTTTGCCTGCCCGCGGGCAGGGGGTTTCTCCTCGGCCAGCGGCAGGACGGCTACTGCATCTTCTGGGACGGGATCTGCCGCATCCACCCGGTCAAGCCGCGCATGTGCCGCCGCTGGCCCTTCATCGAAGGTCTCCTGCGGGATCCGGTCAACTGGCGGGTCATGGCCTCCGTGTGCCCGGGCATGCGCGCCGAGGCGCCGCTGACGCGCGTGCTGAGCTTCACCGCGGCGCGGCTTGAGGCCGAGCGGCGCGCGTCCCTCCCCTACGCCGGCCCGTCCACGGACCCATGAGCGACCCCTTTCCCCGCGGAAGCGATGCCGCGCGGTCCGACGCCGAGGAGGCCCGGGCCGAGTGCCGCCGGTTGGAGGGCCTGTTGCGGCAGCGCGAGCAGCAACTGATCGACATCGAGCGCCAGCTCGAGCTGGCCCAGAAGATGGAGACGCTCGGCACCTTGGTGGCCGGCATCGCCCACGAGATCAACAACCCCGTCAACCTCATCCTCTACAACCTGCCCCTTCTGCGCAAGGCCTGGACCGACCTCCTGCCGCTTTTGCGCGAGCAAGGCCGTTGCGACCCCGACCGCCGATTCGGCGGCCTTCCGGCCGCCTTTCTCGAAGAGAGGCTGCCGCAGCTGATCGCCGACATGGAGCTCGCGGCCCAGCGGGTGGCACGCATCGTGGGCGAGCTCAAGCGCTTCTCCCGCCAGAGCGATCCCGCCGAGCGGGAGCCCCTCGACGTGAACGTGGCCGTGAAAAACGCCCTGCGGCTCTGCCAAAGCACCCTCAACCGCGCCGGCCTCCGCGTGCGCCTCGAGCTCGCATCCGACCTGCCCGAGATCGAAGCGAACCTCCAGAACCTCGAGCAGATCGTCGTCAACCTCCTCGTCAACGCCGCCCAGGCGATCGAGCACGAACGGGGGGAAATCGAGGTGCGCACCGTCTTTTCGCTGCGGGACGGATGCGTGCAGGTGCAGGTGGCCGACAACGGGAAGGGCGTTCCCCCGGAACTCGCGGGCCGCATTTTTCTTCCCTTCGTCACCGACAAGCAGGCCCAGGGCGGCACGGGGCTCGGGCTGTCGGTCAGCGAACGGCTGGCACGCGCCCACGGCGGGACGATCGATTTCGAAAACCGCCCCGGCGGCGGGGCGGTCTTCCGCCTGAAGCTGCCCACCCCGATGCAGAAACAGGCGCCGCGGATCCTCGTCGTCGACGATGACCCCTCGGTGCGCCAGATCCTCATCGAGGCCCTCTCGATGCCGCGGCGCTACCTCCTCGAGGAGGCCGCAAACGGCATCGAGGCCTTGATCCGCCTCGGCACCTGGCGGCCCGCGCTGCTCCTGCTCGACGTGCTGATGCCGGAGATGGACGGTCTGGAGGTTTGCCGCCACATCCGCGGAGAACCCGCCCTTGCCGGCATGAAGGTCGTGCTCACGACGGGGTTTCCCGGGCACCCCAAGCTTTCCGAGCTGGCGGCACTCGGCTTCACCCACGTGATCCCCAAGCCGTTCGACCTCCCCCTCCTCTTGCGCAAAGTGCGCGATCTGCTCGGGGAGTGACCCGGCCGATTCACACTTCCGGGGAGAGGAATCCCGCCTTGAGGGCTTCGCGGTTCAGGCGGGCGATGTGGACGATGGAGATCTCCTTGGGGCAGGTCATTTCGCACTCGCGGTGATTGGAGCAATTGCCGAAGCCGCAGGCGTCCATGGCGCGGACCATCGCCAGCACGCGGCGCGCGGCCTCCGGGCGGCCCTGGGGCAGCAGGGCGAGATGGGAGACCTTGGCGCTGGCGAAGAGCATGGCCGAGGCGTTCGGGCAGGCGGCGACGCAGGCCCCGCAACCGATGCAGGCCGCCGCATCCATGGCCCGCTCGGCCCGGTCGGGGGACACGGGAAGGGTGTTCGCCTCGGGTGCGCTGCCGGTGTTCACCGAAACGTAGCCTCCGGCTTGGATGAGGCGGTCGAGCGCGCTCCGGTCCACCACCAGGTCCTTGATGACCGGGAAGGCCCGTGCGCGGAAGGGTTCGATCACGATCGTGTCCCCGTCGCGGAAATGGCGCATGTGCAGCTGGCAGAGCGTCGTCCCCCGCAGGTGGCCGTGCGGCCGTCCGTTGACCACCGCGCCGCAGGAGCCGCAGATCCCCTCCCGGCAGTCATGATCGAACGCGATCGGCTCGTCTCCTTCGAGAATACGCTTCTCGTTCACCACGTCGAGCATCTCGAGAAAAGACATGTCGGTCGAGATGCCCTCCACCGCCACGGTCTCGAAGCGACCCGGATCCGCGGGCCCTTTCTGGCGCCAGATCTTCAGGGTCAGACGGATGGCTTGGCTCACTTGTAGCTCCTTTGCGTCAGGGGCACGTGTTCGAAGGTGAGCGGCTCCACGTGCCGCACGGGGTCCCGGTCCTCGCCCCGAAACTCCCAGGCGGCGACGTGGCAGAAGCGCTCGTCGTCCCGGCGGGCCTCGTTGTCCTCGGTTTGGTAGGCCTCGTTGAAATGGCCGCCGCAGGATTCCTGCCGCTCGAGCGCATCGAGAATCATCAGCTCGGCGAATTCCAGGAAGTCGGCGACCCGGCCGGCCTTTTCGAGGCTTTGGTTGAGGTCGCGATCGGAGCCGGGAACGCGCACGTTGCGCCAGAATTCCTCGCGCAGCTCCTGCACGCGGCTGCGCGCCCGGCGCAGGCCTTCGTTGTTCCGGGACATGCCGCAGAAATTCCAGAGCACCATGCCGAGCTCGCGGTGGAGCTCGTCCGGCGTTCGACGGCCGTTGACGGCGAGCAGCCGGCGGAGTCGCTCCTCCGCCTGCCGGGCGGTTTCGCCGAAGGCCGGGTCGGAGGGGGAAACCGGCTCGAGCGGGGTGCCCGCCAGGTAGCCGCCCAGGGTGTAGGGGATGATGAAATAGCCGTCCGCAAGCCCCTGCATGAGGGCGCTTGCGCCGAGCCGGTTGGCCCCGTGGTCGGAAAAGTTGGCCTCCCCGAGCACGAAGAGCCCCTCCAGGGTGCTCATCAAGTTGTAGTCGACCCACAGCCCGCCCATCGTGTAGTGGACGGCCGGGTAGATCTTCATCGGCGTCTCGTAGGGATCGTCGCCGGTGATTTTCTCGTACATCTGGAAGAGGTTTCCGTACTTGCGTTCGATCACCGCCCGGCCGTCGCGGCGGATGGCGTCGGCGAAATCGAGGTAGACCGCCAGGCCCGTTTCGCCGACCCCCTTGCCTTGGTCGCATTGTTCCTTGACGTTGCGCGAGGCGACGTCGCGCGGCACAAGGTTGCCGAAGCTCGGGTACTTGCGTTCCAGGAAGTAGTCCCGTTCGTCCTCCGGGATCAGGTGCGGCGGGCGCTTGTCGCCGGGGGTTTTCGGCACCCACACGCGGCCGTCGTTGCGCAAGCTTTCGCTCATGAGGGTGAGCTTCGACTGGTAGGTGCCGTGGACCGGGATGCAGGTCGGGTGAATCTGGGTGAAGCAAGGGTTGGCGAACAGGGCGCCGCGCTTGTAGGCGCGGAAGGCCGCCGTCACGTTGCTCGCCTTGGCGTTGGTCGAAAGGTAGTAGGCGTTGCCGTAGCCTCCGGTGCAGAGGACCACGGCGTGCCCCTCGTGGCACTCGATCTCGCCGTTCAGGAGGTTGCGGGCGACGACGCCGCGGGCTTTGCCGCGGACGACGACGATGTCGAGGATCTCGCGCCGGGGAAACAGCCGCACCTGGCCCGCGGCCACCTGGCGCATGAGGGCGCCGTAGGCGCCAAGCAGGAGTTGTTGCCCGGTCTGTCCCCGCGCGTAGAAGGTCCGCGAGAGCTGGGCGCCGCCGAAGGAGCGGTTGGCGAGCAGCCCGCCGTACTCGCGCGCGAAGGGCACGCCCAGGGCCACGCAATGGTCGATGATCGCGTTGCTGATCTGCGCGAGGCGGTAGACGTTCGCCTCCCGGGCGCGAAAGTCCCCGCCCTTGACCGTGTCGTAGAAAAGGCGCCAGATGCTGTCGCCGTCGTTCGGGTAGTTCTTGGCGGCGTTGATGCCGCCCTGGGCGGCGATGCTGTGGGCGCGGCGGGGCGAGTCGTGGATGCAAAAGGTTTTGACGCGGTAGCCGAGCTCGGCGAGGCTGGCCGATGCGGAAGCGCCGGCCAGCCCCGTCCCCACGACGAGGATCTCGAACTTGCGCTTGTTGGCGGGGTTGACGAGCTTGAGCTCGAAGCGGTGGCGGTCCCATTTCTGGGGCAGCGGGCCGCCGGGGATCTTGGCGTCGAGACGCATGGGGGGGTCTCCCTTCGGTGCCGCCCGGCCTACACCAGCGCGGCGACGAGAATCGGCAGCGAACCGAACCCGATCGCCGTCGCGAAAGCGGCCGCCAGGCTCAGGGCGAAGATCCAGGGCATGTACTTGGGGTGATGGGCGCCGATCGTCTGGAAGGCGCTCCAGAAACCGTGCCGCACGTGCAAGGCGACGACGACCATCATCGCCGTGTAGAGGGCCGCGAGTTCCGGCCGCCGGAAGGCGGCGGCGACACGGTCGAAGATCGTGAGCGGGGAGGGGGGGACGAAGGTGAAGTGGAACAGGTGAAAGACGACGAACGCCAGGATCAGCAGCCCCGTGTAGGGCATGGTGCGCGAGCTCAGGGTGCGGCCCCCGGCGCTTGCGGATACCTGATAGCCGACCGGCCGCGCCCGGCGGTTCTGCACGAAGAGCAGCAGCCCCGTCGTGATGTGGACCAGGGCGCAGGCGATCAGGCCGGCGCGGAACAGGTGCAGGATCGGGCCCAGGGATTGCAGCTTCTGGGCGTAGCCGTTGAAGGCCTCGCGGCCGCCGAACACGGTGAGATTCCCCGCGAAGTGGGCGGCGAGGAAGCCGAGAAAGGCGAAACCGGTCACGGCCATCATCCACTTTTTGCCGACGGAGGAGCCGAGAAGCGAAACGAGCCAGCCCATCATGCGCTCCCTGAGGGGGATGTGAAGGGAAAGACTTCCTTCTAAATCCGCGGCCGGGGATTTGTCAACTGTCGGAGGAGGGGCCGCCTTCGCGGCTGCGGATGGCTTCGTGGGCGTCCGCGGCCGGACGCCACCAGGCGTCGCGGCGGGTTTCGAGCACCGCGCGGGCGAGGCGTTTCCCGGGCTCGGTCTGCAGGCGGCCGAGCACGTAGGGCAGCCACTCGCCGGGCCCCGCAAACCCGATGTCCTGGAGGTCCTTCAGGTCGAGGAGCAGGCTGAGCTGGTCGGCGTCCCGAGCCAGCGACGCCTCGAGGGTCTTGCCGGAGCGGAATTCGGCAAGCAGCGCGCCGAGCTCCCCCTCGAACGGAAGCCCGCGGGCGAGGTCGGCCGCGGCCCGTTCCTCATCGGCGCGGACGTAGTGCTTGTGCACCGAGTTCAGGTCCCCGGTGCGCGCCTCGGGAAGGTCGTGGAGCAGGCAGAGGGCCACGACCTTGGCCGCGTCCACGCCGGGGGTCGTCTGAGCCAGGCTCCAGCCGATCAGGGCGGTCATGTACACGTGCTCGGCCACCGTTTCCCGGCCGGATCCCAGGAAGGGGAACCCCGAGCGGGGAATCTGCTTGAGCATGCGCGCTTCGAAGAGAAACTCGGCGATGCGTTGCATGAATCCTCCTTCCCCGGCGCGGCGATGGGAAGGCGGAGCCGCGGTCGGCTGCGCTTCGTCCCCCCCCGCCGCCTGGATTCCGGATCGAGACTCGAGGCGTCGATGTCCACGGCCTGCTATGCCGGAACGGGGAAAAATGCAACCCTGCCGCAAGCGCCTTTTGACTTTTTTCGCAATTTCGTTAATATGATACTTTTTTGATGGATCCGCCGCCGGTGCGGCCGCCCGCGGGGGGCCTCTCCCCCCGGCGGGCGTCGGCCGCGGCAGAGACCGGGCGGAAACCGGCCGCAGCGCTCTCCTGTCTTGCGCGATTCCACGTTCCGACAGCCGGCCCCCATGCCAAGGAGGATCGAAAGCCACGCATGGACGCTTCATCCCTCGACCTGATCCTGATGATCCGCAACGCGGGCGTGGTCGTCCAGCTCGTGATGGCGATTTTGCTGTTTTTTTCCATCGCCACCTGGGCGATCATCGTCGTCAAGTTCCGCTACATCCGTCGGGCGTTCCGCGAGTCGGCCGAGTTCAGCGAGTACTTCTGGAAAAGCCGCGACTTCTCGAGCGCCTTCGCCCGGGCGAAAAGCCTGCCGGGGAGCCCGCTGGCACGGATTTTTCGCCTGGCCTTCCTCGAGCTCAAGAAGACGAGCCAGCTCGGCGAAGTGCCCGAATCCCCCGGAGAGCCCGGCCCCTCGCCCCGGTTCAGCGTCAGCGCGCGCTTGGCGGCGACCGACAACGTCAAGCGCGCCCTGCGCCGGGCGATCAACACCGAGATGACGCGCATGACCCAGCTGGTCCCCTTTCTCGCCACCACGGGGAACACGACTCCCTTCATCGGGCTCTTCGGCACGGTCTGGGGGATCATGAATTCCTTTCACGGCATCGGCCTCAAAGGATCGGCCAACCTCGCGGTGGTCGCCCCGGGCATTTCCGAGGCCCTCGTTGCGACCGCAGCCGGGCTCGCGGCCGCCATCCCCGCGGTCATCGCCTACAACTACTTCATGAGCAAGATCCGCATCGTCGAGACGGAGTTCCAGAGCTTCGCGGCCGATTTCCTGAACATCGTCGAGCGCGACATCCTGCGGGTCGAAAGGAGGCGCGATGAAGGCCGCCGGCAACTCTGACGGGTTTCTCTCCGAGATCAACGTCACGCCCTTCGTGGACGTGATGCTCGTGTTGTTGATCATCTTCATGGTGACCGCCCCCATGATGAGCCAGGGACTCGACGTGGCCCTGCCCCAGGTGACGGCCAAGCCGCTCGAAACCAAAGAGGAACAGCTCATGGTGACGGTCAACCGCGAGCGGCAAATTTACATCAACGATTTCGCCGTGGATCTCGAGACCCTGGGGGACAAGCTCGGCAAAATCGTTCAGGGCCGACCGAACGCCGAGGTCTTTCTCAAGGCCGACCGTGAGGTTCCCTATGGGGTCGTTGCCGCGGTCATGGCCCAGATCCGCGAGGCGGGGGTCGAGAAACTCGGCATGGTCACCGAGCCGCCGGCCGCGGAGAGGGAGCCGCGCAAGGGAAAACCGAAACGGGGATGAACGCCTCGCGGTTTCGCCAAGAAGGGAGGGAACGGGGGATTCCCGACGCGCCGCAGCCCTCGCTGGTGCCGGGGGTGGCGGCCTCCCTCCTGTTGCACGCCGCCGTCGTGCTGCTCATGCTGAGCACGCCCTTCGTGGGCTCGGGTCCGCGCATCCCGCCGGGCGGAGCGATCACCGTGAGCCTTGTCGCCGCAACGGGGCCCGGCGGGCCGGCGGCGTCCTCCCCGGCCCCCGCCGAGGCCGTCGCCGAAAAACCGGCCGCCGTCGAGGCGACCGCGCCCGCCCCGGCCCCGATCCGGGAGACTCCTCCGCCGCCTCCGCCCGTGGCGCGTGCCGCCCCGGAGCCGCCCAAGCCGGAGGTGTCGCTCGCCCCGAAACCGATCCAGGAAAAGAAATCCCTCAAGGAGGCGACGAAAGACCCCCGCAAGATGATCGATCGGGCCATCGAGCGCATCGAGAAAAAGGTCGCCGAGCCGGAACCCGGGGCGGCCGTGGCCCAGGCGATCGAGCAGCTGAAAAAGAAACTCGCCGAGGAGGAAAAGCGTGCCCCCGCCGCCGGAACCGGAGGGCCGGGTGCGGGAGGGGCCGCGGGCGCTGCGGGGGTCGGAAGCGGCGGGGGCGGTGGAGGCGGGGGGGGCACGATCACCGCCCTCGACATTTACCGGGCGGCCATCGCCGCCCAGGTCGAGAGGAACTGGGCCTTTTCGCCGCAACTTGCCGGCGGCAACCGCAACCTGCGGGTGGGGTTGGTCTTCAAGGTCCTGCCCAACGGCGAGATCACCGACATTCGGTTTACGGAGCGTTCCAACAATGCCTACCTGGACGAGTCCGCTTACCGGGCGATCCTCAAATCGAATCCCGCCCCCCCGCACCCGCCCTCGGTGCGGGAGCCTTTCGTCGTAGTGGCCATCCGGTTCACCCCCGAGGGTATCCGCTGAGCGGTGCGGAAACTCGCGCTTGCCAGAAGCGGTGCGATGGAGTAAAAGGGCCAAATTCCCTTGCCGAGGCGGAGGCACATGAAGGCCACCGGGGAAGCCAAAATTGCAGCGATCCTCCTTTTTCTGGCGGTGCTGGGCTGGGGCGTGGAGACCCGGGCGCAGACGGAGAGCTACCCCTACATCGACATCCGCAATCCGTATTACCGAAAGATCCCGCTCGCCGTCCCGCTCTTCAAGACCCTGCCCGCGGGGCCGCGGGAAGAGGAAAACGCGCGCCGGGCCGCCGATCTGCTCGCCGCCAGCCTCGACTTCACGGGGTACTTCAAGACGCTCGACCGGGCCGCCTTTCTCTTCGATCCGCAAACGAGCGGCATCGCCATCCCCGAGATCACGTTTCAGAACTGGACGCTCGTCGGCGCGGAGCTTCTGATCACGGGGCTTTTCGAGCAGTCCGGGGATGCGGTGTCGATGGAGCTCAGGCTCTTCGACACCCTGCGCGGCCGGCAGGCGATCGGCAAACGCTACACGGGAAGTCTCGCCGAAATCCGGCGCATGATCCTCCGCTTTTGCTCCGAGGTGATTCTCCACCTCACGGGCAACCGCGGGATCTTTCACAGCCGCATCGCCTTCGTTTCCACCGGTTCGGGGAAAAAGGAAATCTACAGCTGCGAATTCGACGGCTTCAACCCCACGCGGGTGACCTACAACGAATCCATTTCGCTGTTCCCCTCCTGGTCCCACGACGGCCAGTTCCTTGCCTACACCTCCTACAAAGGCGGAAAGCCCGACATCTACATCCGCAACCTGGCCGACAAACGCGAAACCGTGGTCGCCCGCGAAGGCATCAACATCACACCGGCCTTTGCCCCGGACCGTCCGGAGCTGGCCGCCACGCTCTCGTTCAGCGGCGATCAGGAACTCTATCTGTTGACGGCGGGCGGGAAAGTGATTAAAAGGTTGACCAACAGTCGGGCAAGCGATCTGTCGCCCACGTGGTCCCCGGATGGGAAGCAGCTTGCGTTTGTCTCCAACCGGACCGGTGGGCCTCAGATTTTTGTTCTGGACCTCGAGTCCGGGGGCGAACGGCGTCTTACCTACGAAGGCCGCTACAACACGCAGCCCAGCTGGTCCCCGCGCGGCGACCGCATCGCCTATGCGTGCCAGGTCGGCGGCCAGCACCAGATCTGCGTGGTGGATGCAGACGGCCGAAACCCGATACAGCTCACGCAAGGACCGGGGGACAATGAATCCCCGAGCTGGTCGCCGGATGGCAGCCTCATCGCGTTCAGCAGCACGCGCGAGGGGCCCAGCCGGATTTACGTGATGGGGGCTTTCGGCACCGATCAACGCCGTCTGCTCCTGTTGAACGGCGAGCAAACGAATCCCAGATGGTCCTCAGCGGTGTTCAACTGATCTCCAGCGGAACATCCACCCACTCGTGAGGGACCCAACAAAGGAGGAAGGATCATGCAGAAGAAACTCTGGATCGTCTTGGCGTTGCTGGTTGTCTTGCCCGGTTTTCTCTTTACGGTTTCCTGCCAGAAGAAGGTTCAGGCGCAGGCCCCCGCGCCTGCCCCGGCCCCGGCGCCCAAGCCTGCTCCGGCCCCGGCGCCCGCCCCGGCCGCGAAGCCCGATGTTCCCGCCTTCATGACCGAGCGGATCTTCTTCGACTTCGACAAGTCCGTGCTCAAGCTCGAGGCCCAGGCCCTGCTCAAGAAGAAGGCCGAGTGGTTGAAGTCCAACCCCACGGCGAAACTGCTGATCGAGGGCAACTGCGACGAGCGCGGCACCAACGAGTACAACCTCGCCCTGGGTGAGCGGCGCGCCGAATCCGCGAAGAAGTTCCTCGTGGACCTCGGCATCGACGCCAAGCGCATCTCCACCATCAGCTACGGCGAGGAGCGGCCGATCGACCCGCGCTCCAACGAAGAAGCCTGGGCGAAGAACCGCAACTGCGGCTTCGTGATCAGCTGGTAGCGCGAAGAGAAACAGCCGCAACACGGTACGTCGCAACGTCTCGGGGACGGCAAACGCACGCGGGTGGCGTCGTTTGCCGTCCTTCTTCAACGGCGCAAGCCCTTCCGGGCGGCGCCGGGCGGAGTCGGGGTGAACGATGAGGACGCTGGGAGTTCTTTTCGCGGCTGCGGCGCTGGCCGCGACGTTGGCCGGCTGCGCCACACGCCGGGACGTGGTCACGATCGACACCCGCCTGTCCGAAATCGAGATGCGCGAGAACGAGGAGCGCCGCCGGCGCGAGGAGTTCGCCAAGGCGCGGGAGGCGAACGAGGCGGCGATCCGCCAGATGGCCGCCTCGCTCCGGGCCCAGATGGACGAGTTGCGCGACGAGCTGCGCGTCCTGCGGGGCAGGGTCGAGGAGCTCGAATACGCGCAAAAGCAGGGGCGGGGAGGCGGCGCGGAGCCCGGGGGCGGCGGCACCCCTCCCCGGGACGACCGCCTGCAGCGTATCGAGGACTCGGCGCAGCAGCTCGCGCAGCGGGTCGGCCGGCTCGAGGAGCACCTGAAGATCGAATCCCCGGCGGCGACGGCCGCCAAGCCGGAGTCCCGCATCCGCCCCGAGTCCGCGGTCGTCCCGAGCGAACAGGAGCTTTACAGCCGCGGCAAACAGTTCTTCGACCAGGGGAACATGCCCCAGGCCCGGCGCACCTTCGAGGAGCTCCTGCAACGTTACCCGCGTTCGGAGAACGCCGACAACGCCCAGTTTTGGATCGCGGAGACCTTTTACCGCGAGAAGGCCTACGAGAAGGCCATCCTGGAATACCAGAAGGTGATCGAGAAATACCCGAAAGGCAACAAGGTTCCCGGGGCCCTGCTCAAGCAGGGACACGCCTTTCTCGCCCTCGGGGACAAGGTCAACTCGCGGCTGCTCTTCGAGGAAGTCATCCGCAAACACCCCAACACGGCGGAAGCGCGGACGGCGGCCGAAAAGCTCAAGGAAATCCGCTGAGGCGGTCGCGCGGAGGTTTTCGCCGCCGCATCGGGGAGGGAGGCCTCTCTCCCGGAGGGAAACGCCGGGCCGGCGTCATGGCAACCATCGTGGGCATCGATCCGGGGCTCGCCGCGACGGGAATCGGCGTGGTGAGGGGGGAGGGCGCCCGCATCACGGGATACGGCTTCGGCTGCATCCGCACGCCCTCCGGCTCGCCCACGGCCTCTCGCCTCGCGCTTCTCTTCTCGCGCATCGAGGCCTTGCTGCAACAGGAGTCGCCCGAAGCCATCGTCCTCGAGGACGTCTATTCGCTCGCCGAGTACCCGAAATCGGCGATCGCGCTCGGCCAGGTGACGGGGATCGTCTTGCTCGCCGCCGCGCGGGCCGGCCTCCCCTGCCACGCGGTCGCCGTCCGCGAGGCGAAGCTGGCCCTCACCGGAAACGGCGCGGCCTCCAAGGCCCAGCTCGCCGAGGCCGTGCGGGTGCGGCTCGGTCACCCCGTGCCCATCCGGCCTTCCCACGCCGCGGACGCCCTGGGGCTCGCCCTGATCGGCCTTACGCGCTCGTTTCCGAGGCTCGGCCGGGATTCCTCGCCGCCGCGCCGCGGCGGTCCTCGCCCGCTCCCCGGGAGTCCGCTTCCATGATCGGCTACCTGGCGGGGCGCATTCTCAAGAAGGAGGGCGACCGGGTTCTTCTCCTCGCCGGGGCGGTCGGCTACGAGGTTTTGGTTCCGCCCGTCGTCATGGAGGCGCTCTCCGCCAAGCAGGTGGGCGATGAAATCTCCTTGCACATCGTCTACCAGCAATCCGAGCGGCAGCCCCGGCCGCTGTTGATCGGTTTCAACCACGAGATCGAAAAGGAGTTCTTCCAGAGCTTCATCACCGTCGAGGACATCGGCCCGCAGAAGGCCCTCAAGGCGATGACGCTGCCGATCGCCGAAATCGCCCGGGCCATCGAGGAGCGCGACGTCGCCTCGCTCTCGCGTCTCAAGGGGATCGGCGGCCGGACCGCCCAGAAGATCGTGGCCACGCTCCAGGGGCGGATGGGCAAATTCGCCTTGTTGCGGCCCACGGCCCCGGCCCCGGCGCCCCCGCCCCTCGACGTGGTCCAGCAGGTGCTCGAGGTCATGGTCAGCCAGCTCGGCCACCGCACCACGGACGCCCGGCGCATGATCGCCGAGGCGCTCAAGCGGCGCCCGGGGGTTGCGACGCCCGAGGAGCTGTTCGAGGAAGTCTACCGCGGTGAGCAGTCCCGGACCGTCGGGGAGGAGCCCGAACGATGAGCGACGAGCTGCAGTTCGATTCCTCCGCGGGCCGCGGCGGGATCCTCTCCGCCGCGGCGGGGGAAGAAGAGCGGGAGCCGGAAATCCGGAGCCTTCGGCCGCGGCGGCTGGCCGAATACGTCGGCCAGACCGAGGTGGTCGAGACCCTGCGGATTGCGATCGAGGCCGCCCGCCGGCGCGGGGAGCCGATCGATCACGTCTTGCTGCACGGGCCGCCGGGGCTGGGCAAGACGACGCTCGCCCACATCATCGCCAACGAGACCGGAGCGCACCTGACGCTATCCTCCGGCCCGGCGCTCGAAAAGGGCGGGGACCTGATCGGCATCCTCACGCACCTGGAAGCAGGGGACATTCTCTTCATCGACGAAATCCACCGCCTGCCCAAACCCGTCGAAGAGCTTCTCTACCCCGCGATGGAGGACTTCGCCATCGATTTCGTCTTCGACAAGGGCATCCACGCCCGCAGCCACCGCTTCCGTCTGAACCGCTTCACCCTGGTCGGCGCGACCACGCGCGTGGGGCTTCTCTCCGCGCCCCTGCGGGACCGCTTCGGCATCTTCCGCAGCCTCGATTTCTACGCCCTCGAAGACCTCGTCCGCATCACCCTGCGCTCGGCCGCCCTGCTCGGCGTCGAGCTCGGGGAGGATGCGGCCCGGGAGCTTGCGCGGCGTTCCCGGGGAACGCCGCGCATCGCCAACCGGCTGCTCAAACGCGTGCGGGACTACGGCCAGGTCTGCACCGGCGGCGTGATCGACGGCGCCACGGTGCAGGCGGCCCTGGAGCTCGAAGGGGTGGACGGCCGGGGGCTTACCGATCTCGACCGCCGGTACCTGGAGACGGTCATCCGCTACTACCACGGCGGCCCGGTGGGCATCGAGGCGATCGCCGCGACCCTCCAGGAGGAATCCGACACCCTGGTCGACATCATCGAGCCCTATCTGTTGAAGATCGGCTTCATCACCCGGACTTCCGCGGGGCGCAAGGCCTCCGAGGCGGCCTACCGCCACCTCGGGTTCAGTGTCCAGCAGAAATTCTTTTCCTGACATGGGGCTCATCGGGCTGATCACGGATTTCGGATTGAAGGACGAGTACGTCGGCGTGATGAAGGCCGTCATCCTGGGCAAGGCCCCGCAGGCGGCGATCGTGGACGTCTGCCACGGAATCGACCCCCAGGACGTGTTGCAGGCGGCCTTCGTCCTGGATTCCGCGCGGCGTTATTTCCCGGCCGGGAGCCTGCTCGTGGTCGTGGTCGACCCCGGCGTCGGGACCGATCGGGCGATCCTTCTCGTGGAGGCGGGGGGGCAGCGGTTTCTTGCGCCGGACAACGGGGTCCTCTCCTTTGTGCTCGAGCCGGCGTTTGCCCCCCGCTGCCGCTTCCTCGACCCGGCCGCCGTGACCTCGGGGCCCGTCTCGTCGACCTTCCACGGCCGCGACCTCATCGCCCCTGCCGCGGGGCTGCTCGCAAGCGGGCTCGACCCGGAGGCTCTCGGCCCGGAGATCCCGGCATCGGAGGCTCGACGTCTCGAAGGTCTGCATCCCGAACCCACCCCCGAAGGCGCTCTCGCCGGCCGGGTGATCCACATCGACCGCTTCGGCAACCTGATCACGAACATCGCGGCCGGGAACCTGCCCCCCGGGGGGGCGAGGGTGCGGATCGAGGTGGGGGGGGTCCTCCTCGAGGGGCTCCACCGCACCTACGCCGAGGCCCCGCCGGGAGGCCTGCTCGCCTTGGTGGGAAGCCGGGGGCTGCTCGAGATCGCCGCCCGCGGCGGCCACGCCGCCAACCGCACCGGGATCGAAAAGGGGGCCCCGGTGCTCGTGGAGATCCGTCGTGGCGAACCCGACCGCTGAGCAGGCCCCGGGAGGCCTTCCCGCCGCCGGGGGAGGCCTGCGCGAGCGCTGGACCGTGCTGCTCGTCGCAAGCACGGGGCGGGTGATCGCCCTGCGGCGCATCCGGCTGGGGATCGGGGTGGCCGCCGCGGTTCTGGCTGCCGCCCTGCTTTCTGCCGCGGGATTGGGGTGGTTCACCGCCGGCTTGCGCGAGACAAACCGCGGCCTTCGGGAGCGGCTCGAAATGGCGCAAGGCCGCATCGAAACCCTGCAGCGCGACCGGGAGCGGCTTGCAGCGCAGCTCGTCCTCGCAGAGGAGCGCATGCGCGAGGTTGCCCCCTTCGGCCCCGGCACGGCGTCGGCGGAGGATGCCGGGCGCGGGGAGGTGCCGCCGCCCGAGAGGGCCGCCGCGCCGGAGGCCGATGCGACCCCGCAGGCGGCGGTTCCCCTCGGCGCCGAGCTGCAGCCCCCGATCCGGCCGGCGGTGGGCGTCGAGGTCGCCTCTTTTTCCGCCCGGCGCGGCGGCGACCGGGACACCCTGGAAATCCGCTACCGGCTCGTCGTATCCGGCTCCGGTCGCCGTCCCCTGGAAGGCCACGTCGTCGTCGTGCTCAAGGGGGCGGATCCCGACCCGGCCTCCTGGGTCAGCATGCCTCAGGTGCCGCTTCCCCGCGGTCGGCCGGACGGTACCCGGCGGGGGTACCGTTTCGCGATCGCCCACGCCAAGGAATTCGTGCAGCAGATGCGGCTTCCCGCAGCGTTCGGGCCGATCAACGAGGCGGTCGTCTACGTCTTCTCCGCCGACGGTCAGCTCCTCACGGCGCGAGGATACGAGATCCAGCCCTGATTTTCCTATTGACAATTCGTTGAGTTTTCTCTAATCTCGCTGAATTCATTTCCAGGAGTGAAGGCCGTGAAGAAAACCACCCGCAGCGCCAAACCCGGGGACGTCCGGGGGAAATGGTACGTCGTCGACGCCAGCGGCGCCGTTCTCGGCCGCTTGGCCAGCCAGGTCGCGGCCCGGCTCAGGGGAAAGCACCAGGTGCTTTTCACCCCGCACGTGGACACCGGGGATTTCGTGATCGTGGTCAACGCCGAGAAAATCCGGCTGACCGGCAAGAAATGGACCCAGAAACTCTACCACCGGCACACGGGATACCTCGGCGGCCTGAAGACCGCGAGCGCCCGGGAGCTTCTGCAGAAACGCCCCGAGGAGCTCGTGCGCCGCGCCGTGAAGGGCATGCTGCCCAAAAACCGGCTGGGAAGCCGCCTCTACGGCAAGCTCAAGGTCTACGCCGGCCCCGTCCATCCCCACGAGGCGCAGCAGCCCGAACCGCTCACCATCGGATAACCCGCGGCACGAGGAAGGCATGGAGAAGCAGACCTATTACGCCACCGGAAAACGCAAGTCCGCCATCGCCCGGACGTGGCTTCTGCCCGGATCGGGAGAGGTGCGCATCAACGAGCGGCCTTTCGAGGAGTATTTCCCGCTCGAGTCGACCCGCCTGGAACTGCTGCAGCCCCTCAAGCTGACCAACACCCTCGGCGCGTGGGACGTCCGCGCCCACGTCCAGGGGGGCGGGCCGAGCGGCCAGGCCGCGGCGGTCCGCCACGGCATCACCCGGGCGCTGATTCTCGCCAACCCCGAATTGCGCGCCGCTTTGAAGAAGGCGGGATTCGTCAAGCGCGACCCGCGGGTGAAGGAGCGCAAGAAATACGGGCAGCGCTCCGCGCGCGCACGCTTCCAGTTCTCCAAGCGCTGAGCCTCGATCCGCAGGCCTCCTTCCACGGACTCCCCGGGGCGGGCATCTTGCCCGCCCCATGTTTTTGGGCTATGGATGGCCCCGGCCCGTTCCCCTCCCGGTGGCCTTCCCGGGAGGGATCGACCCCGCGCCGTGGAGAGAGGAGGCCGCGCATGCCCGCCAACACGATCGACCTGAACGCCGATGTCGGCGAAAGTTTCGGCGTCTACACCCTGGGGATGGACGAGGCGCTCATCCCGCTCATCAGCTCGGCCAACATCGCCTGCGGCTTTCACGCGGGCGATCCCGCGGTCATGCGCCGCACCGTCGAACTCGCCCGGCGCTCCGGGACGGCCGTAGGCGCCCACCCGGGGTTGCCGGACCTCGTGGGCTTCGGCCGGCGGGCGATGGAGATCGGCCTGCAGGAAATTCGCGACATCACGGCCTACCAGATCGGGGCCCTGCAGGCCGTCGCCGCGGCCCAGGGAGAGCGGCTGCAACACGTCAAGCCGCACGGCGCCCTCTACAACATGGCCGTCAAAACACCGGAGATCTGGGACGCGATCGCCGAGGTCGTCGCCGCGATCGACGACCGCCTGATCCTCTTTGCGCTCGCGGGCCCCGGTCGCGAAACCCTCGAAGAGATCGGCCGGCGGCGAGGGATCCGGATCGCCTTCGAATTTTTCGCCGACCGCGCCTACAACGCCGACGGCTCGCTCGTCGCCCGCAGCCGGCCCGGAGCGGTGATTCACGACCCGGCCGTCGTCGCGGACAAGGTGCTGCGCTTCGCCCGCGAGGGCCGGGTGGCGACGATCGACGGCGGCGACATCGCGCTTCGTGCCGAGACGATCTGCGTGCACGGCGACAATCCCGAGGCCGTGGCCCTGGTGCGTACGCTGCGCGAAACCCTTGTGCGGGCCGGGATCGCGATCCGCCGGCCGGCCGAGTTCCTGTGAGGCCCAACGCGCGGCCGGCGCCGGCCACGGGATTCGCCGGGAAGGTCGGGACATGTCCGAAACGCCGCCGGTGACGCGCTTCCGGTTCATGGGGGAGCGGAGCCTCCTCGTCGAGCTAGGGGAGCGAATCGAGCCCGAGGCGAACCGCCGGGTCGAACGCCTGCTCCGCCGCCTGGAGCAAGAGGCCTGGCCCGGGGTCCGCGAGCTCTCCCCGGGCTACCGCTCGCTGCTGATCGTGTTCGACCCGCTGGTGATCCCCCCGGCCGAGCTGCCCGGCAGGATCCAGGCGCTGGGCGCCGTCGCGGGCGAAGGCGGGCGGTCGCCCGCCAAGCGGATCGCGGTTCCGGTTTTTTACGGCGGCAATCACGGCCCGGATCTCCCCGAGGTCGCCCACCGCTTGGGGATGTCCGAGGAGGAGGTGATCCGCCTGCACGGCTCGAGATCTTACCGCGTCTACATGATCGGCTTCACGCCGGGATTCCCTTACCTGGGCGAGCTCCCCGAGGCGCTTTCCCTGCCGCGGCGCAGCACGCCGCGCACGCGGGTGCCGAAGGGCTCCGTCGCCATCGCCCAGCGGCAGACCGGGATTTACCCGGTCGAAAGTCCGGGCGGGTGGCACCTCATCGGGTGGACCCCGATCGAGCTCTTTCACCCCGAGCGCCGGCCGGCGTGCCTGCTCGAGATGGGCGACGAGGTGCGCTTCGTGGCCGTGGATGCGCTGGAGGATTGAGCGATGGCGGGTGCCCCCCTGTTGGAAGTCCTGGCCCCCGGTCCCTTGACCACCGTCCAGGACCTCGGGCGTTTCGGCCATGCCCGTTGGGGGGTCGCGGCGAGCGGGGCCGTGGATGCGCTCGCCGCCCGCACGGCGAACCTCCTCGTCGGGAACCCGCCGGGGGAGGCGGTGCTGGAGATGACCCTCATGGGGCTTCGGCTGCGCGTGCTCCGCGATACCCGGATCGCCGTCTGCGGGGGCGATCTCGAGCCGAAGCTCGACGGGGCGGATTTCCCGTTATGGAAGGCGAGTGCCGTGCGGGCAGGGCAGGTCCTCTCCTTCGCGGCGCCGCGCTGGGGCCTGAGGGCATATGTCGCCGTCGCCGGAGGGATCGATGTCCCCGAGGTGCTCGGCAGCCGCAGCACCAACCTCACCTCGGGCTTCGGCGGTTTCCAGGGTCGCGCCTTGAGGAAGGGCGATCTCATCGCCGCCGGCGATCCGGCCGCGGCGGGGGAGGAGCGGGAATTCGACCCCGCGGCCGCCGGCTACGACGGCCCGCCCTGGAAACTGCGCATCCTGTGGGGGCCCCAGGAGGAGATGCTCGCGGAGGAGGGGCGCGACCGGTTGCTTTCCTCCGTGTTTGCCGTCTCCCCCGATTCCGATCGCACCGGCATTCGGCTGCAGGGGCCGGCGGTGCCCGCGCGGCCCGGCGCACCGGACTCGATCATCTCCGAGGGCATCGTGGCGGGGGCGATCCAGCTTCCCGCCGACGGCCAGCCCATCATCCTCCTCAACGAGACGGTCTCGGGCGGCTACCGCAAGCCGGCGACGGTGATCGCGGCGGACCTCCACCGACTCGGGCAGATCATGCCCGGGGACGAAGTCCGTTTCGAAGCCGTTTCCCTGGAAGAGGCCGTCCGCCTCCTCGAGCGCCTCGAGGAGCGGGTGGCCGCGGCCTTCCGGCCGCCGCTTTCCCGCTGAATCCCGCGTTCCCCGCTTACTTTCCTTTCATCAGACCCGGCAGGTAGAGCACGATCTGCGGCCAGACCGTGATGATCACCACGACCAGGCACATCAGCAGGAAAAACGGCAGGGCGGCCTTGGCGATGCGCAGGATGTCGTCGTTGTTTAAGCCGCTGATGACGAAGAGGTTGAAGCCGACGGGCGGGGTGATCTGCGCGAGCTCGATCATCAGCACGAGGTAGATGCCGAACCAGACGGGGTCGAACCCCGCCGTCTGGATCATCGGCAGCACGATCGGGGTCGTCATCACGATCATCGAAAAGCCGTCGATCAGGCACCCCAGCGCGATGTAGAGCAGCGAGAGGATCACGATCAGCATGTAGGGGGAGAGGCCCATCTCGGTCACGGCGGTCGTGAGCTTGCGGGTGATGCCGAGGTAGCCCACGACGACGGAGAGGTAGGCCGCGCCCATGACGATCAGCATGATCATGCTGGTCGTCTTGACCCCGCCGAGCAGGCTGTCCCGGAAGGCCTTGCGGCTGAAGCCGCCGGTGGCGAGCGCGAAGACGAGCGCGCCTGCGACCCCCACGGCGCCGGCCTCGGTCGGGGTCGCCCACCCCGCATAGATGCTTCCCAGCACCACGAGGATCAGGAGCACGACGGGCAGGATCTGGGGCACCGCCTGCAGCCGCTGCGACCAGCGGTAGCGGTCTTCCCCACGGGGGGCGAGGTCCGGCCGGATGAGGCAGAGAACAAAAACGTAGGCGCTGAAGAGACCCGCGATCAGAAAGCCCGGGATGAACCCCGCGATGAAGAGCTTGCCGATGCTGACGTCGCCGATGATGCCGTAGACGAGCATCATCATGCTGGGCGGGATCATGAATCCGAGCGTGCCGGCTCCGGCGAGCGATCCCGTGGCGAGCATGCGGTTGTAGCCGCGCTTCTCGAGCTCGGGGACGGTGATCTTGCCCACGGTGGCGGTGGTGGCCGCCGAGGAGCCGCTCACCGCGGCGAAGAAGGTGCAGGCGAGGATGTTCACGTGGATCAGCCGGCCGGGGATGGCGTCCATCCAGGGCGCAAGCCCGTTGAAGAGGTTCGCGGAGATGCGGCTGCGGAAGAGGATCTCCCCCATCCACACGAAGAAGGGAAGCGCCATCATCGCCGAGCCGCTCGTGTTGTTCCAGGAGATGTTGGCGAGGATGCTCCCGAAGGGGAGATCGGTGAAGAGAAGGAAGCCGCCCGCCCCCGCGAGAAAGAGGGCGATCCCGATCCAGACGGACCCGCCCAGAAAGAGGATCAGGAGCGCGGCCAGGCTGAGCGCGACGACGGTGAACTCCATGGGGCGTTTCCTCCCGCAGCCGGAACCGGCAAGCGGCGGATCAGCGTCCGAGGTCCTCCTCGGCCAATTCCGCCTCTCCCTCTTCGAGGCCTCGCAGGACGAGCCCGTCGCGCACGAGCTCGCCCAGGAATTGGAAGGTGAGCAACAGCGCGCCCAAGGGCATGAAGAACTGGGGGACGGCGAGGTAGGTCTCCGAGACCTGCATCGACTGGCTTCCGCTCACGACCGAGTCCCAGAAAAAGCCGAAGCAGTAGCCGGTGAACCCGATGCCGAAGAGGAGGCCGATCGCGTGGCAGAGGAAATTCAGCCAAAGGCGGCCCCGCGGGGAAAGGGCGCGGAGCAGGAAGACCATGCGGATGTGCCCCTTTTCGCGCAGGGTGTAGGCGAGCGAGCAGAACGTCAGCACGCACATCAGGTAGCCCGAGTACTCCTCGGTGATGTAGAGCGTGCGGTTGAAGAGGCTGCGGGCGAAGATCTCCGCGAGGACGAGGGCCAGGCCCGCCGCCATCGCCGCCGCGGCGATCCAGCCCCCCCAGCCGGAGAGGACGCGGGAAGCCCGCACGATGCCCTTCATGGTCGCGTTCTTTCCCTGATCGGCGCCAAGCCCCGTGGGGGCTTCGTTCCGCCCGGGCGGGGCGCCCCGCGGCCCCGTATCCGGGCAAGGGCCACCCGGCGTCGCGTCAGAGTCGCCGCCGGGTGGCCGCCTGCTTCGCGTTCAGCGGCCGACCTTCTTGCGGAATTGGTCGTAGATCGCCTTCGCCTCCGGCGGGGCGGTGTTGTACCACTCCGCGCGGATGTTCTCGGTGATCCGGGTCAGGTCGGCCATGAATTCCTTGGAGGGCGGAACGGTCTGAATGCCGTTTTTGTTGCAGGTCTCCACCATCTCCCGGTCGAGCTTGGCGACCATGTCCCACATCCGCTTTTCCATTTCCTTGCCGGCTTTCACCAGCTCGTCCTGGACGTTCTTGGGCAGCTTTTTAAAGCTGTTCAGGTTCACGTTCACCATGTTGGTGGCGATCGTGATGTTGATCGGCTGGTAGAAGGAGAGCACTTCCCAGAACTTGGCGTCGACCGCGGTGGGCGATGAGGTAAGCACGGAGTCGATGACGCCGGTCTGCAGCGAGGAGTAGACCTCGCTGAAGGGGAGGGCGAAGGGGGTCGCGCCGGCCGCCTCCACCACGAGCGCGCCGTTTTTGTCGTAGGTGCGCGTCTTGAGGCCCTTCATCTCGGCGAGCGAGGTCACCTTTTTCTTGGTCCAGATGCCGGCCCCGGGCCAGGGGGCGATGTAGAGGATTTTCTGTCCCCACTTTTCGGCGGTTTTTTCAAAGGTGGGGTAGCACAGGTCGATCAGCGTGCGCAGCTCCTGGAAATCGAGTGCGAGAAAGGGGAGGGTCACGATCTGGAAGACTTTTTCATCCCCCGCCACCCCGCTGATCAGCATGTCGGAGAGCGGGAGCAGCCCGTCGCGGACGACCTTGAGCAGCTCCGGGCCCTTGTAGCCCAGGGCGCCCCCCGTCTCGACCACGATCTCGAGCTCGCCGTTCGTGTTCTTTTTCACCATCTCGGCGTACTCGACCAGGCCGACGCTGTGATGGTTCTTGGGCGGCCAGACGGAGTTCCCCTTCCAGGTCGTCTTGGCGAGGGCCGGCGCGGCGGCGAGCGCCGCCGTGACAACGATCGCACACGTCAGGGCCATCCAGGGTCTTTTCATCGCGGTTCCTCCTCGGGTGACGGGTTGTTCCGCGGGCGGCCGGGTGTTCCGGAGCGGGGCTTCCCTGCGGCTGAACGAAAGAAAACGGTTACCGAACCCTCCCCGTGCTGTCAAGGGCATCGGGGCCGGATCCCACCCTCAGAGGACCGTGATCGCGTCGGGAAAGCGGCCGAAGGGCTCGAGTCCCGCCGCGGTCACGCGGTGGGTGTTCTCGACGCCCACGACCCCGATCCCCGGGAAGACGAGCTTGGGCTCGACCGCGACCACCATGTTTTCGGCGAGGGGGAGCGTCTGCCCCGCGTTCAGGAAGGGGAACTCGTCGAGCTCGAGCCCTACGCCGTGGCCGACGAAGCGGATGCGCTCCGGCCCGTGCCCCATGAAAACCTCCCCGTACCCGGCGGCCCGAGCCTGCTCCAGGGCGAACGCGTAGACCTCCCCCGAGGGGACCCCGGGCCTGGCGAATTCGCGCAGACGCCGCTGCAGCGCAAGCATGGCTTCGTGTGCGGCCACGAGTTCGTCGGGAAGCGGCCCGAGCGAAAAGATCCGGGCGTGGTCCGAGATGTACCCCGCCCGGACGAAGACGTAGTCGAGAAGGACGGGCTCGTTTCTGCCGATGCGCCGGAAGCCCGCGCTCTGGGCGACCGAGGGGTCCACGCCTTCCCCGCCCGTCGGGGACGAGAGGTAGCTCGGCACGGCGCCGGAGGGGCCGGAGAGGAGGTGGCCGTAGAACAACTCGCTTCCCCAGAGCCGCATGCGCACGATGCCCGGATGCCCCAGGCGACGGGCCTCGGCCTCGACAAGCCCCGCAAGCTCCACCTCGGTCATTCCCTCGCGCAAGAGCGCGGGCATGCGGCCGGCGAGCCGGTCGGAGAGGGCGGCCGCCTCGCGGAGCCGCTCGATCTCCCAAGGGGATTTGACGGCGCGTTGCAGCCGGATGTCGCCGGCGACGTCCACGGCCTCGGCCCCGTCGAAGAGGCTCCGGTAAAGGAAGTAAAGGTTTGCGGGAAGCACATCGAGCTCCAGGCCGATCCGGCGCGGCAGGGGAAGCCCCGCCTCCCGCATCCGCGCCGGCAGATCGCGGGCGCTCGCCAGGGGAAAGACCTTGCCGAGCGGGGACTCCGCGCGGGCCCGCGCAAAGGAGCGGTTCACGAACAGAAGCGGCTCGCCCGACGCGGGCACGACCAGCACCCCCTGCTGGATCGTGCCGCTGTAGTAAAAGAGATCCGTTTTCTGAAGGATGAGCGCGGCGTCGATCTCCCGTTCCGCCAACACCCCCTGGAGCGCCCGGATGCGGCGCTCGATTTCCCCGCGGGGGGTCGTGCGGGTTGCGCGTTCGGTCATGAATCCTCCTTTCCTCGATGCCTCAAGGCCGCAGGCAACGCACGCGGTGGCCGCCTCCCGCATCCGTCCACCCGCCGGCGAAACGCCGGCATTCCGGCACGGCCTCGGGACAGTCGGGCCAGAGGCCGCAGGCCACCGGGGAGGCGCACGGCTCCGCTTCCGCGGCGACCTCCGGACCGGCGCCTTCACCGATCCTCTGCGGGTCGGGGACGGCCGCGAGCAACCTGCGGGTGTAGGGGTGGAGGGGGGCGGCGAACAAGGCCTCCACCGGACCCGTCTCCACGATCCGGCCGCGCACCATGACGGCGACCCGTTGGCAGAAGTAGCCGACGACGTTCAGGTCGTGGGAGATCACGAGGAGGCTCAGGCCGAGGGCCTCCTGAAGGTCGGCGAGCAGGTTGAGGATCTGGGCTTGGATCGAGACGTCGAGGGCCGAGACCGGCTCGTCGCAGACGAGGACCTCGGGCTCAACGCTCAGGGCGCGGGCGATGCCGATCCGCTGGCGCTGGCCGCCGCTGAACTCGTGGGGGTGGAGTCCGGCCGCGGAGGGGGGGAGCCCCACCTGCGCGAGCAGCCGGCCGATCCGCTCGCGCTTTGCCGCGCGGCCGCGGACACCCGCCAGCCGCAGCCCGTCCTCGAGGCTCTCGCCGACGGTCATCCGCGGGTTGAGCGCGCCGTACGGGTCCTGGAAGACGATCTGGATCCGACGGCGGAAGGGGCGCATCTCGGCCTCGGAAAGGGGAACGAGGTCCGTGCCGCGGTAGAGGATCCGCCCCGCGTCGGGGGGAATCAGCTTGAGGAGCATCCGGGCGAACGTCGTCTTGCCGCAACCCGACTCGCCCACCAGCCCGACGGCCTCCCCGCGTCGTAAGGAGAGGGAAACCCCGGCCACGGCCTCGATCCAGCCGCCGGGCCGCAGCCAGCCCCGGCCCCGTGCCGGCGGGTAGCGTTTGACGAGATCCTCGGCGACGAGGATCGGCTCCTGCGCGTCGGCAACGGCCGGCGTCATGATCGGAACCCCCCCGCGGCAGGGAGCCCGGCGGTGACCGGGCAGCGCACGGTCCGGCCGCCGGGGGCGCAGGCAAGCGGCGGCCGGGCCCGGCGGCAGGAGGCGAGCGCCAGCGGGCAGCGGGGGTGGAAGGGGCAGCCCTCCGGCCGGAATCCCGGCGCGGGGACCGCACCGGGGATGGCGGCAAGGCGCCGCCCCCGTTTGTGCGGCCCGGGCAGCGCCGCCAACAGGGCGCGGGTGTAGGGGTGGAGAGGCTGCTTCAGCACCGCCGCGGCAGGCCCGGTCTCGACGATCTGACCGGCGTACATCACGGCCACCCGCTCGGCGATCCGCGACACCAGCCCCAGATCGTGGGTGATGTAGAGCACGGCGAGGCGGCGGCGATGCTTGAGCTCCCCGAGCAGGCCGAGGATCCGGGCCTGGACGGTGACGTCGAGGGCCGTCGTCGGCTCGTCGGCGATCAGGAGATCGGGGTTGCAGGAAAGGGCGATCGCGATCATGACGCGCTGGCGCTCGCCGCCGCTCAGCCGGTGGGGGTAATCGCCGAGCCGCTGCGCAGGCCGCGCCAGCCGCACTTCCGCAAGCAGCTCGCGCGCCCGCTCGCGCGCCTGCACGGCGGAGAGCCCGAGGTGGAACCGCAGCACCTCGGCGATCTGCTCGCCGATCGAAAGGACGGGGTTGAGCGAGGTGAGGGGTTCCTGGAAGACCATCGCCACCCGCCGCCCGCGGATGCCCGGGGGATAGCCCTTCCGCGGGTCGGCGAGTTCGATCCCGTCGAAGCGGATGCGGCCGGAGGCGATCCCCGCGCTCGGTTGCGGCAAAAGACCCATCACGGCCAGGGCGGACACGGTTTTGCCGCAGCCGGACTCCCCCACGAGCCCCACGGTCTCCCCCCGCGCGACGTCGAGATCGAGGCCCTCGACGGCGCAGAAGCGCTCCCGATCCCTTCGGAAGACCACGGTCAGGCCTTCGACCTCGAGCAGCGGCGCCGAGCGCATGGCCTCCACGGCGTCACCTCCGGTCCCGAGCCTGCGGGTTGAGGAGGTCGCGCAAGCCCTCGCCGAAGAGGTTGAAGGCCAGCACCACGACGAGGATCGCCCCGCCGGGGACGAGGGTGAGCCAGGGGGCGTCGAAGAGATAGCGCCGGCCGTCGGCGAGAAGGTTCCCCCAGGTGGCATGCGGCGGGGGGACGCCGAAGCCGAGGAAGCTCAGGGCGGACTCGGTCAGGATGGCCGAGGCGATGCCCAGCGTGGCCGTGACGAGGACGGGGGCCATGGCGTTGGGGAGGAGGTGGCGGAAGAGCAGACGCATGCCCCCGACTCCCAGGGCGCGCGCGGCGTCGACGAATTCCCGCTCCCGCAGCGACAGGATCTCGGCCCGCACCAGGCGCGCGGTGCCCTCCCAGCTGGTCAGCCCGATCACGATCATGATCGTGACCATGCTCGGCGGCAGAAGGGCCACCACGGTGAGGATGAGAAAAAAGGTGGGAAAGCAGAGCAAGATGTCGACCAGGCGCATGATCAGGGCGTCCACGTCGAGGAGCGGGCGGTCGAGCCAGCCGGGCTGCCGTCGCGGCCCGGGGTGTCGGCGGCGAAGGCGCCCGCGAAGCCCGCACAGCAGGCCGGCAGCCAGCAGGAACATCCCCGCCGCACCCTGTCCTGCGGCCGCGAGGGCCCCGCCTGCGGCGAGGGCCGCCGCCGCAAGCCCCGCGCCCCGGCGGACCGGGAGGCGGCCGTAGTAGCCGGCGATCCCGCCGGCAAGGACCCCGATCGCCACCGAGATCCCGACGGCGATGAACCCCACCGTGAGCGACACCCAGGCGCCTTCCAGCATGCGCGCGAAGAGATCCCTTCCCAGCTCGTCGGTCCCCAGGAGGTAGCGGCCGAACGGCGGGGCGCCCTTCGGATCCGCACCCGGCGAGACGAGCGCGAGCGGGGGGCGAAGCCTCTCCTCCAGCCGGACCCGCGCGGGGTCAAAAAGCGGCGAGGGGCCCCCGGTCGCCCAGAGCCCGAAGGCGGCGAAGCCCACGAAGGCGACGAAGAGGAGGAGCCCGCCGAGGGCCAGGCGATTTTCGGATAGGGCGTGCCATCCCCCCCGGGGTTCACGTACGGCGGCCTCGCCCGCTAGGTCGGAGGCGCAGAGGGTCGTCGGGCGGCGGGGGGCCGGGTTCATGCGAGGCGAATCCTGGGGTCGGCCGCGGCATAGAGGAGGTCGGAGAGGAGGGTTCCGATCAACACGAGCACGGCGGCCATGAAGTTGAGGGTGAGGATGACCGGGTAATCGCGGGCGAGGATCGCCTCGTAGGCCATGCGGCCCAGTCCCGGCCAGGAAAAGATCGACTCGATGATCACCGAGCCGCCGACCAGGCCGGGGAGCGTCAGGCCGAACATGGTGATGAAGGGAAGCAGCGCGTTTCTCAGGGCGTGCTTGTAGAGGACCGTCTCCTCGGGCAGGCCCTTGGCCCGGGCGGTGCGGATGAAGTCCTGGTGGGCCACCTCGAGCATTTGGCTGCGGACGTAGCGCGAGAGGACGGCGATGCCGGAGCCGGCCCCGAGCAGGGAGGGCAAGAGGAGATGCCAAAGCCGGTCATTCAGGCGGGCAAGGAGCGGGGCCCGCTCGAAGCCGAAGGTTTCCATGCCGAGCACCGGGATGGAGAAGGCGCTCACGACCGCCAGGATCAGCAGGTAGGCGAAGAAAAAGCCGGGGATCGAAATGAGGAGGTAGGCGAGGAAGGCCGTGCCGCGGTCGAAGGGGCCGCCGCGGCCGACGGCGGCGCGGATGCCGACCGGGAAGGCGAGCGTCCAGGTGAGCAGCGTTCCCACGACGAACAGGGGCAGGCTGTTCCGGAACCGTTCCGCGATCTTCTCCAGCACCGGCTGGTGGTCCTTCCAGGAGACGCTCCGCCCGGTGAACAGGTCGCGGTAGAAAAGGGCGTACTGGACCGGAAGCGGCCGATCGAGGTGGAAGGCGTGCCGGAAGCGCTCGAGCATCTCCGGGGTGAACTTCGGGTTGAGCGGGTCGATCTGGGCCGGCTCGCCCGGGGCGAGATGCACGATGAGAAAGGAAACCACGGTGACGAAGAAGAGCGTCACCAGCTTCTCGATCAGGCTGCGGGCGAGGAAGGCGGTCATGGGGCCCCCCGGCGGGTGCGCTTCACGGCGCCGCGAACACGGGGCGCGCGGGAAGCTTCACCCAGCGGTTGAAGTGGAAGCGGTAGTTTCCCGTCGGGGTGGGTTCGATCGGGCGGTGGCGGACGGCCCCGCTCGCGTCCCGCTCGCGGATCACGATGCGCCGGTCGAGCACGGCCGTCCATTTCGCGGCGTACAGAAAGGTGACCGGCTGGTCCTCGGCGATGCGGGCGTGCAGCCGGCGGCAGAGATCCGCCTGCCGTCCGGGGTCGTATTCCTCGCGAATGCGCGTGATGAGGGCGTCGGCCTCGGGGTGGCGGTAGCCCACGAAATTGAGCTGGTTCGGGCCGGTCTGGCTCGAGTGCCAGATGGGGTAGAGGTCGGGCTCCACGCCCAGCGACCAGCCGAGCACCACGGCGTCGAAATCGAGCCGGTGGATGCGCTCGCGGATGAAAACCGACCATTCGACGAGGTCGGTGCGCACGGCGACCCCGATCCGCTTCCAGGCGTCCTGGACGATGGTCAGGATGGTCTTGCGCGTGTCGTTGCCGCTGTTGGTGATCAAGGTGAAGCGCAGCCTGCGGCCCTCCTTCTCGAGCACGCCGTCCGGACCGGGCCGCCAGCCCGCCTCCTCGAGAAGCCGTCGCGCCGCCTCCGGGTCGTAGGGGAGGGCGGCGACGTCGCGGTTGTAGAACGGCGTCTGGAGGGGAAAGGGGCCGCTCGTGCGTTCGGCCTGGCCGTAGAGCACGGTCTCGATGATGCGGTCGACCGGAACCGCCATGCCGAGGGCCCGCCGCACCCGGGGATCGTCGAACGGCGGGCGGCGGAGGTTGTAGCCGATGTAGGTGTAGGCGAAGGAGGTGCCCGAGAAGTGCTGAAAGCGAGGGTCGCGGGAGAGGCGCGCCACCTGGTGCGGCTGGACGGCATAGGCGTCGATCGTCCCGGCGTAGAATTCCATCTCCTGCGTCAAGAGATCGGGGAGGATGCGGTAGGAGAAACGGCGATACTCGGGCGGGCCCTCGAAGTAGTTCTCGAAACGCTCCAGGCGGATGAAGCGGTCCGATTTCCATTCCCGGAAGACGAAGGGTCCGCAGCCGACGGGCTCGCGGTTGAAGCGGCTCTGGCGGATGCCGAAGGAGGAAGGGTCCTTTCCGGCGGCGAGGGCCTCGCGGCGCAGGGCCTCCGCGTCGAGTCGGTGCCGCGGCAGCAACCCGAGGGTCCAGCTCGCCAGCGCCGGGGCGTGAAGACGCTTGTAGACGACGACGGCGGTGAGGGGGTCGGGAACGCGCACCTCCTTGACCGGCTCGAAGTCGGAGGCGCGGGGAGAGAGGTTGAGCGGATCGACGACGGCCTGCCAGGTGAAGCGCACGTCCTCGGCCGTGACCGGCCGCCCGTCGTGGAAGGTGAGGCCCGGCCGCAAGCGGAACTCGATCACGGGGTTGTGCTCGACCGGGGGAAGGGCTTCGCGGGCGATGCGGGCCTTCTCCTCCGGCGCAAGCGGGGGCTCGCTCTCGAGGTGCGCCTCGGGGCGGAAGCGGAGGAAAAAACCCCGGCCCAGCAGGGCTTCCATGTGCACGAAGAGATCGGGGTCGACCCGCTCCAGGAAGAGCCGGATGCGGGGCGGGGCGGCGATCCGCAGCCGGACCTGCCGGCCGGGTGGGTCCGCGATCGTGCGGACCTCGTCGCGGGAAGGCTCGATCTCGATGGCGCGGATGTTTTCCAGCGCGGCCCGAACGGGCGGGGAAAGCCCGGTCGGATGCGCACGGTGCCCGTCCAGCAGCGCCACGATCCGTCGGGCCTCGGCCTCGGCCTCGTCGGCCCCCGCGGCGAAATGGAAGGAGGCCTCCTCGCGCACGGTCCAGGATTCGGCCAGTCGGCCGCGCAGTTCGAGACGCTCGTCCCGGTCGAGCAACCCCTCGAAGACGAGCTGCTCGATTTCCGCGCTCGCCGAGTCGGTGGAAAGGATCGGGTTGAGGACGGCGGCGTCGCCGATCGAGGCCTGGATGAACTCTTCGAGCCGCGCAGGGTTCCCGCGCGCCTGCTCCTCGTGGGTCGGCACCCAGAACACGGATTGCAGGAGCACGGCGCCGATCGCCACCGGAAGCCCGAGCAGCAGCCGTCGCGTACCCAAAGGAAAAGGCGCTCCTTTTGCAGTTCGAACCGGATTTGCTTATAATGGGCATATAGAAAATCCCCGGCGGGCTGTAAACCCGGACCCGTGACGTGGATGGACCGAAGAGCTTCCGATCGCGCCCTGGGCGGCAAGGCCCGTTTCGCGTGGAGGACGCCCGAGGGGCGCCGCCTTCTGGCGTGCCTTGCCCGCCACGAGCGGCTGGCGGTCGCCTTTTCCGGCGGGGTGGACAGCACCCTGCTGCTCACCGCCGCCCGGGAGGCGCTGGAGGGCCGGGTCCTCGCGGTGACGGCGGAGAGCGAACTCCAGAGCCGGCGCGAAGTGCGCACGGCCGCAGAGACGGCCCGCCGACTCGGGGTCCCGCAGGTGCGGGTGCGGGTGGCCTTGCTCGCACGGCCGGCGATCGCGCGCAACGGCCCCGCCCGCTGTTACTTCTGCAAGCGCCTGCTTCTGCGCGAGCTTGGCCGGGCGGCCGCCCGGTCGGGGTTTACGGCGCTCGCCCACGGGGCGAACCTCAATGACCTGCAGGACATTCGCCCCGGCCTGCGGGCGGCGCGCGAGCTGGGGGTGGCCGAACCCCTCATCGCGGCAGGGCTCGACAAGGCCGCGATCCGGAGCCTTTCGCGTCGCCTGGGGCTGCCCACCTGGGACAGGCCGGCCATGGCTTGCCTCGCCTCGCGCATTCCCTACGGCCGGCCGCTTCGGCGGGCGGAGCTCGCCGCCGTGGAGCGGGCCGAGGAGTTTCTCCTCGCCCGCGGCTTCGCGGGGGTCCGCGTCCGCCACCACGGCGAGGTCGCCCGCATCGAGGGCCGGCCCGAGGATCTGCCGCGCTTGGTCGCAAGCCCCCTGCGGGAGGAGATCGGGCGCGCGTTCCGCGGCTTGGGCTTCGCGCACGTCGCGGTGGACCTGGAGGGATACGTCGCCGGCAGCCTGAACCGCAGCCTGCCCGGCGTCGCACGGCGAAAGGTCGACGGGCGATGACCCGCGGGGTAGGGCTTCTCTGGCTGGCCGGCCTGCTGCTTGCGCTGCCGGCGGGGGCGCCGGCCGAGTTCTACCGCTACACCGACCGCTTCGGTCGAACGCATTTCGTCGACGAATTCTGGAAGATCCCCGAGGAGTACCGGCCCCAGGCCGGACGCTACCGCGAAAAATACGATCACCTCCCCGAGGAGCAGCGGATCCTCCACCTCGAGGCCGACCGCAGCCGGGAGCGGGAGCTCGAGGAGGAGCGTCGGCGCGAAACCGAGCGCCATCTCGAGGAGCTGCGGCGCGACGAGGAAGCCGAGCGGCGGCGGCGGGCCGAAGAGGAGGAGCGCCGCCGCCGCCGGGCCGAGGAGACCGAGGTGGAGATCGCCGGCAACCGGGTCCTCGTCCCCGTAACGCTCGCCAACCACGGCCTCGAGGCGCGGGTGCGGCTGGTTCTGGATACGGGGGCGAGCCACACGGTGCTCTACCGTCCGGTGGCCGAGCGGCTGCGGATCCTCACGCTCGCCCGGGGCCAATCCCGGCTCGCGGGGGGCCGGACGGTCCACTCCGAGGTCGGGCGGCTGGAGTCGATCGAGGTCGGTCCTGTCCGCGTGCGGGACTTCCCGGTCGTGATCCTGCCCGTCGAGGTCGAAGATCCCACCTACGACGGGTTGCTGGGGATGGACTTTCTCCAGCGCGTCGACTACGCGATCCAGTACGAGACCTCGACCGTGCGCTGGACGCCGCGCCGTCCTTGAAGTCGGCGGGACCTTCGCCCGCAGGCGCCGACTTGACCCTCATGCCGCGCCTTTGCTACAATCGCCCGCGGTTGGCCGAAAGGAGACGTTGAATTCCGCCGAAAGGAGGGAAAGGGGATGCCGACGTACGAGTACTATTGCGAAGCCTGCAAGAAATCGTTTGCTCTCTTTTTGAGCCTTTCGGACGCCGAAAAGAAGAAAGTCGCCTGCCCCGATTGCAAGTCCCGAAAAGTCAAGCGCCAGATCTCCACCTTCCAGACCGTGACCTCGAAGAAAAGCTGAACCCTGCCGCTTTCCCCCACGGCCGTCGGCCCGGATGCGGGGCGGCGGCCGCCCTCACGATCCCGTTCGCGAAACGATGCGGATCACCACGCGACGGTTCTTGTTCCGGCCTTCGGGGGTCTCGTTGGTGTCGACCGGCCGCTCCGCACCGAAGGCCGTGATGCGCACCCGCTCGGGGTCGAGTCCCTGGGCGATGAGTTGCGTCTTGACGGCCATCGCCCGCTTCCCCGAGAGAAAGAGGTTGTAGGCCGGATCGCCGGCACCGTCCGAGTGCCCCTCCACCAAGGCGGCGGTTTCGGGGCTCGCCCGCAGCAGCCCCGCCGCCAGCGCGACGGTATCGCGGGCGCGGGGGGTGAGCTCGACGGAGTTCGGGTCGAAGAGGAGGGTGAATTCCTGGAGGACGAAGGGGCGGGGGGAGGGTGGGACGGCCTCCGCCGCCGGCCCCCGCCTCTCGGCGGCCGCCTCGGGGGCGGAACGCGGCGGCGCCTGTTCCGCGGCGGGCGAGACGACCTGCCGGGGTCCGGGGAGAGCCGTCTCCGCGGGCGCCGCGTCCTTCGCGGCATCCTCCCCCGGGGGACGCATCCCGGCCGCAAGCGGAAGCGGCGGCGCGGCCTGGAGGGAGGGGCTTTTCTCCTGGCCGCCGGAAAGGGCGGCGGCGGGGGATTCCCGGCCCTTTCCCCACAGCGCGAGTTGTTGCGAAACGGCGTCGCCGTAAAAGTGCCAGCCTGCGCCGAGGGCAAGCAAAACGAGCGCGAAGGCCAGGATCGTGCGCACGCGGGAGCCGGTGACGCGCGGGGCGTCGGCGGAGGCGGAGGGTTTCGTTCGCGGAGCCGCCGCGGCATCCGCCCGGTTCCTGTCCTTCGTCTTGCCGCCGGGGGGTGGGGTGCCGATCGTGATGCCGAGCTCCCGGGCGCACTCGCGGACGATCTCCGCGTCGACCGTCTTCACGCCGCGGATGTAAGCCGTCATCATCGCATGGTCGCAGAGGATGTTGATCAGGCGCGGCAGTCCTTTTGCGGATTCGTGCACGGCCTGGACGGCGGGGGCGGTGAAGATCTCCCGCTGCGTCCCGGCCACCCGCAGCCGGTGGCGGATGTACTGGGCGGTTTCGGCCTCCTCCAGGGCCGGCAGGTGGTAGCTCACCGTGATGCGCTGGCGCACGGCGCGGTTTTCCTCGCGGGCGAGGATTTCGCGGAACTCGCTTTGCCCCACGAAGAAAATGTTGATCACCACCTTGCCCTCGAGATCGATGTTGGAGAGGAGGCGGATCTCCTCGAGCAGCTCGTGGTTGAGCCGCTGGGACTCGTCGATGATCAGCAGAACCCGGCGGTAGTCCGAGAACGCCTCGAGCATCAGGCGCTTGAAGCGCGCGAGGAACTCCCCCTTGTTGCGGAAGTCGCGCTCGATGTTCAGCTCCGCGGCCAGGAAGTGGTAGAAGTCCATCAGGCCCATCCCGGGGTCCGGGATGGTGACGATGATGGCGCGCGCCTTGACCTCTTTTTCGATGGCCCGGATCAGGGCCGTCTTCCCGGTTCCGACCTCGCCGGTGATGAGCAAGAACCCCTTGTTTTCCAGGATGCCGTACTTGAGCACGGCGAGCCCCTCGCGGTGTTTCTCGCCGAGCCAGAGAAACTCGGGGTCGGGGCTGATCTCGAAGGGCTTCTTCGTGAGCTCGAAATGGTTGCGGTACATGGGTCCGTCCTTTGCGCCGGGGCTCACGCCCGGAAGTGCAGTCCTTCCACCATAGCACCGATCGGGCCCGAAATCCACGCGGTCCCCTCCGGCCGCGGTCTCCTTGACAGAAACGGCGGAAACCCGTAGATCGGGGGCCATTTCCATGAGATCCGCCCCGGGAGGAGATCGCCGCCCCCATGCCGATGTCGCCGGATTTCGAACGCCGTCTCGATCCCTTGGTCGAAGGGATCGCCGACCATTTCGGGACCCCGTTTCACCTCTACGACGAGGCGGGGATCCGCGCCACCGGTCAGGCGGTCAAAGACGCCTTCCGCGGCGTCCCGGAAGGCTTCCGCGAGTACTTTGCCGTCAAGGCCCTCCCCAACCCCCGCATTCTGCAGGTGATGCGCGAGATGGGCTTCGGCTTTGACTGCAGCTCGGTCCCCGAGCTGGTGCTCAGTCGCCGGATCGGCGCGCGGGGCGAGGACCTCATGTTCACCTCGAACAACACCGCGGCCTTCGAATTCGAGGCCGCCCTCGCCGACGGCGGTGCGATTCTCAACCTGGACGACATCCGCCTCGTGCCCAAGGTGCCCCGCTTCCCGGAGCTCATCTCCTTCCGCTACAACCCGGGGCCGAGGCGCACCGGCAACGCCATCATCGGCAACCCCGTCGAGGCCAAGTACGGGGTCGCCCACGATCAGATCGTCGAAGCCTACCGCCGGGCGATCGCACGGGGGGCGCGGCGCTTCGGGCTGCACACGATGGTCGTCTCCAACGAGCGCAATTACCGCTTCATGGTTCAGACCGTGGAGATGCTCCTCGAGCTGACGGCCTGGATTTCCGGCGAGCTCGGCATCCGCTTCGAGTTCATGAACATGGGCGGCGGGCTGGGGATCCCCTACCGGCCCGAGGACGAGCCGCTCGACCTGGAAGCCCTCGGCCGGGAGGCGACGGAGCGGATCGACCGTTTCCGCGAACGCCACGGCTGGGCCCCGCGGCTCTTCATGGAAAGCGGCCGCTACATGACCGGTCCCCACGGCGTGCTCGTCACCCGGGTGATCAACCGCAAGGAGATCTACCGCACCTACGTGGGGGTGGATGCCTGCATGTCGGCCCTGATGCGGCCCGGGATGTACGGCGCCTACCATCACATCACCGTCCCCGGCAAGCGCGATCTGCCGCCGGCGGAGCCGGTGGACGTGGTCGGATCGCTTTGCGAAAACAACGACAAGTTCGCCATCCAGCGCGCCCTTCCGCCCCTCGAGGAGGGCGATCTCCTCGTCATCCACGACACCGGCGCCCACGGCCATGCCATGGGCTTCAACTACAACGGCAGGCTCCGTCCCAAGGAGCTCCTCCTGCGGACCGACGGCACGGTCGAACTGATCCGTCGGGAGGAAACTCTGGAGGATCACTTAGCCACGCTCCGCTTCGACCCCGATGTCTGGAAGCCCTGAGGCGAGCCCGCCGGGACCCTCCCGGTCCGGACCGGCGGCGGTCGGAGGGCGCGGGGTGGGCGCGGTGACCGGCTCCGCCGGGGAAGGCCGCCCGCCCCGGGGGGGCGTGTTCCTGCGCGTCGTCGTCCCCTTCGCGCTCGCCTATTTCCTCTCCTACCTCTTCCGCGTGGTGAACGCGGTCATCGCACCCGATCTGGTCGCGGACCTGGGGATCGGCCCGGCCGATCTCGGGCTGCTGACCGCCGCCTACTTCATTTCCTTCGCCGCGCTCCAGATCCCCCTGGGCGTCCTGCTCGACCGTTTCGGCCCGCGGCGGGTCGAGGGGCTGCTGCTGGTGGTCGCGGCTGCAGGCGCCCTTCTCTTTGCCCGGGCGGGCGGGCTCTGGGGCCTCTTTGCGGGACGCGCAGGCATCGGCCTGGGGGTCGCGGCCGGCTACATGGCGGCGATCAAGGCCTATACCCTGTGGTTTCCCCCTTCGGCCTGGCCGCGCATCAACGGGCTGCACCTCGCGGCCGGCGGGCTGGGGGCGCTGTCGGCCACGGTGCCGGTCGAGGCGGCGCTCCGGGTGCTCGACTGGCGAGGGGTCTTCGTGGCGCTCTGCGGGTTGAGCGTCGCGGTCGCGGCGGTCATCTGGCGCGCGGTTCCCGAACGACCGGCGGCCGGGGCGCCCCAGGCGCTCTCCCGGCCGTGGGGCGGGATCCGCGAGGTCTTCACCCGGCCGGTCTTCTGGCGCGTCACCCCTCTCACCGTCGCCTCGCAGGTCGCCTTCATGGCGGTCCATGGGCTCTGGTCGGGGCCCTGGCTGCGGGACGTCGCCGGCCTGGACCGTCCCGCGGCGGCAGCGGTGCTTCTCTGGACGGCGGCCGCGATGACGGCGGGCTACATCGCCATCGGCTGGGTGACCGAACGCCTCGGCCGTGCCGGCGTCGCCCCCCTCACCGCCGGCGTCTGGGGCATGGCGCTCTTCATGGCGGTGCAGGCGCTCCTCGTCATCGCCCCCCCCGCCTGGGCCACCGTGCTCTGGATGCTCTTCGGCTTCTTCGGAACCTCGGGCGTCATTCCCTACCCGGCGCTGGCGATGCAGTTCCCGCCCGCGCTCGCCGGCCGGGTGAGCACCGGCCTGAACGTTCTCGTCTTCGTCGCGACCTTCGCCGGACAGTGGGGGATCGGCGCCGCCATCGCCCTCTTTCCGGCGCCGGCGGCCGGGGGCTACGCCCCGGAAGGCTACCGGGCAAGCTTCCTCGGCCTCCTCGTCCTCCAGGCCTTGGGGCTTCTGTGGTATGCGCTCGCGCCCGCCGCGCGCCGGCCCGCGGGCGGACCCGGGCGGGATGGCTCCTCAGCGGTTTGAGGACGCCCCGAATTCGCGGAAGAGGTCCCGGCGGGTCCAGAAGGCGTTTTGCGGCTCGAAGAAAATCTCGACCCCCGCCCCGATCGACCATTCCGTCCAGTCGCCGCTTGAGCCGAACGAGGCGAGGCCGCCCACGGCCACGTGGGGGGTGAGGAGCTTCATGCCCTGGACCCGGAGGGAAGCCCCGAGCCGGTTGTCGGTGTCGGCCCCGTAGCGTCCCTCTCGGTCTTCGAGCGGGTAGCGGTCGCTTTGGTGAAGCCGCTGATGGAGCCAGCCGGCCGAGAGCTGAAGGTCGATCCAGAAATCGCGGCAGGCCGCGGTGCGCACCCGGGCGAAGGGGCCCAGGAGGGTCATGAGCTGGGGGCTGTAGTAGCCGCCGTGGCCGAAGGTGTAGAAGTCGCTGTTGCGGCGGAAATGGGCGAGGCTGAGGAAGGCCCCCCCGCTCCACTCGTTGCCGTCGACGAGGTGCGTGCGGCCGGCCGCGAGTCCGCCGTGCACGGCCTGGTTCTCGATCACCTCGCGGCCGTCGTAATGATCGAAGCCCGCCGTCGCGCTCAGCCAGCCGACGCCCTCGAGGGCGAAGGTCTTCCCCCCTTCGAGGCCCAGACGCGTCACCCGTCCCCAGGTGCCCTTGCTGTAGGGGTCCTTCTGCCCCGTCCAGGACAGGATCGAATCGCGCACGCTCAGGCGGTGGGCCTCGAGGAAGCCCCCCGCGTGGCCGAGGCGGGCGGTGAAGGTCGGCTCGGGGGAGACGGGCCCGCCGAGCGGGGTCGTTCCCACGTGGAGCGCGGCGGGGATCCGGCCCTCGAGGAGGATTCCGGCATCGGGCTGAAGCACGAACAGCTCGTCCTCCCACTGCTGCCGCAGCGGAAGGCCGCGGTAGTCGCGGCCGACCGGCGGCGGATCCTTCGCCTGCCTGCCGCGAAGAAGGCGGGGGGTGAGGGTGAGGGAGGCCGTTTTCCCGAGACCCACGGCATGAAACGCCGACAGCGGAAGGGAGGTTTCCTCGAGGTCCCCGAAGCGGCCGCGCGTTTCGCGGCTGCGGTGGAGGACGAAGGCCTCGGCGCGCGGGGCGAAGGCGTTGCGGTAGCAGCGGCTCCCCTCGGGGTCGAGTTGGGAGGCGGTGACCGGCAGCCCTTCGGCGAAGAAAAAAGGCGCCGCCGCGGCGGCGATGGCGGTTTCGGGGTTTGCGGAGGCGCGGCAGGCGAGATCCCAGGCCCGGCCCTCGGAGCCCGACGCGCGGTAGTGCTCGAGGAGCTCCGAGACGATCCCCGGGGAGGGGTCGTGCTCCGCGCGCTCTTCGAGGAGGGCGAGATCGCGCGCGCTTGGCCCCCGCCGCATCAGGGCCCGCGCGAGCGCATCGGCCGCCTCGCGGTTTTCGGGTTCGAGCCGGAGAAGCCACTCGTAGGCCGCCGCGGCCTCCTCCCAGCGGCCGTCGTCCATGGCGCGGTCGGCCCGGCGCCGCAGCACCGTGCGGCGCAGCTCGCGGACCCTCTCGTCCTCGGCGATCGCCCCGGAGGCGAAGGGGGCGAGCGCCTCGGCCTCCCGCCCCGCCTGCAGGCGCGCCCACCCCGCGCCCAGGGCGGCGTCGCGGTTTTGGGGGTCGAGCTCGAGCAGGCGGGTGAACAGCCGATCGGCTTCCGCCGCCTCGCCCCGCCGCAGGCGCTCCCAGGCGAGGGCGGCGAGTGCGTGGGGGTCGTCGGGGCGCAGGGCGAGGAGTCGGGTTGCGGTCTCGAGCCGCGCCGCCGACCCTTCGGGGAGCCGGGCGAGCCTGCGCGTGATGACATTCGCCTCGATCGCCTCCAGGGTCGCGGCGGCCTGCGGGTCGAGCGGTGCGAGAGTCCCCCGCTGGGAAGCGACAAGGGCGAGGGCCTCCTCCTCGTCTCCGGAGGATACGAGCCCGGCGAGGATGCCGAGCCGCAGCGAGGGGTCAAGCGGGCAATCGAGCAGGCGGCGTGCGAGCGCCGCGGCCGCCTCCTCCTCGCCCGCCGCGCCGAGCGCGCGGGCGAGGCCGTGGAAGAGATCGGGACGAATGCAGCGCTCGAGCGCCTCGCGATGGAGGCGGAGCAGCTCCTTCACTGCGGCCGCCTCGGGGAGCGGCGGCAGGGACCGCAGGGCGGCCTCCAGGCGAAGCTCGAGAAGACGCCGCCGGGCGGCCTCGCGCTCCCGCTCGGGGAGCCGTTCGATGTCCGCCCCGGCCTCCGCGAAGCGCTCTTCCGCCAGCAGCAGCCCGATGCGGGCGCGGCGCACCTCCAGGGGGCGGAATCCTTCGCGGAGCAGGCCGTCCAGGAGGACCAAGGCATCCCGCCGTTTCCCCCGGCGGATCAGGCTGTAGGCGAGCCCCAGCCTGGCCTCGGGGGTCTTTTCCCCCTCGAGCAGGCCGCGGAAGGCGGATTCGGCTTCGGAAAAGCGCCCGGCACGGTAGAGGGCCCACGCCCGCTCCAGGGGAGACGGCGGGGGCGGGGGCGAAAGCTCGCGGCGCGGCGCATCCTCCGGTAGCGCGGAATCCCGCCCCCTCATCCGCTCGGCATCCTCGGGCGAGGCATAGATCCAGTCGGGGTCCTCCCACTGGACCTCCATTCCGTGCGGGCGGCGCTCCACCCGCTCGGACCCGGGGCGCTGGCGCACCTCGAAGGGAAGGGGCCCGGCTTCCCGGCGGTCGGACTCGGCCGCGACGGCGGCGGTCCCCTTCCCGCCGGGGGGTTCTCCCCCGGCCCGCCCCGGCGGCATGAGGAGCAGGACCAGCGCCAGAAGTGCGGCGAAGGCGCCGTGGGTCATGGTCCGCGGAATCCGGGGCGGCCGGTTCGTGCCGCCGCCAGGAGAAAGAGGGCGTTCGAGTAGTAGTCGTCGGGTTCGGCGGCGATCTTCGCCCGGCCGCGCTCAAGGAGCCTGCGGGCGAGGTCGGCCATCCCGCGGCGTTCCGCCGCCAGGGCGAAAACGGCGTGAATCCCGGCCGGCGCTTCTTCCGTCGCCACCGTGCTTTCGGCCAGGTTCACCCGGCCGGGGAGGTAGCCCGCCCGCTCCACCCAGTCGAGGAAGCCCGCGAAGGCCGGCAAGGGCGCATCGAGCCCCCCTTCGTAGAGCGGCAAGCGGGCGGCTTCGTAGCCGAAGTGGGGGCCGCGCTCGGGGGCGAAGCGGGGGGTCTCGGGTTCGAGGACGACCCAGTCCGGGGGAAGGCCGAAGCGGTTGGCGGCGGTCTCGCGCAGGAGGCCGAGCGCGTCCTGGAGGATGCGGTTCCAGAAGCTTTCCTCCTCGGCGCGCGCGAAGGCGCGGTAGGCGGAAAAGACGAGGTAGCCGGTGTTGAAGAGCAGCTTCTCCCGGGAAGCGAAGCCGTAATAGGCGGGAGCGAGCAGGCGCCTCTTGCCGGCGGAGACGGCGAGATGCGAGCGGATGTCCCGGGCCACGGCGAGCGCCGCTTCGCGGTAGGGCGGGTGCTTCCAGTGCTCGGCCGCGCGCAGGAGGGCCGAGGCGATCAGGAGATCGCCATCGGTGGCGTTGTTGTAATCGATGACGTTCCAGCTCCCGTTCGGCCGGCGGCCCCAGGACCAGGCGAACAGGGCGTCCTTGCGCACCTGGAGGTTGTCCACCGTCCAGCGCAGCATGCGGTCGAAGGCGGGCCGGTCCTCGTGGAGCAGCGCAAGCCACAGGCCGTATCCCTGCCCCTCGGAGTGGCTTGCGTCTTCCTGGCCGGGGTCGATCACCCGGCCGTCCCGGGAGAGAAACCGTTCCTGGAACCGCTCCCAGTCGGCGGCCGGCGCAGGAGGGGCGAGCGCCGCCGCGATGGCGAGGCAGAGGGCGATCCCGACCCGGCGCTTCGGGGGGCGGGCGGTCTGCGGGGCATTCATGGCCTCATTCCGCTTCCCCGGGGTTCAGCCGCTCGCGCCTTCTGCCCCGGATCAGGCGGACCAGGAGGATGCAGAGGACGAGGAGCAACCCGAGCAGAACGCCCAGGGCGAGCAGCGGGTGTGAATTGATGAAATTCTGCAGGGCGGGGATCCGGCCGGGGGCACCGATGTAGTAGTTCGGCCCGAGGTCGAGGGCGATCGCGGCCGGGGGCTCGGCCCCGAGCCGCAGCAGGACGAAGTCCCCGTGGGCGGCGGCCTGAACGGGGGGTTCCCAGAGAAGGCGGCCGAGCGTGAGGAGATCGGCGGCCTCCCCGGTCGCGAGCAGGGTGATCGTGCGGCCGGGGGCCTGGGGATGCTGGAACTGCATCATCGCGCCGCGTCCCGAACCCACGATCCCGGTCAGATCGACCTGCACCGGGCTGTGGGCGGTCGCGTCGCCGGGGTGGGCGGGCGTGAGGGTCTGGGGACGCGGCGGCCGGGCCCAGAAATCGACCGGCTCGGCGGCCTGGGGCCGGGGCCGAGGCTGCAGGGGGAAGGTCAGCCGAAGGGGGTCGACGCCGCGGACGGGGGAGGCGGCGAGCAGCGTCGCGGGGATCGAGGAAATCGCGCCGACGACGAGCAGGTCGCGGTCGGCGGGAAGGGGCTCCGGGGCCACCGCCCAGCCGAGAGCGGACGGCGGGTAACCCAGCTTCTGGGCGCAGAGCGCGACGGCGTTCACGGCGGCCGCGGCGGCTTGGGGGGTCTTCTCCGTCAGGACCACCGCGGCCTCCCGCAGGTCGGGCCAGCGGCCCATGGGGAAGGCGTCCTGGAAGAAGAGGTCGAGACGCGGCATGCGGGTCCAGAACGGCGCCTCGGGCAGGATGACCGCGGAGTCGTCGAAGACGGTCAGGCGCAGGTTTTCGGTCTGGATCAGGGTGCACTTGTCGGTGTGCAGCGGGGTGAGCTCGGCCTTGAGGCTCAGGCGGTTCAGGCCGCGCTTGAAGGAGGAGAAGGGGATGTCGATGCGGTAGCCCTTGAAATAGTCCCCTTTCGGGTTGTCCAGGCGCACGGCGGAGATGAATTTGCCGTTGAGCAGGACGTTGAGGACGGAATCCGAACGCATGGCCGCATCGTAGGCCATGTGCAGGATCACGCTCGCGAAGGCGTTGGGGGCGAGGTGCAGCCCGGCGGGCAGCCGGAGCTCGATGTCCAGGGGCGGTGGGGAAATGTGCAGGAATTCCGTGGTCCGTTTGCCCAGGCTCGCGAAGGTGTAGGCCTTGCCGGGGAGGAGCCCGCGCTGCAGCTGGTGCTCTTCGACCTCAGGCAGCCGCACGGCCTCGATCCGGCTCGCCGCCGCATCCGGCAACGGGTAGGCGAGGGAGGCGAAGGCGCGGCAGGCGGTCTCGAGCTCCGCCTCGGTGCCCCCGCTCACGAGGATCAGGGCGTACGCGGGGGTTTCGACGAAGCGGGGACCGGTCGAGCCCTCCGCCGGTCGTCGCTCGGGCAGGGGGCGCACCCGGAGTTCCGCGCCGCTCCCGGAATCCGCCATCGCCCCGGGAGGCAGCAACGGGGCGAGATCCGCCCGGCGGCCGATCGCGACGTTGTCGACCCCGGGACGGAGGCTTCGGTCGAGGCTGATCTCGGGAGCGCGGTAGGCGTAGCGCAGGGCGATCCCGGAGGCGACCAGCGAAGCCGCCCGCAGGGTCGAAGAGGAGAAGTCCGGGACCACGAGATGAACGCGCGTGTCGAAGGCGTTCCGCGGGTCGAAGAGGAAGTCGGCGACGGCCGAGACGCGAAGCGGCACCGTGCGAGGCTCGATTTCGAAGAGAAGGTCGGCCTCCTCGAGGTTGAGCCAAGTCCAAAGTTCGGGTGCGAAGGGGTCCTCGCATTCCTCCTCGGTGTAGTGCTGGACCACCCAGAAGGTGCATTCGTGGTACCCCGGCGTCAGGAGCTCCGGCGGGATCGGCACGGTGACGATTCCCTCCGGCGTATCGGGATTGAGGCGCACCTGGGCGAGCGGCCGGTCCTTCAGGGTGAAGACCAGGCGCGAGATGCGCGGCAATAGGGCCGAGGAGTTCACGTAGGAGAAGCGAAGCGTTGCGCCGAGCACCTTCCAGCGCTCGGGGATGGGCAGGCTGAAGGAAAATCGGTCCGTCGCCCCGCGCAGTTCATGATTCTGGACGGGAGCGATCCGGGTGAGGGGCAGGCGGACGGATACGGCGGCTTCCGCGAGGGAGGCCGCCGGACCGGTACCGAGACATGCCAAGAGAAGGAGGAGGCCGAGCCGGGCATTCATGGGATGTGCGGACCTGCTTTCGAGGACGTTGCGTTCACGATCTGCGGGCCGTGCGGCAGGAACGTCGCCTTAAAAAAAATAGACCGGAATCGACCCGCAAGTCCAGAGAAATGAGCCGCGAGGTCGCTTCGGCCTTGACAAGGCCGGGCTACGGGTTACTTCTTTCCCGCCGAGCGCATACGCACCTGATTCCCTGTGGGAAGGAGAATCCCCCATGGCCGAGATCCTCGATCGCATGCCCCCCTCCCCCGAGGCCCAGCGGCGCGAGCAGGAAGAGTCGATCGCCCGATCGCTGGCGCGCATCCGATACAAGTTCCTCGTCATGAGCGGAAAGGGGGGGGTGGGCAAGACCAGCACCGCGGTCAACCTCGCCTTCGCCCTCTCCGAGCGGGGGCGGCGGGTCGGCCTGATGGATGTCGACCTGCACGGCCCCGACGTGCCGCGCATGCTGGGCCTCTCCGGAACGCCGGAGGTCACCCCGCAGCGCAAGCTCAGCCCGCTTAAGGTCTCCGAGACGCTCGCGGCGATCTCGATGGAGTCCTTTCTCCCCGGCCGCGACGACGCCGTCATCTGGCGCGGGCCGCTCAAGTTCTCGGCCATTCGCCAGTTCATCGGCGACGTGGAATGGGGCGATCTCGATTTCCTGATCATCGACGCCCCGCCGGGGACGGGGGACGAGCCGCTCACGGTCGCGCAGCAGGTTCCCGACGCCCGGGCGATCATCGTCACGACGCCGCAGGAGGTGGCGCTCGCCGACGTGCGCAAGTCGATCAACTTCTGCCGCACCGTGAAGATGGGAGTCTTCGGGCTGATCGAAAACATGAGCGGCTTCCATTGCCCCCACTGCGGCCGGGCCGTCGATCTCTTCGGCGTCGGCGGAGGCGAGCGGACCTGCCGCGAAATGGGGATCGACTTCCTGGGGCGGGTGCCCCTCGACCCCCGCATGGTCGATTGCGCGGACCGGGGCTGCTCCTTTTTGCGCACCTTCCCCGATTCGCCGGTCAGCCTCGCGCTGGGGGCGATCGCCGAGCGGATCCTCGCCGCGACGGAATCGGAAACCCGGCCTCCCGACGCCGCCTGAGAAGCTTTCCCGGGGGGTCGATGGGGGTCGGGGCGCACGGGCCCGTCCCGGTCAGCCGGACGGCCTCCCGGTCTCTCTCAGGGCCGCCTCCCGGGCACGCCGCAGGCCCTCCGCGGCCCCGCGGATCGTCGCCTCGGGGACGGCGAAGGAGAGGCGGATATGTCCCGGCACGCCGAAGGCCCTGCCGGGGCTGACGAGGATCCGCTCCGCCCGCAGCAGTTCCGCAAAGCGCAGATCGTCGGCCAGCGGCGTCCGCGGGAAGACATAGAAGGCGCCCTCGGGGGGGACGAAGGCGTAGCCCGCGGACGAAAGGACCTCGCAGAGGAGATCGCGCCGCCTCCGGTAATGGGCGACATCCACGCCGATTCCCCGCGCGCGGGCGATCGCGCGCTGGAAAAAGGCGGGGGCGTGAACGACCATCATCGAATTCACGACGGCCGCCGCTTCCACGATCTGAGCCGCATCCTCGGCCTCGGGATGGACGGCGAGATACCCCAGGCGCTCGCCCGCAAGCCCCGGGTCCTTGGAAAACGAGTTGACGAGGATGCTGTGCGCGTAGGCCGGGAAGACCGGGGCCGGCTCGACGCCGTAGGTGATCGCACGGTAGGGCTCGTCGGCGATGAGGTAGATGCGGCGGCCGAACCGGGCGCTCGCCTCCTCGAGGGCGGATCCCAGGGCCTCGAGCTCCGCCTTCCCGTAAACGGCGCCGCTCGGGTTGTTGGGCGAGTTGACGAGCACGGCGCGCGTCCTCGGACCCAGGACGGAGGCGATCGTCGCCGGGTCGAGATGGAAGCGGCCGTCGGTCGCCGCCGGGACCAGCCGGACGCCGGCGAGGAAGGCGTAATTCTCGTAGCCCACGAAGTACGGGGCGGGGACGACGAGCTCGTCGCCGGGGTCGCAGAGCACGCGCAAGAGGACGTTCAGGGCCCCGGAGGCCCCGACCGTCATCACCACCGCATCGGCCGGCAGGGGCGTTCCCTGCTCGCTCTCCAGCCGTTCCGCCACGGCCGCCCGGGCCTCCGGGAGCCCGGCGACCGGGGCGTATCCGTGGTTCAGGCCGGGCTCGGCGGCGAGCTCGGCCAGGCGCCGCCGGAAAGACTCGGGCGGGGGGGCGTCGGGGTTGCCGAGAGAAAAATCGTAAACCCGCTCCTCGCCGAAGCGCTCTCTCAGGCGCCGGCCCTCCTCGAACATCGCCCGGATCACCGCGAAGGCGGCGAGGCGGGGCTGGATCTGCACCGCAATCGGCATCGCGCGCTCCTCCCGTTCCTCCGCGGCCAGGCGGCCGCGGGCCATCGAAGCCTCGGCCAGCGCTACTCCAAAACGGCCCGGCACTCAAGAGGGGGCTATTGACAGGGTAGAGGCCGCCGGTTAATGCTCCACCCCGCGGGGCGAGAGCCCGCGCGGAATGCACTTGCGGAAGCGGAGGAAGAACACCATGCCCAAGGGGATGACCGGGAAAATCCTGCACGTGGATCTCTCGCGGCGTGCGGTCGAGATCGAGGAGCCGGGCGAGCTTTTTTACCGCCGTCTGCTCGGCGGTCGCGGGATCGGCTACCACTACCTGCTGCGCGATATGCCGCCGCGAACGGACGCGTTGGCCCCCGAGAACGTCTTCACCCTCGCCACGGGGGTGATGACCGGGGCGCCGCTTGCCGCCTCCTGCCGCTTCGCCGCCGTGGGCAAATCCCCGCTCACCGGCGCGGCGGGCGAGTCCGAGGCGGCCGGGTTTTTCGGCCCGGAGCTGAAAAAGGCCGGCTTCGACGCCGTCGTCTTCCGCGGCGCCGCCGAAGACCCGGTCTACCTTTGGGTGACCGAGGGACGGGCCGAGATCCGCGACGCGAGGGCCCTGGCGATGCTTGAGACCCGGCAGGTGGAGGACGCGATCCGCGGCGAGCTGGGCAGCGACAAGATCCGGGTCGCCCAGGCCGGGCCGGCCGGCATGCGGCGGGTGCGGTTCGCCAACATCACCAACAACCTGGGCCATTTCAACGGGCGAAACGGCTTCGGGGCCGTGATGGGCGCCAAGAACCTGCGCGCCGTCGCGGCGCTGGGGAGCGGGGAAATCGCCGTTCACGACCCGGAGTTCCTGCGGCGGACGGCGACCGAGTACGCCAAGACCTTCCGCCGCAACCCGGCCGGGGAGGCGCTCTACACCTACGGCACGACCGCTTTCCCCGAGATCCTCTCCGCGGCGGGGGGGCTGCCGGTGAACCATTTCCGGCAGAGCGCCCTCGAGGACGCCTCCCCGCTCGGCGGCGACCGCTACAACGAACTGCTGCTGAAGCGGCGCAAGGGGTGTCACGCCTGCCCGATCATGTGCAAGCGGGTCATCGCGCTCGAGGACCCGGTCTACGGCGTCGATTCCCGCTACGGCGGGCCCGAGTACGAGACGATCGCCGCGCTGGGCAGCAACCTCAAGATCCTCGACCTGCGGGCCGTGGCCAAGGGGAACGAGATCTGCAACCGCTACGGGATCGACACGATCACCGCGGGGATGACGATCGCCTTCGCCTGCGAGTGCTACGAAAAGGGCGTCATCACCCGCGCCGACACCGACGGCCTCGAGCTGCGCTTCGGCGACGCGGCGCTCATGCTCCGGCTGCTCGAGATGATCGGCCGCCGCGAGGGCTTCGGCGACCTCCTCGCGGAAGGCTCGGCGCGCCTGGCTCGGCGCTGGAAGGTCGAGGACGCCGATTTCTGCCTCTGCGTGAAGGGCCAGGAGCTCGCCCTGCACGACCCCCGGATCAAGGTCGGCGTCGGCATGGGCTATGCCCTGTGCACCTACGGTGCCGACCACATGGACGCCCCGCACGATCCCTCCTTCGTCGATCCCGACTCCTTTTCCTTCCGCTCCGTGGGCGTGCTCGGCATCCACCGGCCCATGCCCGCCACCGAGCCGAGCCTCGAGAAGGTGCGGGCCTTCGTGCTGCTCGAGCGCTACTGGAAGATGCTCGATTCCCTGGGTCTCTGCGTCTTCGGTTTCGCCCCGCGCGGGGTGATGCCGATCCCGACGCTGGTCGAGTGCATCCGGGCCGTGACCGGCTGGGAGACGAGCCTCCTCGACCTGATGCAGTCGGCCGAGCGGGGGACCCTCTTGGCCCGGGCCTTCAACGCCCGCGAGGGCTTCACCTCCCGGGACGACCGGCTGCCGGGCAGGATCTTCGACCCCAAGCCGAACGGGCCCGGGGCCGGCAAGCGGGCGTTCGGCCGCGAGGAGTTCGAGCAGGCGCTCCGGGCCTACTACACGATCGTCGGGGTGGACCCGGAGACCGGGCGGCCCGCGGAGGGGAAACTGCTGGAGGCCGGGCTCGAGTGGGTCGCGGAGCTTCTCGGGCGGGATGCGGGGGCCGCGGGCGCAAGCCCCCGGTCCTGACCCTCACGCGCGGCGGCGCACGAACGGGAGAGCCGTCGGCATGGATCTCGTCCGCATCGTCACCTTGGGCGGGGGCAGCGGGCAGTTCGCGCTGCTTTCGGGTCTGCGCGACCTGCCGGGGGTATCGATCACCGCCGTCGTCTCCATGGTCGACAGCGGCGGGAGCACGGGGCGGCTGCGGGACGAGTTCGGGATCCTTCCCCCCGGCGACATCCTCAAGTGCATCGTCGCCCTCTCCCCCCACCGCGAGGTCGCCCGCACGCTGCTCCTCAAGCGCTTCGTCGAGGACCGGCGGCTTCGGGGGCACAACGCCGGCAACATGCTCCTCGCCATGCTCAGCCGCTACGCCGGCAGCTTCGCCGCCGGCGTTCAGGCGCTGGCCGAGATCCTCGACGTCCGCGGCCGGATCTTGCCCGTGACGGTCGACCCGGCGACGCTGGTGGCGGAGCTGACCGACGGCAGCCGCATTTTCGGGGAGAACGCGATCGACGTCCCCCGCGGGATGCAGCGGGAGAAAATTCGCGAGGTCTTCCTCGTCCCCCACCACAGCGAGGCGGTGTCGGTCTACCCGCCGGTGATCGACGCCGCCTGGTGGGCCGAGTACATCCTGCTCGGGCCGGGAGATCTCTTCACGAGCCTGCTCGCCGCGCTGATCGTGCCCGGGGTGGCCGAGGCCATCCGCCGCTGCCGCGGCCGGATCCTGTACATTCTGAACCTCATGACCAAGTTCGGCGAGACCGACCGCTTCCGCGGACGCGATTTCGTCGAGCGGCTGGAGGCGGCCCTGGGGCGGCCCGTGGACGGCGTCATCGTCAACCGGCGCCGCCCGCCGGAGGCGATCCTGAAGGCCTACCGGCGGCAGAAGGCCTCGTTCGTGGAGGTCGATCCCGACGACGAGTTCTGGAAGGATCGACGGGTCTATGCCGGCGACCTGCTGGACACGGCGGGCGGGATCGTGCGGCACGATTCGGCGAAACTCGCCGCCCTGATCGGCGAGATCATCGCCGCGGATCGGCGGGAGGCCGCCGGACCGCGCCGGATGGGGGGATCGGAAAGGAGATCGCGATGCGCATCCGCACGGCGACCCTCGAGACGAACTGCGAAGTGAGCGGGCCGCGGGACGCCCCCGCGGTCCTGCTCAGCCACGCCCTGGGGACGAGCCTCAACCTCTGGGACCCGCAGATGGCCGCCCTCGAGTCGGGCTTCCGGGTCGTGCGCTACGACATTCGCGGCCACGGGGAAAGCGCGGTCCCGCCCGCCCCGTACACGCTCGCGGAGCTGGCGGGAGACGTCGTCGCCCTGCTCGATCGGCTGGAGATCGGCCGGGTGAGTTTCGTGGGCGTCTCGCTCGGCGGCATGATCGGCCAGGAGCTTGCGCTCCGCCATCCCGGGCGGATCCGGCGGCTGGTCTTGTGCGACACGAGCGCGCGCGTTCCCCCCGAGGGGAGGCAGGCGATCCGGGAGCGCATCGCGCTCGCCCGCAGCGGCGGGATGGCCGCCCTCGTCGATGCGACGCTCGCGCGCTGGTTCACGCCGCGTTTCCTCGCCGCGGAGGGGCCGGGGGTCGCCCTGATCCGGAGGCTGTTTCTGAGGACTCCGGTCGAGGGCTTCGTCGGCTGCGCGGAGGCGATCTGCGGGCTGGACCTCCTCGAAGCCCTTCCCGGCATCGGCGTTCCCACCCTCGTCGTGGTGGGCGAGGAAGACCCCGGCACCCCGGTCGCGGCGGCGCAGGCGATCCACGCCGCGATCCCCGGCTCCCGGCTGGAGGTGATCCCCTCGGCCTCGCACCTCGCCAACGTCGAACAGGCGTCCCGCTTCAACCGTTTGCTCGTCGAGTTCCTCACCGCGGCCGAGGCCCGCTGAGCGCCTCGGCTGCGCCGCCTCCGGGGACGCCCGCAAGCAGCTCCGCCAGCCGACGCTGGATCCGCTCGACGAGCGCCTCGGCCTGCGCGCGGCCGAAGGGGGCGACGCTTTGCGCGAGCTCCTCCACCCGCTCTTCGGCGAGGTCGATCATCTTGCCCACGAGAAACGAGTCGATCTCGACGTCCTCGAAGCGCAGCCCGCAGGCCCCCACGGCGCCGACGAACTCCTCGCCGGCGAAGATCGGGACGACGATCTTGATCATCCCCGCGTCGCACTCCTCGATCACCGGGCTCCGGGTCCGCGCCGCCTGGGCGGCGAGGTTCATGTGCGCGGGCGCGCAGATGAAGCTTTGGCCCTTGTCGGTCTCCTTGATCGCCGGGCAGAGGCGGTTCGCCCAGCGTTTCTCCGGCAGGATGCGGTAGCCCCGGGTATCGAAGACGCTCACGTCCATCCCCGAGCAGGCATGCAGCTCTTCCTCCAGCGCTCGCCAGCGCTCCAGGGGGGCGAGATCGGTCAAGGTCATGGAGTTCCTCCCCATCGTCGGTGTCCGGCCTCTTCGCGCAACCGGCGCGCCAGGCGCTCCAGCCCGTCGGCCACGGAGACCGCCGGGCGGTATCCGAGATCGCGGCGCGCGGCCGCGATGTTGAACCAGTGGGACGTTCCCAAGGCCTCGGCCACGAAGCGGGTGAGGGGCGGTTCCCCCGGCAGCGCAAGCCCCCTCCAGATCCACTCGCAGGCCCATCCGAGGCGCTTTGCCGCCGCAAGCGATATCGCGCCGCGAACGGGGGGGAGCCCGGCGGCGCCGAGCAGCCGGTCGATCATCTCCCAGGCGGGCACGGGATCGCCCCCGCTGATGAAGTAGATGCGTCCCGAGAGGGCCGCGTTTCCCGCGAGCGCCTGCTCCGCGAGCAGGTGCGCCTCGGCCGCGTCGTCGATGAAGGTCGTGTCCACGCGGTTGTGCCCGTCCCCGATGCGGCGCAGGCGGCGGGCGCGCCGCACGAGGCGGGGGAGAAAGTGGGGATCCCCGGGGCCCCAGATTTGGTGCGGGCGGAGCACGATCGTGCGCAGCCCCTCTTCCTTTCCCGCGGCGACGACGGCCCGCTCGGCCTTCGCCTTCGTCGCGGGGTAATCCGCCGCGTGGCGCCTCGGGTACGGGAACGACTCGTCCACCCCTTCGAGGTCCCCGCCGTGGAAGACGACGCTCGGCGAGCTCGTGTAGACCAGGCGGCGGACGCCGTGGCGCCGGCAGGCGGCGATGACGTTCCGGGTTCCCAGGACGTTGGTGCGCTCGTAGTCCCGCCGTCGGCCCCACGGGGGCGGCTTGGCGGCGGTGTGGAACACGGCGGCGACCCCGTGGCAGGCGCGGTCGACCGCCTCGGGGTCGGCCAAGTCCCCGCGCACGAAGGAGACGTTCAGGCGCGCAAGTCCCGGCGGCTCCGAACGGCTGAACCCCCGGACCCGCCGGCCGCGGGCGACGAGGGCGGCGACGATCGCCGATCCGAGGAACCCCCCGGGACCCGTCACCAGGACGGGTCCGTCGTCGTCGGCGCGGCGGATCACGGTCGGCTTCCTCTTCCGCGCCGGGTGCGGGCGCTCTTCATCCGCATCCTGCGCGCCGCCCAAGCGGCGAGCGCCTCCCGTTGAATCTTGGCGTTGTGCCGGACATCGACGGGGAAGGAATCGCGGAACAGCACGGTGCGGATGGGTCGGGTCATCTCGTGGCGGCTGGCGAGGTCGAGCAGTTCCTCGGCCACGACGGCACGGCGGATGCGCCGCGAGGTCTTGCGGAGCTCCACGCAGAGCACCGGCACCTGGTGACCGAGGGGGCCGACCCCGACCAAGGCGCTGCGGCGGACCAGGGGGTGGGTGTTGAAGATGCCCTCGCAGGGGACCGTGAACAGCGTTCCGGAGGAGGTGACGACGCGGTGGCTCTTGCGGCCGCAGAACCAGAGCCGTCCCTTGCGGTCCACCCAGCCGAGATCGCCCATCCGGTGCCAGCCCCCCCCCGCGCCGTCCTCGACCTTGTGGAGCGCATCCGCGCGGGGGTTTTCATGGTAGGCCGGGCTCACGTGGTCCCCGCGCACGGCGATCTCCCCGATCTCTCCGGCCGGCAGCTCGAGCCCCTCCTCCCAGCGCGGGATCGGCTCATCGCGGATTTGGAGGATGCGCGCCTCGATCCCGGCCACGGGTCGGCCGACGCAGATTCCGTAGCCCCGGTCGGTGAGGGCCCGGGTCTCGGACAAGATTTCCGCGTCGTCGATGACCGCGACCGGCACGGCCTCGGTGGCGCCGTAGGGGGTGAGGATGACGGCCGCCGGATCGAGCAGCGGGCGTGCGGCCTCGACGACGCGGGGGGGCACCGGCGCCCCGGCGGAGATCACCCGTCGCAGAAAGGGAAGGCGGATGCCGCGGGGACTTAAGTATTCGCAGAGCCGCTCGAGCAGGACGGGCGAGACGAAGAGGTTGGTGACGCCCTGATCTTCCATCACCTCGAGCAGAAGCTGGGGGTCGGCCTTCGCCGGTTGGCGCGGGTCGAGCGGCGGGACGACCGCGGTCACCCCGAGGGCCGGGTAGAAGAGGGCAAACAGCGGAAAGGTCGAGAGGTCCTTCTCGTCCGCGCCGAAGGAGAGCTCGCGGGCGACCGCCCGGAGCTGGGCGGCGAACCCCCCGTGCGTGTAGACGGCCCCCTTGACCGGGCCGGTGCTGCCGGTCGTGAAGAGGATCGCCGCCGGCTCCTCCGGGCCGACGGCCGCGACGGGAAAGGGACCCCGGCCCGGCCGGCGCAGCCCCGCGAGGCGCTTTCCGCCCCAGCCCCAGCGCCCGCCCACGGCGACGCGAATGCGAACCCCGCGGAACCGGCTGCGGAACATGACCCGCAGGGCGTGGGCGCGGGGGGGAGCGATCATCGCCTGCGGCCGGGTCGCCTCGTAGCAGGCGAGCATGCGCCGGAGCCCCATCCCCGGGTCGACGATCACGGGCACGGCGCCCGCCTTGAAGAGGGCGAAGAGGATCTCGAAAAATTCGAGACCCGGGCGGACGAGGAGGATCGTGCGGATGCCGCGGCCGAGGCCGAGGTCCTGAAACCCCCAGGCGAGACGGTCCGAGGACTCCTCGAGCGCGCGGAAGGTGAGGTGGGCGTAACGCAGGCGCCCGTCCGGGCCGCGGCCCGCGGCCGCCGTCACGGCCGGCCGGTAGGGCGTGCGCCGTGCGGCCTCCCTCAAGGTGAGGGCGATGTTGGCGCAATCGGCGTCGGCGAAAAGGGCATCGGCCATGTCCGCGATCCGGCGGGAAGATCCCGGGGAGCGCGAAACATCGGCCCCCGCGGTCCGCGGTCTTCCCTACCGCAAGGGGCGGGGTTTTTCAATCGGCTCGGCCTCGGTGCGGGCGAGGAAATCGGCGGTCCGCGCGAGCACCGCCTCCGGTTCGTCCTCGAGGAGGTAGTGGCCCGCTCGCGCAAAGCGATGGACCTCGGCCCGGGGAAAGCGGCGGCACCACTCGTCCCGGTAATCGCCGTCGAAGACGAAGTCCCTCTCGCCCCAGAGGATCAGCACGGGCTTTTCGGCCAGCCGTCCGAGCGAGCGGTCCACCTCCCAGGCCGTCTCCCAGCTCGGGTCGGCGGGCGTGAGGGGGATGTCCTGGACGAAGCGCAAGAGCGCGATCCGCCGCTTCCAGCCCCCGCGATAGGGTGCGAGCAGCCCCGAGCGTGCCGCGGGCGAGAGTCCCTTCGCCGTCGCCGCCCGGGCGGCGCCCAACGCAAACAGGTTCAGGCCGAGCACGAGAACGGCCGCCGCGCGGGGGTGCCGTCGCAGCAGGGCGAGCCGCCGCGGCAGCCGTTTTCCGGCCGGTTTGCAGAAGGCCGCCGTGTTCAGAACGACCAGGCGCGCCACGCGCGCGGGCCGGCGCACGGCCCAGGCGCAGGCGATCATTCCTCCCCAGTCGTGCACCACGAGGGTGAGGGGCCGGTCGGGAACGACCGCATCGATCCACGCCGCGAAATCCTCGACCCGATCGCGCAGCCGGAACCCGTAGTCGCGCGGACCGGGCCGCTCCGAGAGCCCGCAGCCGATGTGATCGGGGGCGAGGCACCGGTAGCCTTCGGCCAGGCCCCTAACGAGGGAACGAAAGAAAAACGACCAGGTCGGGTTGCCGTGGACCAGGACGACCGGTTCCCCGCGGCCCTCGTCGAGGTAGTGCATGCGGCGACCGTTGACCGCGAGGAAACGGGAGCGGAACGGGTAGAGCGTGCGCCAGTCGTCCATGGGGGGGCTACCAGTCGACCGCGAGCATGAGGCAGTTGAGGCCGCTTCCGATGCCCAGCCAGCCGACGAGGTCGCCGGGCCGCAGAACGCCGCGCTCTTCGGCGAGCGCCGCGGTGAGGGGCAAGCTGACCGTGCCGGTGTTCCCGAGGAAGCGGAAGGTCGTGAAATCGCGCTCGGCGGGAAAGCCGATCGCCTCGAGGAAGGTGCGCTGGTGGGTGGCGCCGACCTGGTGGCAGACGATCCGGTCGGGGGCCCCCTCCGGCAACGCGAGCTCGCGCCGGAACGCCTCGAAGGTCTCGACCCCGAGGGCGACCCCGCGGCGCAGCACCTCGGCGGCGTCGGTTTCGGCCATGTGCGCCCGGCCTGCGGGAAACCCCGTGTCCGGCCCCCAGATGCAGAGGCGGTGATGCTGCGGTGCGCTGCGGCAGACCGCGCCGCGCAGCCGGCGGCCGCCCGGCCGGAAACCGCGGTCGGTCAGGAGGACAGCGGCCGCCCCCGAGCCGCCGGTCAGCGTCGCCATCGTCTTGCGCAGCGTTTCCATGGAGGGCTCCCGGTTGAGCCGCGCGATCGTGAGGTCGACGATTTCCCGGGCCGACTCGCAGGCGACGACGAGCCCCGCGCGGATCTGGCCCAGCTCGATCGCCCCCGCCGCGAGGAGCATGCCGTTCAAGACCCCCAGACAGGCGTTCGAGACGTCCAGGAGGTGGCAGTCGGCGCCGATCCCCAGCCGGTCGGCCACGGCGCAGGCGGTGGCCGGCTCGAGGTGCTCGCGGCAGACCGCGGCGTAGACCAGCATGCCGACTTCCCGCGGGTCGACGCCCGAGATCTCGAGGGCCTTGCGGCCGGCCCGGAAAGCGCCCTCCGAGGGCCGGAACCCGGGGGGCCAGTAGCGCCGCTCGCGGATCCCGGTGATCGCCTCGAGCTGGCCGCGGGGGATCCGCAACGCTCCGTAGAGCGGAGCGAGCCGCTCCTCGAGGTCCGCCGAGGTGACGACCTGAGCCGGGATCTCGTAGCCGATGGCGGCGATGCGGGCGCGGGAGAAGTTCATGACGATGCGGTTGCCTTCGAGCGCGGAGGCGGCTCAGATGCGGTCCGCCGCGGCGAGCGGCGCGAGTCCGACGCCGAAGCCCTCCATCCGGTAGATGCACAGGCCGTCCACCCAGAGACGGCCGTCGGCGGCAAGGACGCTTCCCGCCGGGGTTTCTTCGAGCGGCTTGAGCTCGGCCTGGAGGAGTACCTTCCGGTTGCCCGGCCGGACCTGACCGCGATAGGTCCAGCGGTGCATGCGGCCCGGGGGGAGGAAAAAGCGATGCGTGTCCCGCTTTTCCGGCATCCGCAGGAGCGCAGCCGCCTTGATGAGCTGGATCAGGCCCTCGAGACCGAGCGAGCCCGGCCACACGGGGTCGCCGTGGAAGTGGGCGCGGAAGAACCACTCGTCGTCGCGCACCGCCTTCACGCCGAGCAGGGTTCCGGCGCCGGCCGCCCCCCCCCGCGGATCCCACCCGGCGATGCGGTCGATCATGCGCAGGGCCCGGCCGGGAAGACAAAGCCCGCCCGCGGGGGGACGCGCCTCGTCCCGGGGGTCGACGGGAGGCGCCTCGGGCCAGAGCCCCTCCATCCCGCTCGGCGGATCCTCGCCGGGAGGGGCGGGTGCGTTGCGGAGGCCGCGCTGGCCCGCGAGCGCCTCGCGGGTGAAAAAGCCGAATCCCGCGGTTCCGGAATAGAGTCGGCCCCGCCGGTCGTGGACCTCGAACTCGAAGTGTTCGAGGATGAGGTCCGCCGTCTCCGCCAGCCGGACAAGGCGGCTCCGCGTGCGCAGACACCCCCCCGCGGGCGGCAGCGGCCGCTCGAGTCGGCCGCTGCCGTCGAGGTTGCGGAAGAAGAGTTCGCGCGGGCTTCTCAGGGCCGAGCCGAGGAAGGCCGCGAGAAAGCCGCACGTTTGCAGCACGTTCTCGAGGAGGACGCAGAAGGGAAGGGCCCCCGTGCGTTCGGCGGCCACATACCACGACTCGGGGCCGATGTCGAACTCGGCCTCGGCCCAGGCGCCGGGCCGCAGCACCGCGGGCTCCGGCCCCGCGGCCAGCACGCGGTCGAGGAAAAGAAACGGCGGCGCGGGGAGGCGGGCGAGATGGCGGCCGCCATCCCAGGAGCGGTAGCGGTCGCCGAAGGCGGCCGTGGAGCGGCCCGTGGCGAAATCCTCGAGCTCACGGCGCGAGACGAGGACGTCTCCCTCGACCGGCGGGGCGGCCGGCCTGGCCCCGGCCGGGACGCGGGGCGGGTTACGGCGCTCCTTCCAGAAGGCCTCCAGCTCCGCGGCCGTCGTGTCGGCGAGCCGGAGGGACATGTCGCGGAAGCGCACGATCCGCCGACCGTCGGCGAAGAGCCAGGCGTCGGCCACGGCATAGGGCTCGGGCCGGAAGCCGGCCTCCTTGAGGTGCACTTCGTAATGGACCCGCCTCGTCTCGGGGGTCACCGGGCCGCGGCAGGTCAAGACGGCCTCGATTCCGGGGACCGGCTCGAAACGCGGACCCGGCCGGCCGAGCAGCCAGCCGCGACGGAGCAGCAACAGGCGCAGGGCCTGGTTGCAGCATTCGTACATGAGCGTTCCGGGCATCACGCGGTCGTCCACGAAATGGCAGGCGAGAAACCAGGCGTCCGGGCGGATGTCCGCCTCGGCGCGGAGGCATCCCAGCCCGTAGCGCCCCCCCTCGGGGTCGAAGGAGACGACGCGGTCGATCAGCCGCAGCCGGTCACCCGGAGGCCGCAGGGTTTCGGGGATGCGGATGCCTTCGAAGGCCGTGCCGAAGGCGCGCCGGGCCTCCCCCTCCCGCAGCGCGTCGAGGGCGGCATCGTCCCAGGACTCCTCTCCCGCGGGGACCGGCACGGGCCAGGAAAATCCCTCGGGCAGGATTCCCGAGGCCGGTTGCGTCTCCGCGCCGGTGAGGACGATGCCGCCCGAGTGCAGGGATTCCTCGGGGGAGAAAAAGCCCGCACGGCCGCCGCGCATCGTGACCAGGGGGCGGCCGTCGATCGTCCCCGTGAACCGGAAGGAAAAGAGGATCGTTTCCCCCTGGCGGATGAACCTCTCGATGTCGATCGTGTAGCGGATCGTTTCCCCCGGGGCGGGCAGGGCGCGGTGAAACCGCACCGCGGCGTCGAGCAGGCGGTAGGCGCGACGGCCGCGGACGACGAGATCGATGCCCAGCCAGGCACAGAGAAAGAGGTCCGCCTGCCCGGCCTCGATGGCGATCCCGACCGGCGCACGACCCGCGTCGAGGTACCAGGCACCGGGGAGGACGTCGTGTTCGGTCACGATCCGGCCCGGCCCGAGGCGGGCTTTTTCCCCCGCGATCTCGAGAATCCGGTCGACGAGCATGAGCGGCTCGTCGGGAAGCCGCACGCGGACGGGGAAGCGGTCGACCGCTTCGAATTCGGGGCCGAGAACGCGCGCGGCGGAGCCGCGGGCGAATTCGAGGCAGGCGGCGCGGTCGAAGAGCAGCCGGCACGGGGAGGGTTGCGGCGTGCTCCCGGCCGGCGCCGTTTCCGCCCGGCGGCCGAGGCGCGCGGCGAGCCCCCGGGCCACATCGCGGGAGTAATCGAGGAAGCGCTCGTGGGCCAAGGTGGCCGACCGGGAAAGGGATGCGATCGTCCGCAGGGCCTCCCGCACCGCGCCCCCGGGAACCGAGGCCGCGCCGGCCGGACCCGGGGCGGGGAGGGCCTCCGTTGCCCGCACCTCCCGGGAAAGCTCGGCCGGGGCGCAGGCATGCTTTGCGGCCGGCGGGGGCAGCTCGGCCACCAGGAAAAGGCCGTGGCCTTCGTCGCTGGCCCCGGCGATCACGACGGGCGCGTTTTCGGAACCGGGGGGCGGTGCGATCATCGCCCGGACGAGGGTGAAGAGCCCCGACGCCGCTCCGCCGTCCCCGAATCGGCCCGGGTCGGCCTCGGACGTGGGCGGCAGCGGCAGGAGCCCCGGCAGGCGGGCCTGGGCGTTCGGGCCGGACCAGAACGCGCCTGCCAGGGACCCCACCGGGACTCCCGCCTCGGCCAAGGCCGCCTCGAGCGCCGCCCCGGGCTCCGCGCCGGATGCGGCCGCGCCGCGGAGGACCAGGCGGATGCGATCGCCCTCGGCGCGGGCGCGGTCCAGGCGCTTGAGCACCAGGGCGACCGCCCCCTCCGCGGGCGGCGCCGCCTGAGGCCGCAGGGCGATTCGGCGGACGTCCCCGGGCAGGTCGACCGCGCCCACGAGCATCGCCTCCGCCTCCCCCGCCTGCAGCGCGCGCATGGCGAGCTCGAGGGCGCGCAGACCGGAGCAGGACTCGGCGCTCACCGCGTAGCTTGGCCCGCCGAAACGGAATTCGCGCGCGACGCGGCTGGCCACCATGCTGCCCAGCGCACCGAGAACGCGCGGGGCCGTGAGCGGCGGGGCGATCGCGCGCAAGCGCTTCTCCCGCTCTTCCGCGGCGGAGGGGACCGGCTCCCCGATCTCGGCCAGGTGCTCCTCCAGGCGCCAGCGCAACCCGTAGCGGGTCGCCTCGAAGTCGAAATCGATCCCGATCAGCACCCCCGCCTCCGGGCGCTCCCGGCGCGCATCGAGGCGGGCATCCTCCAGGGCCTCGGCGGCGACCTGGAGCATGAGGGCGTGCTGGGGAAGCAAATCGGGGCGCTCCACCGGCGGAATGCGGAACCGCGACCCCTCGAGCACGACGTCCTCGACGTAGGCGCCGTGCGGGAGGGGCGGGGCGACGAAGGAAGCGGCCTGGGCCAGACGCCGGGCCGGAGGCGGGCCGAAGATCGAACGACCCTCGGCGAGGGCGGAGGCGAGCGCCTCGAAGGAGGGGATCGACCCGAGGCGCAGGGCGAGGCCCACCACCGCCACGGCCGCCGCTCCGCCGCGAGTGTCCCCCACGGCCCGTTCGGCGGGAGCGGCAAGGGAGGGCCGAGAGCGGGCCCGCGGCGCCTCCCCGGGCCATTCCTCGAGCAGCAGGTGGGCGTTGATGCCGCCGAAGCCGAAGGCGCTGACCGCGGCGCGACGGGGGAGGCCCCCGCCGCGCCGCGGCCAGGGCTCGGCCGCGCGGAGCACGCGCAGGCGTCCGGCGGCGACGGGGCTCTCGGGCGGCGGCTCGCAAAAGTTCACGGTCGGCGGCAGCAGGCCGTGTTCCATCGCGAGCAGGACACGGATCAGGCCGGCTGCACCCGCGGCGGTGAGCAGGTGGCCGATCATGGCCTTCACCGAGCCGATGGGGCAGGGGGGGGCGTCGGCCCGGAGCGCGGCGAGGCTTTGAAGTTCCACCTGATCTCCCACGGGGGTGCCCGCCCCGTGGCATTCGATGTAATCCACCTCGGCCGGGTGCCACCCGGCTTCGGCGTAAGCGGCGGACAGGGCGCGGAGCTGCCCTTGGGGATCGGGGGCGAGGAGGCTGCCGCGCAGGTCGTTGGCCAGCCCCACGCCACGGACGATCCCGAGGATGCGGTCCCCATCCCTCAGGGCGTCCTCCAGGCGCTTGAGGAGAAAAAGCCCCACCCCTTCGCCCACGACGAGCCCGTCGGCCGCGCGGTCGAACGGCGCACAGCGTCCGCTCGGGGAGAGCGCCCGGAGCTGGGTGAACCCGATCTGCGTGAAGAGGGCGTCGGGACGCGAGACGCCGCCCGTCACGACGGCGTCGACCCGGTGCGCGCGGAGAGCGTCGCAGGCGAGCTTCACGGCGTAGAGCGAGGAGGCGCAGGCGGCATCGAGGGTGAAGCTCCCGCCGCCCAGCCCAAAGGCGGAGGCGATCAGCGCGGCGGGAAAGGAGGCGACGCGACCGGCCATGCCGCGGGCGGTCGGGGCCGGGACGGAGCGCGGGGGCCCGCCGCCTCCTCGGGTGGCGAGAAGCTCCCAGGCGAGCTGGGTTGCGGAATCGGTCGGCAGCACGATCGCGGCGAGAACGACCGCCGTGCGCGCCCGGTTCAGCCGGGCGGGGCGCTCCCCCGCGAGCAGCCGCTGTGCGCCGAGGAGCACGAGGCGGTGCATCGGGTCGAGACCCGCGGCCGCCGGGGCCGGCAGATCGAAGGCGGCGGGGTCGAAGGGGAGGTCCTCGAGGAGGCAGCACACGCGCGAGCAGGCCCGGTCGGGTCGAATCCGGGGGTCGACGAAGCGCTCGGGGGAGACCTTCCAGCGCTCCCGGGGGGCCTCGGCCGCTGCAGAGCGGCCGGCGATCGTGTTCTCCCAGAACCGGGCGAGGTCTCGGGACCCGGGAAACAGGCCGGAGGCGCCGACGACGGCGATCGGGGAGCGGTCGGCCATCGTTCAGGCGGTGGGGGCGGAAGAAGGGGAGGAAGCGGGGGGCGGTTTCGGGTCAATGGCCATGGGAATGCTCGCGACGCGTTCGGGGGCACCTTAGAGAAAACGCCCCACGCTGTCAACCGGCGGCCGGACGGGGCCTGCGCCGGGACGATCCGCTGCCGGCGACAATGGCCTTGGCGGGGATGAGGCCGGTTGCGGCCGCCGAGACCATGTTCCCGGCCACGCCGGGGCCGTCTCCCGCCACGTAGAGGCCGCGGATGCGGGTCTGCAGCGTGGCGTCGGTCTCGACCTGGGTGGCGAAAAACTTGATCTCCGGGGCGTAGAGAAGGGTTTCGTCGTTGGCGACGCCGGGGATCACGGAGTTCAGCGTCTCCAGGCCCTCGATGACATTCGTGAGGATGCGCTCCGGGAGGGCCATGGCGATGTCGCCGCAGACGACCGCGGCGAGGGTCGGGGCGAGGGCGCCCTTGCGGATCCGGCCCCAGGTGCTGCGGCGGCCGCGCTTGAGGTCCCCGAAGCGCTGCAGGATCGGCCGGCCGCCGCCGATCAGGTGGGCCAAACGGCCGATCGACTCGCCGTAGGCGTGGTTGTCGCTCACCGGCTCGGTCAGGACGACCTTGGAGAGGAAGGCGAAGTTGGAGTTCTCCGTTTTCCGGTCCCGGAAGGCGTAGCCGTTCACGCAGACGAAGCGGCTGTAATTTTCGACCGTGACGAAGCCCCCGGGGTTGGTGCAGAAGGTGCGCGTCAGGTCATCGTAGGTGGCGGTGCGGATGAAAAAGGGCGGGTCGTAGATCACGTCGCAAACGTCGGCCAGGATGTCGCGGTGGACCTCGACCCGCACCCCGACCTCGATGCCGCGCTGCGTGAGCCCGAGGCCGAAGCGGCGCGCCAGCCCCGTGACCCAGTCCGCGCCGACCCGCCCCGGCGCGAGAATCACCTGCCGCGCGCGATACTCCGCGCGGTCGGTCCGCACCCCGGCCACCCGGCCGCCGCGGACGCGGATGTCCAGCACCTGCTCGGCGCAGTGCAGCCTCACCCCCCGCTCCTCGAGATGTGCCGCCAGGGCGGCGATGCGGTCGGGGAGGCGCTCGCTGCCGATGTGCTTCTGGCGCAGGAGGACGAGGTCGATCCCGTAGCGGCGGGCCTGTTTGCGGAGCTCGAGGGCGCGTTCCGGGTCGGTGGGGAAGACGGGCCCGTCCATGCCGAAGCGGTTGAAGATTTCCTCGGTCTCGAGGATCAGGGCCTCGGCCTCGGCCGGCGGCAGAAACTGGGTGAGATCGGTCTTGCCGAGCCTCGGGGTGAAGTTGAGCTTGCCGTCGGAGAAGAGCCCCGCGCCGCCGACGCCGCTCAGGACGTCGCAGGGGGCACAACCGGCGCAGCGGCCGGTGTCGGGGATGCGGCAGCGGCGCTCGAGGGGGGGCCTGCCCCGCTCGATCACCAGCACCCGACGGTCGGAATGCTCGGCGAGGTGGAAGGCGGCGAACAGCCCGGCGGGGCCGGCCCCGACGATGATGACGTCGAAATCATCAGCCGCGGTTCGAGAAGGGGACCGTTTTGATCTCGCGTTGCTCATCGCTCGATTCGGCCAGGGCCGAATCCTGCCGGAAGGCGAACCGCAGCCGCTGGAGGGCGGTGATGTTGGCGAAGACGGCGACCAGCCAGACGGCGACACTCAGGGCCGCGGGATGGATCATGGCGCCGACGCCCAGGAAGACGATGCGCTCGGGGCGCTGCATGATCCCCACCTTGGCCGCAAGCCCCAGGCTCTCCGCACGTGCCCGGGTGTAGCTGACCATGAACGAGCCGCAGAGCGCCAGGAAGGTGGCCGCGGCGCTCAGGGTGTCGCGGCTCAGGAAAAAGAAGCCTCCGATCCCGAAGAGCATCAAAAACTCGCTGTAGCGATCGACCGAGGAATCGAGGAGCGCGCCGAAGCGCGTCGCCCGGCCCGCGTGCCGGGCGAGCGAGCCGTCGATCGCGTCGCACAGGCCGCCGAGCAGGACCAGGACCCCCCCCGCCCGCGGCATCTGCAGCAAAAAGGCCGCCGCGGCGAACCCGGTGATCAGGACCCCGGCCAAGGTGAGCAGGTTGGGGCTCACCCTCCGGCGCGAGAGCAGCCGCACCAGCGGGGCGAGGGCGCCGAGGAAGGCGCTCTGGAGGCGTTCCGGGATGAGCCTGCGGCCGGCCGCGTTCATGCGTTGGTCTTACCCCTTCCGGCATGGGGTTGTCAACGAGACGGGCGGGCCTGTCGGCGTCACGCGGCGCCGCGGGTCCGGCAGGCGCGCTCCCAGCGGGAGAAGGCGAGGGAGCAGCCCCCGGTGAGGAGGAAATAGAGGCCCGCGACCGCGATCCAGGTCTCCACGGTGAGGTGGGTTGCGGCCATCAGCTCTTGCCCGCGGAACGTGAGCTCCGGGATGGAGATGACGGACACGATGGCCGAGTCCTTGATCGTGGAAATGAACTGCCCGCCCAGGGGGGGGAGGATGCGGCGCAGGGCCTGCGGCCACAGGATATACCGCAGCCGTTGCCACCGGGTGAAGCCCTGGGCGGCGGCCGCCTCGCCCTGGCCCGGGTCGATCGCCTGGATCCCGGCCCGGATGATCTCGGTGATGTAGGCCCCTTCGAAAAGCGCGAGGGTGAAGACGGCGGAGAGATAGGTCACCCTCCCGCCCGGCGGGGCCCCGAGGAGATCGAAAACGCCCCCGGGAGCCTCGTCCCCGGACCAGCCGGCAAGGAGCTGGTCGCCGATGACGTAGTAGAAGAGAAACACGAGCACGATCGGCGGGCTGTTGCGCAGCAGTTCCACGTAGGCCGCCGCCAGCCAGCGGCGGAAGCGCCGGCGGCTCATGCGCAGCAGCGCCATCGCGAAGCCGACGAGGGTGGCGAGGAGCATCGCCGCGAGGCTCAGGCGGATCGTGGTGAAAAAGCCCTGGAGCAGAACGTTCGCCGCCCAGCGGCCCGTTTGCGGGTCGCGGCGGAGCAAAAACTGCGGCAGCGCCTCCCACTCCCAGCGGTAGGCGAATCCCGTGGAGACGCGGTGGCCCAGGAAGACCGCCCCCGCGGCGAGGGCGAGGGCGGCAAGGAGGTCCCAGCGCGAAAGAGGCAGCCGCGGACCGCGGCGCGCGGCGCGCGCGGCGCCGTTCGGTCCCCGGTTTTTCGCGGACTGCCGAGCGATCACTTGAGCAGGCTTTTCCACTGCTGGGTTTCGAACCAGTAGGCCTTGCGCTCGGCGAGCCAACCTTCGGCCTCGACGACGCGGATCCAGTTGTCGAGCACGTTCAGGGAGTCGAAGTCGCCCTTGCGCACGGCGAACCCGATCGGCTCGCGGGTGATCGTCCCGGCCACGGGAAGAAAAAGGCGGTCGGGGTGCTTGAGCACCTGATACCGCGGCAGCGGGGCCCCGGCGAGCAGGGCGTGCGCCCGGCCGTTCAGAAGCTCCTGGATCACCTGCGACTCGTCGTCGAAAAAGCGCTTGCGGGCGAGCGGCAGGAGCTTGTCGGCGGCGGTGGCGGCCGTCGAGCCCAACCGGGCGGTCACCGTAACCTCGGGCCGGTTGAAGTCCTCGAGCCGCTGGAACCCGGCGGCGAGCTCCTTGTGGGCGGCGATCGCCACCCCGGAATGGTCGTAGGGGATGCTGAAGTTCACCTTGAGGTTGCGCTGCGGCAAGATGCCCATCCCGCCGATGATCACGTCGAATTTCCCGGTGAGCAAGGCCGGGATGATCCCCGCCCACTTCGTGGGGACGAACTCGGCCTTGAGGCCGAGGTCCCGGGCGAGACGGGTGGCGACGTCGATCTCGAAGCCGATCAGCTGGCCGTTCTTGTCGGTCATCGCCCAGGGCACGAAGGTCGACATGCCGACGCGAAGCACCCCGCGCCGCACGGCCTGTTCGATCATGCTTTCGGCCGAAAGCTTCTGCTGGAGTTCCCCCGCCGGGACCGGCCCGGCGGCTGCCAGCAGCCCGGCAAGCGCTCCGATCAGGGCCAGGCATCGCAGGTTCATGTTGTCCTCCTTTCGCGTCAATGGGGGGTGAGGGGAAGTTCCTTGCCTTGCAGCCGCGCTGCCGCCCGCGAGAGAGCGAGGGTCAGCGCCAGGTAGAGGGCGGCCGTGGTGAACCAGACCTCGAACACGAGGTAGCTCTCGGCGATGACCGCCTGGGCCTGCATGGTGAGGTCGTAAACGGCGATCGTGCTCACCAGGGCCGAGTCCTTGACCAGGGAGACGGCTTGCCCGGTGAGGGGGGGAAGCATCTGGCGCAGGGCCTGCGGCAGGATGACCCGGCGATAGGTGAGGCGGGTGTTGAGCCCCAGGCTGTAGGCCGCCTCCCATTGTCCGCGGGGCACCGAGACGATCCCCGCGCGGATGATCTCGGCGGCGTAGGCCCCTTCGAAGAGGCTCAAGGCGAGCACCGCGGCGGCGAAGGCGCTCAGGGAAAAGATGGGGGCGAGGACGAAGTACATGAAGAAGATCTGGACGAGCAGCGGCGTGTTGCGGATGAGCTCGAGGTAGAGGCGCGCCGTGCCGCGGCCGATCAGCGAGGGCGAAAGGCGCAGGAGAGCGGTCGCCAAACCGATCGCGATCATGAGCCCGAGGCTCGCCGCCGAGACCTGGAGCGTGACGAGAAGCCCCTGCAGCAGGGGGCCCGGCCGGAGCCCTCCCTCCGCGGCGGCGAGGAGGTACGGGGGGACCCGGTACCACTGCCACGGGTACCCGAGGCGGTCAAAGGCGAGGCCGAGGAGCCCCGCGGCGGCCGCGGCCAGCAGCAACGCCTTCACGCCGTCCTGCAGGAGGGATCCGCGTGCGGCATGCGGCCGCCGGGGCCGAGAGGGATCCATCGCGTCAGTTTCTCAGGCTGTGGATGGGGGCCGGGATCAGGCCGCCGCGACGGACGAAGCGGTTTTCGGCGGGGCCGCAGTTCACGGGGATGATCGTCGCCTCCCCGAGAAGCCCGCCGAACACGGCGCGCTCGCCCGCCCGCTTGCCGGGGACCGGGATCAGCCTCGCGGCGGCGGCTTTCTGGTTGATCACCCCGATCGCCATCTCGTCGGCGAGGATCGCCGCGATCGTCTCGGTCGGCGTGTCGCCGGGCAGGGCGACCATGTCCAGGCCGACGGAGCAGACGCTGGTCAGGGCCTCGAGTTTTTCGAGGCTCAGGATCCCGCGCGCAGCGGCCTCCGCGATGTTCAGGTCCTCGCTCACGGGGATGAAAGCGCCGGAGAGGCCTCCGACGCGCGAGCTGGCGAAGGCCCCGCCCTTCTTCACGGCGTCGTTGAGCAAGGCGAGCGCCGCCGTGCTGCCGGGAACGCCGATGCCGTGGAGCCCCAGGCTCTGGAAAATCTCCCCCACGCTGTCCCCCACCTGGGGGGTCGGGGCGAGCGAGAGATCGACCACGCCGAAGGGGATGCCGAGCGCCTCGGCCACCTCGCGGCCGATCAACTCGCCCACGCGCGTGACCTTGTAGGCCGTCCGCTTGATGATCTCGGAGATCCCGCCCAGATCGAGGGTGGGGTTTTCGGCGAGCGCCCGATCGATCGCCTTGCGGACGACACCCGGCCCGCTGACGCCCACGTTGATGACCGCATCGGACTCGCCCACGCCCAGGTAGGCGCCGGCCATGAAGGGGATGTCCTCGGGAATGTTGGCGAAGACGCAAAGCTTCGTGCAGGCGATCCCGTCTCGGTCCTTCGTCCGCTCGGCCGCGGCCTTGACCACCTCGCCCATCCGCAGCACGGCGTCCATGTTGATGCCCGTGCGCGTGGAGGCTACGTTGACCGAGGCGCAGACGCGCTCGGTCACGGCGAGCGCCTCGGGGATCGCCGCGATCAGGGCGCGGTCCCCGCGCGCCATCCCCTTTTCCACGAGCGCCGAGAAGCCGCCGATGAAATCCACGCGGACGGCGGCCGCGGCGGCGTCCAGGGTGCGGGCGATTTCGACCAGCTCCTCGGGGGCGAAGGCCGCGGCGACGACGGCGATCGGGCTGACGGCGATCCGTTTGTTGACGACGGGAATGCCGTACTTCTGGGCGATGCGGTCGCAGACGGAAACGAGGCGGCCGGCCGTGCGCTGGATGCGCTCGGCGATGCGGCGGCGCACGGCGGAGAGCTCCTCGCCGGCGCAGTCGAGCAGGCTGAGGCCCAGGGTGACGGTGCGCACGTCGAGGTGCTCGTTTTTGACCATCTCGAGGGTGGCGACGATTTCGCGTTCGGTCAGCATGGCGTCGGCGTCAGATGCGGTGCAGGGTTTCGAAGATGTAGCTGTGCTGGAGGTTGATCTCGAGGCCGAGACGTTCCGCGGCGGCATGGAGCTCGCGGCGCAGGGTCCCGACGTCGACCGCCTCGGGGACCTCGACCTCGAAAATCATCAGGTTGTCGCCCGGGTGGGAGCCCCCCTTGAAGACGGCCTGCAGGCGGGTGATGTTCACCCCGTGGCGCGCGATCACTTCGGCGATGTGGGCGACGAGTCCCTTGCGGTCCGGCCCGCGGCTGGTGATGACGAAGGGCTCGCTGCGGACCGCGGGTTCCTCGGGACCGGCGGGGGCGCAGGGTTTGACGACGACCTGAAGACCGAGCGGGTCGAGCCGGGCGGTGAGGGTTTCCTGAATCTCGCGCACCGTGGTGTGCTCGGGCATGCCGACGAGAAAGATGCCGGCGAATTCGGTCTGCAGCATGGCCATGCTCACGTTCTCGATGTTGCAGTCGAGATCGAGCAGACCGCGCGCCACGGCGGCCACGATGCCCGGTCGGTCACGGCCCAGGATCGAGAGAATTGCCTTCTTCATCCGCGGGAAATCCTCCGGGGGGTGGGCGAAAACTATGGAGCAGGGGACCCGGGGTGTCAACCGCAACCGTTTTGCCGCTCGGGGGATCCATGGTACAATTCGCTAAGGAAAAGGCAGGATCGGGGCCGCCGGCCGAGCATGCAAATCGTCACCACGCACAAACACACCGACTTCGACGCCTTGGCCTCGGTGATCGCGGCGACGGTGGCGTTCCCGGGAACCCTCGCCGTCCTTCCGCGTTCCCTCAACGCCAACGTCAAGGCCTTTCTCTCCATCCACAAAGACCTCTTCGAGCCCCTGACCGTCGCCGAGGTGCCCTTCGAGAAGGTGCGCCGGCTGATCGTGGTCGATGCCAACTCCTGGGGCCGACTCGAACGGATGGAGGCGCTGAAAGACCGCCAAGACGTCGACCTCTGGGTGATCGATCACCACCGCGGCATGGGTACGATCGCGGCCGGCCGCCGGATCGTCGAGGAGGTCGGCGCCACCACCACCCTGCTCGTGCGGGAGCTGCGCGCGGCGCACTCGGCGCTCACCCCGATGCAGGCCACGCTCTTTCTTGCCGGCATCTACGAGGATACGGGCCATCTGAGCTTTCCCTCGACCTGCGCCGAGGACGCGTACGCCGCCGCCTGGCTGCTCGAGCGCCGGGCGGACCTCGACATCCTCAACCGCTTTCTGCGGCCGGCCTACGGCGAGCGGCACAAGGCGGTCCTCTTCCGGATGCTCGAGCACGCGCGGCGGACGCGCGTGAACGGCCTGCGCATCAGCATCCAGCGCACGCCGGTCGAGGGGCAGCTCGACGGGCTGGCGGTCGTCATGCGCATGTACGTGGAAATCCTCGGCGTCGATGCCGCCTTCGGGATATTCCACGACCCCGCCGGCCAGCGCGCGATGGTGATCGGCCGCAGCCAGAGCGACGGCATCGATGTCGGCGCCGTGCTGCGGCGGCTGGGCGGCGGGGGGCACCCGCGCGCGGGCTCGGCCCACCTGCGGGATCTTCCGCCGGAGGAGATCGAGCGCCGCATCCTGGAGATCATCCGCCAGGGAGGCCGGGGCACCGTGCCGGTCGCCGATCTGATGTCCTACCCCGTCTGGACGGTTTCGCCGGCGACCCCCATGGAGAAGGCCGCCGCGCTCCTGCGGGAGAAGGGGATCACCGGCATTCCCGTGGTGGAAGAGGGGCGAATCGTGGGCATGATCTCCCGGCGCGATTTTCGCAAGGTCCGCAAGAACGCCCAGCTCCAGGCCCCCGTCAAGGCCTTCATGGCCGACGGGATCGTCACCGTGCCCCCCGAGGAGGACGTCCGGGAGGCGGCCCGCCTGCTCGTCAAGCACGACATCGGCCGTCTGCCCGTGGTCAAGGACGGCCTGCTTCTCGGCATCCTCACGCGCTCGGACGTGATGCGCTATTTCTACGATCTGCTTCCGGATTGAGCCTGCGCGCGCTCGCCGGCCTGTGTTGCGGCCAGCGGCTCGGCGCGGATGCCGCCCTTCTTGAAGGCCCGGTTCAGGGAGGGGTCGATGACGGCCTCGAGGCCGCAGATCTGCGCGATCGTTTGGCCCCCGCGGTCGAGGAAGACGAAATCGCCGCGCAGCATCCGTTCGGTCGCCCCGCGGATCTCGAGCACCACCCGGCAGCCCTCCGCGGGCCAGGTTTCCCGGTAGAGGCGCAAGGAAGCCGCCGCCGACGGCAGCGCGACCGCCCCCGTCATTTCCCAACTCCAAAGGCTCGCCATCTGGAAGGCGCTGTCGAGCGCCAGCGGGTCCCCGAGCCAGCGGCGCCGCAACGGGGCGGCGATCCAGCGCTCGGGGTCGGGGGCGGCGGCGACATCGGCCACCATGCCGGCGGGGCTCACGCAGCGGATGCCGCGCAGGCCCTGGAGCGCCTCGCCGTGGAAGAGGATCGCCTCGTAGATCTCCCGCGGGGAGCGGGAGTAGTGATTTCCGGAGAGGCCGTCGGGGAGGCGGTAAGGAGGCGGGGCCGCATGCGACTCGGCGAGTAAGGCCCGCGCGCGGCAATGCAGCACGTCGGGGACTTCGTCGCCTCCCCCCCGCAGCTCGAGATCGACCTCGAAGCCGCCGTTTCGGGCGCGGGGCCGCCCGGAGAGCACCTGGAGCCGATACGGGGCGCCCCGGAGACGGACCCCCTTGAGGACGCGGACGTCCTCCAGGCCGTGGAGGACAAGGCCCGGGTTTTCGTGCAAGGCCCCCTCGCCCAACCACTCCAGGAGAAGCGCCATCGGCACGACCGCCCGGTCGCCGAGGACGTGGGCCTCGAGCACGGGATGGCTTGCGGTGTCGATGCGGCGCTCGATCAGGGGCCGCAAGGATTCCGGACGGGGCGGCGCGAGCTCCGTTGCGGTCGCGGGACGAAGGATCCCCCCGATCACCACCTCCGCCGGCTCACCGGGCGGCCCGCAGATCTCGGCGATCAGGGAGGCCGCCCCCCGGTCGGCGGAGAGCAGCTCGACCCCCTGGCGCTCGAACTCGCGGCGGATGGCGGGGGTGACCATGCCGCAGTCCCACGGCCCCCAGTTGACGGAGACGACCCGGCAGCCGGGGCGGCGCTGCGCCTCGGCGCGGGCGAGCTTGTTCAGGGCCTCGTTGGCCATGGCGTAATCCGCCTGGCCGCGGTTGCCGAAGCGGGCGGTCACCGAGGAGAAGAGAACGATCAGGCGGAGATCCTCTTCCGCCAAGGCCTGGCGCAGGGCGAGAAATCCGCCGAGCTTGGTACCCACCACGCGGTCGAACTGCTCGGGGGTCTTGTCCAGGATCAAGCGGTCTTCGAGCACGCCGGCGCCGTGGATGAGGCCGCGGATGGGGCCGAAGCGGGAGCGGGCTTCAGCCACGGCCGCGGCCAGCCGGTCGCTGTCGCGGATGTCCACGGAGAGGTAAACGGCGGGCGCACCGAGCGTTTCCAAGGCCTCCAGGGTGCGCCGGATTTCGCGCGCCGCCAGAAGCTCCCGGAGACGCTTCTCCGCCTCCGCCGGCCGAGCGGGGATGCCGGAGAACTCCTCGCGCAGGAGCGCCCGGCGGATTTCGCCCTCCTCCTCGAGCCCCTCCATCCAGGCCGGTTCGGGACCCGGCGGCGGGGTGCGGCCGAGAAGGACCAGTGCCGGCCGAGCTTGCCGGGCAAGCGCAAGCGCGCAGGCGGCGGTGATGCCACGCGCCCCGCCGCTCACGATGACGGGATCCCCCGGCTCGAGCGGGAACGGCCCGGCCGGGTAGTCGCGGGGAACCAGACGGGGGGCAAGCCGGCCCCCGGGGCCGAGGCCGACCTCCAAAGGACCGCGCTGCAGGGATTCCCGCACCAGCGCACGGGCCGCGGCGCGCAGGTCCTTCCAGCCGGGATCGAGGTCGATCGCACGGCAGAGGACCTCGGGCCATTCGCGGGCCGCGGTTTTCGCGAGGCCGGCAAGCGCGCCTTGGATCGGATGCGCAAGCGGCCGATCGCCGAACCCGCAGGCCCCGTCCAGCCGGGTGACGGTGGCGAAGAGGGCCGCGCCGCGGCGCGCGGAATCGAGAAGATCCGGTCCGAGGCGGCGGGCGATCTCGAAGGCCTCGCGCAGCTCCGACACGCCGCGCCCGCCCTCCGGGTCGGCGACGAGGATCAGGCCGCAGGCAGGCGGGAGGTCGCTGCGGTGGCGGAGGATGTCGGGGGACACGAGCACGGCCCCCAGGCCCAGGTCGCCCAAGGCGTCGAGGATCGCGCGGGAGAGCCCCGTGCGGTCGTCGGTGACGAACACCTTGCAGCCGGCGGGAGGCCGGAACGTCGCGGCCTCGGGGTCGGGCGCAGGCTCCACGGAAACGACCCGCCGCGGCGCAAGCCCGGCGCGGGCGGCGCAGGAGACCGAAGGGGGGACCGCCGGGGCGGCCTCGTCCCTTCGGGCACAGGGTCCGGGAGCAAGGGCCTCCGGGGACGCCACGCGGGCCGGGCCGGCGAGGAAGGAGACCATGGCGGCGAGCGTTCTCAGCCGGGGCATCTCCTCGGGGGTGACGGGGCGCAGGCCGGGGAGCCGTTCCTCGAGGGCGGAGAGGATCTCGACGCGCTTGATGGAGTCGATGCCGAGGTCGGCCTCGATGTCCATGTCGAGTCCGAGCATTTCCGGGGGATAGCCCGTCAAGCGGCTGACCACCTCGAGAAGAACCTCTTGCAGCCGCTGCGCTTCCGGTGCGGGAGGGGTCCGGCCGGGGAAGGCGCTCTCCTCGGCCGGCGCGGGGGCCGCCTCGTTTGCCGGGGCCGGGGCCTCCCTGGGCGGGAGAGCCTCCTCGGGAGGCCGGCCGCCGGAGGGGGAGGGGGCGGATGCGGCCTCGGGGGCGGCGGGGATCTCCCGCGGCGGGGAGACCCCCTCCCGCAGACCGGGTGGTTGCGTTGCGGGGAAGGCGCCCGCGTTCGTGCCGGCAAGCAGGTCCATCAGCGCCCGGGTGGTCTCGCGCTGCAGGTCGAGGAACTTCTCGTGGGCCTGCGCCGTCTGCTCGTGCATGCGGCGGATCGCCTCCAGGCCCTCTTCGAGGGTTCGGCGGGGGAGGTCGCCTGCGTTTTCCTTCGGGATGCGGAACGCTTCGTTGGCCATGGGCGGTTCTCGGAAAACAATAGGATGCGGCGTTTCGCGGACGCCGGGTGCGGCATCGGCCGCACGGGCTGCGGGCGGCCGCGGTGCGGCGGAGGTTTCGTCGGGGGGCCGGACCGGGTCGTTTGCCCCGTCGGCGGGGGGGCCGAGGTTCGCCCCGCAGATCCGGATCCGCAGCCGTGCGGGGGGCTCCGTCGGGTGCGCCGGGTCCCACCGCTCGAGGCGTACGGGGTGGCCGAGGGCGGCGAGGCGGCAGAGGGCGGCGGCGAGATCGCGCAGTGCCGGCTTGCGGCCGGCGGAGGCATCCAGCGAAAGGGCCCCGTGCGGCCGGCCCTCGAGGATCTCGGCGACCAAGCGGGTGAGAACGGCCCGCGGCCCGATTTCCACGAAGGTGCGGATCCCCGCGCCGTACATGGCCTCGATCGTGCCGACGAAATCGACCGGGTGGAGCATCTGGGCGGCGAGGAGCCGGCGCGCCGCCTCGGCGTCGTCCGGGTAAGGGGCCGCGGTCTGCCCGCAGAAAACGGGGAGGCCGGCGGGGGCGAAGGCGGTGGTTGCGAGAACCTCGGCGAAGGCGGCGGAAGCCCCCGCCATCATCGGGCTGTGAAAGGCCCCACCCACCGGGAGCCGGGTCGCCCGCAGGCCGCGGCGCGTTGCCGTCTTCGTGAAGCGCTCGACCGCCTCGGCGGGGCCGGAAACCACCGCCTGGCGCGGGGCGTTGCGGTTGGCGAGAACGACCGTCCCCCCCGCCTCGTGCAGGGCCTCTTCCACCTCCGCGGCCGAAGCGAAGACGGCCGCCATGCCCCCCGGCGGGGCGGCCGCCATAGCGCGGCCGCGGGCGGCGGCGAGGGCGAACAAGGCCTCTTCGGTGATCCGGCCCGCGGCGCAGAGGGCGGTGAGCTCCCCGAAGCTGTGCCCGGCCGCCGCCGCAGGCCGCAGGCCGAAGCCGTTGATGACCTTCCAGAGGGCGAGGCTCACCGCCGCGATGGCGGGCTGGGCGCGCTCGGTCGCTTGCAGCCGCTCCGCATCCGGCCGGCCCGGAGGGTGGGGGGGGTAGAGGAGCTCGCCGAGGGGAGGCGTCATGCCCAGCGTGCGTTGCGCGGTCTCGATCGTCTCGAGCGCCTCGGGAAAGCGGATCACGAGCTCGCGCCCCATGTCGGGGTACTGGCTTCCTTGCCCCGGGAACAGGACGGCGAGCGATCCCGCCGGCGGACCCTCGCCGAGGTGGATCCCGGCCGCGGCGAGGGCCTCCGGCATCGCCCCGCGCTCGAGCCCTTCCCGGGCTTCCCGCAGCAGGGCGAGCGCCTCTTGCGGGCCCTCGGCCGGGAAGAGCAGGCGGCTGGCTTCCGCGGGATCGAAACGGGCGCGTTGCTCGGCGGCGGCACGCGCCCAGCCCTCGTCGGAGGCGAGGGTCTCCCGTTCCGCGAAGGCGGCAAGCTCCCGCCGCAGCTCCTCGCGCGAGGAGGCCGAGAAGGCGAGAATCTGGAGGGAGCCGTCCCAGGCGGTCTCCCGGCGGCCGTCGGGGTATTCCTCCAGCACCGCGTGGAAGTTGCTCCCGCCGAAGCCGAAGGCGCTCACGCCGGCCCGGCGCGCCCCGCCGCCGTCGCCAAGCCAGGGACGGGCCCGGGTGTTCAGGTGGAAGGGGGACTCCTCGACCCGCAAGGCGGGATCCGGCTCTTCGGCCTTGAGGGTGGGGGGGAGGACGCGATGGTAGAGGGCGAGGGCGGCCTTGATCAGGCCGGCCGCACCCGCGGCGGCCTTGGTGTGGCCGATCATCGACTTGACCGAGCCCAGCGCGCAGCGACCCCGGGGGGCGCCGGCGCCTCCGAGCACCTCGCAGAGCGCCGCGAATTCGACCCGGTCGCCCACGCGCGTTCCCGTGCCGTGGGCCTCGATCAAGCCGACGCTGGCGGGGTCGATCCCGGCCTCGGCATAGGCGGCGCGCAACGCCTCGGCCTGGCCCTCCCGGCGCGGCGCGTAGATGCTCTGCGAGCGGCCGTCGCTCGAGGAGCCCAGACCGCGCAGCACGGCGTAGATGCGGTTGCCGTCGCGCCGGGCGTCCTCGAGGCGCTTGAGAACGACGATGCCCACCCCCTCGCCGAGCACCGTGCCGTCGGCATGGCGCGAGAAAGGCCGGGCGTCGCCGCTGGGCGAGAGGACGAGGGTCTTGGCGAAGCACATGTGCATGAAGATGTCGTTCAGGGTGTCGACGCCGCCCGTGATCGCCAGGTCGCAGCGGCCGGACTCGAGCTCGAGAAGCGCCAGGTGCACGGCGGCGAGCGAGCTCGCACAGGCCGCATCGACGACGCAGTTGGTCCCGCCCAGGTTGAGGCGGTTGCTGATGCGACCGGCGACCACGTTGCCGAGCAGGCCGGGGAAGGAGTTTTCCTGCCACTCGGCGTAGGACGCGGAGATGCGACGCAGGACCTCCGCGGCGGTCTCCTCGGGGACGCCGGCCGCGGCCAGGGCGCGGCGCCAGCGCGGAAACCCCAGGCGGGAGCTCAGCGGGATCACGAGCTCCTGGGTCCCGGTCACCCCGAGGATGACGCTCGTCCGGGCCGGGTCGTAGGCGAGCCCCATGTCGGCCAACGCCCGGCGGGCGGCGAGCAGGGCAAGCAGCTGGGAGGTGTCGGTCGCCTCGAGCGTCGCCGGGGGGATGCCGAAGCGGGTGGGGTCGAAATCGACGGGGGCAAGAAACCCCCCCCGGGTGCAATAGACCCGGTCCCGGGCGCGGGGGTCGGGGTCGAAGTAGTCTTCGCGCGACCAGTGGGTGGGGGGGACCTCGCCGATGGCGTCGCGGCCATTCACGAGGAGACGCCAGTAGCCCCGCAGGTCGGGCGCGCCGGGGAAAAAGCACCCCATGCCCACGATGGCGGCGGGTCGGCGGTTCACCTTCCGGGTCACGTCGTTTTCGGTCCCCCTCGGTCGTTCGGGCGGGTCAGGCCGCAGGCCATGGATCGCGGAGAATACTGCAAAAATTCACCCATAGCCGATCTTTTCGCGCTTGACAACCGTCAGGCGGCGTCGGCCGGGGAAAACCCCCGTCCCTCCAGCAGGTCCTCGATCCGCGCAAGGGGCAGCGGACGCAGTTCCGCCGACTCCGGCGGGACGGCGATGCCCTGGCTGCGCAGCCAGGAGGCGCGCACGGCCACGGCGGCGCCGAAGAGCAGGTTGGCGGCCACGGTGACGGTGCGCCGTTCGGCGGGGTCTTCGAGGAAGCTTCCTTTCGCCCATTGATTGAAGGCCCCCATCGCCGGGCCGCACCAGATCTGGTAATCCATGCGCCGCGTGGGATCGCCCTCGATCGCCCAGCGGGAGGCGCGTCCCAGGTAGGAGCGGAAGACGAGCGCCATCTTGTGGCGCGGGTTGCGCTCGGCGAGCTCGATCTGGCGCGGATCCCGGTCTTGAAAGAAGGCGCGCGTCGCCCGCCATTCCTCTTCGAAGGGGCGGCGGAAAAAATCGGTTTCCAGGGCCGCCCGCTGGCGCTCGGGGATGTCTTCCCAGCGCTCGTGGTGCAGGAAAAGCTCGTAGAGGCGGCTGGCCCGCTGGGCGAACATCGTACCGCGCTTGAGCACCTGGACCTTGACGCCGAGCTCGAACATGTCGGCCGACGGCGCCATGGCGACGTCGGCTTGGCCGGCCTCGGCGAGCAGGCGGCAGACGGCTTGCGACGTGCCGGCCTCGAGGCATCCCTGGTGCACCGAGCCGACCAGCACGAAGGCCGCCCCCATGGCGAATGCCGCCGCCGCCGAAAGGGGGGTGGCGATCCCGCCGGCCAGCCCGACCCGCGGCCGGTGCGCGTAGCCGTGATCGCGGCAACAGTCGTCGCGCAGGGCGAGAATCGTGGGGAAAAGCGCGATGGCCGGGCGGTTGTCGGTGTGGCCGCCGGAGTCGGCCTCGGCGGTCAGGTCCTCGGCGAGGGGGACGTGGGCGGCGAGTTCCGCCTCCTGCGGGAGCAGTGCCCCGCGGCGCACCCAGTGCTCCAGGTGGCGCGGCGGCGGCGGGGCGAGAAACCGTCGGGCCACCTCCACGCGGGAGATCTTGGCGACCAACCGGTTGCGACAGACGACGCGGCCGTCGGGGGTGCGGCGGATGCCGCGGACGCGGAACAGGGTGAGCGCGGGGGTCGGCTCGACGAAGGCCGAGGCGCTGACGACGGTGACGTGGCGGGCGAGAAAGATCTCGGCGAGCCGGGTTTCGAGCTCCGGGTTGCCGGGGCTGTGGATCAGGTTCACGCCGAAGGGGATCCGCGGGCTGGTGCGCTGCAAATCGTCGATCGCTTCCTCGACCTCCGCCGGCAGCAGTCCCCCGGCCCCGAAGAACCCGATCATCCCGGCCTGCCCGGCCTCCCGGACCATCCGCACGGAGGTGATGGCGTTGGCCATCTCGCCCACGACGTAGGCGTAGCGCAGGCCGTAGGCGGAGCGGAAGGCCGGATCGCCGAGCGTCTCGGGATGAAGCGGGGGGGCCCAGGCGAGCAGGGGCAACCCCCCCTCACCGCCGGCATGCGCCGGTGGAGGGACAAGGGCCGTCCCCGAGCGGGCGAGAAGCAGCCGATCGCCCGAGCGCACGACGAACAGGGGCTGGGTCGCCCGCAGGAGGCCTTCACGCAGCCTCTGCGCGTCGAGGGGCACGGGCTCGGCCCCGGAGGGTCGAAAGGTTCCGATCACGGCGTTTGCGTCGCTTGGGGTCCCGGGCGCGGATTTGCACCGCCCCGCTCCTGCCGCCGGAGGCGCGGGGAGGGGCGGGGGGCCGGTCCGTCCCTCTTAGGGAAAGGCCGCGAGGCTGTCAAGCCGGCCACAGCGTTTACCCGCGCGGGTGGTGGCGGCGGTGGAGTTCCTTCAGCCGTTCGCGGCTGACGTGGGTGTAGATCTGGGTCGTGGCGATGTCGGCATGACCGAGCAGGATCTGCACCGTGCGCAGGTCGGCACCGCCCTCGAGCAAGTGGGTGGCGAAGGAGTGGCGGAGGCTGTGGGGGGTCGTCCGGCGCTCGAGGCCCGCCGCGCGGGCGTAGGCTTGCAGCCGCTTCCACACCCCCTGCCGGCTGAGCGGTTTTCCGGCGCGGCCGAGAAAAAGAAAAGGGCTGGGTTTCCCCCGGAGCAGGCGGGCGCGGGCATGCTCCAGGTAAAGGCGGATTTTCTCCTGCGCGGGGTTTCCGATGGGGACCAGCCGCTCCTTGGTGCCCTTGCCGATCACGCGCACGAAGCCGGATGCCAGATCGACGTCCTGCAGCCGCAGGGCCGTGAGCTCCGAGACCCGCAGGCCCGCGGCGTAGAGGAGCTCGAGCATGGCCGCGTCCCGCAGGCCGGCGGGGCGATCCCCGGGGGGGGCGTTGAGCAGGCGTTCGACCTCGGGGAGGCTCAGGGAGTCGGGCAGGCGCAACGGGATGCGCGGCGGGTCGACCCGCGCCGCGGGATCCGCGGCAAGCACCCCCTCGCGGACGAGAAAGCGGTAGAGCGAGCGCAGCGAGACGAGGTGGCGGGCGCGGGAGCGGGCGCCCAGCCCCTCGGCGCGCAGGAGGATCAGGTACTCGAGCAGAACCGCCGTGTCCTCCTCGGAGAAGGTTTTCCGGCCGCGGGCGGCGAGAAAATCGACGTAACGGCGCAGATCCGAGGCATAGGCCGCGAGGGTGGCCTTCGCGAGACCCTTCTCGACGAGCAGGTGTTCCAAGTACCGATCGACGAGAGAGGAACAGGGCGCGCAGGGTTCCATGGGACCGGGTCATGGGGTAGCACGAACGCCGCTCCGTTTCCAGGGGGGCCTCACCCCCCAGACGCGCGGGGCGCGGTGTTTGACAAACCTCCCCGGCGGCTCTAAAACGCCTCTCGCCGCTTTTCCGCGGCGCTTGCCCTCCTTCGTTCCCTTTTTTGAAACGGTCGAAGCGCGCCTTGGCGCTGCCGCGGCATGCGGATGTGTCGGTCCGAACGTGCGGGTCCCTCGTCGTCCGGGTCCCCCCGATGCGCATTCAGAAAGGAGAATCCAGCATGAACCTTCATCGCCCCAATGCCAACGAGGCCTTGCAGACCGCCAACCGCTCCCGCAACGTCGTTCCCCAGTCCGGCATCTGCAGCCGCTGCATCGACGGCTGCCGCGGCAATTGCGATCTCTTCCGCGCCACCTTCCGCGGCCGGGAAGTGCTTTACCCGGAGCCCTTCGGGAGCGTCACCGCGGGGGCCGACAAGGATTATCCCGTGGATTACTCCCACCTCAACATCCTGGGGTACGCGTTCGGCGCCAAGGGGGCGCCGGCGGATCCCGATGTCGCCACCTTCCCCAACGTGAACACCGAAACCGAGTTCGGCGGGCAACACAAGGTGCGCATGAAGGTTCCCATCTTCACCGGCGCCCTGGGCAGCACGGACATCGCGCGCAAGAACTGGGAGCACTTCGCGGTCGGCGCGGCGATCAGCGGCATCAGCATCGTCTGCGGCGAGAACGTCTGCGGCATCGACCCGGAGCTCGAGCTGAACGCCCAGGGGCGGATCGTCAAGTCCCCCGAGATGGACCGCCGCGTGCGCGAGTACCGGCGCTACCACGACGGCTGGGGCGACATCCTCGTGCAGATGAACGTCGAGGACACCCGGCTCGGGGTGGCCGAGTACGCCATCGAGAAGCTCGGCGTCGAGACGATCGAGCTCAAGTGGGGCCAGGGAGCCAAGTGCATCGGCGGCGAGATCAAGGTGAACTCGCTTGCCCGCGCGCTCGAGCTCAAGAAGCGCGGCTACATCGTCACCCCCGACCCGGAACTGCCGGCCAACCAGGCGGCCTTCAAGGCGGGTCCCCTCAAGCAGTTCGAGCGCCATTCCCGCCTCGGCTTCATCGACGCCGAGGGCTTCGCCCGGGAGGTCGAGCGGCTGCGCGGCCTGGGGGCCAAGCGCGTGACCCTGAAGACGGGCGCCTACCCGATGCGCGAGCTCGCCATGGCCATCCGCTGGTCGAGCGACGCCGGGATCGACCTGCTGACCATCGACGGGGCCCCCGGCGGCACGGGCATGAGCCCGTGGCGCATGATGGCCGAGTGGGGGATCCCCTCGATCTACCTCCATTCCATGGCCTGGGAGCTCTGCGAGCGGCTCTCCCGCGCGGGCCGTCGCGTTCCGGACATCGCCTTCGCCGGCGGGTTCTCCTCCGAGGACCACGTGTTCAAGGCGCTCGCCCTCGGGGCTCCCCATTGCAAGGCGGTGTGCATGGGCCGAGCGCTCATGATCCCGGGCATGGTCGGCAAGAATGCCGAAAAATGGCTGCGCGGCGAGGACGAGGGGCTTCCCAAGACGGTTTCCCGCTACGGCATGACCAAGGAGGAGATCTTCATGAACTACGAGCTCCTGCGGGAAACCTACGGCCAGGAGGTCGAGCGCTTCCCGCTGGGGGCGATCGGCATTTACAACGCCGTCGACAAGATCCGCGTGGGGCTGCAGCAGCTCATGGCCGGCACGCGCAGCTGGGCGGTGCGCTTCATCGAACGTCGCGATCTCGTGTCGCTGACGGAGGAGTGCGCCCGGGTCACGGGCATCCCCTACGTCATGAACGCGTTCCGCGAAGAAGCCCTGGCCATCATCGACGCCTGAACCCCGCGCGGCGGGCTTCCGAAAAGGAGATCTCCCATGACGGACATCCTGCGCCAACTGACCGCACGCGACCCCGGAGAGAAGGAATTCCACCAGGCGGTGCGCGAGGTGCTCGATGCGGTCGCCCCCGTGCTCGAGCGCCACCCCGAATATCGCCGCAACGCCATCCTCGAGCGCCTCTTCGAGCCCGAGCGCACGATTCTCTTCCGCGTCCCCTGGATGGACGACCGCCAGCAGTTCCACGTCCACCGCGGCTGCCGCGTGGAGATGAGCAGCGCGATCGGTCCCTACAAGGGGGGGCTCCGCTTCCACCCCTCGGTGACGCTCGGCATCCTGAAATCGCTCGCCCTGGAGAACGTCTTCAAGAACGCCCTCACCCCCCTGAGCATGGGGGGGGCCCACGGCGGCTCGGACTTCGACCCCAAGGGCCGCTCGGACACCGAAATCATGCGTTTCTGCCAGAGCTTCGTCACCGAGCTCTTCCGGCACATCGGCCCGCACACCGACATCCCCGAAGGCGACATCGGCGTGGGGGCGCGCGAGATCGGCTTTCTTTTCGGCATGTACCGAAAGCTCCGCAACGAGTTCACCGGCTCGTTCACCGGAAAAAGCCTCGACTGGGGCGGCAGCGTGCTGCGGCGGGAAGCCGCGGGCTACGGCGTGGTCTACTTCGCGGCCGAGATGCTCGCCGCCCGCGGAGAGAGCCTCGAGGGCAAGGTGTGTCTCGTTTCGGGGGCCGGAAACGTGGCCCAGCACGCCGCGGAGAAACTGGTGGCGATGGGGGCGAAGGTGGTGAGCCTCTCGGACTCGAGCGGCGCGATCTACGACGAGGAGGGCTTCGACCCCGCCAAGATCGATTTCATCAAGCGCCTGAAGAACATCCGCCGCGCCCGGATCGGCGAGTACGTCGACAAGTATTCCCAGGCGGTCTATCTCGAGCGGGACTTCCGCCTGGATCACAACCCGCTGTGGAAGATCCCCTGCGATTGCGCCTTTCCGTGCGCCACGGAAAACGAGATCCGGGGAAAAGACGCGGAGCACCTCGTCGAACACGGCGTCCGCCTCGTGGTCGAGGGGGCCTCGATGGCCTCCACGCCGGAGGCGGTGCGCATCTTCGAGGAGCGCGGCACGGCCTACGCCCCGGGCAAGGCGGCCAACGCCGGCGGGGTCGTCGTCTCGGGCCTGGAGATGGCCCAGAACAGCATGCGCATCACCTGGACGGCCGAGGAGGTCGACCGGCGGCTGCAGGCCGGGATGAAGGGCATTCACCGGAGCTGTCTCGAAGCGGCCGAGCGCTACGGCCGTCCCGGGAACATCCTCGTCGGGGCGAACATCGCCGGCTTCCTCAAGGTGGTCCGGGCGCTCCTCGACCAGGGGCTCGTCTGAGGGGAAGCGGAGTGCGCTTTCGGGCGGCGATCTTCGACCTTGACGGAACCCTCCTCGACACCCTCGAGGACCTGGCCGGGGCGATGAACACCGTGCTCGCCCGCCACGGTCTCCCGCCGCACCCGGTCAGCGCCTACCGGGGGTTCGTGGGCGATGGGATCGAGGCCCTCGTCCGCCGGGCCCTGCCGCGGCCCCTTCCTCCGGAGGAGACGGTGGCCGAGCGGGTGCGCGAGATGCGTGCCGAGTACGACCGGCGCTGCCTCGCGAGCACCCGCCCCTTCCCGGGGGTGCCCGAGCTCCTCGCCGCGTGCCGCGGGGCGGGGGCGGCGCTCGCCGTCCTGACGAACAAGCCCGAGGAGGCGGCGCGCCGCCTCCTCCAGGCTCTTCTCCCGGCCGCGGGCTTCCGCGTCGTATGCGGTGCGCGCCCCGGCCTGCCCCGCAAACCCGACCCCGCGGGCGCCCGCGCGCTGCTCGACGCCCTGGAGGTCTCCCCGGGGGATGCGTTCCTCCTGGGGGACAGCGGCGTGGACATGCAGGCGGCCGTCGCGGCGGGCCTCTTTCCCGTGGGCGCCCTCTGGGGCTTTCGGACGGCGGGGGAACTTCTTGACGCGGGCGCGCGCCTGCTCGCCTCCTCCCCCCTCGACCTCGTCCCCTGGATCCGCTGACGGCCCCCGCCCTCAGAGGTTTTCCGACAGCCCCAGGACGTTGCGGTTGATCGCGAGCGCTTGTTCCGGGTGAACCCAGTCGTGTGCCGTTTCCCGGAAGGGAAGGTAGGCGAGGCGGAAGCGCTCCGGGTGCACGTCGATCGCCGCAAGCCGTGCGGCCATCTCCCGACGCGGGCGAAGAAAGCCCGCGAGAATCGCCTTGAGGCTCTCGCAGGCCTCCTCGACCGGCAGCGTCACCGGGTGATGGCGCGGCCCCGGGAGGGCGGGGGAAACCCCGCCGACGGGCGGCCGGAGCGTCAGCGCGGAGGCCAGCTGCAGAAAATTCGCCGCCCGCACCTTGAAGGCGGGCACGAGGAAGCGGAACGCCTCCTCGTCCCATTCCTTCGGGGGGACCACGGGGAGGTTGGCGACGCGGGCGAGATCGCTTCGGGTTTTGAGCTCGATGCCGCCGATGGAGCAGCCGATTTCCCAGAACGGCAGAAACAACGCCCCTTCGCCGCCCCCCGCGGCGCAGCAGGACTCCACCCGGGTGAAACGGCCGCCGGAGGGGATCCAGGAGCTTTCGCAGTTGCGGCAATGCAGGGCGAGCGCCTGCGGGGCCCCCTCGAGGTCCCAGCCGCAGTCGGGGCACAAGGCGGCGAGGAAGGAAATCCCCGCTTGCGGTTCCAGGCCGGCCGCGGGCAGCTCGCGGAGGGCGGCCGGGGCCTTGCCGGGAAGCGGCCGGTCGAGGACCGCGTCCACGAGCCCGTCGCCCGCGAGCGCGTAGGGGGCGTAGAGCAGGCCCGCGGATTCGCCGAGGTGGGCGCTGTAGAGCGGCGGGCGGCCGAGGGATCGCAAGAAACGTTCCTGGAAGGCCCGCACCGCCCGGCCGAAGGAAACGGCGGGCGGAAGAAAGCGCCCCTCAGTGTGCGGGGTGAGAAACCGGAGCTTCAGGCCCTGCGGCCTGAGCCCCAGCGTCCGGGGCAAGGTGGAGAGATCCGTTGCGATCTCGTTGACGTCCGCGAAGCGGTGGTCGACCCCGGCGGGCCGGCAGAAGAAGAAGAGCCCCTTGAAGCGCCAGTAGGGCACGTAGATCAGGCCAGCGCGTTGCGGCGGCTTCGCCGGGAGAACGTAGCGAAAGCCCTCCGGCCCGCAGAGGAAGGAGCGCACCTTACAGAACGGGCAGCGGAAGAGACGGTCGGTCTCCTCGAGCTCGGCGGGGGCCCCGCACTGGGGACAGGCGATTTCGATGCGCAGGGCGGGCATTCAAAGCTTTTCCCCGCAGTCGTTGCAGTGAACCGCATCGGCCAGGTTTTCGGCGCCGCAGTGCGGGCAGAACTTCTTTTGCGGGCCGTTGCCGACCTCCAGGCCGCAGCGCGGGCAGAAGCGCGCCGCGGGCGTGAGGTTCTTGCCGCAGCGCGCGCAACGGTCGAAGACCACGAGCTGGTGCCCGCACTGGGGGCAGAATTTCGCATCCGCGGCTGCGGGGCTCTGGCATTCCGGGCAGGTCGCCGCCGCATCCGGCGGGGCGCTCCCCGGCCCCGGGGGGGTCGGCCGGCCGACGGCGAAGAACTGCGAGAACATCGCCGGCAGCATGAGGCCGAGGGCGGTCCCCATGCCCGATCCCGAGCCCTCCCCGGCCGAGGCCGCCTTTTCCATGGCCATCGCCGCCTTGAGCTGCATGAGGCGCTCGAAGTCCTGGAAGGCCCCGATGCGGCTGCGGTCGTCGATCGCCTGCTGGACCTCGGGCGGGGGGGTGATGGCGTTCACGTAGAGGGCGGCCAGGCGGATGCCGAAGCGGCCGAAGTCTTCCTCGAGACGTTTCGCCAGCCCGGCGGAGAGCTCGTCGTAGCGGGCGGGCAGGTTGAGCAGCGTGTCGAGCGTTTCGCCCAGGTAGTCGTTCAGCCGGGAGACGATCACGCGGTTCAGGTACTCCTCCACCTCCTCGGTCGTGAAGACCCCTTGGGTCCCCACCAGGCGGTTGATGAAGAGGACCGGCTGGGCGACCTGGAGGTTGAAGACGCCGAAGGCTCGCAGCCGGACCAGGCCGAGCTCCGCATCGCGGAAGGCGACCGGGTCGCGCGTTCCCCACTTGAGGTTGGTGAAAACTTTCAGGTTGACGAAGTAGATCTCGGCCCGCAAGGGGCTGTCGAACGCCCAGGGAACGCTCAGGAGCTTGGTGAGCAGGGGGATGTTGCCGGTCTTGAGGGTGTGGCGGCCCGGGCCGAAGGCGCCCACGGCCTTGCCCTTGTAGAAGAAAATCGCGGCCTGGCTTTCGCGGACCGTGAGCTGCGCCCCCCACTTGATTTCCGCCGACCCCTCGGCGGGCACGCGCTGCACGATCTGTTTTCCGCTCCCGTCGAACCACTCGATGTTTTCGAGAAAGAGCAAACGGGTTTCGGCCACGGCGGTCACCTCCAGGCAGAATCCCGGGGCGGGGGCCTCCGGGGGGTCTTCAGGAAAGCTATCGGCCGGTTGTGCGCCGGGCTTGAATGGGCGGGCTACCGCCGGCTGAGCCACCAGAGGAGCGGCAGGGCGAGGGCGGCGAGGATGAGGAGCCCGGGGACGGAGAGATAGGCGGCGTACCAGGGCCGCCCGCGGCGCCGTGCGGCACGCACCTCGGCGAGAAACCAGTTGCCGAGGATCGCCGCCGCGAGGAGCACGCTCAAGAGACGCAAGGCCTCGACGATCGCGTTCATGGATGGGGCGGTTTCAGATTTCGGTTGAACTTTCCGGCGCCTTCTGTATAGTGGGGCGCCGTGACCCGAGGCCGGCCGCCGCCGTTGCCGGAGGCTGGCGCGCCTGGAGGGATTCGAACCCCCGGCCTACGGATTAGAAGTCCGTTGCTCTATCCGACTGAGCTACAGGCGCGCGGTCCGTTTTTGTAGCACAGGCGGAGGGCGCGCGTCCAGCCGGTCAGGCCGTACGCACCGGCCTCCCAGCACGAGATGAAGAAGAAACCCACCCCACCCCAGGCCAAGCCGCGCCGTTCGGCCCCCGCGGCGCGGGGAAAATCCCCTGTCGCCCGGCCGCGTTCGGCCGCGCGGAAACCGGCCCCGGCCGGGGCGCGCAAAGCCGCGGTGCGCAAGGCGGCCGCCCCCCGCAAGGGGACCCCGCAGGCGGCCAAGGTCCGCCGACCGGCGGCCGCCGCTCGGCCGAAGGCGAAGAAGGCGGCGGCGGTTCGAGCCACGAAGAGCGGCTCGCGCCCGGAGGCCGCGCCGCGGGCGAAAGCGCCCCGGCCGGAGGAAAAGCCGCCCGCCGCCGCCGCGGCCGCGGAACCCGCGGCCGCGGCGGCGGAA
>FWPV01000334.1_pt1 | contig 155139 bp, 118 predicted proteins | sample 2228371 | NCBI WGS metagenome assembly FWPV01 (sample SAMEA103939776, study PRJEB20133) | metagenome
TTCCGATCTGGGCGATGAGGGCAGCGAGTTCTTCAGCCTGCACATGTCGCGGCGGGTGAGCACGGACCAGCTCAAGGTGGCCGCCGACGCCCCGTCCGGCGCGCTCTTCTTGCGGCTGGACGGCCGTCCCGGGATCGTGGCCGGAGCCCGCGGCATCGTCAACCTGAGCCAGAAGTACACGGCCGGGCAGGCGCATGTGGAAGGGCGGGCCGTTGCCGTCGGCAAAGACACCAACTGGACCCCGGAGATGGAGGGGCGCTGGATCAGTTTCGACGCCGACACCACGGAAATCAACGGCAAGCCGGTGCGCCAGTGGTACATGGTAGAACGCTACCTCAGCCCCACCGAACTGCAGCTCTTTGCCCCCACCTACTGGGGCAAGCACAACTACAAGGGCCGCGCCACCACCGATGGCGCCTATCTGCTCTGTCCTTATACCGAAATGGCCGACGGCGACGCCAATACCTACGCCGAGGGGCTGAAGGTTACCCCGCTGACCACGGCTTGGAAGCAGGGCGACGAGGTCGAAGTCATCGCCGGTCCCCAGACCACCTTCCGGCTGGGCTGGTGGGAGATGAACGGCACCTTCCTCCCCCAGGACCACGTGGCCGGCCTGGGCATCGCCTTCAACGGCAACAAGTCTACCAGCGAGGGCGCGCTCATCACCTACAACTGGGCCACCGGCCTGGAGGTGCACGGCGCGGGCGCAGCTGTGGCGTGCATGGAGAACACCAAGGTTGGATTGCAGGCCTACAAAGACACCTCGGTGCTGATCTCCTGCATCCGCGACGACCCCTACCGCTTCCAGCTCTCTCAAGACCCCAACGGCTTCGTGATTGAGGACTACGCGAACCGGCGGTGGCTAGCCCTGGGACAGAAAGGGATAACGCTGTACGGAGACGCCACTATCGCCGGCAGTCAGCGCACCCGCGGCCGGAGCGTCTTTTCGGGCGACGGGCAGAGGACGGAGTTTGCCGTCAAGTTCCCCAGCGCCTACGGGGCAGAACCATACGTGGTGGCCTCCTCCAATCTCCCCCTGGGCATGGGGGTGACGGCGGTAAGCAAAGAAGGCTGCACGATCACCTTTGCCACGCCCCCACCGGCCGGCCAGGACAACGTGGTAGTAACGTGGATGGTGCAGGAATGAGTACGGTCCACGTCGGAAGGAGAAGCTACCATGCCTGAACCCTCCCTTTATCGTCTCTGCGTGACCGATTACGGGGCCCAAGGCGACGGCCAGACCGACGACACCGCCGCTTTCCAGGCCGCCCTGGACGCGGCCGGCCCGGAGCGAGGCACCGTATTCGTGCCCGACGGCACCTACCTCTGCCATGATCTGAAGATGCCTCCGCATACCGGTCTGGTCGGCAATGCCACCTGGGGCTATCGGGAAGGCGGCGGCTCAGTTCTCCGGCTCAATGATCCGCAAGCGACTTGCCTGGTAGATATTACCGGCGCGGTCGGGGCGACCGTACACGGCCTGTCGCTGCACGGCGGCGAACTCGGCCAGTCCGTCCACGGCATCTACCTTGGCCCCAACCCCGACCGCAGCGAGGAGGACACCCCGCGCCTCGAGCGCTGCCATATCAGCCATTTTACCGGCGACGGCGTCCGCCTCGATCCCGTATGGTGCTTCTCCCTTCGCGGCTGCGAGGTCATCTTCAATCAGGGGAACGGATTGTACGTACACGGCTGGGACGGCTTCATCCTGGACAACTGGTTCTCCGGCAATCAGGGCTGTGGCTACCTGGCCGACGGCCCCAACGCCTCGATCACCATGACCGGCAACCGCATTGAGTGGAATCACCGTGGGGGGATCCGCATCTACGGCGGCAGCCACTACAACATCACTGGCAACTACATAGACCGCTCCGGGGGGCCGGGGATTAGCCTCCACCCCCGTGAGGGCGCGCCTTGCCTGTGCTTTACCATCACCGGCAATGTCCTGTACCGCAGCGGCAAGCCGGAATGGACAGAAGCCGGGTACGAGAGCGCGCACCTGCGCTTCGAGGGGGTACACGGGATGGTGTGCAGCGGCAACGCCATGTGCGTGGGGCAGGACGACGGCGGTGGGCTCAACTCCCCGGAGTACGGGATGGTGCTACGCGCACTCAAGAACTGTGTGGTGAAGGACAACGCCCTGCACCTCGGGGCGCTGACCGAGTTGATTGCCGACCGGGGCGAACATGGGGAGGGCGTGATCATCGCGGACAACGTGGGGAGCGTCTACACGGAGAGGGAGAAGGCGATCTGGGGGTCGGAGGAGAGATAAGAGGCGCTTCCGCGTGGGGCGGGCTTCCAGCCCGCCCAAGCACGTGCGAGTCGATCAAGGGCGGGCTGGAAGCCCGCCCCACGCGGGAGCGCACCGGCGAGACGCCGGTGCCACCGGGACAGGGTCAGCGCTGATAGCCCTCGTTGTAGAAGACGTATAGCCCGTCTTTCCCCGGCGCGACTACGTCCAGTCGGCCGCTCCCCTGCAGGTCGGCCAGGGCGAAGTGAATACCGCAGCCCTTCCCGACCCGGGTGGGGCCGTAGTCAATGATCTGCTTGGCGAAGCAGTCTCCCGTCCACTTGAAGTAGTACAGCCCCACGTCGTCAAACTCCCCCGGATCGTTCCCGCAGTGCGCCCGGTAGCGCTTGCCGGTGATCAGCTCGCACTCTCCGTCGCCGTCTATATCCGCCCACTGCAGGTCGTGGTACTGCGAGTTGTGGGGGTCAATCCGGTGCCGGGTCCAGGTGCGGTGGCCCTCCGCGTCCCGGCCCTGTTCCCACCAGTCGAGCCCGTAGTCGTGCGCCTGGCCGACAATCAGGTCGTTCAGGCCGTCCCCGTTCACATCCACCACCAGGATCGGCACGCTCCCGGAACCCAGATTGAAGTCCGGGTGATAGACCCACTCCCCACCGTAGGTATCCTCGGGCGCCTCCAGCCAGCCGTGCTGGAAGACAAAGTCCCCCCGCCCGTTGCCGGTGAGGTCGCCAAAACCCAGCCCGTGCCCCTGGTTCTGGTCCCAGAGCAGGTGGTCGGTGAACTGCCCGGTCCCCCGCCCGACCCCGTCCGTGATCAGCCTGTAGACCCGCAGCGGGCCGCCGGGGCAGTTGGGGACGATCTCCAGTTGCCCGTCGCCGTCCACGTCCCAGGCGCGGGTGGTCTCCACGTTGCCGACCTCGGCGATGATGTGCTCGGGCCATTCTTTCTCGGGGTCGCGGGGATTCTCCCGCCAGCGGAGGGTATTGCCCCACCAGCCGCCGGTGAGGAAGTCCAGGTAGCCGTCGCCGTTCACGTCCAAGGGGATAGTGGAGAAGTCGTCGTAGTACTCCCCCACGGCCTGCACCTCGCCAATGGGGTGCCTGCGCCGAAAGTCCGGCCCCTCGTACCACCAGGCGCCGGAGACGATGTCGGGAACGCCGTCGTTGTTGACGTCAAAGCAGCCGGCGCTCTCATAGCGCTCGTCGGCGATCAGTTGCTTGCGGAACTTCAGGGGCATGGGAAACCTCCGGTGGAGCCGAGTGAAGCCGGCAGTATGGTATCAGTGAGAGCGCGAGCCGGCGTCAGAAGCGATCAGTCTCCTCTCGGTATTCGTCTATGCTCATCCCCCGGCACATGTTCTGCAACTCCTCGATGGAGAGCACTGGAACCATGGTGACCGTGCCGTGCTTCAGGAGGAACGTGACTTGCCGGCCGGGTTTGAGGTTCAAGTGGTCGCGTATCCTCTTCGGGATGGTAATGCGATACCGGGCGGACACCGTGACGGCGTCGCTCATCGGTTTCACCTCCACTGCTTGCCCGACTCCTCGGTTACTCCTCCGCACACCCCACCTCCTGGCTCAGCAGCGTCCCAAAGCGTTTGCCGATCGCCAGGGCCGGATCCAGCGGCACCTCCACCGGCTGGACGTCGGCAGAGACTGTGATGGACGGCGTCTCGCGCAGGCTCTTGCCCGCGAACTGCGGCAGCCACTGGGCCTCCGCCGCCAGCATCTCTGCCGTCATCTCTCGTATCTCCCGCAGCGTGCATACCGCCGAAGTGAGCGGGTCCATCGCCACCGCCTGCATCGCCAGCTCCGGGTCGCCGGAGAGGGCCGCCTCCACCGCCAGCGCCTGGACGGTGACGTTGCTCTGATTGAGCGCCGCGCACTGGGGCGGCAGCATCCCCACGCGCAGCGGATGCAGCCCCTCCCGGTCTACGTACACCGGCACCTCTACGCAGCAGCCGTGCGGCAGGTTGTCAATGTACCCCTCGTTGCGGACATTGCCCTGCAGCCGGAAAGGCCGACCGGTAGTGGCGGCCTCCAGGACGTACGAGCAATACTCGTTGCTGCGCGGCTCCGGCGCGGTGGACTCGAAACTCAACGGGTCAATCTCGGCATACTTCTTCGCCACCGTCGCGCACCAGTTGTAGTACGCCCCCGTCTCCCCGCCGAAGGCCGGCTGGTCGCAGAACTCGGCCAGCCCCCGGTCGCTGCTGCGGAACCAGGGCACGTACTCCGACAGGTGGCCGGTGGACTCGGTCATGAAGTACCCAAAGTGCCGCATGACTTCGATGCGCACCTTCTCGTTGACGTAGTACTCCGGCTTCTCGCAGTTGGCCTTGAACCGCGGGTACAGGTCCTCCCCGTGGTGCTCCAGCTTGAGGAACCAGGCCATGTGATTGATCCCCGCGCACAGGTAGTCAATCTCCGCCTTAGGCACCCCGACGTAGCCGGAGATCAGGTCCAGCGTGGTCTGCACGCCGTGACAAAGCCCGATATAGGGGACGTTGGAGACTCTCCCCAGCGCGTAGCAGACGGCGCCCATGGGGTTGGCGTAGTTGAGCAGGATCGCCCCGGGCCTGGACAGCGCCTCCATATCCTGCACGATCCCCTGCAGCACCGGGATCGTCCGCAACGCCCGGAAGACCCCGCCCGGTCCCAGCGAGTCGCCGATGCACTGGTCCACCCCGTACTTCATAGGGATCTGGTAGTCGTGGCCGAAAGCCTCCACGCCGCCGACCTGGACCATGCAGATGACGTAGTCGGCGTCGCGCAGGGCGTGCGCGCGGTCGGTGGTGGCGTAGACTTCAGACTTCACGCCGCGCGCGGCGATCATGCGCTGCGCGAGGGTCTCCATCTTGCGCAGCTTGGACTCCGTGGGGCTCATCAGGGCATAGGTCGCGCCCTCCAGCGCTTCCGTGCCCAGCATGTCGTTGAGCAGCGTCTTGCAGAATACGATACTCCCGGCGCCGATCATGGCGATCTTCATGGGTAGGTCCTCCTTGGGGAAGTCGCGAGTCGCAAGTGGGATAAATCATTCCCCGCCGGGGGCGGGGAGCCCTTCTGGAGGTATAGGGCCGGGACGGGCCGGATGAATCAGTCGGATCGGGAGGCCCGGTGGAGGGTCAGCAGGGTGATCTCCGGCCGGCAGCGGAGGCGGAAGGGGAGGACGGCCATGCCGATGCCGCGGTTGATGTAGAGCTGCGTCGGGCCGACCCGCACCAGGCCGGCGGCGTACTTGGAGCCGTGGCGGGAGGGGACCACCGGCGTGCCCAGCAGGGGCAGGTTGACCTGCCCGCCGTGGGTGTGGCCGGAAAGCATCAGTGCCACCCGGGGGTCGCGGACCTGCTCGACTACGTCCGGGTTGTGCGACAGCAGGATCACCGGGACGCCGGGGGGGACGGAGGCCAGCGCCTGCTCGGGATCGGGCTGGCCCGTCCACAGGTCCGCCACGCCCGCCAGCCCTAGTCGCTGCCCGTTCCGGTCCAGCGCCACGCCCGTGTTGGTCAGCTCGACGATCCCGGCCTGCGCCATCTCCTGCCGTGTGCGCACCAGGGTCTCGTCCTCCCACTGGTCGTGGTTGCCCAGCACCCCATAGACGCCCACGGGGGCGTGCAATTGCGCCAGGGCGTGGTAGACGGGGGTGATGTAGCGCGGGTCCTTGCGGACGTAGTCGCCGGTGAGCACAATCAGGTCGGGGGAGAGGGAGTTGGCCAGGGCCAGGGCGCGGTTGAGGTAGGGCAGGGAGATCCAGGGGCCGAGGTGCAGGTCGGAGAGCTGCACGATCCGCAGGCCGTCGTAGGCGGGCGGGAGGCTGGTGATGGTCACCGGCTGGTCGTACACCCGCAGCCAGTACGGCTCCACGTAGCGGGCGTAGAGCAAGAGGCCGAAGAACAGCGCCAGGAGGGCGAGGCAGCCCAGGCGCAAGGGGCGGCGGCGCGGGGAGCTGGATTGGGTGACCGCTCTATCCATTCCGGCCTGCGACTCCCGACTTCCCGTCCCCACTCCCCACTCCCTCTCACCCCACCGGCTCGAAGCTGATGTCGTCCAGGTACAGCGTCCCCGGCTCCCCGCTGAGCCACACCCCCAGATGGGTCACGGCGATGCCCTCCGGCCAGATGACCTTAGCCCCGGAGCCGGGCGGGCCGCAGGTAGTCTCATAGGTCTGCCAGCCCTCAGTGGGGCCGTAAATGCCCAGCGCCCACTGCCAGGTGGTGTTGTTGGCCTGGATATTCCCCCCCTTGCCGTCCGGCGCGTATCCGCCGATGGTGACGGTCAGCTTGGCGTCCACGTAGGCGCTCACCCGAATGCGGTAGACCCTCTCCGCATCCACCGGCACCATGTAGGAGGCGCCAGTCCCTGTCCTGCCCTTCTGCTTGAGAGTGAGGCCCAGGCAGCGCCTGCCCACGTGGGTAGTGTCACCGGGCACGGGGTTGCCCTCCCGGACCGAGGCCTTCAGCCACTCGTCGTCCTTCTCGGCGAAGGGTGCCACCTGCCCGCTCTCGAAGTCTCCGTTGGGGAAGAGGTTGGCGGAGACCTGCGGCAGAGGCTTGTCCGAAGTGACGGTCTTGCCCCGGGCGCTGAGCTTGCCGCCGCTGCCCAGCGCGAGGATCACTTCCTCTCCGCGCAGTTGGGCCATCCCCGCGAGTCCCTCGAAGTGCAGGTCCCCCTCGTCGTAGGTGAAGGGCTTGTCGCTCAGGAAGACATAGTCGGTCCCGGCCTCGTGGGTGACCTTCACGCCCTTGCCCTCTGCCAGCGGCGTGAACGTCGCTGGCTTGGTGGTCTTCAGCCGCGGGTAGAGCACTACGTTGAAGCCCGCCACGTGCTGCTCGTCGGCGATCAGGCCGATCTGGGTGGTCTCCATCCCGGACCAGTGCCAGTCAGGGAACATCCCCGAGCCGCTCTTGCGAGTCTTGGGTTCCGTCTTCAGCGTGACTCCGGTCGGGGTCAGGAAGAAGACGTCCATGTCCACATCTTCTTTGCCCACCACCAGCGCCGACTGCGGCCCCACCAGCAGTTCCTGCGCCGTCAACCACAGCCTCCAGACCGCCGGACCGGCCACCCGCAGGCCGTCGTTCATCACGAAATACGTCGGCGCCTCGGGATTCGCGCCCTTCACCAGTACAATCTGCCGCGTCCAGGCTTCTTTCACCCCCGCCACGTAGTCAAAGCGCGGTTGGGTAACAAAGTCCCGCACGCGCATCAGCCCGCGCCCCGCCAGGGGCGACTCCACCATGCTGTGGTCTTCCTGGGGGATGTAGCCGTAGTAGCCGAACTCGTCGGCGAGAATCCGCCCCTTGCCGTAGAGCACGATGCTCCCGGAGTCGTCGTCATAGTGCGCGTGATTGCTGCCGTGGATCATGTGTAGGTAGGTCTCCCGGTCGGAGGGGTACCAGTCCCGCAGCACCACGCCGGTCTCCGGGAACAGCTCGCTGCCGTACTGCGGGGCTTGCTGGGGCAGATTGGGGTCGGTAAGGATTTTGCGGTAGCCGGCGAAGGCGGGGAAGAAGCCCCCAATGCCGGGCACGCCGTACATCTTGTTCTGATTCCATTGCCACTGCATCTCGGCCGAGAACTGGGGATCCTTCTCACGGAAGAGGTAAGCGACCAGGCCGAACTCGCCGCAGGGCTCGTTCATATAGGTGTTCCCCAGCGGCGGCCGGTGCCGGAAACCGCCCAGCCGCGAGTCGGGCGGCGTGTCAATCTTCGCGAACCACTGGATGACCTTCTTCACCTTCGGGTCCGTATACAGCCAGTCGTTGAAGCCCGCGTTGTAGGCCATGACCAGCACGCCCAGAATCTGGTCATAGGAGACCATGGCGTAGTGCGGCGCCTCCAGCCAGCCGCCGTTGTCATCCGACCAGGTGTCAAGCTGCTCCTTGAGCGCCTCCATCCCCTCCTGCACCCACGACTTGGCCTGCGGGTGATCGGGGATGAAGGCCGCCAGCGAGGCCTGGTAGCCGTAGACCGAGGTGCTCATGTTGGGGTTGGCGGCATACCCGCGCGCTTCCGACCAGTACTCGGGCCGCGAAGTGGTGTAGCCGAGGAAAGCCGCCAGCGCCCGGAGGCGGTCCCGCCTCTCCGGCGGAGTCTGGGGAAGGTCACAGGCCAGGTCAGCCAGGCCAACGGCCGCCGACAGCGACGAGTGGTTGTGCGGAGCGGCGCCGAAGGGCAGGCCGTTCTGATCGATCAAGTAGTTGACCAGGTACTGGAGCATGTCCACGGCCTTGTCCACCAGCATCTTACCCAGCCCGGGGTCCTGGGTCACCAGATAGGCGGGGATCGCCTCATCCATGGTGAACGGGGTCAGGGCGGTCGGGTTCTTGAGGAAGTACTCCACCTTGGCCTGGTAGGGCGCCGGGTCTTCCGCCCGCGCCCGGAAGGCCTCCACGTCCTTGCGCGTCATCAGCAGACGTGGGTGCTCCAGCTTGCTGGGCCAGCGCAGGACGTAGTTCTTGATCATGTCCAGCGGGAAATGCCCGTACTTGATCAGGTAGCGATAGGGGAGAGGGGACGTGTACTCCTGGTGGGGGTCCTGCAGGACGGCCAGGCTGGTGTCGCGGTCGAAGGCGCCCAGCATCCACTTGCGCTGCCCATGCATGAGCGGCAGGTCTAGGTGGAGGCCCTGATCGTCCTGCACCAGCGGCAGCGGCTGCGGCGGCTGCTTGGCTCGGGGCAGGGCCGGGTCTATCCACGCGCCCGCTTCGCGCGCGGCCACCGACAGCAGGTCCGGGTCCTGGGCGTTGTAGACGCTGAAGGTCGAGCCGCGCTGATTGCTGGCGTGCCAGCGCAGCCACGGTTCCCACAGGAAGATGGTGCCCGCGCCGATCCTCAGCGTGTTGTTCTTGCCATACGGCGCGTCCCCATTGCGGAAGAATAGGCTCTCCGCGCTAAACCCCTCGCTCAGCACCAGCCGCAGCGCGGCCTGGGCCTCCACCGCCATCTTCTCGTCAATCACCACCACCGGCTCTCCGGCGTACACCCGCCAGGTGGACTCCCAGGTGCCCTGCTCGCCGAAGGTGATTTTACAGACCGCCTCCGCCATCACCGGCCCCCGCGCGGTGATCTGCACCTGCCAGGCGGTCACCGGCATGTCGGTGGTCAGACGGGAGGCGCCCACCCAACGGCCGGAGTTGAGTCGCACTCCGGCCAGGGGCCCTATCCCCTCCGCCGGAGCCTGCGCCAAGGCCACTCCCGTCTTGCCGTTCGCCAGCCGGATTACCCCGCCGGCCTCTTCTATCTTCAGGTCGGTGGGGAAGCTGGCCTTCCCGGCCTCCGCGAAGTGAAACTCGCGCGTCGCCAGGGGTTCCAGGCTAACCTGGAAAGCGATCCGCACCGCCCCGCCCGCCGCCGGCAGCACCTGGTAGACCACCGGCTTGCCCTCCGGGTCCAGCAGCGGTCGCTGGGCTTGGGCGAGCTTGAGCTGGGCCGCAGTCAGCGGGAAGGTGACGTACTCATTCGTCCACTGACGGTTGAGCTCTTCACGCAGCACGAAATCGGGCGCCGCCAGACCCGGCCCGATGCAACCGCCGACCAGCAGAATACAGGCCAACAGCAGAGAACCGGGATCGCGAACAGACACGGCAGACCTCCTGGAGACAGCGTCCACTGGCGTGCCGCCAGTATACCCTTCACGTACCCGTCAGGAAAGAGGGCAGGATTAGGCGGAAGAGGGAGGGGCCGCACGAGGCGTCGGCGCCGAGTCCGGCCCGATGGAGGGGCCGCGTCGAGCCGGGCGTGCGCAGCAGGCCCGGGGAGGCCGGCCCCAGACTAGACGATTGTTTTGTAGCGCTCTCCTTGATCGTTACGTCCGGGGCCGGCCTCCCGTCCCGCGACTGGCGTCGCGGTCCGCTCGACACGGCCCCTCCCCCAGAGCGGCGGTGCGCGGAACTGCCTACAGATAGCAGTCAGCCCCAGCGAGGAGGAATTCCTGCCGACTCTGGCGCATAACCGAGGGCCGGGCCCCGGTTGGCAGCGAGATGACAGCACGACCAGACAATGCCTTTGAGCAAGTGCGCCGGGCCAAAGTGCTCAGCGTGGACCCGCAGGGGATCGCCCGCAACGATCTGGATGGCTCCCGCGAGCGCGACCGCGTCTTCGCCCTGCTGCGCTCCTTCGATGACCGGGACCTGAGCGACGAGGAGTTCGAGTCTCGCGCCTTGGCGCTCCTCGAGCCGCCGGAGGCGGCCACTCCCGAGCAGGTCCTTATACACTACCGCGACTACTACTCCGCTCACTTCCCCTCCACCGCGGTCGGGGAGGCCGACCTCGCCCAGGCCGATGATATCCTCCGCCATCGCTTCACCTTCCAGGGCGAGACGCACCAACTGCCGGAGCGCATTGACTGGGACCACAACCCGGGCCTGGCTCACTGGGGCTGCGACCTGAATCGCTTCCCCTTCCTGCACCCGCTGTGCGCCGCCTACCTGCAGACCGGTGAGCGCAGGTACGCCGAGCAGGCGGTGCGGTTCATCCTCGACTGGATTGCCGACACCGATATCTGTGACTCCTTCACCCCCGGCCCTGACCCAACCGTGTGGGAGTTGTCGGTCAAAAGCCGCTACGTCTGGCTCAGCCACCTCGAGCCGGCTATTCACCTCGTGGCCTGGGGCGAGACCCTGGCCGCTCTGTTGCCGCGCTGCCCTGACTTGCTGACGGCGCATGAGTTCCTGCAGATTCTCAAGAGCGTACACGACCAGCTGCAGTGGTTGGAGGTGATCATCCCGGAGGGCGGGCACGGGAACGGTCTGGTCACCGGCGCTTGTTGCCAGTTGCGCGCCCTGGCGTACTTCCCGGCCTTCCGGGACGCCGGCCGGCTGGCCGAGGTGGCCCTGGGCCGGCTGGCGGCCACCCTCGACCGCCAGGTCCTGCCCGACGGAGTGCAGCAGGAACTGACTCCGCACTACCATTTCTGCGTCACCAGCGACCTGCTCACCGCGCTGGAGGCTCTGCCCCACCTGGGCCTCGACCCGCCTTCCGCCCTGCGCGAGCGGCTGTCGGGAATGCTCTGGTACCTGCGCCAGACGCTCACGCCCGATGGCAAGCAGGTAGCCTTCAACGACGGCGACGGTGGCCTGGGCGGGGTCACCGCCGAGTACCTGGCCCGTCCCCTGGCCCAGGAGATTCTCGGCGACCGGGCCGAGCTGGAGCTGACCAGCGAGTGCTTTCCCTATGCTGGGGTCATGATCATGCGTCAGGGCAGCCGCCGGGGCCGGGAGGAACTGTACCTCGCCTTCGATGGCGGGCCTTTTGGCGCCGTCCATCAGCACGAGGATGCCCTCTCCTTCTGGCTCTCGGCTTACGGGCGGTCCTTGATTGTGGACCCCGGCCGCCACAGGTACGACCTGAGCGAGCGCTCCTTCTATCCCTATCTGCAGACCACCAGGGCCCACTCGACCCTCCTGATTGACGATCTCGCCCAGAACAGCCGCGCCCGTCCGGAGCGCTGGGTCGCCTGGGAGCCCCTGCCCCTGCGGTGGGAGGTGGGGGAGAACGGCGAGGTGATCGCGCAGGCCACCTACGACCTCGGCTACGGCCCGGATTCCGTGCCCGTGCGACAGACCCGAACGATCCGCTTCGTGCCGGATCCGGGCTACTGGGTGATGGAGGATCTGCTGGAGGGAGAGGGCGTACACGATATCGAGTCGCGCTTCCAGTTCGCGCCGGGGGACCTGGTGCTGGAGAAGGGCCTAGCGCGTACCACCTACCCAGACGCCAACCTGGCCCTGTTCTTCGCCGCGCAGGACTGGGACGAGGCTCGCGTCGAGAAAGGACAACTGGAGCCCCGGGCCGGGTGGTACTCCGACGCGCTGGGCCAGATTGAGGCGGCCCCCGCCTTGGCCCTGTACGCCCGCGGCCGGGACCTGCCCGTCGCGGTCACGTACCTTCTGTACCCCTTCCAGGGCGTCCGGGTACCCCAGGAGGCAAAGGACCTATGGCAGAGAACGAGGAGCTGACTGTCGTCAACTGTCCCGCCTGGTTCTACCAGCAGTTCGACGCCGACTACAGTCTCGACGTCCCCGGCGAGGGCTATGGCGGCTGGCAGCGGGAAGAAATCCCCCTGGCGCTGGACCACACCGGCGTCGTGGTGATGCACGCCTGGGACTGCGGCACTTACGAGCAGTACCCCGGCTGGTGGCGGGCAGTGGAGGAGATCCCGCGGACCTATGAGGTCTGCCGGACGGTCTTTCCCCGTCTGCTGAGTGGTGTCCGGGCCGCGGGGCTGACACTGCTGCATGTCGTCGGCAGCGGCGACTACTACAAGCACCTGCCGGGCTACCAGCGGGCGGTGGAGCTGGCCGGTCCGCCGCCGGCTCCGCTGGAGACGGTTGCCTCGGACCCGGTCCTGGACGAACTGCGCCGCTTCCATGCCGACCGCGTCTTCCCCGGTGCGCATAACCGGGAGGACATCGCCGCCGGCTGGCCTCACGTAGACTTCCCCGCCCAAGCCCGTCCCCAGGGCGAGGAGGGAGTGGCCGAGAACGGGCATCAGCTCTTCGCCCTGTGCAAAGAGGCAGGCGTCAATCACCTGATCTACGCCGGGTTCTCCATCAACTGGTGCCTGCTGATGTCGCCGGGCGGGATGCTGGAGATGGCTCGCCGCGGTGTGCTGTGCAGCGCCTTCCGGCAGGCCACTTGCGCGGTGGAGCGCAAGGAGACGGCGCGCCACGAGCTGAACAAGGAGGAAGGGCTCTGGCGCACCTCCGTCGAATTCGGCTTTGTCTTTGACGTGGACGACTTCCTTGCCATGTTGGAGCGGGAGAGGACAGAGACATGAGCAAACGCATGTTACTGCCGTGGATGCTGGTGATGCTGACCTGCGGAGCGGTCGGAGCCCAGGACCCGCCGGCGCCCGCCGCCTCCGGGCCGACCCGCGCTACCTTTACGCTGGACCAGTTCGGGCCGGTGGGTACCGCCGCCCAGGCCCAGGCCACGCTGGAGAAGGCGGTCGAGGCGCTGGTCAAGCAGGGCGGTGGTGTCCTGCTCATCCCCGCCTCGGCTCCGGCCGACTGGGAGCCGGAGAACCTCAGCCAGACTCAGTGGCGCACCCCGGAACCGCCAGCGCCGGCCAAGAGCTGGGGCTACAGCAAGGGGGTCACCATCGTGGACTGCCGCGGGGGTACGGCCAAGATCCTGCTGCCCCACATGCCCGGCTCGGTCATCAGTCGCACCATCAGCCTACCCGAGGGCCAAAGCGCGGGGCATTGGGACTACCACCCCATGATCCAGTTCGACAACAGCATCATTCGTGGCACCACCAGTTACCACGACTGGATCATCGGCGAAGTCAAGGCCGGCAAGGACCAGCGCATCTACGTGCGCACCATTCGCGGGCTGTTCCCCGGCATGTTTGTCAACACCCTCGGGGGCGGGCCGGTCAACCGGCTGTATATCAAGTCCCTAGGCTACGACAAGGAGAAGCACCAGGCCTACGTGGTCGCCGATGTCAACACCGATGTGGGCGCCGGCGCGCTGCTCTCCAACAAGACCCATGCCAACGTCATGCGCATGGACACCTTTTCGCACACCGAGAACCAGACCTTCGATTTCATGGCCGTGCGCCACAACTACTCCCAGGGCGACAACTACATGATTCACGGCTACTTCGAGTATATGGGCGACGTCCATTCCACCGCCGGTGACGAGAACGGGGTGATCTTCGCCGCCTTCGCCAAGAGTCAGTCCAACAACTTCCGCGGCCGGGTGGAAACCTTCAATGCGCAGACCGGGGAACTGAAATACACGGCCGCCAGCAATGCCTTTACCCTGGGCAGCGGCCGCCCGCTGATCAACATGAACCCTGCCAAGTGGATCACCGAGGGCCGCGCTATCATTGTCCATCCCGGCGGGGCGCTGCTCAACTGGGGCGGCAGCATCCGCTCCAAGGACGCTCCCTGGACCGCCGACGTGGTCGGGCGGTACTTCGCCGTTGATGAGCCCGACGAATATGTGCCTGGGTCGGACCAGGCCCGCCGCTGGTACTACATCAGCCAGTTCAGCGAGGAAGGCGGCCTCAAGAAACTCAGCGTCGTCCGCCACTGGTGGGGCGCCAAGGAGAACTCGGGCATCAGTCGCCTGTACAACCCCGCTCACTACACGGTCAACGCCGACGATGAGAAGAACTGGAAGCCGCTGCGCTACATCATCGCCCCGGGGGCCAACGTCTACGACGTCTCGCGCGGCGTGCGCGACGACGGACCGGTCGGCGGCAGATATGCCGCCGGCGCTCGGGAGCGGATCATCAAACTTGCCCCGGGCCCCCATTCGGGTACGGCGGTGGACTTCACCGCCGGCGACCCGATCGAGCAGTCCGTCGGCGTGGATCCCTTCAAGCCTATACCTTTCCGTTGCTGGATGTGGGAGGGAGTGCCTGGAGCCTTTCCCGCCCCGGTGCTGGACGTGGCCAACCATGGTGAGGTCCAGCGCTACGCCGCCCTGCGCGTCGGCGGCGGCTCACCCAGGTACAGCGACTATACCAATCCGGAGAAGCCCCTGCCTCAGATTCCTTACAACCGGATGATTGACATCCAGTCGGCCTGCGAGCGGGGCATTGTCTTCAACGGCGAGGTAGAGGACGCGGCGTTACTCTTCACGCAGCCCAGCCCGCAGGGGCAGGTCATCCACTGGGACGGCACCAGCTGGGAGCAACCGGTGACCAACTTGTCGGTCAGCCCTCGCGGGGACCTGCTGCTGTGGTGGCGGGCCCGCGCTCATACGGGAGGCCCGGGTGGTCTGGACCTGTCCGGGCAGAGCCTGACCGGTCTCAGCGGTCTGGCCGGGGCCAAGCAGGCCGACTACTGGGCCCCTACCGATGCGACCAAAGCGGCCAACTTCCGCCAGGTCAAGGTGCCCGTCCCTGCCGGGGCCAAGTCGTTGCCGGTGACCTTGGCCCGGCCGGAGCCGGATGAGAAGTACGCGGCGGTGGTCTCCCCTTCCTGGATGACCAACCACGCCGTAACCAAAGTGACGGCGGCCGGCTTTACCGTAGAGTTTGACCGCCCGGCGCCCGCCGGGGCTACCCTAGACTGGCTTATCGTGCGTTAGAAAAGAGACCAGACAGGCGGCTTGCGGCGACGGAACTATCCGGTTCGCCGGAGGACTGATCGAGGAGGCTTATTATGAGACACTCGGTACCGATCATGATCGTTAGCTTGGTGATGTGGGCACTCTGCGCCCTGGCGCTGGGGCCGGTTCTGGCCGCCGAGGAGCCGCCTGCCCCCGCCGGGCTGGTGTACCTGCTCGACCAGTTCGGCCCCATCGGCAAGCCCGCCGAAGCGGAGGCGACCCTCAAGAAGGCCTCCGAGGAGCTCATTGCTAAGGGCGGAGGAGTCATCATCATCCCGGCCAACGCGCCGGAGAACTGGACACCCACCAACCTGGGCCAGACTGCCTGGCGGGAACCGCCGCCTCCGGCGCCTGCCACCCGCTGGGGCTACACCAAGGGGGTGACCATCCTGGACTACCGCGGCGGCACCGTGAAGGTCTACGAGCCGCAGATGAGCGGCATGGTCATGAGCCGCACCCTGAGCCTCCCCGAGGGCCAGAGCGCGAACCACTGGGACTACCACCCCATGGTACAGTTTGACAACAGCGTCATCCGGGGCACCACCTCCTACCACGACTGGATCGTGGAGCCGGTCAAAGCGGGGAAGAACCAGCGCATTTACGTCCGCACCCTGCGCGGGCTGTTCCCCGGCCAATTCGTGAATACCCTGGGGGGAGGGCCGGTCAATCGGCTCTACATTCAGTCGCTGCACTGGGACCCCGAGCGGCGGCTCCCCTATGTCATCGCCGACGTAGACACTGACGTGGGCCAGGGCGCCCTTTTGAGCAACAAGACCCATGCCAACGTTATGCGCATGGACACCTACTCCCACACCGAGAATCAGACCTTCGATGTGATGAACGTCCGCCACAACTACTCCCAGGGCGACAACTACATGTACTACGCCGGCTTTGAGTACATGGGCGACGTGCACTCCACCGCCGGGGACGAGAACGGTGTGCTCTATGCCGCCTTCCCCATCAGTCTGACCAATATCTTCCGCGGCGAGGTAGAGAGCTTCAACGCGGCGACCGCCGAACTCAAGTACAAGAGCGCCCGCAACGCCCACACGCTGGGCACCGGCCGCCCTATGATCAACCTCAACAAGAACAAGTGGATCACCGCTGGGACGGTACTGATCGTGCGGCCGGGCTCCTACTGGGAGATCCCTAGCCAAGCCAAGGACCCGGTCTTCGAGGGCAAGACTTACCCGACCACCGTGGAGGATGGGGCTTTGCGCATGGGCGGGCTTATTCGCTTCTCTGCGGACGCGCCGATTACCCCGGACGTGGTCGGACGCTACTTCGCGGTGGATGAGACGAACGAGATGGTCCCCAGCAGCGCCTATTCACCCGAGGCCAACGGTGTGCGGCGCTGGTACATGATCGACAGCGTCAAGATTAACCCCGATGGCACCAAGGAGATCAAGATCGTGCGTCACTGGTGGGGAGCCAAGCCGGCCGGTTCACCGACCCTCTACCGACCGGAGAACTACACCTGGGACGGACACGTCAAGCCGCTCAAGTACATCATCGCGCCGGGCGCCAACGTCTACGACGTCTCGCGCGGAGTCAAAGACGACGGGCCCTACGGTGGGCAGTACGTCAGCGGTGCCCTCGAGCGCATCGTGCTGGTCGCGCCAGGGCCCCATACGGGCACACCGATGGACTTCGCCGCCGGCGATCCTATCGAGCAGGCCATCGGGCCGGACCCCTTCAAGCCCATTCCCTTCCGCTCCTGGATGTTCGAGAACGTGCCCGGGCCCTTTCCTGCGCCGGTCTTTGACATCGCCAACCACGGAGCTACCACTCGCCACGCCGTCCTGACGGTGGCGGGCGGGACCGGGACACTGGAAGGGGACGCTAAGCGCGCCGAGGGCCGACCCGCCTGGGAGAACATCATGGTCTTCAATTCCGCCTGCTACGACGGTATCGTCTTCGGCGGGGACACGGCCAACGCTGCCATCACCTTCGCCCAGCCGGGCAATCGCCCGCAGCCCATCAAGTGGCTCTACGACAATCAGACCCGGGAAGCCTCGTTGACCGTGGACACCAGGGATGGCACCATGCGCTACGAGGGTGGGGGGATGTCGCTGCCCGGTGGCGCCTTCAACGTGGGGGGCATCTCCGGCACCAACGTGAAGGCCCAAAACCTGCGCGGGGTTAACGTGACCGTAGCGGAAGGCGCCAAGGAAGTCCAGGTCAAGTTCCCCAAGGCGGAAGCCGACGCGGACTACGCCGTCTTCCTGGAGTTTACCTGGTTGACCAACCGGGCGATCACCAGCCGCACCAAGGAGGGCTTCACGGTGCAGTTCGAGACCCCGGCCCCGGCGGGCGCCAGTCTCTGCTGGATGCTGGTGCGGTAGCCGCCTGCCGGCGGGAGCAGGGGGGCAAGTGAGAGTTCCCCGGAGGGGCCGGCCGAGTCCCGCGCGGCTTGTGCGCGGGAGGAGTCCGGCCCCCGAACGTGACGATAACTAGGACGCAGCAAGACAGTCGCTCACTCAGGGGCCGGACTCGGCGCCGGACGCCTCGTGCGGCCCCTCCATCCGGCCCCTCCGTACGGACAACCACCCCCACAGCCACCTCCGGGCAGCACTGAACTGCCGCCCCTACTCCCCGCGGCGGGCCCCGCCCGCACCGGGCTAGACTCGGTCTCCGCCCCCTCCAAGATTGACAGAAGCCCGCAAATCGGCTTATATGACCTCTGGGACGGGATTTGCGCCATTGAGGGCGCTCTTGCATGACCGCGGATACCGCGCCACAACCCGAAGAACGTTGGGAACCGGCTGACTTGCTCCGCTACTGGCGCGTGGCCCTGGTGGTGGTGGCGATGGCGGTCGGCTTCTGGCCGGTCCTGGAGGGGCTGTACCAGCGCTGGCGGTTGGATGAGCCCTCCGGGGGCGGCCCGCTGGTGCCCCTCGCCGCTGGGTACCTCATCTGGCAGCTCCGCGGTCGCCTGGCGGCCACCCCTGCGCAGGGCGACAATCGCGGCCTGCCGGTGATGCTGCTGGGGATGCTCTTCTACTGGGCCGGGAGATGGACCGACATCTTCCTCCCGCAGGGGCTGGCTTTGATCCTGGTCGGCTGGGGCGCGGTGCTCTGGCTGGGCGGGGCGAAGTGGGCCCGTCTGCTGGCCTTCCCCATAGGCTTCCTCTTCTTCATGCTCCCCCTGCCACTGATCGGGCCCGTGACCGTCCCCGTCCAGGTGGCGCTGACGGCTGTGGCCGGACGGCTCACCAGTGCCATGGGTGTCCCGCTGGAGGTGCACGGCACCCAGATCCTGATGGAAGGTCAGTCGGTCACCGTGGATCCCGGCTGCGCAGGCATGCGCTTCCTGCTGACTCTGGTGGCGGCGGCCTGCTTTGTGGCCTACCTGACTGACACTACACTGGGGCGCCGGGCCCTGCTGGTGGCCTTGTCCGTGCCTCTGGCCCTACTCATCAACTTCATCCGGATAGAGCTGTCGGTACTGCTGGGTCGGGCCTTCGGCCTGGCGGCGGCCCGCGGCGTGTCTCATTCCTTCACCGGCATTGTCGTATTTGCCGTGGGCGTGGTTTGTCTCGCTTATATGACGAGGTGGATATGCGCATCCCGAACTGGCGATGGCTAGTGGTCTTCTGCCTGCCCCTGCTGATGGCGGCCGGCGGCCGGTATCTGTCCGCGGCGGGCGGCGCCATGCCGGAGGCGCGCTTCAACCCCGCCGTGGTGCCTCTGCGCCTGGGCGACTGGGAGGGCACCGAACTGCCGGTTTCCCCGGAGGATCTGGCCCGTCTGGACCGGGAGGCGCAGCTCCGGCGCGTCTACACGAACAGCAGCGGGGACCGCATGTCCGCGGCGGTGGTGTACAGCAGCAACTGGAAGGGCCTGCACTCGGCCGAAAGTTGTCTGACCGGCGCCGGCTGGGACATAGTCAAGCAGCAGCGGGTCGAGGTCCCTTTGGCCGGACAGCAGGCGCCCGGCACAGTGATCTTCACCCGCAACGAGCAGGGCGTGCAACTCGTTGAATTCTATATGTTCGTCAATCGCCAGGGGGTCACCGCCCACTGGATTGACCAGTTCTGGATGCTCATCCGTAACCGGGGCCGGGGCGAGACCGCTTGTCACCTCGTGCTCAGCCAGCGGGTGGGGCCGGAACAAACCGCGGAGGCCACCGCCGAGACGCTCCGCGGCTTCGCCCAGCTCATTCTCCCCTACGTACAGCAGTCGCTGCAGGTTTGACGCGCCGACTTGCGCAAGGCGGGTGGTTCCAGTGCAACGCTATGGTTCGGTTATCCGGGTACGACCTGAAAAGCTGGAGGAGTACAAGCGCCTCCACGCGGCGGTCTGGCCGGGCGTGGCGCGCATGATCACTGAGTGTAACATCCGCAACTACTCCATCTTCTACCGCGACGGCTTCCTCTTTGGGTACTTCGAGTATGTGGGGGAAGACTACGAGGCGGACATGGCCCGAATGGCGGCGGATCCGGTGACCCAACAGTGGTGGCAGCACTGCGAGCCCTGCCAGGTGCCCCTCGACACCTGTGCTGAGGGGGAATGGTGGGCGCCGATGGAGGAGGTCTTCCACCAGGACTGAGGGGCAGGCGCCGCGCTCGTGTAGGGGTGGACTCTCCGCGGAGTCGCGCCCCGCGGAATACCCACCCCTGCCCTGTCAAGCCGGTACTTCGTGCGGATACCCGGAGCGTCTGCGCCGGGCGCATCGTCCCCCTAGCCTTTGATCAAGCTGACTCTGGTCACCTCTGTGGGCAACTCCAACATCAGGCCCTGCCCGGTCTGCTTGAGGCTCACGCCTTTGGCGCCGCCGGCGAGCTTCCACCGCCCGGCCGCGGCGATGGTTACCTGCCCCGCCGCGTGTCCTGCCGCCGTCTCCACTACCAGTCCTCCCGCCGACACGCGTAGGCTGGCTGGCATCTCCGCCTGCAGTCGGTATTTCTTGTACGCGACTTCTCCCGCCGCGCCCAGTGTCAGCGCCAGCCCGCTCTTTCGGTCCTGCACCGAGCCTGCCGTCCCCCGGAAGGTAGCGCCCTCGCCAGTCGCGGTGGCCTCCAGCGCCGAGAGGAAGCCGTAGTCCGTGCCGAACTCGCCCACCACCTTGATGATATGCCCGTCTCCCAGCGTGCTGAAGACTGGCGCGGGCCAGTCCCGCTTGCGGGGGTAGAAGGCCACAAAGTACGCCCCGTCGCCGGGCATCTGCAGGTGTAGCAGGTCCTGGTACTCCGGCTCGGCCAGCTTATTCGTGGTGGACACGATATACTCCGTGCCCCAGCGCAGCGTGTGCCGGGGCGTGTCGCTCGGCGAGGCAATGTAGTACTCCACGTCTACGCCTAGCTGGCCGATTGCCGTAAAGCGGTCGCCCTTCAGTTCTCGCGCCGGTAGGATGGTATGCCCCGGCTTGTCGGCGAGGAAGGCGTCCAGGTTCTTGACCTCGTCCGGGGTGCCGATCTTCTCCGAGACCGTCCACATCTGCCACATGGTCGGCTGCGGCCCCTGCGGCCCCTTGACGCTGTCCCGGATGAGCAGGTAGTTGCCGGGCTGCGCCGGGTCGTCTTTGAGGAACAGCACGTCTCGCCGCCAGGCCACCGGCGGTTTACCCCTCCCCGGCATGGGCGGCCATTCCGGCACGTCCTGCCGCCAGCCCAGCGCCATGCGCCGCGGGTAGTACAGGCCCACGTCCACCGCCGCGTAGTCCTGCCGGGGTAGCGTGGAGAAGCTGCTGACGTTAGCCAGGCCACCGTGCTCGCCAAAGCGGGCGCGCTGCTCGTCCTCGCCTGGCCAGTTCCACATGTTGGTGTCCTGGGGACAACCGTGGTAGCCGTAGACCGCCTGCCGCTCCTGCAGCGTGCCCACCGGCCGGGCCAGGTCCACGTGACAGGTCAGGAATCCCTCCTGGTACTCGTAACTCCCCGCTGGAGCCCCAGCCACCGGCGTCCCGTAGGCAAAGATATTGGGGAAACTTCCGGTGTGAGAGGTATAGAAAGCCGCGAAGTGGTCCCCCGAATAGAGCATTACCTGATGCTCATCCGGCGTCCCCAGCCCGTGTCGCAACACGGCGCCCGCCTCGGGAAAGACCTCGGAGGTCCAGGCCGGCTGCTTGGCCGGCAGCCGCTTGTCGCAGGCCACGTAGGCAAACCCGCCCAGGTGGGCCAGCGCGTAGCTGGAGCCCTCCTCCTCCCAGGCCCACTGCAGCTCGGCGGAGAGCGCGGGATCGGTCTTCCGGAGCACCCGGGCCAGGACGCCGCAGGTCCCGCCGGGGAAGCCGATGCAGTCCCGCCCCATCGCCGGGAAGTACCGACGATTCGGCGTCGCCCCGGGCATCCCCCGCGGCCGCGGATCGCGCGGCGTCTCCATCTTGGCCCACCACCGTATCATCCGCTTCGTCCGCGGATCGTTCGCGTAGTCATGCAGGCCGCTTTGGGTGGAGGCCACGGCGAAAGACAACAGCATGTCTATGCTGGTCCGCCCGTGCCCGCCCATGGCCTCCGGCCACTCCCCGGCCGGCCCTACCATGCGGTTCAGGAACTGCTCCATGATCCGCTGCGCCTTGTCGTACCAGACCTTCGCCATCGGATGCGTGGGGATGGCGCACGCCGTCAGGCCCCGCGAGATCTCCCAGGTCACCGTCATGTTCTGATTGCCCGACGCATAGCCCCGTTCCGCCGACCATACGGCCGGGTCGGCCAGCCGGTAGGCGTAGTAGGCCATCCGCGCCCGCAGCAGAGGCCGCTCGGCGTCGGTCAGCAGGTTGGAGTCAATCACCCCGTCGTAGAGGATGGGCGCCGGCGCTCCGGCCCAGCCGAACTGCATTCCCCACAGCTCGTAGTCCAGTGCCTGCCGCAGGCGCGCCGCTAGTTGTACCTGCTGTCCCACCTCCGCCGAGCCACCGCTGAGCAGGTACGCCCCCAGCGCGCTGGGGGTATTCCACTGCGGCATGTACTGCGCGTAGATCTCCTCGGGCGTCTTGGCCGTGCTCTCCTTGGTCAGCCGGTCCAGGGTCTCCGGGTCCAGGTCCCCCTGCTTCCACAGCGACTCCAGTTCCGCCCGGCTGATGAACAGGAGCGGGTGCTTCCCTTCATCGCCCGGCCATTCCAGAACATAGTCCTTGACCTCGTTCAGGCGGTAGCCCACGGTCGGACGGGTCTCGGGCGGGAAGGTGCTCTCCGGCTTGTAGTTGTGCCATTGGAGCAGGGCCGCCACCCCCGGCATGGAGAGGCATTCACTCACTGTCCACTTGCGCAGGCCCTGGGCCGCGTTGACCTGCAAGTAGACCTCTCCCGCCTCGTCCTTGCGTATCGGGAGCAGCTTCTGCCCCCAGCCTACCCACAGGCCGGCCGCCGGGTCGGCGGCCCCCTCCGGATCGAAGATGCTCTCGATCGGCAGCGGCTCCACCCACGCTCCGGGGTCCAGGCTGCGGATCTGCAGCTCCCGCTCGGTGTTCTCCAGCCGCAGCCGAATCCGCGTCTGGGTGAAGGTGCCGAACCAGTCCTCCCAGGGCGAGAGATTGGTCACCAGGTCGGGCGGCTGCCCTTTTGGAGCGACGTAGTCCTGGAGAGGTATGTCGGCCCAGCGGAGGTTGTTGTAACCGGCGGGCTCCATGAACTCGGGCCGATCCCGCCGCACCTCATCCTGCACCTGGAACACCAGCGGTGGCAGGCCTCGGCTGACTATCCAGCGGAAGCCGTCGGCGGGCTGGTGCTGCTTGACGCTGGTCTCCGCGCGGATGGTGTTGTCCCCCGCCGCTACCTGCAGGGTCAGGTCCAGCGTGTTGCCGTTCTCGTAGGTGTAGCGCACCGCCACCCGCGCCAAGACCGGCCCCTGGTCGGTCAGCCGCGCCAAGTAGGCCGCGATCTTCCCCGGCCCGTACATCGCGCTGCCCCCAAACCAGGTGCCGTCCGCCAGGCGCAGGGCGACCACCGGCCCCGGCACCTCCGAAGCGGCTACTGGCTCCGGGTAGGTCTTCTCCCCCAGTAGCAGCCGCGCCCCGAACTGCTTGGTGGTGATCTCTACCTGTCCCTCGCCGGGAGTCACTGTCAGGTCGGTCGCCGGTTCCTTGGCGGCCCGGGGGCTGGGGTCGTAGGTGACGGTGTAGGTATCCGTCGCCAGCGGCGCCAGGTCGGCGATGAACGCCACCTTGGCGGTCTTGACCATCTGCGTCCCCGGCCAGTACTCCACCTCGGTCAACTGCACCGGCACCGGCCCCTGCGGCCCGGTCAACGTCACCGAGTTCACATGGCAGGCCCCTTCCGGCGCCGAGAAGGGATAGGCCAGCAGTTCCCTGGTCCACTGCTGGCTCAGGTAATCGCGCAGCACGATATGCTGCTCCCCGGCCCAACCGGCGGCCACAGTGCTGAGCCATATCACGACTAGGGGCAACGGCCAAATGACAATCCTATAGGGCATGAGCATCTCCTGGTACTAGCCATGGACAGGCTGCTTCGTCAGGGACGTTAGGCAGACCTCCGCTCGTGCGACTGCGTTGTGGAAGGGATAGTCAGGGCTTTCCACGAAGGGGCGGGATACGGAAGTGAGCGCGAAACCGCGCCGAAGCGGAGGACGTTAGGGGTCACGCCGTGGTCCGTGGCACGAGGTTATCTGTTCGCCCCAGGGACTGGCACAGTGCGCAAGCGCAGCTGGCGCGCCCGGGCCACACGGGTGGTTTCACTAAGCCCTGCTTCGTCCCTCCGAGTCGGGTTACCCAATGGGTCTAGGCCGTTGAGTACAGACCCTCCTCGCCGGGAATGGCCACCAGGTGATATGGGACCGGACGAGCCCCTCTGTTTCTGACTCCCCGAGCCTCGCCGTCCGGTCCCCGGAGCGAACATGCACGGCGGTCAGGCCGCCAGTGACCACTCCTCTTCTACAGAGGCCTTCAGCCGGCGCAACGCCTGAGCATGAAGCTGACAAACCCGCGACTCGGTAATGCCGAAGATGTTCCCGATCTCCTTGAGAGTCATCTCCTGCCCGTAGTATAGGGCCAGGATGACTTGCTCCCGCTCCGGCAAGCGCTCTACCCCCTCGCTTACCATCTGCAGGAACTGTTTGTGCTCCAGCGCCGCGACAGGGTCGGTAGACTGAGTCGTGGCAGGCTCCTGGGCAAGGGCCGCCCGGGCCTCTACCTGCGGATCGGTCTCTATGCTTTCCTCCAGGGAGACCTCGTCGATGCTGCGTACGCGCTGGAGGAAGGACTGGAAGTCGGGCAGACTCATGCCCAGGGCCTGCGCCATCTCCTCGGGGAGCGGGGGACGGCCCAGCTCAGCGCAAAGGCGGGTGTGGGCCCGGCTCATCTCCCGCATCTTTCGCCTTAGGGATCGGGAAGCGGGGTCTCGTTCGCGCAGCGATTCCATGATTTCCCCTCGGATCAAACAGCTGGCGTACGTCTCGAACTTGACGCCGCGCTTGGGGTCGAAGCGATCCACGGCTTTGATCAGCCCAATCAACCCGGTGCTCACCAGGTCCTCGCGGTCGACAGAGGGGGGGAGCTCCATCGCCAGCCGGCTGACGATCTGGTGTACCAACTCGACGTTGGCGGTGATAAGCTGCTCGCGAAGCATCTGACTCATGCCGGGCACCTCCCAAGGGCGAAATCGTGCGGCTGCTGCGACGCGCGCGGTAGTCGGGAACCAGGCCCTGACTACACCGGTAGCGGCCCCACTGACATCGCAGGGAGCCGTCTGCACTTTGCCTTCTGCGGACCTTTGCGGAACTGGAACGGCGCTCAGGACATCAAAACCCGCTTGCTGTACGTTAGTGGCGAAAGTGTAACATTATGGCTATAGTGTGTCAAGACTGACAACTTGCCGGTTTCAGATGACGGGGTCGGTGCACAGAGAGTGGCCTCCGCGAACCGCAGTGGCTCTCAACCGGACCAAATCGGGGCAAGTCCGGGCCGGTAAATCCCAGAAGCGGCAGCCCCTGCCGGAAATAGATTTCCGACTGCGCTTTGGCCGTGTCCGGTTTGGGCGTGATGGGGCAACATGAGAAATCGTCCGGGCGCCGTCGCGCCGGGTCTTACGGTCTGTCCTATACTCGCTATCACGGAGTTGCGGCGAGATCAGCCTGTTGCAGCGCTTGCCCGTTCGGTCCGCTGGACGCAAACGAGAGGGAAGCAGGTGAATCCTTGGCCGAATACCAAAGCGGAAAGATTGCCGCTAAGTGGTAGGAATAGGTCTTGACAATCGGTGACCTGCCCGGTAGGATAGTTGTGTGTACATGAGATGGACGCGGTGAGCCTCGGCCCACCGCGCTTTGGTACAGCAGCCATGCACAGACTACCTGACTTCACAATCCCCGCTGCTTGTGGCACGGCCGGGATACTGGACCGGACCGGGCGACGCTTCAACTGCGAGGACGTGGTTCGCGCGATGAGCGTGATGCGGGAGCGCGGCAACGGGTTGGGGGCCGGGTTCGTCGCCTACGGGATCTACCCGGAGCACGCCGAAGAGTACGCGCTGCATATCATGGCGATGAACCAGGCCGGGCTGGAGCGACTCCGAGAGTACCTGCCTACGGCGCTGGAGGTAGTCGACGGCGAGGAGATCCCGACGCGCCCGACGGCAACGATCCACGACGAGCCGGTGCTGTGGCGCTTCTTCGTGCGCGTGCCGCCGGGGCGGGCCGCAGGGCAGGACGGGCAGGACGAGCGCGATTATCTGGTCTCCACGGTCATGTTCATCAACCAACAGGTGGAGGGGGCCTATGTAGCCTCCAGCGGCAAGAACATGGGGGTATTCAAGGGCGTGGGCTACCCGGAGCCGATCGCGGAGTTCTACCGACTGGAGGACTACGAAGGGCATCTGTGGGTATCGCATACCCGCTTTCCCACCAATACCGGCGGCTGGTGGGGCGGAGCGCATCCCTTTGACGTGTTGGAGTGGTCCATCGTACACAACGGTGAACTCTCCTCGTACGGGGTGAACAAGCGCTACGTAGAGTCGAACGGCTATGCGTGCACGCTGTTCACCGATTCGGAAGTCATCAGTTACATGTTCGACCTGCTGTGCCGTCGGCACCGGCTGAGCATCGAGATGGCCTGTCTGGCCATGGCCTGTCCGGAGTGGGAGGACATAGACCGCGAAGCCGACCCCGCCCGAAAGGCGCTGCTCACGCTGGTCAGGCAGACGTACGCGGGCGCTTTGCTCAACGGCCCCTTCGCGGTAATCGCGGGGTACAATGGGGGGATGGTCGGCTTCTGCGACCGGCTGAAGCTGCGGCCCCTGACAGCGGCGATCAAGGGAGACCGCTCCTACTTGGCTAGCGAGGAGGCGGCCATCTGGGCCATAGATGGCCCCCCGGATCGCTCCTGGCCCATCGACGCAGGCAAGCCGGTCGTATTTGAGCTGGAGGAGAACAGAGTTGCCTCTCTCGTTGGTTCCTGCTGAGTTCAACGTCCGGCGTGATCCGGAACTGTGCATAAAGTGCGGCGTCTGCACACGACAGTGCGCGCACGGCTGCCAGAATCTCGACCCGGAGGACGGCAGCGTGAGCAGCGACGAGCGCTCCTGCGTGGGCTGCCAGCGCTGCGTGACGCTCTGTCCGACGGGGGCGCTCCAGGTTGTGCAGCGGGCGGAGCAGGGCCGCCTCCACGCGGTCTGGGACACCCGCACCCGGCGGGCGATTGCCCGCCAGGCCGAAAGCGGGGGGATGCTCCTGACCGGCATGGGGGCAGACAAGGCCTTCCCTCTGTACTGGGACCGGCTCTTTCTCAACGCCTCACAGGTCACCAATCCCTCCATTGACCCGCTGCGGGAGCCGATGGAGCTGCGTACCTTCCTGGGGGCCAAGCCGGATCGGATTGAGTTTGACGAGCGAGGGCGGCTGCTGACCACGCCGGCCCCGCAACTGCAGCTCGAAATCCCGGTCATGTTCTCGGCGATGTCATACGGTTCAATCAGCCTCAGCGCGGCGTTGTCGCTGGCCCGGGCGGCGACCGAGTCGGGGACTTATTTCAACACCGGCGAGGGTGGACTGCACCGAGCGCTGCGCGAGTACAGCGACCATGCCATTGTGCAGGTAGCCTCGGGGCGGTTTGGGGTGACGCCGGACTACCTGGAGCACTCCGCGGCGGTGGAGATCAAGATCGGCCAGGGGGCGAAACCCGGCATCGGCGGCCATCTGCCGGGAGAGAAAGTCTCGGCGGACGTCTCGGCGACGCGGATGATCCCGGAGGGGGCCGACGCCATCTCCCCGGCTCCGCATCACGACATCTACTCGATCGAGGACCTCAAGCAGCTCATCTACGCGCTGAAGGAGGCTACCGGCTATACCAAGCCGGTGGCGGTGAAGATCGCGGCGGTGCACCACGTGGTGCCCATTGCCAGCGGCGCGGTACGAGCGGGGGCCGACATCGTGGCCATGGACGGCGTTCGCGGCGGCTCGGGCGCGACCCCCACCATGATCCGGGACAACGTGGGGATCCCCATCGAGTTTGCCCTGGCCGCGGTGGATGCTCAACTGCGCAAGGAGGGTATTCGCCACCGGGCCTCACTGGTGGTGGCGGGGGGCTTCCGCAGTAGCGCGGACGTGATGAAAGCCATTGCCCTGGGCGCGGACGCGGTCTATATCGGCACTGCGGCACTGGTGGGGCTAGGCTGCCACATGTGCCAGCGGTGCTACACGGGCAAGTGTACCTGGGGCATCGCCACGCAGGACCCCTATCTGACCAAGCGCCTGAATCCGGAGATCGGGGTGCGGCGGCTGAAGAACCTGCTGCGCGCCTGGGGGCTGGAGATGAAGGAGATGCTGGGCGGAATGGGGATGAACTCCATCGACAGCCTGCGAGGGAACCGGGAGATGCTGCGGGCGATTGACCTGACGGCGCAAGAGCTGGAGATACTGGGGGTACTACCGGCGGGGAGGTGAGGGGTTCCGCCGAGTGGGGCAGACGGCGCCCAGAGCGGGCCGCAGATGCGCCCCACGTGGAATAGTCCGAGGTCGGAGGTCTCCGGTCGGAAGTCCGGCTATGAAGAGAATCTACGCGAAAGAAGAACACTGTATCGGCTGCCGGCTCTGCGAGATCTACTGCATCTTCGAGCACTCCGGCCATCAGACCCTCGTCAAGGCCTTCCGTGACGAGGAGAACCTACCGGAGCCGGCGGTGCTAGTCGAGGAGGAAGGACCGATCTCCTTTGCGCTGCAGTGCCGGCACTGCGAGGACGCCCCCTGCGTGGCGGCCTGCATCGCCGGGGCCATGACCCGCGACCCGGAGACGGGAGTAGTCCACCACGATAAAGACAAGTGCGTGGGCTGCTGGAGCTGTGTGATGATGTGCCCCTTCGGTGGGATCCATATTGACGTGGCCGAGGGCAAGGTCGTCTCGAAGTGCGACTTGTGTGGGCAGGAGGGCACACCAGCCTGCGTGTTGCATTGCCCCAATGAGGCGCTGGTCTATGAGTGAAACGCGCTACGACTACCTGATCGTGGGCAACTCGACCGCGGCCATCTCGGCAGTGGAGGCTATCCGCCACCACGACCCGCAGGGCACCGTAGCCGTGGTTTCCCCGGAGCCATACCCGGCCTATTGCGCGCCGCTGATCTCCTACCTGCTGGCGGGCAAGATCACCGAACGCCAGATGAGCTACCGGCCCGCCGACTTCTACGAAAGACTGCGGGTGACCACACACCTGGGGCGGGCGGTCACGGCGATTCGTCCGGAGGAACATCGGGTGGTCCTGGACGACGGGACGGCGCTGGAGTACGGCAGGCTCCTGCTGGCCTGTGGCGGAGCGCCGATTGTGCCCAACTTGCCCGGCACCGACCTGGAAGGCGTATTCACCTTCACGCGCTACGCGGACGTGGACAGGGTCCGGTCCTGGGTGGAGAAGCGGGATGTGGAAGAAGCGCTGGTCATTGGCGGGGGTATGATCGGGGTCAAAGCGGCCGAAGCGCTCAACCACCTGGGCCTGCATGTCACCATCGTCGAGCTGCTGGACCGGATTCTGGCGCAGGCCCTGGACGAGCGCGGCTCGGCCCTCGCCCGGCGGGCGCTGGAGAAGGCTGGCATCCGGGTGCTGACCTCACGTGGGGCTAAGGCCATCCTCGGCGAGGAGGACCGCGTGACCGGGGTGCGGCTAGATACCGGGGCCCTGCTGCCGGCCCAGATGGTGGTTGTGGCCATCGGCGTGCGTCCCAACGCGACACTGGCCGCGGAGGCGGGTGTGCAGGTGAACCGTGGTGTGTTGGTAGACGAGCACATGCGGGCCTCGCTGCCGGACATCTACGCCGCCGGGGACGTGGCGGAAGGCTATGACGTGCTGCTGGGAGAGACGCGGCCGGTCGCCATCTGGCCCAGCGCCTACCTGCAGGGGCAGGTAGCGGGGGCAAATATGGCCGGAGCGGAAGTGTCCTTCACCGGCAGCGTGGCGATGAACTCGATCCAGGTCTGCGGACTGCCCACCATCTCCGTGGGGCTGACCGACCCGGCGCAGGCGGAGGAAATCCTGGAGTACAACTCGCCGGATGGGCAGAACTACCGGCGGCTTTTCCTCCGCGGCAACCGTATCATCGGAGCCATCTTCGTGGGTGAGATTGACCGGGCCGGAATCATCACCGGCCTGATCCGCGAGGGCCTGGACGTGAGCGCCTTCAAGCAGAAACTGATCGGGCGAGACCTGGGCCTGCTCTCGCTCCCCAAGGAGTACCGCAAGCACAAGGTCCTCGGACCGGGGATCGAAGTATGAGAATAGACGCCACCGGATTGACCCATCGGGCTCTGAACGAGCGGATCAAGGCGGCTCTCGCCGACGGGGAGACCGAGTTCGACCTGGTGAACGTCTGCGGGCACCGCTATATCGGCTGCGGCATTGATTGCGAGGTGACCATCCGCATCGAAGGGATGCCGGGCAACGACCTGGCCGCCTTCATGAGCGGGCCGCGCATCTACTGCTCCGGCAACGTGCAGGACGGGGTGGCCAACACCATGAATGAAGGGCTGGTGGTGGCGCCGGGACACGCCGGCGACGTGCTGGGGTACTCCATGCGGGGGGGGCGCGTGTACATCCAGGGGAACGCGGGGTATCGCATCGGTATTCACATGAAGTCGTACCTGGGACAGGAGCCGATCGTGATTATCGGAGGGCGGGCCAAAGACTTTGCCGGCGAGTACATGGCTGGGGGAAGGCTCATCATCTTGGGGCTGGACACCCCGACGGGCGAGCCGCTGGTGGGGCGCTACTGTGGAAGCGGGATGCACGGCGGGGCCATGTACGTGCGGGGCGAGGTCCCCGCGGCACACGTGGGCAAGGGCGTTTCGGTGGAGGAGCCGGACGCGCAGGACCAGAAGATACTGCGGGCCGCTCTCACCCCGTATTGCGAGGAACTGGGCCTGCCGACGGAAGAGGTCCTGGCCGGACCTTTCCAAAAGCTGCGGGCAACCTCGACCCGCCCCCATGGGCAGCTGTACGCCTACTGAAGATAAGGCTGGCTTGGCAAAGCGCCCAGTCCGCGTGCGGGCTGGGCGCCTCTACCTTGTTCGCCTTCGGCCAAGTCAGCGCTCCCGGCCCCGCGCCTTTCTCTCGTAGGTATACCTCACCTCTTCCGGCCGGATGGCGGCGCCGTTGCGCGCCGGAACCACGGAGGGGACATACCACACCAGTCCCGTGTACGCCTGCTCCCCGTGTTGCGAAACGTCCAGGCCCATGGCTTCCTCCTCCGGGGTCACCCGGAGTCCCAGCAGCCAGTCAATGACCTTGAGCAGTCCCACCGAGAGCAGGAAGCTCCAGGCCGCTACGGCCACGACCGCCAGAGCCTGTACCGCCAGCTGCCGGGGATTGCCATAGAGCAGTCCGTCGGCACCTCCGCCATTGACGGCTCGGCTCGCGAACAGACCGGTGGCCAACGCTCCCCAGATGCCGCCCACACCGTGGCAGGCGAAGACATCCAGGGTATCGTCCAGCCGGGTGCGCTTCATCAGCACCACGAAGAAGTTGCAGATCACCCCGGCCAGCAGACCGATGACGATGGCCGCGTAGGTGTCCACGAAGCCGGAGGCCGGCGTGATCGCTACCAACCCGCAGACTGCGCCGATGGCAGCGCCGGTAGCGGTAGGCTTGCCGTTGAGGTACCAGTCCACGGCCATCCAGCTGATGGTGGCGAAGGCCGCAGCCAGGTTGGTGACCACCAGGGCATTGACGGCCAGGCCGTTGATGGCCAGGGCGCTCCCAGCGTTGAAGCCGAACCAGCCGAACCAGAGCAGGGCCGCGCCAAGGATGACAAAGGGCACGTTCGAGGGGCCCTCCGGGTCCTCCGGGTCGGTGCGACGTCGCCCGACGACCAACGCAGCGGCCAGCGCGGAGACCCCGGCCAGAATATGCACCACGGTGCCACCGGCGAAGTCCAGCGCCCCCAGGCTGCGCAGCCAGCCGCCTTCTCCCCAGACCCAGTGTGCCACCGGAGCGTAGACGACTGTAGCCCAGACCACGATAAAGACCAGCAGCGAACGGAAGCGGATGCGCTCAGCGATGGCGCCGATGATCAGCGCCGGGGTGATAGCGGCGAACTTCATCTGGAAGAAGTACACCGAAAGGGCAGGGATATTCGACGCATAGGCCGGATCTGGGGCCACGCCCACGCCGCTGAGCAGCAGGTACTTCAGGCCGCCGACCAGCCCGCCGTGGCTGGGCGCAAAGGCGAGACTATAGCCCCAGAAGGTCCACACACCGCAGGCCACGGCGAAAATGGTGAAGCACTGCACTACGGTGGAAACCAGGTTCTTCTGGCGCACCAGGCCGCCGTAGAAGAAACCCAACGCCGGGGTCATGAGCATGACCAGCCCGGCGCAGACCGAGACCCAGGCCATGTCCGCGGCGTTGAGGCCGGGGAACTCCTGGTGTCCTGCCGCGCTCATGTGTCGCCCCACCCACGCCAGCAGCGCGCTGAGGGCTACGATCACGGAGCCGATGAGAATCATCCGACGTTTCATAGTGGAATAGACCTCCTGATCGGCAGGGCCGGTCCCGCGGCTGAGTGCGCCGCAAGAGCGGCGGTCGGAGCGGGCAAGGGCCGCAGCGTTACCGGCAGGCGCCGGCTGGGGGTCGTTACCCCCGAGTGGGTGCGGTAGTAGCAGCCGACTCCGGCAGCGGCGTCACCGTCGCGACCGGAGGTGCGCAGGCAGGCTATACGATTCACGAAAATCACCTCCCGAAGTCAGGTACTGCGTTGGGGGAAAGTGTAGCGCCGGGGTGTTTCCGCGGGGTTTCGCTAGTGTTGCGAAGATGTTGCGGAAGGGGAAGATGGGACAGGTGCAGTGTCCTGTGACGGGAATTGTGCCTGTCCCATCTCTAGGCGGTCACAGATCTACGAAAGTCCCGCTCTCCGCTGAGCGACGGGCGGCGTCCAGTACCGCCATCACCCGGTGGGCATGCTCCAGAGTGACCAGCGGTTCGGCCTGGCCCTGCAGAACCTCGGCCAGGTTGCGCCAGAGCAGGGTATGGTCCGAGCGGGCCATCGGGACCATGTCTATCCTCGCGCTCTCATAGTCGCGCACCAGGAACTCGGTGCGGATCACGGAGGGCACGCTCACGCAGCCTTCCATACCCAGCTTGAGGGCGCAGGCTTTGTCGCCGAGAGCGTAGAAACGGGGTAGGTCCAGGGGCGTGGCATTGTTGTACTCGATCTCGGCCTGTCCGCCGTCGTCGAACCACAGATTGAGGCGAAAGTAGTTCTCGACCGGCAGGGTCCAGTTCACCGTACGGACCTCGCCCAACACGCGAACGGGACGGCCGGGCATGAGCGCCAGGACGTGGTCGGTCAGGTGCGGCCCCCAGTCCAGCAGCATCCCTCCCCCGCGAGCCGGATCGGCGCGCCAGTTCTCCGGCGTAGCCGCAGGCTGCTTGCCGTTGGCCATCAGGCGCGACTGGAGCAAGACCAGGTTGCCCAGTGCGCCTTCCTGGACCAACCGCTCCAGGGTTAGAAAGTCGCCGTCCCCGCGCCGGTTGTGGAAGACATAGAGGTTGCCGGACGAGGCCTGGGAGGCCGCCACCATCCGGTCGGCCTCGGCCAGGTCCACGCCCATGGGCTTGTCCAGAATCACGCTACAGCCGGCGCCCAGCGCCGTAACGGTCGGCTCAACGTGAGCAAAGGTGGACGTGGCGACGTAAACCGCCTCGGGGCGCGTCTTGTCGAGGAGCTCTTCCACAGTGGCGAAGACGGGCACACCCAGTTGCTCAGTGGCCCTGGCGCGAGCTTCGGGGAGGGGATCACTGCCGCCCACCACCTCCCAGGGAGGAATCTGCTGCACGGCCTCCATCTGATTGCGGCCCTGGCCGCCCAGACCGACGACAGCGATACGGATGGACATGTTGGGACTCCTTTCGCGTTGACGCCGGGGCAGGCAGGCCCTACAATGGCTGCCGTCCGGCCGCGGCAGGAGTTCGACACAGGCAGCGGGGGACCTTCCCAGACTGCCGGGGGCAGATTGGATAGGCTCTGTCCTGCGCTGCGCGCGAGCCACCTATCCGACCCCTCCTGGTGCTGTCAAGAGGAGGGCAGCCACCCGGACCCTCTGTGGGGAGATCACCCCACCAACCACTACCGGCGGCGCGCAGCTTCTCGCCCCTACCGAAAGGGCCCCCGGTAACCACCTATCGCAAGGAGGCGCAGTAGTGACCGCTGAGATTGACGCAGCCCTGGAGCGCATCCTCCAGTTGATGGAGGAGCGCCCTGAGAAGAACATGATCAACCTGCTCACTGACCTGACGGAAGGTCGGCGGCCCCGCGGTTGCCCGGTCTCGCTGGGTCGGGCGCGGCACTGGTCGGAGGTGCCCAGTCCCGGCGCGGAGCCTGCCCCCGCGGAGAAGTCGCCGGAGGAGAAGCTGCTCAGCGCCCTGCGCGGCATTCCGCAGCCGCTGGAGCAGAACAACAACTTCCTCCCGGCGTTGGGCACGGGAGTGGGCGTCCCCAGCGTTGCCTCCGCCTTTGGAGTGGTGCCCGATCCCAGCCCGCACAATCCGGGGGGAGTGGTCGAGAACCTGCCCCTAGAAGCCTTCGACGACTTCGAGCCTCCGGACGTCAATACCGCCGGCTGCTGGCCGGAAGTACGCGAGACCATCGAGTTCTACCAGGCCAACACGCCGCCCGAGATCAGAATCTGCTACCCCGACATGCAGGGACCGCTCAATACCGCCCACACCATCCTGGGCACGCCGGTCTTCCTGGCTATGAGACTGCAGCCGGAGCGGCTGCACCGCCTGCTGCAGATGATTACCGACTTCAATATCGAGGTGCGGCGTGCGCTGGCGGAGTGGATTGAGCCCGAGCGGCAGATGCCCTACGTTGGCTATACCAACCGTATCTGTGAATGCTCCGTGGACCTCATCTCGCGTCAAGCCTACCATGAGTTCTGCCTCCCCTGTGACCGGCAGATCGCCGAAGCCCTGGGAACAATCGCTATCCACATGGACGGCGGACGGCATGTCTTTGAGGAGACGCTGTGGAACCTACCCGAAATCCGCCACACGGAGTGGTGCGAGACCCGGGCGGGATTTGCGCCGCAGATCAGCCAGGACGAGGCCCTGGCCGAGATTGGCGACAAGCCGGTAGCGCTCAGCGGTGGGGTCGAGTTGTGGGACGGAGACTTCGAGGGGCGGATTCGTGACCATCTCTCACGCCTGGAGGACCGCCCGCTGCAGCAGTTCGGGTTTACGCTGATGCGCGGGCGCAAGGAGGACGAGCCGGCCCTGAAAGCGTTGCGAGGGCGGCTGGATGAGTGGTATGCGGAGAGGTTTGGGTGAGAGGTCTCGTCCCCTAATCCCCCTTTTCCCGCGGGAGGCGGGAACGGAGGAATCAGCATGACACAGCCTTGCCTGGATCTGCCCGTCGTCTACCTCGCGGCTCGCACGCTACCGGAAGGTTGGGAGCAGGCCGTCGTAGCGTGCTGGGAGCAGGGAATCGGAGTACCCACGGCCTACGATCGTCCTGGCGATCCCCCCAGCCGGGAGGTCACACTCTGTCTGGCAGTAGCGGAACCCTTTGCGGAGCCGCGGATACATCGCGCCATGCCTGGCGGGATCTACGATCTGGAGGTCTACACTCAGGAGGTCCTGCACGGCATTCACGACCACTGGATTGACCCCGCGGCGGGCAAGTGGCAATACACCTACCACGAGCGGCTGACCGCCTACAGCGTCCCCGGGTTGCCCCAGGCAGTGGACCAGCTTGACTACGTGGTGCAGACGCTCGCTGCGGCGCCCGAGAGCCGACGCGCGCAGGCGATGCTCTGGAAGCCGTGGGAGGACGGGGAGACCAACCATCCAGCCTGCCTCCAGCGGCTGTGGTTCCGCCTGGTCGCCGACCGGCTGGTCATGTCGGCGCATATGCGCAGCAATGACGCCTACAAGGCCGCGTTCATGAACATGTACGCCTTTACCGAGTTGCAGGCGGAGATCGCCCGGCGCTTGGCCGAACAAGTCAGCCGGCCCATTGCGCCGGGGCAATACAACCATATCGCCGATTCCTTCCACATCTACGGCTCGTACTACGAGGACTTCCGCGGCTTCCTGGAGAGTCTCCAGACGCGCAGCTTCGAGCAGCGAACGTATACGACCGAGCAAATGGCGCCCCTGTTTGAGGAAGCGCGCCAGAAGATCGAGGCCGGGCAGGAGCGACAAAGCCGTGCCTAGGAGCGTCTACGCGGGAACGTCGGGGACGGGACCCAGCGGACCGACTGAAGACCGGTCTGTCTGGCGCCCGCTTGCGAAGAGGCAATGGCTCCTGTCGCGTCCTTCCCTTCGGTTCGCATGATCAGGCCAGCGCTTTTAGGGGGCGAAGAAAAGAACTCTCAGGACCCCCTTGCACCACTTGACACGCACGCGTCCAGAGGTTATACTACAATTCAGTCGCACCGCTTGGTTTGCTCCCACCAGCCGTTCTTCCCACCGTCTGTGTTGCTGACCGTAACCCATATATCCTCCGATTGCCCATGAGTACCCCTGTGCAGCCCGGGAATCCTTCCGGCGAGCGTATCTTCGTGCTTGACTTTGGAGCTCAGTACCTGCAGCTCATTGTCCGCAAGGTGCAGGAGCAGGGCGTGCGCGCGGAGACCCGGCCCGCCGACGTATCCGTGGAGGAGATCCTCGCCGAAAGACCCAGCGGTCTCATCCTCAGCGGTGGCCCGGCCTCCGTCTATCAGCGCGGCGCTCCTTCCATGGACCGCCGGGTGCTGGAGGCTGGCATCCCGGTGCTCGGCATCTGCTACGGTCACCAATTGATGGCTCACCTGCTGGGCGGCCGTGTCGAGCCGGGGGAGAGGCGCGAGTACGGCTTTACCGAGATAGAGGTAACCGAGCCCGATCTGCTGTTGGAGGGAGTCAACTCCCCCTCCCAGACCTGGATGAGCCACGGCGACCGCGTGGAAGAAGTCCCGCCCGGTTTTCGGGTACTGGCCACCAGTGGCTACACACCGGTGGCGGCGATGGGCGATACCACGCGGGGACTGTTCGGCGTGCAGTTCCATCCCGAAGTACGTCACACGATCTGCGGCCCCACGGTACTGCGCAACTTCCTGCGCGTGGCCTGCGGCTGCGTCTCCACCTGGCAGCCAGCGGACTTCATCACCGAATCAGTGGCGGCTCTCCAGGCACAGATCGGACAGGAGCGGGTGCTGTGTGGGCTCTCCGGCGGAGTCGACTCCTCGGTCCTGGCGGCGTTGCTCGACCGGGCAGTGGGCGACCGGCTTACCTGCATGTTCGTGGATCATGGACTCATGCGAAAGAACGAGCCGGAGGAGATAAAGGCATTCTTCGGCGACCTGCTGGGCGAGCGCTTCGTAGCGGTAGACGCCGCCGATGTCTTCTTGGGGCGGCTCGAGGGTGTCACCGATCCCGAGGAGAAGCGCCGCATCATTGGAGAAACCTTCATCCGCACTTTTGAGAGCGAGGCAGCCAAGATCGGCCACTTCCGCTTCCTGGCGCAGGGTACCATCTACCCGGACGTCATCGAGAGCGGCGGTGGCCAGACGGCCCGCATCAAGTCGCACCACAACGTGGGTGGGCTCCCCGAGGACATGAACTACGAACTGGTGGAGCCACTGCGCGCCCTGTTCAAGGACCAGGTGCGGGAGCTGGGGCGGCAGCTGGGCTTGCCCCCCTCGCTTACCGAGCGGCAGCCTTTTCCCGGTCCGGGCTTGGCGGTACGAGTAGTGGGAGCGATCACCCGCGAGAAGGTCGCTCAGGTCCGCGAGGCCGACCACATCTTCCGCGAAGAGCTGGCGCGCGCCGGACTGGACGCGAGCCTCTCTCAGTTCTTCGCCGCCATCGCCGACATCCGCTCTGTCGGCGTGATGGGCGACGACCGCAGCTACGCGCATCCGATCATCCTGCGCGCCGTGGTGACCGAAGACTTCATGACCGCCGACTGGGCCCGTCTGCCCCATGAGGTTCTGGCCCGTACCGCCAATCGCATCGTCAACGAAGTCCAGGGCATCAACCGCGTCCTGTACGACATCACCTCCAAGCCCCCGGGAACCGTCGAGTGGGAGTAGGGGCCATTGTCTATCCATGCCTGCCTGCGAACCCTTGCCGAATCAGCCCTGCTATTGCCGTGAACATCTGGAAGGGGTGCTGCTCACCGAGGCGCAACTCACCGCGCGCGTGAGGGAGCTGGGGGCGCAGATCTCGCAGGACTATGCCGGACGCACGCCGACCGTCCTCGGCATTCTCAACGGCGCTGTAGTCTTCCTGGCCGATCTGCTGCGGCATCTCGATATCCCCTGCCGCTTGGACTTTGTGGCTTTGGCCAGCTACGGCGATGGGACAGAATCGAGCGGGGAAGTGCGGCTGCTGAAACAGCCGTCGCTGCCGCTGGACGGGCAGTCCGTGCTGGTAGTGGAAGACATCGTGGACTCCGGGCGGACGCTGGCCTGGCTGGCGGATTGGCTGACCGCCCGTGGCGCCGAGGTGCGGATCTGCTGCCTGCTGGACAAGCCCTCCCGACGGGTGACCCCGGTGCGCCTGGACTATGTCGGCTTTGCGATTCCCGACCATTTCGTGGTCGGCTATGGGCTGGACTTCGCCCAGTCCTTTCGGAACCTTCCCTATGTGGCGGTACTGAAACCCGAGGTGTACGCGGCGCCCGTTGACCGCTAGAAGCGGTCCCTGCGGCGCGACAGATGCGGAATCCGGAGAGGTGTACGATGCTAGAGCTAGCAGAACTTGAGGAAAAGACAGTAGAGGAACTGCGGCAGATCGCACAGGAGATGCAGTTGCCCGGCGTTTCCACCGCCAAGAAGCGAGACCTGTGCATGAAGATCCTGGCTCGCCAGAGCGAACGGGAGGGACTTAGTTACCGCGAGGGGCTGCTCGAGGTCACTGGCGACGGCCGCGGATACCTACGGGTCAGCGGCTACGGCAATGACCTGCAGAACGACGTGTACGTGGCCGACAGCCAGATCCGACGCTTTGACCTGCGCACCGGTGACCTAGTCAGTGGTCCGGTTCGCCCGCCCAAGGACAGCGAGCGGTACTGGTCTCTGCTGCGGGTGCAGACCATCAACGGGCGCTCCCCGCAGGAGGTGGGTACCCGCCCGCAGTTTGAGGAACTCACGCCCGTCTATCCCAATGAGCGGCTGCGCCTGGAAACCGACAACCCCGGCAACCTCACCGGCCGCACGCTGGATCTGATCACCCCCATCGGCCGCGGTCAGCGGGGTCTGGTCATCTCCCCCCCCAAGGCCGGAAAAACCACCATCATCAAGCAGGTCGCTAACTGTCTGACCAAGAACTACGACGACCTACACCTGATGGTGCTGCTGATTGACGAGCGCCCGGAAGAGGTAACTGACATCGCCCGTTCCGTGGACGGGGAGGTCATCTCCTCCACCTTTGACGAGATGCCGGAGAATCACATGAAGGTCTCCGAGTTGTGCCTGAACCGGGCCAAGCGCCTGGTAGAGATGGGCACGGATGTGGTCATCTTGATGGACTCGATCACCCGCCTGGCCCGGGCCAGCAACCTGACCATTGATCCCTCCGGACGGACCTTGTCTGGAGGTTTGGACCCGGCTGCGCTCTACCGGCCCAAACGCCTGTTGGGCGCAGCCCGCAACATCGAAAATGGCGGCAGCCTGACTATCTTGGCCACCATCCTGGTGGAGACGGGAAGCCGCATGGACGAGATGATCTACGAAGAGTTCAAAGCCACCGGCAACCTGGACCTGCGACTGTCCCGCGAGCTGGCCGACCGCGGCATCTTCCCAGCGGTGGATATCGCGCAGTCCAGCACCAGACACCAGGAACTGCTGTTCTCCGATGAAGAGCTGCAGTCCATCTGGCAGCTGCGGAAGGTACTACACGCCATGGATCCCATAGACGCCGCCGAGACCCTGATCACTGGTATCCGCAAAACCAAGAACAACTCCGAGTTCCTAGCGATGGCGGCGCAGAGTTTCCGGAGGTAGGGGGAGGTTTCCCCCCCCGGCGAAGCCTGCCGGGCTTGGGCCGAATCTCCCGGGGACATGACACCGGGCTCGAAATGCTCCTGGCCCTCAATCTGTTCCACGTATGTCTCGCTGAAAGGCATGGTGCACGAGATGTCTAATCGCTTCGGAGCGGCTTTGGTAGTGTTGACCCTGCTGGCGACCGGTTTGGCCTGTCAGCACAGCGTGGGGCAGGTAACCGCCGAGCAGCCAGTCTCCTGTCCGGTGGTGTCCTTGGTGCCCGACAGCTCCCGCCTGCTCGGACTGCTCGATGACATCCGCCTGCTCGGGCTGCTCAACCGCCTGCAGCTCAGCACTGAGCAGATCGAGAAGCTGCTGCCGGTAACGGAGAAGCTCCAGCAGGAGCGGGCGGCGGCGCAGGCGGAGATCGCAGCGCTGCAGGCAGACCTGGAGAAGGCGCTGCTCCAGAAGCGCGACCTCTTGGTGGCGGACAAGCCGGTGCCGGCCGACCTGGACAAGCAGATCGCCGCGCTGCAAAGTCGCCAACAGGCTGCCCAGGAGCAGGCTACCGCCCGCCTAGGCCAGAGCGCAAAAGCAGTCAGAAACCTGCTTAGCCCCCAGCAGGCCGACATCGCGACGGGACGCTACGAGGCGCGCCTCCAAGCCCAGGAGTTGCTGGAATGGCTGCGCGGTCTCTCCGACAGCGACTTCACCGAAGAAGCCAACTCCAATGCTCAGGGGCTGGCCGACCCAGACAAGGGCTTCAGCGAGCAGATCCTGGTGAAGATGTTCCAGACAGTTCGCAAACTCTCGGCAGCTGAGTTCGAAAAGCAGCGTGAGACCTATGCCCAGCAGCTGGCTCCCCTCTATGGATCATCTGAGGACGAGGAAGACCAGCAAATAGCCGGGGCTTTCTCACATCCCCACATGGCCGATCTGCTGCGCGAGAAGCTGAAGGTGGCCGGGGAAGGGGCGGGTTAGCATCAGTCGGTGCCCATAGTCCATGTTTGATGGTGAACACCAGAAGGCCAAGACGATTCGCACTGCCCACTACCGACTGCCGACCATCCACTAGCGACTAGACTCCCATGCGCATCGGCATCTTCACCAATACTTACCGTCCTACCGTCAACGGCGTGGCCAAGTGCGTGGAGTATTATGAGCGCGGCCTGCAAGAACGCGGGCACGAGGTAGTCATCTTTGCGCCCGCTCCCGAGGATTACGACCGCGACCAAGACCCCCCCTTCGTATACCGCTTCCCCGCCCTGCCCATACCACTCGAGATGGACTACTCCATCGCCGCGCCGTACTCGCGCCACGTGGTCAAGGCGCTCCGGCGGCTGGACTTCGACATCATTCACACCCAGCACCCCATCTGGGTGGGAGCTTGGGGAGCCTGGTATGCACGCTGGGCCGAGGTGCCTCTGGTAACCACCGTCCACACCGAGTACCGGCTGTTCGCGCATCTGATGCCACTGCCCGAGGCGCTAGTGGAGGCGTATCTGCGGATGCGCGTGTCCAGCTACTGTAACAAGTGCGAGCTGATTACCACGCCGGTCCCCTCGATGCGGCGGCTGCTGCGGCGGGAAGGGGTGCGGCGTCCCATCGAGATACTGCCGAATCCTACGGAGATTGCAGCCTTCCAGGCGGCGCAAGGAGGCAAAATACGCCACGCCTACGGCATCCCGTCCGGGGCGCTGCTCCTGGGATTCGTGGGACGACTGTCGGTCGAGAAAAACTTGAGTTTCTTGCTGGAGTCAGCGGCGCGGGTGATGCGGGCCCACCCGGAGGTCTATTTCCTGATAGTGGGCGACGGCTCGGAGCGCGCCGACCTAGAGCAGCAGGCGCAACGCGAGGGGGTGGCGGACCGCACCATCTTCGCCGGCGCTATGCCTCACGCGCGAATTCCTGAGTTCCAGGCTGCTTTTGACTTGTTCATCACCGCCAGTCTAAGCGAGACCCAGCCGCTGGCCTATACGGAGGCCATGGCCTGCGGCAAGCCGGTAGTGGCGCTGGCGGCCCCCGGGGCGCAGGACATGATCTTGCCCGGAAAGAATGGTTTGCTGGCTGAAGGCGGGCCGGAGGCGCTGGCGGAGCAGATTGCGTCGCTGGTAGAGGATACTGCCCGGCGGGAGGAGATGGGCGCGTTCGCGCGCGAGTGGGTGCGGCAGTTCGACGTCGCCCGCGTGGCTGAGCGCCTGGAGGCTATCTACCATCGGGCCCGGGCGCACGCGCTCGAGGAGCCGATCTGAGTCCAAGCCTGGCCGGCCGCGCGCGCCATAGGACCGGGGAAACCTTCCCCGCATATCGGCGTCTAACTATCGAGTGTAGTCATCAGGTACCAGGTACGGGAACGCTGTGACGGAGGTGGTGGTAGCCATGTCCTGCGGCAAGCACTGGAGAGGTCGTCTACAAGTCGGAATTGCCTGGGCACTGTTCGCGGCTCTGGTTGTTGTCCTGAGCGGGTGCAACGAGGACGCCATCGAAAAGCAGATCGGGAACGCGACGGCCGCCTCGGTGGAAGCCACTTACCCGATCAACCGCGACCCGGTGCTCAACGACTGGAACCAGGACGTGGGGCGCACCCTGACGGCCTTCACAACCCGCCAGCAAGTGCCCTACACCTTCAAGGTCATAGATACCGACATGGTCAATGCCATGGCCGCCCCCTGGGGGCACGTCTACATCACCCAGGGGTTGCTTGACTTCGTGGACAGCGAAGATGAGGTGGTGGCGGTAGTGGGGCATGAAATCGGCCACGTGGTGCATCGCGACGGCATCAAGTCCTTCAAGCAGAGCCTGCTGTTCAATCTGGCCTCGGCCCTGATCAGCAGCAAGAGCGAGACGCTGGGAGGAGTCACGGCCATCGGGTTGGGCCTGCTTAGCCTGCATTACAGCCGCGAGCAGGAGTATGCGGCCGACGATCACGGCAGTGCGGTGACCTATGCCGCGGGCTACAATCCTCAGGGAATCCTCGCCTTCTTCGCCAAGCTGCACACCGAGATTGAGAAAGGTCGCTCCTCGAGCTTCGTAGATGCGCTGCTCACTACGCACCCCTACACACCCAACCGGCGCCTGCGCCAGCAGGAGAAACCCTGGGTCATGCTCACCACGGTTCCCTCGGCCATGCGGGTGGGTCAGGGGTACATGCGGCGAGGACAATACGGACACGCCCTGCAGGTGCTGAACGCAGTAGCGGCCAAGGAGCCGGACAACCCCGAGTTGGCGCTGATGCTGGCCGACGCCCTGGCCGGGCGCGGCGAGCAGGGCGAGGCTAAGGAGCGCTACCTGCTGGTCAGCGCGCAGACTTCCACCCGGTATCCCGGCTTCGCCCTGGCCCAGATGGCTGCCAACCCGGTGCCCCGCTCGGCGCCGCCTACGGCGGAGGAGCAGGCGCGGGCGCTGCTGCTGGCCGACTCAGCCGGTGCCCTGATCGGCAACACGCAGGCCGCCGGCGTGCGCCTGGCCGCTTCTCGCCAGGCCATGAGCGGCTCGTTCAAGGCGGCGCGCGCGGACAGCGCTGCCGCCATGGACGCCCTGGAGAAGCTCTCCCAGGTGAACGAAGACCTCTCCAAGCAGGCCAAGCAGATCGTGCTGGACGCCAATGCCGCCGTGGCAGCGGCTGCCGACGTGATGTACACGCTCGACCTGTGTCAGCAACTCTCCGCGGGGGCCCTGGAGTACAACACCGCAGCGGGGCGGCAGGCCCAGGCGCTGCTGCAGGGCCTCTCGCAGGGCCAAGGCCGGAGTGGGGTGCTCACCCTGGTGGAGAGCGCCCTGTACGAACTGGACAAGGCGAACCAGTTGTTGCAGGGCGCCTCCGACCGCGTCAAGGCAGCCCTGGGGCCGACCCAGACGGCGCAAGCCTCGGCTCGTCAGACCAGCGACTACGTACGCCGCATCTTCAATCAGAAAGAACTGAAGCAATCGGATCTGGTGCTGGCACAGATGCTCACCAAAGACACTCGGGAAAAGGTCCAAGCAGCGCTGGAGCCGGCCCAGGAGGCGCAACGCCAGGCGCGCCTCGCGGCCACCCGCGGGATGCTCGCCACCCTGCAACTGGCCCAGGCCAAAGCCTCCGCGGAGATGCTGCCGGGGCTGGACCGCATGGTGGCCTACTACCTGCGCACCACTCCCGGACAGATCGCGACCCTGCGCAATCGCGGCTTCGGCTACGGACACATCCCGGTGATCGTAGTGGGAGCACGAGGCGACAAGACGCCGATCGCCTCCGAGGCGGATCGGATCTCCGCCGGCGTCGCGCCGCTCGAGGTTCTGCAGCTCAAGCGCGATAACGCCAACGGCCTGAAGGTGGTGGTCAACTTCCTGAGCAAAGCGATGGCGGAGGAAGTGGGGCTGCGGGAGAAGACGCCGCCCACCGCTTAGTGCCGGGCAGCGTGGCGCCGCAACTTCGCCAGTGCCGTCTGCAGGACCTCGCTGTCGGAGCCGGCCGAGGCGGCTAGGGCTGCTTCCAGCTGGGCAATGACCTCGGCGGCTTCCGCTTCGAGCTCCACGCGGGAGCCGCCGTCGGGCTGGCAGCGCAGGCGGTACTTACGTAAGGCCGGGTGGTAGACGAGGTAGAAGAAGCGCCAGCCTTTGGCGCCGGGGGCATTGGCGAAGATAATGGTTCCGGGGTGTGACATGGGCGGCGTAAGCCCCCGCGGAGGCTGACGGCGACTCCTGCTCCCCCCCCGCATAACTTCCTATCCAGTACTATACCCAAGGCTGCTAGCTTTATGCAAGACAGCAGACTGACGTTGCCAGCTGGGCGCCCGCGCCCTTGTCCTTACTTTTTCTGACCCGGGAGTACTCCGTGAAGTTCTTTGACTGCAACTGCATGTACGGGCGCATGTTGAACCCGCCGCTCCGGCACGCAACCAGCGCCGAGGAGTTGCTGGCGGAGATGGACTTCTTCGGAGTGGCGGAAGCCCTAGTTCTGTCCTTTGCCTCGGTGCAGGACTCCCCGGTGAGCGGTAACGAACTGGTGCTCCGCGACACGCAGGCGCAGCCCCGCCTGCATCCCACCTGGGTCATTTTGCCCCCACAGACCGAAGAGCTGGGCAGCGCCGAGGAATTCGTGGGGCGCATGCAGGCTGCTGGTGTGCGTGCCGTGCATGCCTTCCCCGAGGCCAACAACTACCTGCTCAACCGCTTGACTTGCGGCAACCTCCTGGACTTGTTGGCTGACCACCACGTGCCGCTGATTCTCCACCGTTACGACTGGCAGAAGCTCACAGACCTGCTTACCGACTTCCCTCGTCTGGTGGTCGTGCAAGCGGCGGTCGGCAGTTGGGGCTTTGACCGCTTCGTCCGTCCTCTGATTGAGACCTTTCCCAACTTCTACTTCGAGATTTCCATCTACGAGACCGCGGGCGGACTAGAAGACCATTGCCGCAAGTACGGCCCGGAGCAGTTGCTCTTTGGCACCAACTACCCGCAGTTCACCATGGCCGGCCCGCGCTTCACGCTGCTGCATGCTGACCTGTCGGATGAGCACAAAACGGCGATCGCGGGCGGCAATCTGCGCCGCTTGCTGGAGGAGGTGCCCTGGTGAACGAGTGGACTCCGCTGATGGAGGAGTTTGACCACGAGGGCCGCAGCGCCGCCTGCCCGGTGCTGGACCTGCACGCGCACTATGGTCCGTGGAGCGGCATCTACTTCCCGCAGGCGCTGGCCGAAGGAATGCTGAAGATGATGGACCGGGCCGGGGTGCGTCTGGCAGTCTGCTCCTCCCACACCAGCCTGGTGGATCCCCCACGCGGCAACCAGCAGATGGCCGACGTAGTCCGGCAGTACCCCGACCGCTTCCGGGGCTACTGGTCGGTTAGCCCCCACTACACCCAGACGCTGGAAGCGGACCTGGAGGCGCTGACAGAGCGCGAGGAGTTCGTGGGCGTTAAGCTGCATCCGGCAATGCACAACTACCCGCTGGAGGGCGAGAAGTACCGGCCCGTGTTTGAGTGGGCGGAGGCCACCGCGCGGCCGGTGCTGAGCCATACCTGGGGCAACAACCCGGTCTGCGGACCGGACAACGTCCGACGGGTAGCCGACCGCCATCCCCAGGCCACGCTGCTGATGGGCCACTCCTGCAGCGGGCAGTTCTCCGAGGCGATTGACTTGGCTCGCGAGTTCCCGCGGGTGTACCTGGAGCTGACGGGCGTCCCTGAGTACAGCGGCCTCATCGAGAAGATGGTCGCGGAGGCCGGGTCGGAGAAGGTCCTGTTCGGGACGGACCTGCCCTGGTTTGACCCGCACTACGGCATCGGCTGCGTGGTGTGGGCGCACGGCCTGACCGATGAGGACCGGCACAACATTCTGCACCGGAACGGGGAGAAGTTGCTGGAGAACGGAGGCCTCACCCCCTGACCCCCTCTCCCACGACGGAGAGGGGGTAGCGAGGAGTTCCCGGCAGGCAACGTGACTCAACAGCAGTACCTGCCACTTGCCGCCTGCCCTTATATGCGCCAGTACTCGTCAATATCCCGCTGGTAGGCTCGCACCTTGCCACTCTCCACGTCGGCGGGGCGAATGGGTTTCCCCGCGGTGTGGGACTCGTAGAAGGCGTAGCAGAGCGCCTTGGCCCGCAGGCCGCCCTCTCCGTCAATCTCCGGCGCGCGCCCCTGGTCTATCGCGTCCACGAAGTCCCAGCACTCATTGCTGATCCCGTCATCGAGCCCATAGGGAAACAGCCGCTCCGCCTGGCGGGCGCTCAGTGAGGCCAGGTACTGCTTCTCGATCTCCTCGTACGCGACCTCGCTGCCGTCCGCCAGCATGAGATCAGCGCCGAACTGGAAGGCGTGCATCCACTTCTGGCGATCCTGGAAGGACCCCTTCGCGCCGTAGTAGACCGAGGAGTTGACCTTATGACCCCGGGCCTCCCGCGACCAGGACCAGTGCCCCACCAGGCCGCTTTCGAAGTGCAGCGTTGCCAGCCAGGTATCCTCGACGTCCAACTTCTGCTTGCCCAGGCCGCCGGGGCCGTTGAGCGTGGGGGTCAAGAAGGTGCGCAAGTCGCAGGAGACCTCCGCCACCGGCCCGAAGACATGCAGCATCATGTCGGCGAAATGCGCTCCGGCATCCAGCAGCATCCCGCCACCGGTGAGCAGACGCAGACCCCGCCAGGCGAAGGCGTAGGCCTTCCAGTCGAACTGCTGATAGCCGAAGACTTCCATAGTGAAGAAGCGGGGCACCCCCATCATGCGCTTGCGGTTGATCGCCCACTCGATAGCGCGAGCCCCCTTGCAGCGCCGGATCTGCTCGGCCGTGGCCAGGAGCGCGCCACTCTTCTCCGCGGCCGCCAGCAGGCGCTGGGAGGCCCGCACGGTAATGCCGCACGGCTTCTCCACCATAACGGCCACGCCGCGACGCAGACAGGGCAGCGCGGCGGTGTGGTGAAAGGCGTGCGGGGTGCAGATGTCGGCTCCGTCGGGGCGAGCGCGCTTGAGCATCTCCTCCACGTCGGTGAAGACCTCGGGACGCTCCCCCGAGATTTTCACCCAGCGCTCGGCCATGGCCGCCGCCCGACCGGCGTCGGTGTCGCACAGGGCCGTGATGCGGAAGCGATCGTACCCCGCCTGCAGCAGCTTCTCATAGCCGGTCATGTGCGCTCCCGCGATGCCTCCGCAACCGATGATAGCCAGTTTGATCTGTTCGGACATGTAGGTGTCTCCTGGTCGAATGTGATGCGACGACAGCCTCAGGCCGCGTATTCCGCACGCTAACGCGTGTTCGTGTTGAGCCTCTCCACGGGGCGTTCGAGCAGGTCTCTCTCCTGCAAGTCTCCCTCCCCACCCGGCTCCGGGAGGAGGAAGGTCCTGATCTCCCACGGTCCCAGGTCGAACTCCCAGCGCCGCTCCTCCTGCGGCAGAGACAGCCAGGCCCGGGCCGGGACGCCGCTGGTCTCATAGACGCGGAGGATCGTGCCGCCCTCCTCGCCGGGCTTGAGCACGGAGGCGATGACGTTCTCCGGCCCCACCTCCGCCAGGCTGCCGGTCTCGGGCCAGTCGCCGTCACCCGGCTCCTCCAGCGCTAGGGCGAGCGGTGGATTGTTGAGCTCCCAGGCCGCGCGGGGCACGCCCGCCTCCTGCCAGCCGCCTAGATGCGGAAGCAGCGCGTACCCGACAACCATCTCGCCCTGGTCCAGGAACCAGTAATGCTTGTCCGGGTCCAGTTCGCGCGGCTGGTGCCAGGCATAGGCGGGGCTGCGCAACAGGGTCAGACGCATCTCCGCCTCCAGCACGTCACAGCCGTACTTGCAGTCGTTGAGCAGCGCCGCGCCCACGGTGTTCTCGTCCTGCCGGCCGGTCACGTCCATCCAGGTCTGCACCGGGCGCTCGCTGCCGTCCGGAGGCAGGGACAGAGCCGTATACGCCTGCTCAAAGGTGGCGATGGGATCCTCCAGCGCCAGGGGGAAGGAGACCTTGAGCATCCGCAGGCGCTGGTGCCAGTCCACTACCAGATCAAAGTCCACGCGAGGACTGCCCGCACTGAGCGAGATGTTCAGCAGGGCGGTGGAATCACCCCAGCGGAGACGGAAACCGAGTCGTCCCCGCGCCGGGCCGGACTCCAGTACCTCTCCAGGACCGTCCGGCTCCATCGCGCCGAGGTCATCGCGGAAGGAAACGGCGTCATGCGCCCAGGTGTCCCAAGGGTCATCAATCACCACCAGCACGTTCGCCGGGCCGGCCAGCAATTCGCGTCCGCTGCGCTTGTCTACCAGGGAATGCAACACTCCGCCCGGGCCTATCTCCAGCCTCAGCAGGTCGTTCTCCAGCGAGGTGGGGGAGACCAGGACTCCTCCCGGCGCGGCCTCTTCCTCCGCAAGCAGAGAAGGACGGAAAGACCCCTCGCCCGCGTCCACTACCGTCCATCCCAGAGCGGGCATCTCCACCAGACGTGTAGGCCGGCCGCCAGGCATTTCCACTGCCTCGCGTCGCGCCCAGGGCAGGGGATTGAACACCAGTACCGGCTCCTCCTGGCCGCTGGTACCCAGGCGCGAGCAGAGAAGCCCCAGGCCCTGGGCCATGGCCTGCTCCGCGGTGCTCAAAGCCTCTTCATGCCAGGCGAAGATGTCCGGATAGGCGCGCCGTACGGAGCAGCCGCCCAGGATATCGTGAAACTGGTTGAATAGCACCCGCCGCCAGGCCTCCTCAAAATCGGCTGGGGAGATCTGCAGCGGCTCCAGCCTTCCCAGCAGCGTAGTGACCCGCTCGGCGGCCAGCAGATGCATCTCGCAGACGCGGTTGTAGAGCTTGACTCGTGAGAGCGAGGTGTAGCAGCCACGGCTGTGGTACTGCAGGTCTCCCGTCACCACCGGAAAGTCGCACTCCGCGACTGCTGCCTGGTCGAAAAAGTCCACGAGGCGTGCGAACTTGACGGCGGGCATTTCCGGATTCGCGTCGTTCTGTTGGATAGTAGCGATGTTCTCGCGGGTAGGGCCGCCACCGTGATTGCCCACGCCGTACATCAGCGCCAGGTCCCGGCGGGGACTACCCCCGGCGGCATAAGCGGTCAATAGCATGGTACCCACGAAGAGCTTGTCCTGCAGCGCGTTGCCCCAAGAGGCATAGTGCAGGGGCGGGCGGTACGCCAACACGCGGCTGCCGTCCGGCCCTTCCCAGGAGAAGAGCAGATCGGGGAGGTACTTCTCTTTCGGGTCGGGACGGCAGAAGAGATAATACTCATAGCCTGCCCGGCGCAAAATCTGGGGGATTCCCGCATTGTGTCCGAAGCTGTCCGGGTTGTACCCGACCCGCACCTCCACGCCGAAGCGGTCCAGGAAGTAACGCTTGCCATACAGACAGTGGCGCACCAGGCTCTCCCCAGCGGGCAGATTGCAGTCGGGCTGCTCCCACCAGCCGCCGACAATCTCCCAGCGTCCCTCCGCCACATATCTGCGGATCTCCTCGAACAGATCCGGATCAGCTTCCTCGATCCACTGGTATATAGCGGCGCTGGAGCGGCTGAAGATGAAGTCTTCGGTCTCGCGTAGGCGCGCGATCGCCGCCCAACAGGTGTCCAGCGCTTCCTGTAATCCCTCCCGCCAGTCCCACAGCCAGACGGGATCCAGGTGGGCATTGCCGATCATGTGTAGCGTGAAGTCTTTCGCGTCAGGCATGACAATGGTCTCCATAAGACACAGCCGAGAGGCTTCCGTGGGGGCAGGAGTAGTATAAGCTAGGAACCTTTCGCTGCTACTCAGCGTTTCTCCTTTTCGCGGCTCGCCGATGACCCGTCGAGCTTTCCCCTCGGCATACGGGCCACCGCTCATGGTACCCCCCTCCTGAACAGGCATCTCCAAGTGATTCTATAGACGCCGAACTGTCTGCTATCTACCCTTGACATTATGGGGGCTATTGAGTATAGTATGTAAAGGATAGATATTCAGACGCACCCCATCATTGAGTAAGACAAGGAGCCCAACCAGTGCCATCACGCTCCTCCCGCGTTGTCAAGTACCAGAAGGTAAAAGAGATCTTGGCCGGCGAGATCGAGAGAGGAAAGTACGGCCTTGGTGGCCGGCTGCCCAGCGAGAAGCAACTGGCTGAAGAGTTTGAGGTCAGCATAATCACTATACGCCAGGCAGTCGAGGCGCTGGCTCGCGATGGCTACGTGCAGAAGATCCAGGGAAGCGGTACCTATGTCCGCCACCTCCGGCCCGCCATCCAGCGCAAAGTGTGGGCCTTTGTGGTCCCCAATCTCAAGCATGCCTGGTACCCGCCGGTCGCAGAAGGCATCGAGGAGGTGGCCCGCGCGGCGGGTATCCAGCTAACGGTGGCGGGTACCGACCTGGAGGAGGACCCGGGCGAGACCATCCGCCGCTTGGTCGCCATGGGAGCTGAGGCTTTCGCGGTGGCTCCCAGTTTTGAGCGGAGGTCGGACGCGACCCCGCTGCTGGAGTTGGCCATGGCGGGAATTCCCTTCGTCTTCGTGGGGGACTATCTGGAGGACGTGGAAGCGCCGCGCGTGCTCTGGGACTATGCGGGCGGGGCGCGATTAGCCACAGAACACCTGCTCTCTTACGGCCACCGTCGCATCGCTTTCGTCAGCCACCCGGCCAGCCACAGCAGCGAGCGGATGTGGGCGGGCTACCGGGAAGCCCTGGCCGCGACCGGGGTAGAGCCGTGGCCGCCGCGAGGGCTGCACGCCGACAGCTACTCGGAGACTGACCTCTATCGCGCCGCCCGCGACTTGTTGGCCTTGTGGCCCCGGCCCACCGGTGTCTTCTTTACCCACGATGTAATGGGACGACACATTCTCAGAGCCGCCGCCGACGCGGGGCTCGCCCTGCCGGAGGAACTAAGTCTGGTGGGGTATGCTTTCGGTATGGACAACTTGGCCGATGGCGGGCTGACCGCCGTCACTGTGCCCCGCTATGAGATGGGCCAGGAGGCGGGCAAGGCCCTGCTGAGGTTGATCATGGGCGGCTCGGTCACGCCGGAGGTCATTCTGCCGGCGACCCTCCGGCTCGGACGTACAACGGCTCCCCCGCCTTCAGGCGAATCAGTTCGTGTCAGTCCGCTACCGGCCCCGCCCGGTGGAATGTAAGCAGGTTGGCTCCGGCCGGCGCAAGGTAGCCTAGTCACGCAGCACCCCGGCGAGCGCCGCTTGTCCGAGGGGTTGGCGCGGGGCGGCCGTGTGGCGGTTCGCAACCAGCGCGCGAGGTGTCGCACGGCAAAAAAGGAACCAAAAAGAATGGCCCCCAGTCCAGCGCGTACCATCAAGTACCGTAATGTAAGAGACAAGATCGCTTGCGAGATCGAGAGTGGGCGTTATGCGCTGGGCGAGCGGCTGCCGAGTGAAAAGGACCTCGCCGCGAACTACGGCGTCAGTATCATCACTATCCGTCAGGCCGTGGAGCTGCTGGCGCGGGAAGGCTACGTGGAGAAGGTGCAGGGCAGTGGGACCTTTGTCCGTCATCTGCGCCCGGGTTCGCAGCGTGCCATCTGGGGCTTTGCGGTCCCCTCCCTAGTCTATTCCTGGTACCCGCCGATCGCCGGAGGCATGGAGGAGGTAGCCGGCAGCGCTCAGGCGCAGGTGCTGATCTTCAGTACCGATCTGGACGAGCACCCTGGTGACAGCATCCGCCGAGCGGTCGCTATGGGGCTGCAAGGGCTGGCGGTGTTGCCCTCTATGCGCCGCCCCCTGGATGCGGCCTCCCTGCTGGAACTGTCAGAGACTGGCTTCCCCTTCGTCTACGGAACCGACTCGCTCCCCAGCGCCCCCGGTCCCCGCGTCATGTGGGACCTGTACCATGACGGGCGCATCAGTACCGAGTACCTGCTGAGCCTGGGACACAAGCGTATCGCTTTCCTCAGCCAGCCCCCGCAGTCCATTTCCCAGGCAGTCTTCTCCGGCTACTACGATGCTCTGGCTGCCGCCGGACTCGCGCCTTGGCCGGCCGCTGGCATCTACGCCGAGACCCTGGACGACCTCGATATCTACCGAGCCGCGCGGGCCCTGCTGTCTCTTTCACCCCGACCCACGGGTATCGTGACAACCTACGAGGTGGCCGCCTACATGACCTGCCGAGCGGCCCTCGACGTCGGCCTGCGCGTGCCGGAGGATGTCAGCATCATGGGCTACGGCGGGGTTGATTTAGGCCTGGAGCCGGAGTTTTCCATCTCCACGGTCGATGTCCCTAAGCGCGAGATGGGCGTCGCTCTCGGCAACATGTTGCTGCGACTTACCCGAGGCGAGAAGGTCACTGAGGAGATCGCCTTGCCTGGTACCCTCCGCGTGGGACGCACTACCGGCCCGCCGCCCCCAGAGTAAGTCCTCCTCCGTGCGCATGGCCGCGACTGCCTCTGAAGGTTTCCCGCGTGCTTCCCGCGAATCTCCCCCTGCCTGTGCCCTGCCCAGGCCATCAACTTGACTGGGGATCGCTCATGTCTCCCGATGCACCGCTTCCCGTCCTGCTGGACACCGATCTTGGCGACGACATTGACGATGCCTACGCGTTGGGGGTGTGCTTGCGCCATCCCGGGGTGCAGCTGGTGGGAGTAAGCACGGTGCTGGGCGACACAGAGCTCCGCGCGGCTCAGACCCGATACCTGCTGGCCCTGGAAGGTCGGTCAGAGATTCCGGTAGCGGCGGGCAGCAGGGACCCTCTGGATAGTCTGGCGCCTCTGGGGCGCAACTGCCAGGCGGCGGTGCTTCCTGCGCACGAGGAGGAGCGCTGGCGGGCCGGACGCCACGACGGCGTGCGCGCGTTGGCTGAGTGGTCGGCGAGCCATCCGGGCGCGGTTCTGCTGGCCATCGGCCCTCTGACCAATGTAGGTCGCTTTGTCTCCGAATTCCCTGAGGAGTTCGCGCTGCTCAGCCGCCTGGTGATCATGGGCGGACACATGCAGGCGGGAATAGACTACCCAGAGTGGAACTTCCGCTGCGACCCGCGGGCGGCGCGCATCGTCCTGACCGCCGGCAAGCCGGTGCTGCTGGTTGGTCTGGACGTGACTCTGCAGTGTCGCATGATCCGGGAGGACCTGGAGAGGATCGGCGCGGCGCGTACACCCCTGTCTGCCGCGCTCAGTGCCATGACGCGTATGTGGCAAGAACACGCCAAGGGGGAGACTCCCCCCTTGCCCACCCTGCATGATCCCCTGGCGACGCTGGCGATGGTGGAGCCCCAGGTGCTGCACACCGAGACGCGGGGGGTGGAGGTGGATGCCTATGGAAATTGCCTTCCCGCCGCAGGGCCGCCCAACGTGGAGTTCAGCGTCGGCGTACAGGCCCGCAAAGCGGTCGAGCGAGTTGTGGGGCTAGTGGCCTGAGGGGAAGAGGCGGACGGGGGAGTGTTTCACGTGAAACACTTGTTTCACGTGAAACATTACCGAACGAGGATGCCGCCGGAGCGGCGTCCCGGAACTCTCTCTAGCCGCCGTACACCTGCCGGCCGTACTCAGCACCGACACGGAACATCTCCACGATATTCTCCACCGGAATGCCGTCGTGGAGGGAATGGTCGGAGGCCAGGATGTAGCCACCGCCGGGGGCAGCGATGTCTAGGGCCTCGCGCACTTCGGCCGCGACCTGGTCCGGGGTGCCGTAGGGAAGAGTACGAGAGGAGTCAATGTTCCCGATGAGGCACCAGCGCCGGCCGTATTTCTCCTTGATGGCTCTCAGGTCCATGCCGGCGGTACGTTGCAGAGGATGGACTGCGGAGATCTTTGTCTGAGCCAGGTCGTCCAGGTAGTCGTGCAAGTGCCCGCAGGCGTGCAGCAGGACGGGAACCCCCAGAGCGTCAATGTGGTCCACCAACTCGACGAAGGGCGGTAGGAGGTACCGACGGTAGTGATCCAGCTTGAAGAAGCCGCCGCTGGAGGAGCCCAGATCCTCGCTGACAAAGACGGCGACACACCCGGCCTCCACGCAGCGGCGAGCCGCTTCCTTGAAGAATTCGTTAGAGAGAGCAAAGACGGCCTCCACCAGGCCGGGATCGTCGTACAGGGCCAGAGCAATGGTCTCGTAGCCCATGAGGAACCAGGCGGTGGTCAGCGGGCCCTGCACTCCGCCGACCAGGGCAATATCATCGTTGTCGAGAGCCGCAGCAGCCCGGATCTCCGCATCCCGACCGGGAGCGGTAGGATCTGGCAGGGTGAACTTCGCCAGGTCCGCCCGGCTTTGAATGGGGTAGGCAATGGGCGCGTCAATCGGCCAGGAGGCCTCGTTCTTCTGGAAGACGGTGCCCCACTCGTCGCGGTAGACGTTTTCGCTCAGGAAGGTCGGCTGCCAGCCGGTGAAGCCGCCGAACGGAAGCCAGACGCCGTCATGATCCAGGGCCAGGGCGCAGCGTACCGCGTCGGGGCCATTGTAGGCGCCGGGACGGTGGCCGAGGAGGGCTTCATACAGCGGCTGCTGGAAGAGGAAGTCGAACAGCGGCACTCGGTCCGGCTGCTGGACTCGTACAGCGGCAAGAAAACGCTCGCGGCGGGTCATGGCGGGTATCTCCTTGGGCAGTCGCGAGTCGCGAGTCGCGAGTCGCAAGTGTGCAAGCGCGAGGCCGATGGTTTCGCGCAAACTATGAGGGTGCGGAACCATCCCTCCGGCCCCCTCGTGGAAGCAAGTTCGACGCTGGGGGGCGGTTTACCTGCTGCACAGGCCGTGTCACGGCTTGCCCAATGTCAAGCGCACGGGAGGAACCATGGCGGAGTTGACTGTGTTCGTAACTGACTACACGCTGGCCGCAGAGATGGACCTGGAAGCGGAACTGCTGGCCCAGGTGGGAGCGGAACTGGTGGTGGCCCAGTGTCATAGCGAGGAGGAGGTGCTGGCGGCGTTGGTGGAGTGCGATGCGATGATCACCCAGTGGGCGCCGGTGACCCGGACCGTCATGGAGCAGGCCGGGAGGTGCCGGGCCATCTCCCGCAACGGCATCGGCGTGGACAACATTGACCTGACCGCGGCGCGAGAGCTGGGAATCGCGGTACTGAACGTGCCCGCGTACTGCGTACCGGAGGTGGCCGATCACGCGATGGCCCTGCTGCTGGCGCTGCTGCGCAAGGTCAAGCCGACGCTGCGCATGATAGACAAGGGGGCATGGGGGGTCGGACCGCTTATTCCCATCCGCCGGCTGGACACGCTCACCCTGGGTATCGTCGGCCTGGGGCGTATCGGTAGCGCCGTAGCACGGCGGGCCGGGCCTTTCTTCAAGCGGATCATTGCCTGCGATCCCTTTATCGTGCGAGAGTGCTTCGACGCCGTCTGCAGCACTCCGCGCTGCCACGAGGAACTGTGGCGGGAGGCCGACGCTATTACGCTGCACGTTCCGGCGAAAGAGGACACCTTCCACATGATCAACGCCGACTCGCTGGCGCAGATGAAGGAGGGCGTCTACCTGGTCAACACTTGTCGGGGGGCGGTGGTGGATACGGAGGCCCTGGTGGCGGCGCTGCGCAGCGGAAAGGTGGCGGGAGCAGCCCTGGACGTGCACGAGCAGGAGCCGCTGCCGGCTGATCATCCTCTGCGTTTTATGGACAACGTGATCCTTACGCCGCATGTGGCCTACTACTCGGAGGAATCGACCCTCGAGGCCCGCAAGCAGACCTGCGAGAACCTGGTGCGGTTCTTTCGAGGGGAAGAGCCAATCAGCCGGTTGGTGTAGAGACCTACTCCGCCTGACCCGGCGGGGCACGGTCACCGCAAGGAACCGATCGCGTGCGCCGATGGAGCGGACATGCCTGGTTGTACGGGCTGCTCCTTGCAGGAGTGCTCCTGCAGGGGCTCTCGCCGGTGTTCACGAAGGTGCTGCTGCGGGCGGACCTGGGGCAGGCCACCATCGTGGCGGCACGGTATCTGCTAGCTGCGGTCTTCTTCATGCCGCTGGTGTGGCTGGAGCGACGCCCGGGGTATCTGCTGCCGCCGCGGCGGCGCGACTGGGTGGCCGTAATTGCGGCGGGACTGCTTGGCTCAGGAGTAGCCGCGTTGCTGTTCACCTGGGCACTGACGTATACCACGGCGGGTGTGGCACTGGCTATCTCCAAGACCGCTCCGCTCTTTGTCGCTGTCCTGGCGTACCTGGCGTTGCACGAGGGGGTCACACCGGGACGAGCGGCGCTGGTGGTGGCGATGGTGGTGGCGGATGTCCTGATGGGTGCCGGGGATTTCTCCCTGGGCGGACCCGAGGCGCGTTTGCGGTTGACCGGCGATTTGCTGGCACTGGGGGCAGGAGCGTGCCGCGCGCTCTCCGAGGTGCTGGCGAAAGGCGCCCTGCGGCGCTTCTCGCCGACGGCCGTGGGAGCCTGGCGAGTGATAGCCGGCTTCGTGCCGGCGGCCGTGGTCGCGCCGCTGACGGGGGAAGTGAGGCAACTGGCGCACCTACCCGGCTGGGGCTGGGCAGTGCTGGTGGGTTTGGCCCTGTTCTCGACCACCGGCTCGCTGTTCTTCTACTACCGGGGGCTGGCCCGCGTTCCCGTACACGTGGCGGTGGCGCTGAAGCTGCTCAGCGTTATCGTTACGGTTGGGCTTTCGTGGTTCTGGCTGGGCGAAGCGCTGAATGCTTTCCACCTTGCCGGGCTGGTTATCCTGCTGACTGGCGCGTATCTGCTAGTGGTCTACACTCCGCCACACTTGCCTCATGCGGTTCCCAAGCGACGGATGGGGGGAGGTAGACCTCGGGGGGCGCGGCTGGGACAGGTGCGGGTGCGGCTGACCTTGACGGCCGGACTGGTGATCGTAGCTGTGGTGGCCCCGGCGACGTACCTGATGGCAGCCCACGCCACCGGCCTCGTGCGCCGGGAGACCCGGCTGGCGATGAGCAACGTCGCGGTGACGGTGCTCAACGAACTCGCGGCTCAGCCCCAGGGGCGGACGGCGACGGTGGAGAGGTTCCTGCGCAACCTCGTAAATGCCCGCCTGGAGGACGAGTCCTACTCGGTGGACGTGGTCTTCGCGTGGGTCCAGGATGGACGGGGACGGCCATTGGCTGCAGCATACGAAGAGCAGGCCCTGGGCCTGCGGCAGCCTTCCCCGCTGTCGGGTTCAAGGGGGGAACTGCTGGCCTCGCTCGCACAGTTGAGCACGGATCCGGCTCTATCCGCGCGCTATGGCTTGATCGTGGTGCAGGCCACCCTGGAAGACCCGGAGAACCCTCTAACCGTGACCCTGGGCTGCAAGCGAGAGGCGGCCGGGCGGCTGGTGGCGCAGATCGTGGCGCGGCACGTGGTGGTGGCTGTGCTGATCCTGCTGGCGGCGGTGGGCAGTCTGTGGGTGGCACTGGGGCGGGCCACGCAGCCTTTGTCGGCAGTGTTCCGGGCGGTGGACCACGTGTCGCGGGGCAGCCTACGCTATCCGGTGGTGGCCCGCACCCCGGACGAAGTGGGACGGATGGCGCAGGCCGTAGACCAGATCCGGCTGGCGCTGTTGCGGGGGCGGCAGTGGCGATCGGTGGCAGTCGGGCTGCTGGAACAAGCCCAGGTGGACCCGGAGACTCTCCCGGAGGGTCTGGTGTATATGGCGGTACCTGCTCCCTGCGGTATACGGACCGGTGAGGAGCCGGAAAGCGCCTGGGGAGGACTGCTGGAGCGGGTTCTGGAGGAGGAGGGGACTATCGAGGGGAGCGCCCGAGGTCGGGTGCTGGTCAGTTGGGGAAGAGAGGGGCCGGAGCAAGACGACTATCTCCGGGCGTTAGTGACGGGCTGGATGCTGGCAACGGAGGTGGGGCAGAGGGGAGGGTTACGTCCTGTCCTGGCGCGCACGGCCCAGGCGGTGCTCCAGGAGGCGCCTGCTCTAGTGGAGGTAGAAGTACCGGAGCCGCATGTATGGGTGGCTGCAGAAGACTTGGCCGAGCTGGATCCGGTGCTGCAGGCAGGGGAGTTCCGCGTGATCGGAGAAGCGCACTGTGTAAGCGGGTGGCTGGCGGTGGCAGGCCGTGACGAGAGGGAGGAGGCAGTTGAGCAGGGCGGGGACTGGTAATGACCGTTGGAGGCGAGGCCACGCCGCGGCAGGGCTAGCCGGGCTGCTGCTGGCGGCCCTTCTGACCGGTTGTCCACCACGGGAGCAGCCGCCGATCCGGGTGTCTGTTGCCCCTAACAACCAGGAACAACCGCGCACGCCGGCCGAGATTCTGGAGCTGGCAAAGGCGGAGGGAGAACTGACCTGGTACACCTCGCTATCTCAGCAGAACGCCGAGACGTTCCTGGCGCAGTTCAGCAAGAGGTACCCGTTCGTGCGGACACATTTGGTACGGGGGGGAAGTTTCACGATCGCCGAGCAGGTTTTCGGGGAGATCGCCTCGGGGCGGGTGCAAGCGGACGTGCTACACCTGCTAGATCCGGCCACCTTTGTGGCGCTGCGCAACCAGGGGGCCCTGCTATACTACGATAGTCCAGAGGCCCGGGGCCTGCCTGCGCAGTACCAGGACCCCGGCTACTGGGTGGCCGTGCGGGCAGTGGCTCTGGGGATCGCCTACAACGCACGGCGACTGAAGGGCGAAGGGGTCCCGCAGCACTGGCATGACCTGCTAGAGCCACGCTTCCGGAGCAGACTGGGCCTGAAGGACGCCGAGACAGCAGGCGCGGCCTACGCGCTGGTGTTCCTGCTGCGGGAGAGGTACGGGACGGACTATCTGGAGCGCTTGGGGGCGCAAGCGCCCAAGATCTACAAGACGGTGCAGCAGATGCAACAGGCGCTGGTGCGTGGTGAGATTTTGGTAGCAGCAGGAGATGTGGGGTTTGGGGAGACGGAGGAGGCAGCTCCAGCTGACGGCCTCGAGTTCGTCTGGCCGGAGGAGGGTGTGCCGATGATGGTGGGGCCCCTCGCGATTCTGGCCGGGGCGCCCCACCCGAACTGTGCCAAGCTGTTTGAGGATTTCCTGCTCAGTGAGGAGGGCCAACGGCTCGTAGTGCGCGTTCTGGCCGACTACTCGCTGCGGCCGATGGTAGGACCGCCCGCGGGGCGCCAAGCCCTAGACAGACTTCATTTGATTGTTCCCACGGCGGGCTGGACCGATTATGCGGCGAAGAGAGACCTGCTGCGGAAGGAGTTTTCGGAGGTCATGGGGATGGGAGGAGAGTAAGGGGGGGCGTGGGGTAGCGAGTCAGCGTGCCGGACCATCAGTCGCATAATACATCTTATGTCAAACGCGCTAGACGAGCCAATCCCCGACACCGGACTGACCCACAGCGCTACCGTAGCGATTACCCCTTTAGCACCAACGGGATCACGGCCATCTGCACAGCGGTACTACCCCGCGGGCTGAACCGACCGAGCGCTCTAGACTAGCACCCGACGTCAGTACGCGCCGCGACCGGTCAGAACGGCAGGAATGGTCTGCAGCAAGATCTTCAAGTCCAGGAGAAGACGGCGCTTGCGGACGTAGTCTATGTCCATCTGGACCCAGCGCTCAAAAGGGATGTCGGAACGCCCACCTACCTGCCAGGTGCACGTGAGACCAGGCTTTACGGCAAGTCGCTCGCGCTGCCAGGGCTCGTAACGCGCGACTTCATCAGGGATGGGCGGACGAGGACCGACTAGACTCATTTCCCCGAGCAGGACATGCCACAGTTGAGGAAGCTCGTCAAGGCTGGCCTTGCGGAGGAACTTGCCGACCCGGGTCACCCGGGGATCAGCACGGATCTTGAAAACGGGGCCGACCATTTCATTGCCCGCGGCCACGGCTGCACGCAAGTCGGTGGCATCCCGAGTCATAGAACGTAATTTCAACATCACGAAGGGCCGCCCGTCCTTGCCGAGGCGGGTTTGGCGGAAGAAGACGGGGCCAGGGCTGTCGAGCTTGATAATAAGCGCGGCGATGGCCATAAGCGGCAGGGAGAGGAGAAGCGCGCAAGAGGCGACCACAACGTCGAGGGCTCGCTTGGCAGGTTCGTAGAGACTCATGCCGTACCTAGCCTTGCTCCCCCCGGAAGGTAACTGGAAAGCATTATAGTCGTGCGCAGAGCCGACTCAAGAGAGGGTAGCGAAAAGTTTACAGGCCACAAGACGTGGCCAGAAGGCGCCAGTGCTAGCGATCCGGGAGATACCGCGGCGAGAAGCCAGTGTTAGTGAGAGCGGAAGGCGTGGACCCGAGCCTGGCTCGTCACCACAAAGACCTGCCCGCCGGAAAGGGCTGGTGAGCAGCGGATCTCCTCCCCCACCTCATGCTCCCACAGCGACAAGCCGCTGGCGGCTTCGAGAACCCGCAGGTAACCGTCGTGGGAGGCGACGTAGGCGAAGTTCTCACTGATGGCGGGTGCGGTGTCCACCCAGTCGGCGGTGCGGTATTCCCAGCGCAGGTTGCCGGTGCGCAGTTCCACGCAGTACAGAGAGCCGTCGCGCGAGCCAAAGATGGCGGCCTCGCCGACGAGTGCCGGAGTGCTGTGCACCTCGCCCTGGGTCTCAAACTCCCAGAGGAGGCGGCCGGTAGACTGCAGGAGGCAGTAGACGCGGTGATCAGCGGCGCCGAAGAGCACGAGATTGCCGTGAAGCGCGGGGCCCGCGGTGACCTCGGCCCCGGCTACGTACTGCCAGTGCTCAGTGCCGTCGACGATGCTGAGACAGATGAGGCGATTGCGGGCGGTGCCCAGGAAGAGGCGATTATTCCATAGAGCTGGGGAGGTGTAGACCCCGCCTTCGACCTGCGCGGTCCATTCGAGCAAGCCGGTGTGGGCGTCCATGGCGTAGACGTGGCCGGCTTCGTCAGCGAAGTAGGCGGTCTGGCCCCAGACTAGAGGACTAGCCGTCAAGGGGACCGGCACGGGATAGGCCCAGCACGGCGCGCCAGTATCGGCTTGCACGCAGACCAGCTCCCGGTCAACGGGCACAAGCAGGCGCTCGCCTCCTGCCACTACCGGGGTAAGTGTGAGTTCGCGGGGAAAGCGCCGCCGCCAGCGTTCCTGGCCTTTGGTCGCCTCCAGGGCCACCAGTTGGCCACGGTCGCCGCCGCCACCGGGAGCTCCACCGCCAGCGACATAGAGCAATCCGTTGGCCACGACAGGGGAGGCGATAGCCCACTGGGCGACGGGAAGACTCCAGCGTAGAGTGAGGGGCGGGACGACGGATTCCGGGGAGAACCCATTGCGAGTGACGTTGCCGTTGAGCATGGGCCAGTTGAAGACGCGGGACTTCTCCCGGGCACGGTGAGCCCGGTAGAGCGCGGCGACGCGATCAAGCTCCGCGACGATCTGCGGGTCATCACGCTGCAACGCCGCCGCGCGTCGTAGACTGTTGAGGGCCTGCTCGAGCCGTCCGCTCTTCTCGTCCTGTTGGGCCTGCTCAAACAACTGCCGAGCGACGCGGGCGGCGTCCATGGTCTCCGCCCCCACGGTTCCGGGGGTTCGCGACTCCGCTTCGGGCACCTGGCCCCAGCGTCCAGCAATGAAGGTGGACGCGCAGATGGGACAGAGCGAGTAGCGGTACTGCGTGAGATAGCCACAGACGCTACAGATCTGCACGGGCTGCCGCCAACGAGGATCGTCCTCCAGTTCGCGCTGGATCTGGGTCAGAGCCTCCCCGGCCTCGGCAAAGGAGTCCGGGCGATCGGTGCGGCGGCGGCTGAGGCAGCGCATGATGAGGGCGTCCAGGGAGGCGGGCAAGTCCGGGCGTACAGCGCGAGGCGCGTTGGGTGTTCGGTTGAGCAGGTTGTGCGCGAACTCGGCCACCGAGTTGCCCTGCACCGGTGACTCGCCCACCGCGGCGACGTAGAGGAAGACTCCGAACGAGTAGATGTCAGAGCGTTCATCGGCTGAGGCGGCGTCGAGGAACTGCTCCGGCGGCATGTAGAAGAAGGTCCCCAAGCCCAGGCCGCTCTGCGCGGAATCGGTGCGGGAGCCGTAGACCTTGGCGAGGCCGAAGTCGGTGATCTTGACCTCGGCGCGTTTGGTGAGCATCATGTTGGCGGGCTTGAGGTCACGGTGGATAATGCCCCGCTGGGCCGGAGAGATCTCGGCGGTGTGGACGTACTGCATCCCCGAGCAGACCTGCTGAGCGAAGGTCAGCAGCTGGGGCAAGAACAGAGTGCGCTCGCGGTTGAGCAGGTGCTGCAGATCGCCACCGTCCACGTACTCCAGGAAGAGGAAGGGCTGGCCGGCAATCTCGCGATAGATGATGGCCTCGACGATGTGAGGATGTCGGCCGAGCTTCATCCAGGTGCGGCCCTCTTCGGCGAAGCGCTGCACCGCCTGGGCGTCGGCGGCTAGGTTCTCGCGGACCGTCTTGACGGCGAAACGCTTATTGGAGAACTCATCACGCGCCACGTATACGGTGCTCATGCCGCCGTGGTGCTTCTCGATGATGACGTACTGGTTGTCTATCTTTTCTCCGACCTGGTACTCCACGGTTGACTCCAAGGACAACGACAGGCTCAGGGACAGGCACACCGAGAGGCTTGAGGGCAAGCGAGAGAACTAAGCCGGCGGTCCTCGTCACCTCTCCCCTATTCAATAACAGACCCCTCGCGCAAGGCCTCATAGACGATCTGAGGTTGCTCAAGGCCCTGCAGCTGGACCGGCCCCAGGCAACGGGCTGCGATATAATCTCTCGCCAGTTGGTATGTCCGCTCATCCATGATTATGTCAGCATTCAGGGCTTTCGTCAACTCCACGAGACGCGCGGCGAGGTTGACTTCGGGGCCGACAAGGGTGTATTGCATGCGGTCGGGCGAGCCGATGTCCCCGAGGATTTCCTCACCGGTGGCCAGGCCCATGCCGGCGCGTAGATCAGGCATGCCATGGAAAGCCCATTCGTCACGGTTGGCCGCAATGCGGCGCTGCATCTCCAGGGCAGCCTGCACGGCCAGTACTGCATGATTGGCGCCGTCGTCGCGGGCCAGGAAGTAGGCCATGAGGCCGTCACCGATGTACTTGTCGAGGGTTCCCCCATACTGGGTGATGGTCTCATACATGAGGGTGAAGTAGCGGTTGAGCAGGCTGACCACGTCTTCCGGTGAGAGACGCGCGGTGCTGCCGGTGAAGTTGCGGAGGTCGGAGAAGAGAATGGTGGCCGTTCGGCGGACGCCCTGCCCCGCCTCGACCGGTTCCTGGGCCAGACGGTCTACGAGCTCGGCGGCGACGTAACGGCCTAGCGCCCGGTAGGCGCTGCGCGTAGCGCGCTCCTGGTGACGTACTCCATACAGCAGCAAGCCGATTAGCGCCAGGGTCAGGCTCAACCCGGGTAGGAACATGGGCAAGATCAGGCCCTGCGCTCCGAAGGCCCAGACGGCGCTGGCCTCGTACCCCAGAAGCAGGGCCGCAGCGGCCAAAGCCGCATAGAGAGGGCGCATGGCCCAGAAGGCCAACGCCGCCAGGAGGGCGGTGAAAGCAATGAGCAGGACGGTCTTCTCCGGGGGCAGTTCTCGGAGGTAGCGCCCTGTCAGCATATTGTCAAGGATATTGGCTTGGGTCTCTACCCCATCGAAGATGGCGCCGTAGGGGGAGGGGCGCAAGTCGTGCAGGCCGGGAGCGGTAGCCGCGAGCAGAATGATCTTGCCCTCCAGCCTGCCGGGCTGGAGTGTGCCCTCGAGCAGATCGGCGAGGCTATGGCGGGGATAGGTCCCGGAGGGGCCGGCGAAGTTGATCACGAGTCGCCCTGCCCGGTCTATCGGAAGCCGCAACGCCGGGCCGACCTGGATGACGCGACCGAGGCGCACGGTGATCTTCTGGCCGGGGGCAAGCACATCCCAGGCCACCCGCAGCGCCAGACTGGGGCAGACCTTCTCCCCTACTGTGGCTAGCGGCGGTACGTAGCGGTAGATGCCGTCACCGGCGTCCAGCACGTCAGCGAAGCCTACGCCGGAGGAGGCGGCGGTCAGCTCGGGGAAGCCGGCCAGCAGGCCGTCGAAGGGGATGAGATCAGCCCAGGAGTCGAAGCCTCGCCCGGGAGCAATGGCAGCGGACACCGCGAGCGGCTCGGGAAAGGACGATGAAGGGGCATACCCTTTGCCGGCGGCGGCGAAGGCGGCGTGGTAGACCACACAGGCGCCCCTAGTAGCTGTAGCGCGGACCAGAGCCTGGTCGCCGAGACTGAGCGAGTCAAAGGGAACCCGGGCGTCGGGGAGCACCGGGGAGACTCTTTCCCCGGAAGGAGCCTCCCGCTCGGGGAAGAAGATGTCGAAGACAATCTGGCGGGCGCCTGCTGCAAGCAAGAGGTCGATGACTCGCGCCCAGGTCTGGCGCGGCCAGGGCCACTTGCCGACCCGCTGCAGCGCATTGTCGTCCACTTCTAGAATCAGCAGCCGAGGATCGGGAAGTAAGGGCCCCCGAATCCAGAAGCGCCCGTCCACGGTACGGTACTCCAGGCGGTCGAGGAAGTTCGCACCGTGACCTGGCCCCTCGGCGGGCGCAAGATAGGCGGCAGCGACTAGCACGGCCGCGGCCAGGCCGATTAGCAGCAAGTGAGAGAGTCGGGTGCGCTCGGGACGAATCGCTTCCATGGGACCACTTACCTCACGGCGGTGCCCCGCTGGGCCAGTTTAGTCGCCTTCCGGATAGGGTAGATTCTAGTACGACAGGCACAGAAACAGGTTCAGCGACAGGCCCAGACACAGGCTCAACGGCAGGGCTGTCCTCAGGTCTGACGTCCGGTGTAGTCAAGAGGTGCTCAGTATGCGTCGTGCTGTCTTGGCAATCGTTGTCGTCTTCGTAATCCTGCTGGTCCTGGGGGTGGTGGTGGGCCAGTCCCTTGCGGTCGGGCAGCGTATCGCGCACGTCAGCGGCCTGTCGGGTGAGGTGGCCGCGCAGCCACCGCGAGGCGGCGACTTCCAGCCGCTGGCCGACGGGACGAATGTCCTGGCGGGCACCACCATCAAGACAGGCCCGGCAGGAACGGTAACGCTCAACTGGATTGACGGTACCCGCATCCGGTTGGGGTCAAACGCGATTATGACGGTTCTGAAGTGCCAAATCAACCGGAACAATCAGGCGGAGACCAGCCTATTTCGCTTGCAGATTGGTGAACTGCTGGTACGAGTGCGGAAGGCGCTGTCCGGGCAGTCCAAGTTTGAGATCCAGACTCCCACCGCCACTGCCGGAGTGCGAGGGACGATCTTTGCCGTCCGAGTCGACCGGGTTGGGGAGACTAAGATTGAGGTGATCGAGGGTCAGGTCAGGGTGAACGCACAGGGGCGCGAGTTGGACCTGGCGGCAGGAACCAAAGGTACAGCCGGGACCGGTGGCACAACGGTTGAGAAACTGACATCGGAAGAACAAGCCGCGTGGGAGCGGCACAGGAACCAGTTGGGGCCGTACCTGTTGGTGACCAGCCCGACAGCGGGAGCGAAGGTGGCCGGCAATACGGTGGAGGTCAAGGGGCAGGTGGAGAAAGGGGCGCAGGTGACGGTGCAAGGAGAGCCGGTACAGGTCAACGAGGGCAATCGCTGGGCGACCATGGTACAGATCCCGCCGGGCAGCAAGCAAGTGACCGTGACGGTAACGGCCAAGGATGAGCGAGGGTACGAGACTAGTGAGGTAAGGGAAGTAAGTGTGGGGCCGTAGTCACAGGAATGCGGCCCCGGCGGCGAAGTTGCAGAGTTCGCCCGTCGGGCTAAAGTCGCCTTAAGAGCGTCCCTGAGTTGGGGCCAGACTAGCCAAACAGCCGAGGTCTGATGACCTCGGCTGTGTCGCTTCCGCTTCCGCGGGTTGCGGGGATCATGTCCCCGTTGCCGCTCTCCAACGCTTCCAGGCGGCGCTCCAGGTCGCGAACGCGACGCAGGAGTTCGGGGACCTTCTTCTGCGTGGCCTGAGTGCGATAGTGCTCCTGGTAGCGCCGTGCTGGGATACCGGCGTAGATGCCCGGCTCGGTGAGGTCGCCGATTACGGCTGCGCCCCCACCGACAATGACGCCGTCGGCGATCTTGACGTGATCGCTGACTCCGACCTGCCCGGCCAAGGTCACGCCGTTGCCCAGGACAACACTACCGGAGATGCCTACTTGCCCGCACAGCAGGCAGTGCTCGCCGATGACCACGTTGTGCGCGATGTGCACACAGTCGTCAATCTTGGTGCCGCGTCCGATGCGGGTGACGGCGACGGTGGCGCGATCGACCGTGGTGTTGGCCCCGATCTCAACGTCGTCTTCGACGACAACGGTGCCGATCTGAGGGATCTTGCGGTGGCCGGCCTCGGTAGGCAAGAAGCCGAAACCGTCACAGCCCACCGCGCTTCCGGCGTGGATGAGTACGCGATTGCCGAGCACCACGCGGTCGCCGAGGAAGACATGGGGGTGGAGCTCACAGCCCTGGCCGATGGTAACCTCGTGACCTACGTAGGCCAGAGGGTGGATGATGGTGTCGTCTCCGATAACGGTGTTATCGCCGACGAAGGCACCCGCGCCGATGGCGACTCGTCGCCCTAGGTGGGCGCCCGGGCCAACATGCGCCGTGGGATGGACACCCACGGGCAGGCGGCGTTCGGGGGCGAAGAGTTCGAGGATTTTGCTGAAGGCCAGGCGGGGGTCCTCGGTGACGATCACCGGCTTGGTGGTGGTGCGCGCGGTGGGGCTGACGATCAAGGCTGAGGCACGGCTTTGCTCACCCTGGGGCAGCACTTCAGGCCCGGTCACGTAGCTGATATGACCGGCCTGGGCCTCTTCGAGGTTGCTGACGCCGGTGATGGTGATACCCCCGTCACCGACCAGTTCACCGTCAATTATCTGCGCCAGTTGCAGGAGCGGGTAGGCTGCGTTCTTCATCTGTGTTCTCTCTCCTCAGGCTGGGCGGCTAACCGGCTGTCCTTTCCTGACCAGATTTGCTGCAGGCGCTTCCGTACGTGCTCAGTGAGGTCGGCACCTTGCGGAGAGCCCGGGGGGACCAGGCTCAGCCGCAGATTGTCTTCATAGGCGAACCGCATAGCGGCCAAGCGTAGATCGGCAAGGATCGCGCGAACCAACTGGACCCGGCTTTCTTCGAGACGCACCAGCTGCCGCTGCCGGGTCTGCTCATACTCGGCACGGGCCCGGGCATAGGCCTGCTCCGCAGCCTGCAGGTCACCGGCAGGCGCGGACATCGCGGTGAGTTGCCCTCGCTCCGGCCGCCGGGGGGAGCCTTCGGCAAACTGCTGCAGGCGCTGTTCGAACTTGCGCTGAGGCTCGACGAGAGGGGGCGTCTCCCCTTCCCGGCGGGTTGCGGCCTCGGCCTCGATCTGGGCATCTACCTCGGCCCGCCTCCGACGCGACTCCTCAGCAAGTCGAGCCTGAATCGCCGGCAGGCGCTTCTGCGTGGACTCCGCCTCCGCCCGGGCGACCGCGGCCTCTATATGTGACCAGATCCTCTGGACCGTCTGTGCCCCCCTCTGGCGAGCCTCGGCGGGCGGCACCGACAGGTCCAATCCTGCATTGGTCAGCTCGTCGAGGTGGTCACGCACCAGTTGCTCGCGGAACTGGGCCAGACGGCGACTCTCAGCGGACTGCGCCTCCAGGAGTTGCCGGGCCTGCTCCAGCTCAATCTGGCGATAGCGCCAGAGGCGGGCCGCTTGCAGGTCGGCGGGAAGCGCGGAGCCTGGCGTGGGAACAAGCTCAGTCAGTCCTTGTCGCCACTCCAGCCAGTCACGGCGCAGGGCTGCCTGGGGATAGGCCCGGGGCACTGGCCCGACGAATGTCGGCATGCCCCAAGTCCATTCAGCACCAATCTCCATCGGCAGCAGGGGACGGCGCAGGCGCTCCAACTCGGCCGCCAGTCGCTCGGCAGCCGGCCACAGCGGGTGAGTGGGCATCAGTTGTGCCAGGTACACATGTCCTTCAAAGGGCTTAGACAGGAGCAGAGGGCGGGGCGTTGCAGCTTTTTCGGGGGCACAAGCAGGCAGCAAGAGGCACAGCGCCGGCAGGAGCACTGCCGGCGTACGAAGCAACTGGAGGACAGCAGGGCCGCAGCCGGCCCCCAGGCGAGAGGTGCACATAGGCGGTGGCCGCAATCGGTCTTTGCGCCCGGGCTCCACAGCAGGGACAGCGGCGGACGGCAGGCTACTTGGCGTTGAGTTTGGCCAAGACTTTGTCGGTGATATCGGTGCCGCCGACGAGAACCATGCTGGAGTCCAGAACGAGACCGTAGCCGTCTTCTTTGGCCAGCGCGGCGGCCGCTTCCGCGACATTCTTGCGGAAGGCTTCCAGAGCCGTGCTCACCTGCTGGCGGTAATCGGCACTGAGCTTGGCCTGTTCGGCGACCATGCGCTGCTGACCGGCGTCATACTGGTCGCCCATGGACTTGTAGGCTTCGTCTTCCTCGGGGGTGCGGTTGGGCTTGGACTCCAGGTCGTGGAAGGTCTTCTCTTTGGCCGCTGCCAGGTCGTCGAGTTCTTTCAAGCGGACCTGTTTATCGGGGGGCAGAGGCTGAGGTCCGCTGAGCAGGGCGATCACTTCATTGAAGTTGTCGCCGGACAGCAGCAGAAAGTCGGCCAGCCGGCGCAGGTAGTCTTGCTTCTGGGCGTACCACTGCTGAATGGCCTTGTCCTTCTCCTGCAGAGCAGTGTAGTTCTGGGTCACTTTGCCCATGTCAATGAGCGCCACCTTCAGGTCGGCGCTCTGAGCGGTGAGAGTCATTCCCAGCAGGCCGGCCAGAGCCAAGCCAAGACCGAGGAAGCATCGCGTCATCTAGAGTTCTCCTTGAGTCCGGAGGTGCATTTCAAGCTAGCCAAGGGCGGTCAAAAGACCTGCCCGAAGCCAAAGTGGATTTCAGAACCGTCCTTGCCCACGCCCCAGTCAATGCGGATAGGCCCCAGGGGCGTAACGGCGCGGAGGCCCACTCCGGCCCCCACGTGGACGGTAAGGTTTTCGTCCTCGGGCGGGATATCAAAGCCGGGGACGACGGTAGGGAAACGGCCGCCGAAGGCGTCGCCGGCATCCACGAAGCCCACCGCCTGCAGGCTCTCGTTGACCCGGTAGCGGTACTCCAGACTCCCCAGGACCATCTTCTCGCCGCGGAAGCGGTCTTCCCGATAGCCGCGCAGGGTGGTAGCACCGCCCACGCTGAACGAGTCAAAGAGAGGCAGGCTGCCGCTGCTGAAGCCGACGCGCAGGCGCATGGCGATGACGTCCTTGCCGCCGCGACGGGGCAGGAACTTGCGCTGCTCCGCAGTGTAGAGGTTGAACTGGTTCTCCCCTCCGAGCAGACCGCCGGCGATCTCTACGGAGACATCTCGGAAACTGCCGCGCTTGGGGTCGGTGATGAGATCGCGGGTGTCCCAGGTGTACTGCAGAGTCGTGCTGCTGATGCGTCCTCCGGGATGCAGAGGGGCCGCCACGATGATATCGCCGGGGAAGCCGCCCGGTGTGGAGGGCTCACTCGGATTGACGGGACGCATCACGATTCCCTGAGCCGGCCGGAGCATGCCAGCAGGCTGGAGGTGGCCGGGAGAGCCCAGGTTGCGGGTAGCGACGAAAAAAGAGCTACTGACTTCCTCGCTGCGCAGGCCGACGGAAAAGCGCTGAGTGGGAGCCATAGGCCGACTGAAGCGGACCGCACCGCCGGCCCGCCGCTCGCGGAAGCGTTCGTCGGATACCGGAATACCGGCCCCGGCAAAGCGGCGCCGACGCTCGGTGTTGAACAGACTCAGGTCCATGGAGGTGTTCTTCTCGTCCAGGAAAGGCTCAAAGAAGCTGAAATCGTAACTGGTGCGGCCGAAGGCCTCCAGGTCCACGCTGGCCCGCTCGGCCCGGCCCCGGAAATTGTTTTCGGCCACGGAGAGCATCATGACGAACTTGTCCAGATCGCTGTAGGCGGCAGCGATGGAAGCGACGCCCGTGCGCTTCTCCTCTACTTGAACGACCACGATCACCGCGGTGGGGTCCAGCTGGCCGGGGCGGACCTCGGTCTTTACGCTCTGGAAGATCCCGACGTTGAAGATGCGCTGGAGGTCTTTGGCCACCATGCTCTGCTGGAAAAGCGTCCCCGGCTTGGTCTCGATCATCCGCCGCACAACCCACTCTTTGGTCTTCTTGAGACCCTCGATCTTGAAGCCTTCGATGCGGCGCTCGTCAATGACGACGCTGAGGACACCAGTGCGGGAGTCCACGCGCGCCTGGGAGATTTCTGCGAGGTAGCCGTGCTGCTCGTAATGATCAGTAATACGCCCCATGTCGCGGCGGATGGCATCGTTGTCCACGATATTGCCGACCTTGGTACGCATGATGCCGAGCAGGACGGCATCGCTGAAGACGGTGTTGCCGACGAAGGTGATCTTCTCGATGCGCTGGCGCTCAACGACGGTGATGATGACCTTGACACCCTGACCGGACACTTCCTGGGAGATCTGCACATCGGCGAAATAGCCCATCTTCATGACTGCGGCGCGGGCTTCCTGCGCTCTCTGGGGAGTGAAGACTTCGCCCACCCGCAGGATGCCCTTGACCGCATCGAGGATGGCGTCGCGGGAGATGTACTCGTTCTTCTCTACCTCCACGGAGACGATGAGGGGACCTGTGGGTGGTGGTGGGGTGGGGGTCTCCGCATTGGGAGCGGTGGGCGCCTCGGCAGCCGTGGGAGTAGCCGGTTCCGCGGCCGGCTGGGCCACAGCCAGACTGCACACCAGCACAGCGGCCAGGCTCAGGAACGCCGGGAGTTGGGTGGTGCATGGTCGGTGCATGGGATGATGTTCTCCTGATGCGGCTGACGTACACAACGGCACAGGCCGGCAGCAACGGACACTCACGCCTTGGCGACCCCGGCCGCGAAATCTCCAGGGCATCAGACTTCCAGGTACTTGGACAACCGCCGCCGGAGGAGGTTGCGGGCGCGGAACAGGCGGGTCTTCACCGTCTGCACCGTACAGCCCAAGACGGAGGCAATCTCCTCGTAGCTGAGTTGCTCGTACTCCCGCAGGATAACTACGGCGCGGAAGTCGGGACGCAGACGCAGGATTGCGGCTGCGACTACTTGGCCCAGCTCGGCATTCTGCGTATGGCGCTCAGGCGTGTCCGCGCTGTCTTCGGGCTCGTCCTCCTCGCCGTCCAGCCCGGCCTGCGCCCAGGGCACGGGACGTCGGGCCAGTTGCTCCAGGCGGTTCTTGGTCAGGTTGACGGCGATACGATAGAGCCAGGTATAGACCTGGCTATCTCCCCGGAAGCCGTTGCGAGCGCGGTAGGCGTTGACGAAGGTATCCTGGGTCAAGTCCTCCGCCTCGTGAACGTCTCCCACCAGGCGGTAGATAACGCCATAGATGCGCTGGTAATTGTCTTGAACGAGACGCTCGAAATCTTCATGCACCTGGGGCGCACTCATCACCGGACGGCGGTCGGCGGCGCGGCAGCCGCACTCTGAGCATTATAGCACAAGGCCAGGACGAGGTCGAATGATACGGCAGCGACGGCGGCGACCTCTACCAGACGAGGTCACACGCCGCCGGGACACGGTGCCGGGCCTGGCAAAGGAGCTACTCAGAACGACCAGGAGCGGCTCACTCGGAACTGGGTCTCCTCGCTCTCGTTGGTGCTGTAACTAACTCGGTAGTTGCCCGGCAGGTCGTAGTTGACGGCCAGGGTCCACTGTTCATTGCGCGGGCCGATTACCGAATAGCGGTAACTGACCAGGAAATTGCGGACCAGGTACTTGCTGAGACGGACTTCCAGGGGCTGACCAAAGGCGAACAGCACGGTGAATTCGGTGAGCCCCAGAGCGCGGCGCAACTGGGTCTGCAGTGGCGTGAAGAGCGCCTCGCGCAGCCCGCGGCCAACGATGGACACGAATCGTTCTGATAACAACTCGTCCAGGTCGGTGGTTCCGCCCGGGACCATGCCCTGCAGACCCACCAGCACGGCAATCTGCTCCTGGGTAAGCGGCGGCTCGGCGGTCACTCGGACCGTGGGCCCCTTGCTCATCTCAGCGAAGTTGCCGTCTATGGTCATGGTCAAGTGCACGGGGCCGATGTTGCGGCCATCCACCTCGACGTAGGGCAGCGTCTGCTCTGCCATGCCGCGATACCCACCCGTGAGCAAGAGCGGGAAGGGGGGCCGCTCATGACCCGACTCGGGGGCGAGAGCATAGGCGATGTTCAGTCCTCGCAGGACGAAAGAGGTGCCGGGGAGGGTGCCTTCGCTGGGGCGGGTTGCCAGGGCGCCCCGCACGCTTGGCCGCAGAAGGGAGCCTTGCGTGACCAAGGCGGTAGCGGTAGGTACGAAGGGGGCAGTGAGCGTCGGGGTCTTGAGGCTGACGTCGGGACCGAGGGCCAGTTTGACGTCTAGGCCGAAGTCAGGGACCGGACGGCTCAGCCCGACCAAGGGTTTCTCCGCGGAGCCTCCGCTTACTTGAGGGAACCCGAAAGCAGCGTGGTCGAGAGTGAAACCGCCCCGGATGAGTGCCCGCTCTCCGGGGGCCGGGTTTTGCACGTGCAGTGCGCCATCGAGTTCACCACGCAGTAGACCCGGGTATTCCACGGGCAGAGCGGAAGTCTGCAGGTGCAGGTCGAAATCGTTGCGCGGCAAGGCGGAGATGCGGAACTGAGTGAGGTTGACAGTCCCGGTAAGGGCGAAACGCCCCTGACCCACGGTGCCCTCCATGCCGGTAAAGCGCAGCGCCTGGACCCCGTCCGCTTTTGTGGTGAGTGAGACTGTGCCCTGAAAGCCCGTGAGCTTCTGACTGCCCCAGAGGGGTTGCTGTTCAGCCGCGAGGTTGAGAGCCAAGTCAAAGGTGTTCTCGCCGAGGCGAGTGCGCTCGAAGACCTTGAGATTGGCGAATCCGGTGAGAGCGAAGCTGGTCTGCTCCCACCGCCCGGAGAGTCCGTGAATTTCGATGAGGTTGCCCGCGCCGGCGCGATGTACGGTGACATCGGCGGTAAGATTGGTAGCCGGTGTCTTCCAGGCAGAGCGGCTGACGGCGCCGTCGTTGAGACGGAGGTAGCCCTCCATAATGGGATCAGCCAGAGTGCCGGCCACTTTGAGTTGGGAGTTTACGGTACCGCTGGCGAGTAGGTCCGTCCAGAAAGAAGGAGCGGCATCCGGCTGGCTCTGCCGGGCGTAGCGGGTCAGTTCATTCAGAATAGGGGGAAAGAACCCCAGATCGGTGTTGTCCACGCCTGCCGTGAAACTGACGGGCTCAGTCAAGGGCACGCCCAGGGGGTCCCAGGAGAAGGGCAAGTGTCCGGAGGCGACAATCTCTCGGTCCTCGCGCTTGAGGATGATCCGGTCGAGGTCAATTCCGCCCTGGGCCACGCGGACCACGGGAACGGAGACCAGGTCAAAGCTGACTCCACGCACCGAGGGCGACAAGACGTCCACGCTGGCGGTGACCTCGGGGGCGTCTGTGGTGCCTCGGGCCTCGACGGTGATGCCCGCGACGCCACCCAGGCCGAGGCCGCGGGGGAGCCAGTCGCGCCAGGCGGCCAAGTCTACGTTGGAGGCATCGACGAATAAGGCGAGTGCTCCTCCGATCTGTACATGTCCGGCCAAGGTCATGAGTGCCTGTCCGACCTGGGCTTCGACATTGAGGTCGGTCAGCTGGCGGCGGCCCAGATCGAAGGCCAGAGTGCCCCGCAGGTCGGGGAGGAATCTTTCCTCGTAACTGACCTCGCCCAGATTGAGGGAGGCAGTACCGGCCACCGCCTTGAGGGGGCCGTGCAATTGGACGGCGGCGGTCAGTCTTCCTTGGGCGCGTAGACTCCGCTGCCGCCAGCGCCGCTCGATGACTGTGGCGGTCTCAGGGGATTCCTCTAGCACGGCGGCGACCGGAGCGACCAGGGCCAGGACGGCGGAGAGATCCAGGTCCGTCGCCACGACTTCGCCCTCCAGGAAGCGCTCGTGCAGGCCATAGGCGAGTTCGGCCTCGACTTGTCCGCCTGCGGCGTGCAAGGAGGTCCGCTCCAGTCGGACCTTGCCCCGGTCAACCACAAAGTGCGTGTCTACGCCGGTGAGAGAGGAGTCACCGAGGGTGATCTGCGGAGCCAGCAGGCGCCCTTCCCCGGAAACGCCGCTAGCGGAGCCTCGCAGCGTGACCTGGGGCAGGAAGAGCTCCCCGGCCACCGGCAGCCGTACGGGTAGGGCCGAGGACAGACGCTCAAGATAGAGGTCTCGGCCCCGAGCCTGGAGCAGGAAGTCCCAGTCGGCCGAGAGGTTCTCGACGGTGGCGTCGAAAGTCAGTCCAGCGCCGCCCAGGGCGACCGAGCCGCCCTGCACCACTAATCGCTCGCGCTTGCGGGGAGCCAGTTCCAGAGCGAATGGAGCGCGGACGGCGTCTATGAGGTAGTCGCGGTAGTCTATCCTCGTGAGGTCCACTTCGCCGCGGAGGGTGGGAGCAGCCACGGTCCCGTTGACGGTGGCGCGGAGTTGACCCCGTCCGATCAGCGAGTTCAGTTCTGTAGGCCAACGATCTCCGACCAGGGCCGGCAAGCGCTCAAGCCGCACCCCGCCCACACTCAGTTCACCGGCGACTTGCGGAGAGTCCTGACCCGGTGGTGGTGGGGTGAGAACCAGGGTGGTTGCCGCCACAGCAGTGTCGTAGGAGGCATACGCCTCCACCTGTCCTGCCCGGGGAGAGACTAGGTCCTCCGGCGACAGACTGGCGGGCAGGGCGGAGAAGTCGGCCAAGAGCGCGTCTGCCTGGTAGTCACCATAGCGAGGCGCGAAGACCGCCAGCTGACCGGCGACTACCGGGTCACGGAACGTGCCGGTCAGGCGCAGATGGCCGTAGGCACGCCCGTCGAGACGCTCCCCTTCGCGCGGGAGCTCCGCCAGTTCCACGGCTCCCAGTTCCGCTTGGAGGTCCAACCCCCCGTCGCGAGAGGCCTGGCCCCAGAGCGCCGCCTGGGCGCCGCCTTTCTCTACTTCGGCCTGGGGCAGCTCTACCCGCCAATCACCGCCGGGCAGGAACTCGGCCCGGGCTAGAGCCTGCACCCGCGTAGCGGTGTACGACCGGTAATTCGGCTCCCTCGCCTGCAGGCTAGTAGCCAGCTCGCCTCTGCCTTCCGCCCAAGCCAGGCCGAAGTCGGCGGACACTACCCCGCCGAGGTGGGATGCGGCGGCCACCAGCATCGGCCAGGGGGGCAGATGGGCCAAGTCCAGGCCTTCCGCTCTGCCGTTGGCGACCGCGCGGAACCCCTGGTTCCGGTCGTGGGGCAAGCTTATCAAAGCTTCGGCCTCCACCTGGCCGCCCAGCAGGTTGGCCCGCAGACGTGGAATATGCAGAGAGCCGCCGGCCAGAGACAGGTCGACCTCCAGCCCGGTGAAACCCGCACCCTCATATTCGCCCTCCAGGCCGGTCGCGGTGGCTTGCACCAGGGGCGCATCCCCCGTCAGGAGAGCCTGGGCGCGGACCTCCCCGAGGCGGTGGAGAGAGAGAACAGAAGGGGTAGCGGACGGGGCAGCGTCGGCGGGGGCGACAAGCGGGGGGAGCTCCAGGGCGGTGTCGAGTGAAGCATCGGAGGCCACGAGACTTGCCACTGTAGCCGGCCGTTCAGAGTCCCAGAGGGAAGCCTGCAGAGCCACGTTGTCCAACAGCACCTCGCCGGTCCGCTCGGTAGTGAGCAGGGTCCCGTGGGGGAGCGAGAGCGACAGCGTGGCATTGAGGTTCTGCAGGGGGCCAATCAGATCGGCCGTGAGGTCGCCGCGACCGGCCAGATCGGCACGTAGACCGGGGAGCGAGTCCGGGGGGAGCAAACGGCGTAGCGCGGCCATGTCCAGGTCGGGCATGCGGATCTGCAGGTCCGCGCGTGGGTGGGCTAGATCATAGAGCCAGCCAGTGGCGCGAACGGGCTGCCCGTCGCAGACCGCATGCAGATTGACTATCTGCATGCCTTGCGGCGTAAGCGTGGTGCTCGCAGAGTCAACGCGGAGGTCCAGGCGGCGGGAAAGGCCGGAGCCGCCAGCAGTGGAGCTAGCGATACTAAGCGCCAGGCTGCGCAGCTCAACCTGGGTGTAGTAGCCGACTTCGTGGGAGACCACCGAAGCCTTCTCTCCCGGTGGGAGGGAAGACGCCACCGGGCCAACGACGGCGTCTGCCTTGGGAACCACCCAGGCTTGGAACCGAGCAGAGGCACTGCCGCCGGTGACTCGCAGCGGCGTCGACGGGGGAAGCAGGGAGGACCAGCGGCCCAGGGGCAGGCTCTCCAGGCTTCCGCGGACAATCACATACGACTCGGCAGGATCAGCCAGGGCCTGCAGCGCCAATCTGCCAAAGGCTCCGTCGGCGCTACCGGTGGAGAGGACTAGGCGCATCGGTCCCACGGGCTCGATCTTGACGCTGCCGTTTACGGGCGTGAGGCGAGTGCGCAAGGTATGCCCGGCCAGACCCTCGGCCACTAGGTCCACCACGGAGTCGTGGACCGTGATAAGCGCTTGGAACTGCTGCTCAGGAGGCAGACGCCGGGGTGGGCGGGGCTTAAAGAGCTTCTGGAGGTTGATGCTTCCGTCCGCGCTGCGTTCTACGCGCGCATAGGCGCGCTCCAGGCTGATGGCTTTGATGCTCGCCAGAGACCCGATCTGCCCGCTCAACACGGCGGGGAGGTCGTACTTGATGACCATGCGCTCGGCGGCCAGGACCGGACCGCGCTGGAAGCCGCCTTCGTCGGCAATGGCCAAGTTGCGTACGGTCACGCCGGTGAGCAGGTTGCCGCCAATGTCCCCGACCTGTACCTGCCGCGCAGTGGACTGGGCCAGCTCCTGGGCTAGGATGTCGCGGACCCGCTCGCGCAGGTAGGTCGGCCGCACGGACAAGGCCCCGAGCACGATTAGCAGCGCTAGGCCCAGGACGAGCAGCACCAGGATGGCACGAAGGAGAACGCGCACAATGTTCACCGAGACCGAGCGATCCCGTAGCCCTGCGCCGTAAGACGCAGGCAGGGCCTGGTCCGAATCAGCCGCCGAGGGCAGAGGCCGCCTCGGCAGCATGGTAACTGCTGCGCACGAACGGACCGCAAGCAGCGTGGGCGAGTCCGGCCTCTCGCGCCCACTGGGCGTACTGCGAGAACTGCTCCGGAGCTACGTAGCGGTCCACCGGCAGATGGCGCGCCGTCGGGCGCAAGTATTGACCAACGGTGACAAGCGTGACTCCGGCCGCGGCCAGATCGTGCAGAGCCGTGCGGATCTCGTCGTCGGTTTCACCGAGACCTACCATCAGGCCGGACTTGCGGGGGATGTGCGGGGCGATTCTCCCCGCTTCGGCCAGGAGGCCAAGCGATACTTCCCAGCTGGCCTGGGGACGCACCAGCGGCTGCAGGCGGGGCACGGTTTCCACATTGTGGTTGAAGACGGTGGGCCCCGCGGCCAGGACCGTCGCCAGCGCCTCGCGACTGCCTCGGAAATCGGGGGTCAAGACCTCTACCTGCAGGCTCTGATCGTCTCCACGCAGAGCGGTAACGGTGGCGGCGAAGTGTCCGGCACCGCCGTCGGGGAGATCGTCACGAGTCACGGAGGTGATCACCACATAGCGCAGCCCTAAGCGGGAAGCTGCCAGGGCTACCCGACGGGGCTCGTCCTGGTCCACGGGCTCGGGCACGCCGCCGGCCACGGCACAGAAACGACAGTTGCGGGTGCAGCGGCTGCCCAGGATGAGAAAGGTCGCGGTGCGGCAACCGTAGCACTCCCCGATATTTGGGCATCGGGCGCTGGAACACACGGTGTTGAGGCTTAGCTCGGCGAGCAGGGTCTGGGTGTTGCGGCTCTGATCGCGCTTGCCGACCTTGACCCGCAGCCAGTCGGGAAGGCGAGGCTGAGGTCTCTGGTTGGGGCCGGGTTCAGTGGACATGATTGGGTGACGTGCGACGAGTGCAGGGCGTCGTTGATCTTGACAAGGCGGGCGCTCCTGTGGCAGTATTAGGCCTGTGCTGAGCGCCGTCCGGCCGAGGCGGCGCCGCTGTGGCGGACGGGTCGCATGCCAGCTCTCACCCCATACATAACGTTTGACCAGCGCCGGAGTTTGCTCCGGTTTTTCGTGTTGGCAGTCGGCGGCCTGCTCCTGCTGCGCCCTGTGCAAGCGGCACCGGCGGCAACTCCTCCCCCTTTTGTTCCCCTCACGCTGGCCATCGCAGATTTCGCCACAAGTGGCCTGGAGGCCTCCCAGGGCGTGGAAGCGGCTCGGCTTCTCCGTCAGGGCCTCGCGGGTAACCCCCTGCTCGACCTCAAGCAGAGCCCGCGCGTCCAAGAGATGATGGGCAGCAATGCCTCCAAGATTCTCGCCAACAAGCCCGGCGCCGCCCAGGCGGTATCCCAACAGCTTAGTTGCCGCGTGCTTGTGTACGGGGTGTTGGCGGCAGAGCCAAACGGCGGACGGTTCTTGCAGCTAACAGGTGTGGACTGCCGACCGCGGGTGGCCCGGCTGTATGCCACGGCACCGCTGCCCTGGCCGACAGAGCGCGTGGAGCAGCAGGCGCGGGTACTGGAGGCTTTGCAGGCAGTTCTGCCCCCCATGGGTCGGGTGTTGGCAGTTATTGACGTAGATGGGAAGACGGAAGTCCAGATCTTCCCCTTTGCCGGCAATCCCCTGCGTGGGGACACGACCTACCTGGCATTTCATACGCTTAGCGCGCCCGATACGGCGGGGCGGCCGGAGTTCCTGCCGCCGCTGTGGAATGGAGACTTCGCCGGCCGGGTCCGGACGGCGACCGACCGGCTGGATGACGTAATTGCGGCCGCGCCCGAGGCAGCGGCGCAGGTCGAGATCGGGGACCTGGTCGGTCTGGCTCTGACCAGCGGCGTGGCAGCCGTACCCTCTGCCGGGCGGGTGGTGATCAGCGACCCGCCCTTTGCCCAGGTGGTGAGTGGCGGGAAGCTACTGGGGTTGACCCCGCTGCTATTGGCTGCGGACTCGGTACCAGGAGACTTCGAGCTGACGCTCACCAACTACGAGCAGAAGCCAATCACGTTGGCGGCGGTGACCGGCCTGGGGGCCGACGAGTTTGCGCTGAAGGAGCTGCCCCGGGTCGGAGCCCTGCGGGTTACCAGTGATCCGGATGGAGCAACGGTACTGCTGGACGGTAAGGAGATCGGTAAGACGCCCCTGCTATACCCGAATGTGCCGCCGGGCAAGCATACCATTTCCCTGCGGCTAGCCGGGTACGTCAGCGCCGAGCGAGAGGTACAGATAGAGCGCGCGCAGGCTAGCGAGGCGCAGTTCAGTCTGGAGCGGCAGACACGGGCGGTGCGGGTGGTTTCCGACCCGGCGGGTGCGGAGGTGACCTGGGACGGGCAACCCCTGGGGAAGGCCCCCGCGGTAGTGACCAAAGCTCCAGTCGGCACGCATACGGTGCGGCTAGTCCTGGCCGGTTACGATGAGGTCGAGCAGGAGGTACAGATTGAGCCGGGGGACAAACCCGCGGAGCTGACCATCGCTCTGGCCCGGATGGTGGGCAAGCTGAAGATCACCTCGGAGCCGGCAGGAGCGCAGATTTCCGTGGCAGGCAAGCCGCGGGGGACCGCTCCTGTGGAGCTGGGTGACCTACCTCCGGGCGAGTATGAGATCAGCGCCACTCTCGCAGGCTATCGAGAGGCGAAGCGGACCGTGACGGTCAAGGCGCGGGATACGGCCACTGTGGAGGTCGTGCTGGCCCGCCAGGTGGGCGCAATCGAGATCAAGACGGTACCGCCAGGGGCCAAGATCGTGCTGGATGGGCAGGAACGGGGGACCAGTCCTGCCCAACTGGAGAACATCCCGGTCGGGGAGCACACGTTGCGCCTGGAAGTCGCGAACCTGCGGCCCTGGGAGGGCAAGGTCGTTGTCCGCGATGCCCAGACTACGCGAGTTCAGGTAGGGCTGCTGCCCCTGCAGGTGGAGATGAAGGCACCCTCGGGGGGACCGCCCGCTCCCCCTGAGCCGGTGGCGCCTATTCCCACTGCCGCGGCGGGAGCGGGAGGGCCGGGACCGGCCACTGGCGGGAGGGAGTTCGAGGGCAGCGATGAGCCGGCTTCCTTTCCGCTGCTGGACTTCGCCGACGGTCAGCGACAGGCTTGGAGCGTAGCCCTCTTGCGCCGAGGAGACGCGGAGGACAGCCCCTCGGAGCAGCTCAAGATAGAGTTCCAGCCCCACGCCGACGGGAGCATGACGGTGGCTATACGTACCCGGCAGCCGCTCCCGCCGCGAGTGGACTTCGAGCGAGACGACGGCACTCTCATCGCCTCGCTACCGGACCTGCGGGTCACGCACAATCCGGCGGGAGTGCGGGTGAAAGAGGCTCCCATGCACGGGGTGCGGCTGACCAACACCGGGGCAGACGGGACGCTGCAACTGACGCTGACCCTGGCTTCCGGGGCACAGGTGACCACCGCCGCGTCGGAGAGCAGTGGTGAGTGGTCGCTCAAGCTGCGGCGCCCCCTGCTAATGGGTAACTCCAAACAGGTGGCACTGACCTTTGACGACACACCGTTTCAGGGGTACACGGAACGTCTACTGCGGCTGCTGCGAGAGTACCGAGTGGTGGCGACTCTTTTCGTGGTCGGGCAGAAGGCGGCTAACATGCCCAACCTGATCCGTCAGGCCCACGAGGACGGGCACAGCATCCAGAACCACAGCCAGACGCATCCCAAACTGACCACACTAACGGCGCCACAGGTGAAGTTCGAGTTGCAGCGCTGCAGCGAGGTCATCAAGCAGATCACCGGCGTGGCGCCACGGTTCTACCGGGCGCCGGGTGGGGGCAACAATGCGGAGATTATCCGCATCGGACGCAGTTTGGGCCTGAGCGCCGCAGGCTGGGACGTGAATGTCCACGACTACGACACGCCCCAGGCCCAGGTGATCGCCGACCGAGTGGTGCAGGGGACTCATGCCGGAGATATCATTCTGCTGCACGATGGCGTGGTCCCGACGCTGGAGGCGCTGCCGGACATCATCACACGGCTGCGTCGCGAGGGGTTTGTCTTCGTTACGCTGGATCGGCTGCTCGCTCCGCAGAGCTGAAGTGATCCCAGCCTCCCTGCGGAGGCAACTCCGCTCCTTCCGCCGTCACACCACTCCCCGCAGTCACTCTCCCGATCACCGTCACCGGACGGGCGCCGGACTCGGCGACCGCTCTCTGCACCGCTGGGAGCACTTCCGGCGGGACGGTAAAGGCGATCTCGTACTCCTCCCCGCTGGACAGCGCCAGGGACACCGGCACCACCCCCAACTCGGAAGCGCGCCGGTGCGCCGCCATGGCTACAGGGATCTTTGAGGCGTCTACTTGTAGGTGCACGCAGCTGGCGTCGGCCAGATGACCGAGGTCCGCCAGGAGGCCATCGGAGATGTCAATCGCAGCGGTGACCACGCCAAGGGGGTGAAGAGCGGCCACCAGGTCGAAGGCCGGCTGGGGGCGGAGGAAGCGTTCACTCAGCTCGAGGGGCAGGTCCGCAAGCGGCACTCCGCGTCCCAGCAGAGCCAGGGCCAGAGCGCTGCGACCCAGATCGCCGGAGACGAGCAGGAGGTCGCCCACCCGAGCGCCACTACGCAGCCAGCACGCGGTGGTCTCTCCGATAACAGTGACGTCCAGGAAGAGGGGGCCAGGTGAGGAGATGAGATCGCCCCCGAGCAGGTGCGCGCCACAGGCGAGTGCCCCTGCCTCCAGGCCCTCAGCCAAGGCTTGCGCCGCGGCGACTTCGGTATCGGGGGGCAGGGCTACGGAGGCCAAGAGGCCACGGGCTATCCCGCCCATGGCGGCCAGGTCGCTCAGCGCCGCGCGGGCTGCCCTCTCCCCGACCTCCCGCAGGCTGAGCCACTCTCGGCGGAAGTGCCGTCCTTCCACCATTGCGTCGGTGCTGACCAGCAGCAGTGGCGCACCGCAAGCCAGGACCGCGGCATCGTCACCGCTGCCTCGGACTACGCCGGGGAGAACCGAGGGCAGTGTCGCCTGGAGACGGGCGAGGAAGCCGAATTCACCTAGCTCGCTCAGACGCACCGGGACGGCCTCCCCCGGAGCCGGGGCTAGGGAGTAGCGGCGGCGCCGCGCATCTCATCCGGACCGGGGCCAAGCGGGTTGCTGCATTTGAGCAAGGTCTGGCGCACGCTTTCCGCCCAGGTCTGAGCCAAGTCGAGCATGGTTGTGCCTTTGGCGACGGCGTCCTCCGGATAGACGGTGATCAGGCGGTACTCGCCGACCCAGATGGTGGGCTTGCCCCGAATCGCGCCGATCACAATGGGGCCGGCTATGCCGGCGGACAGGATCTCTGTCATGCGGGTGTCCAGGATTTCGGCCCGCACGTTGAGCGGAATGCCGCCCCCCGGGCCGGGGACGTCCAGAGCCAGGTGGTCGTTTACCTTGATTTGACCGGCGGTGGCGAGCGGCAGATCGCCCGCCTGGGGGAGGTCGTCATCGCCGCTGTAGATGACTATCTCAGCGCAGGCAGCGAGGGCGCCACCCAGCAGCAGCGCGGCGAGCAGCGAGAGCAGCAGTGGGATCCGGTATCGTGGCATCGTTACGACTCCCTCCTTGTAGGCTGAGCGGGACCTGAGTCCCGCCGTAACAGAATCGAACGCTATCCGGCGTCGTCATCAGCGTCCGGGACGCCACCGTAGCGGCGCTGGCGCCGACTGAACTCACGAATTGCCTCCAGCAGATGGGACCGCGTGTAGTCGGGCCAGAGCACGTCTTGGTAGACGAGCTCGGAATAAGCCGCCTCCCAGAGCAGGAAGTTGCTAAGACGTTGCTCGCCACCGGGTCGGATGATCAGGTCCGGGTCAGGCAGGTCAGGCGCATACAGGTAGCGGCTGAGTGACTCCTCGCTGAGGCTGTCCGGAGCCGCCACCCCGGCCTGCACCTGCCGGGCAAAGGCACGGGCAGCGTCCACTACCTCGGCTCGCCCACCGTAGTTCACCAGCAGGTTGAGGACCAGCCCCCGGTTGCCGGCGGTGCGACGCACGGCTAGATGCAGGACCTTTTGCAGCGGATCTGGTAACTCCCCCAGACGACCGCTGGCCAGAAGCCGCACGTCGTTTCGGCACAGGTCTGCCAGTTCCTCCTCGAGGGCTGTGGTCATCAACTCCAGCAAGCCCTCCACTTCCTCCAGCGGGCGTCTCCAGTTCTCCACGCTGAAGGCGTAGACAGACAGTGCACCGATCTTCCAGTCCACACAAGCCTCCACCACGCGACGGGTCGCCTTGCGCCCCTCGTAATGCCCCTGCAGCCGTGGCAGACCGCGCTGTTGGGCCCAGCGGCCATTGCCATCCATGATGATGGCGAGGTGGCGCGGGAGGTTCAGCCCGGTGAGATCTTCGGCGACCAAGATACGCTCACTTCCTGGCGAAACGCGCCTCCGAGCGCGTGCTGTGGTGATTATACTCCCTGGACGCGCGAATGTCATCAGGAAGCGGCAAGTGGCGAGTCGTGAGAACGAGGTAGCCAACAAGAGACTGCAGATGGTAAGCGGGCCCGAGCCGAGTTCAGCGCCGTTCGGGGGACTCGAGTGGATAGGCGGCAACGAGGACGGTACCGGCCGGGGAAGTGCGCTGCTGGATGACTCGGGGAATCGAGGCGAGGATCGGCGCACCCGGGCCGCACCGACGTGCCGCCGTCACACGCAACTCATAGCGAACGCCGGCGGAATCCAGGAGGACCTGGGCTTCGGCCAAGGGGAGGCCGACGACCTCGGGCGGGACCGAGGTCACAGCGTGGTGATCTCCCTGACCTTGGCCTCGGCGATGGTCTCGATCTTCGCGATGAATTCGTCGGTGAGCTTCTGGGCTTCCTTCTTGCCCCGGTCCACTTCGTCCTCCGACAGCCCTTCGCTCTTTTCCTTCTTCTCAAAGCCGGCGATCAGATCACGGCGGAGATTGCGAATAGCAACCCGGGCCTCCTCGGCCTTGCGGGCGACTTGTCTAGCCAGTTCCTGACGGCGCTCTTCCGTCAGCGTGGGGATCTGCAGGCGAATGACGTGACCGTCACTATTGGGCGTGAGGCCGAGGTCGGAGGTGAGAATGGCCTTCTCGATTGCGGGCACTACGGTACGGTCCCAGGGCGTGATGATAAGCAACCGGCCTTCCGCGGCAGCTACCGTCGCTACCTGGTTGAGGGGCAGCCGGTCGCCGTAGGCCTCCACACGCACGTGATTTAGCAACGCCGGAGTGGCCACCCCCGTGCGGATGGTCTCCAGTTCTTTCTGAAAGGCCTCCAGGCTGGCTTCCATGCGGTGCTTGTGGTCGGCGATGAGGCGATCCATGGACTTCCCTCCCGTCCAAGAGCAACGGCAGCGTCGGCCGCAAACCTGCCAAAGGCAGTTGCTGCTATGCTTCGGGCGTCGCGGCGCCGCTCACGATGCTCCCAATGCGCTCGCCGCGTAGGACACGGATGATGTTGCCGGGAACGGTAACGTTGAACACGATAATAGGCAGATCGTTGTCCATGCTCAAGCTGATGGCGGTGGAGTCCATCACCTTCAGCCCCTGGCTGAGCACTTCGAGATAGGTGAGGCGGCGGTAGAGCCTGGCCTCAGGATGACGGCGGGGATCCATGTCGTAGACCCCGTCCACGTTGGTGGCCTTGATGATGACCTCGGCATTGATCTCGTTCGCGCGCAGAACAGCAGCGGTGTCAGTGGTGAAGAAGGGGTTGCCGGTGCCGCCCGCAAAGATGACCACACGGCCCTTCTCCAGGTGGCGAATGGCGCGCCGGCGAATGAAGGGCTCGGCCACTTCCCGCATCTCAATGGCCGTCTGGACGCGAGTCTCGACGCCGAGCTTCTCCAGCGAATCCTGCAAGCGCAGGGCGTTGATGACCGTAGCGATCATCCCGGCGTAGTCGGCAGCAGCGCGGTCCATGCCCTGGGCTTCCGCCTCGTTGCCGCGCCAGATGTTCCCTCCGCCCACGACGATGGCGATCTGCAGGTCCGATTGAAGGGCCTCGCGTACCTCGCCGGCGATACGGTCAACGGTCTCCGCCTCCAGACCAAACTGCTGCTGCCCGCGGAAGCACTCCCCGCTGAGCTTGAGCAGTACACGGTGGAAAGGACCCCGGGGCAGCTCGCTCAATCCTCTTCTCCTACCTGGTAGCGACAGAAGCGCCGCACCACGATGTTTTCGCCGGAGCGGGCGATGAGTTCGGTCAACAGGGCCTGAATGGTGACGCTATCGTCACGGATGAAAGGCTGGTCAAGCAGGCAGTTCGTCTCGTAGAACTTGTTCAGACGCCCCTCCACCATTTTCTCCACAATGTGCTCAGGCTTCCCCTCGGCGCGCGCTTGCTCCATGAGGATGGCGCGTTCACGGGCGAGGATCTCCTGGGGAACGTCCTCGCGGCTGACCCACTTGGGGTTCATGGCCGCCACCTGCATGGCGACGTCCTTGGCGAAACGGCGGAAGTCGTCGTTGCGGGCTACAAAGTCACTCTCGCAGTTCACTTCCACCATGACGCCGACTTGGTCGCCGGCATGGATGTAGGAGTACACGATGCCCGCGGCGGTGGCACGGCCCACCCGCTTGCCGGCGATCTCCTCGCCCTTCTTGCGAAGCAGGCCGATGGCCTCCTCCATGTCGCCGTCCACTTCCTCCAAAGCCTTCTTACAGGCGAGAACGCCCGCCCCCGTCTTTTCGCGAAGTTCCTTGACTTCTTGCGCGGTAATAGGTCTGCTCATCTTAGTGAATATCCTTTGCTCGCCACGGCGCTCGCTAGTCGTTAAGCCGGCTCGTCGAAGAGGTCCACAAACTGCGCGGAGACTTCGTCCTCCTCCGTGCCCACAAATAGGCGCTCCGGTTCGTAGGGAAGCACTTCCCGTTCCTCCACAGGAATCTGTGTGGGGGCCGGCAGGGCCGTCTCCTCGGCCAGGACTGCGGCCTCAGCCCGGCGGCTCTCGAACTCCTGCCGCCCTTCGAGGATGGCGTCAGCCATGCGGGCGGTCACCAACCGGATAGCGCGAATGGCGTCGTCGTTGCCCGGGATGATGTACTGCACCAAGTCCGGGTCGCAGTTAGTATCCACCACGGCGATGACCGGGATGCGCAGCTTATTGGCCTCGGTCACGGCGATCTCTTCGCGCTTGATGTCCACCGCGAACATGGCCTTGGGCAGTTCCGTCATGTGGCGAATACCGCCGAGCACTAACTCTAGTTTTTCCAGCTCGCGGGACAGTCCCAGGGCTTCTTTCTTGGGCAGGCGATCCCACTCGCCGTCGTCGCGTTGGCGGATAAGCCTTTCCATGTAGGCCACGCGCTTGCGCATGGTCTCGAAGTTGGTGAGCATTCCGCCCAGCCAGCGGTGATTGACGTAAGGCATACCGGAGCGCTCTGCGGCCTCTTGCACGGCGGTCTGGGCCTGGCGCTTGGTGCCGACGAAAAGCAGGGAGCCGCCCTGAGCCGCCATGCGGCGGACGAACTCGTAGGCATCTTCGAGCATGCGCAGGCTCTGGTGCAAGTCAATGATGTAGATGCCGTTGCGCTCGTGGTAGATGTACGGCTCCATCTTGGGATTCCAGCGGCGGCTCTGATGGCCAAAGTGGACTCCCGCTTCCAGCAGGTCTTTCATGGAGACTACAGACACGGTGGTCGCTCCTTCTACAGCCGTGCGGGCGAGGGCGTGACTGGCAGGCTGCACACCGAGGGGGAGAGCAACTCTCCCGGCTTCGGCGTTGTATGCGTTTAGGATTAGGCGGCGGTGGCCCGCTCCCAGGCGGCCAACCGCAGGCAAGCCCCTACCTGTCCGGCTCGCCTGAGCTGCCCTCGCCGCGAGGCCGGAACGGGGTCTGCGCAAGGCAGTGGGGCTTGCCACGCCCGACTCAGGGTAACATAATCTCCGGCCCTCGTCAACCCGGCGTGAATACGCGGTCGAGTAGGAAGGAGAGGCTCTGCACGGTCAGATAGATGCCGATTACTAGAAAGAGTAGGAAGGCGGCGAGGCGGAAGTCAGCCGGGCGCTCCGCGACACTGCGGCGCAGGGAGGGAGCTGCTGCCAGACCCCAGGACAGCAGGGCAACAAGCAGGACCGGAAGTGTGGCACCCAACACGTAGATGTTGACCAGAGGGAAGACAATGTCCGGGACCTTGCCCAGGTTCCAGGCCTCGCCCAGCAAGGCAGTCGCTGAAGGGGGAGCCAAGGCCAGGGCGATGAAGGACAGGACTGCTCCGACCACCAGACCCAGTAGGGCTGGACCGCGTAGGGGCCGACGATCCGGGAGCTCCGGGGAGGGTACACCGGGTTCACTCCCCGCCGGCTCGGCGCCGGCCGTGGAATCCGGACCAGAAGGGGATACGGCCAACGAGCGCTTGTACAGGCGCCAACGCCGAGTCGCCTCCGCCAGCGCTGCCAGACCGATCGCCAGCGCCACACCCATCTTGATCCAGGCGCCCGTGGCGATGACTCTGCGACCTGGTATGTCGTCCATCGCTCCCAAACCTTGCACGATGAAAAGCAGGACGCTGCCCAACCAGAAGCTCAGCCCCACCGCTGCCGTCCGGCGAGCGCCTCCTCCCACCATCACCAGCAGTGCGGCCATGACCAGCACCAGCAAGACCTGCTCGAACCTTATGCTGTCCCGTAACCCGGACACAAACAGCCGCCCGGGGCGCACGCCACGGAGTTCCTGCATGACCTCGATCTCGCTGCGCTGCACGGCCAGTGCCTCCAGGTTGTCGCCGCGCCAGGGCTGGGCGATGATCTCGACGCGGTCCTTGAGTACCCCGTGGATCTTGTCAACTAGAGCCAGCCCCCCCTTTTCGTCCCAGCCTTCCCCCAGGTAGATAGCCACCGAAGGACCCCAGGCCTCGGGGATAAGCTTGGCCTGTTTGCGCAGCTTCTCCCCCACCTCCCGATCGCCCGCCACTGTGTTGTTCAAGGGGTAGACGCGTAGGCGGGAGTCCAGCGCCTCCAAGTCGTCCTGGAGGGCCACCACTCTCTGACAAGTGGGACAGCCGGGGTTATAGAGGATATAGAGATCGAGGGGACCAAAGCTTGTGGGCTCGGTAATGCGTGTGTCGGCCGACGAAGTATTTCTCTCCTGGGCTCCGGCGGAACAGAACAGCAGGGCGCACAGGACAGGGAGCGCAGCGACAGCTCGTCTTGGCATGACAGAAGACGACCTCCTCACGGAAAAGGCCTCCGTGGCAGGCAGGAGGCCCAGGCCTAGACCTGGCACACTGTTCGTGCTCAGTATAAGCCGACGGGGGCAACCCCGCAATACCTCCAGGGGCGGAGAAGGGTTTTCGGAGCAGCGCAACGAATCGCCTGCGAGACGGTGGAAGTAGCTGGCAGCGCTAGTCACCAGCCATGCTCGCAGCAAGGAGGTCCCTATGCCCGCTCCTTTTCTGTTCCAGGGACTCAGTAACCTGCCCTTACTCATGGACGCTGACAGTCGCTCGATATGCGCCGAGAATCCTCGCGGAGAGCGGGGGGGTGGGGCCCAGGAAGTGCCGGACGAAAGAAACGCGGGGCGCGAACTGGGGCGCGGCTGGAAAATCCGGCCCTGCCTCACCCTAGCGCCAGAGTCCACCACGACCTTGGCCGAGATTGAGGGTCCTGGTGTGCTGCAGCACATTTGGATCACGGTCAGCCCCAAAGCCTACCGCGACTGCCTGCTGCGCATCCGCTGGGATGGCGAGAGCACGGCCTCCGTGGAGGTCCCCCTAGGTGATTTCTTCTGCAACGGGCACGGCCTGCGGTGCAATATCAACTCGCTGCCCATCGCGGTCAACCCCAGCGGTGGCTTCAACTCGTACTGGCCGATGCCCTTCCGGCAGTCCTGCGAGATCACCGTCCAGAACCAGCGGCCGGAGGAGATCAGTGGGTTTTTCTACCAGGTGGACTACGCGCTGCGCGCGGTCCCCGAGGAAGCCGCGTACTTCCACGCGCAGTGGCGGCGATCCACCACGACGCGGGAGTATCCGGAACACGTCATCTTGGATGGTGTCAAAGGCGACGGGCAGTATGTGGGGACTTACCTGGCCTGGACGCAGTTCTCCGATGGCTGGTGGGGCGAAGGCGAGGTCAAGTTCTACCTGGATGGCGATACCGAGTTCCCCACCTACTGCGGCACGGGAACGGAGGATTACTTTGGCGGAGCCTGGGGCTTTGGCGAGACCTTCTCCACCGCTTTCCTGGGGTATCCACTGTGGTCGAAAGAGCCCGGGCAGGTGCCCAAGCACGGGCTCTACCGCTGGCATATCCTGGACCCAGTGCGTTTTCGGAAGGAGTTCAAGGCAACGATCCAGGCGCTGGGCTGGTGGCCCCAGGGGGTGTATGAGCCGCTGGAGGACGATATCGCTTCAGTGGGATACTGGTACCAGCGCGAGCCGCACGCCCCGTTCCCGGAGATGCCCCGACGGCGGGCTAGGCATCCCCGGACGACGCCGGTTTGATGAGAGTTGCCAGGGATGTTTTCTGGCACCCTGCGCCCCGCCGTTCGCAGCCGGGTGAGCAGGAGCAGCCGCTCTCCCCACCGAATCGGGGGCCACAAGCCCGGTCCCGGAGGTCTGACTGCCATGATGAAGCGCTCGCAGATTAACCGCGCCATCGCCGAGGCCATTGAGTTTTGTGCCCGGCACCACTTCGGCCTGCCGCCCTTTGCCTTTTGGTCACAGCAGGACTGGCAGAACAAGGGGCACGAGTACGACGAGATCCGCGACTGCATGCTCGGCTGGGACATCACGGATTTCGGCGGCAGTGACTTTCCGAATCTGGGGCTCTCCATTTTCACCCTGCGGAATGGGAGCCTCCAGTTCGAGCGCTACACCAAGCGGTACTGCCAGAAGGTGCTGCTCGTAGGAGAGAACCAGTACACGCCTTACCACTTCCACTGGGTCAAGATGGAGGACATCATCTGCCAGGCGGCGGCCGACCTGCTGGTGCAGGTCTACAACCCGGATCCCGAGGAGCAACTGGCGAATACACCGGTGGCGGTGATGACTGACGGCTACTGGCACGAGGTTCCGGCGGGGACGGTAATCCGACTGCGGCCGGGGGAGTCCATTACCTTGCCGCCCTACCAGTACCACCAATTCTGGGCGGAAGGCGGCATGGCGCTGGTGGTGGAAGTGTCCGCGGTGAACGACGACGTGACGGACAACCGCTTTCTGGCGGACGTTGGCCGCTTCCCCGGGATTGAGGAGGATGAAGCGCCGCTGCACCTACTATGCAACGAGTACCCACCGGCGCCCTGACCGGACACCGCAGACCCCGTCTGTGCGTGGGGCGGGCGGTGAATCCGCCGCACCCCTGATCATCCCAAGTCCTCTGCCCAGGTCTTGATCCTTTCCAGGACCTGTGGCACGGTGAAGCCGAAATGCTCCGCCAGGGCCTTGTAGGGGGCGCTGGCGCCGAAACGGTCCACGCCGATGAGCAGGCCGTTCTCCCCGACGTACTTCTCCCAACCCAGCGTAATCCCCGCCTCAATGGCCAGGCGCCAGGGACAGTCGGGGCGCAGTACCGCCCGGCGGTAGTCCTCCGGCTGCTGGTCAAACAGCTCCGTGCAGGGCATGCTCACCACCTGCACGCGCTTGCCGGTCGCGGTCAGTTCCTCCGCCACGCCGAGGGCCAAGCCGACCTCCGAGCCGGTGGCGATGATGACCAAGTCCGGATCCTCTGCGGCTGAGAGGACATACCCCCCGTGGCGCAGTCCCTGAGCGGGAGCGTACTTGCTGCGGTCAATCTCCGCTACCTTCTGGCGGGTGAGTAGTAGAGCAGTTGGGCCGTCGGTGCGCTCCAGCGCCACGGTCCAGGCGAGAGCGGTTTCGGGGCCGTCGGCGGGACGGATAACATAGAGATTGGGAATGGTGCGCAGCGCCCAGTGGTGCTCTACGGGCTGGTGAGTGGGCCCGTCCTCGCCCAGGAAGATGCTATCATGGGTGAAGACGTAGATGACCGGCAGACCGCTAAGCGCCGCCAGTCGTATGCTGGGCCGCATGTAGTCGGAGAAGACCTCAAACGTGCCCCCGTAGGCGCGGAAGCCCGACTCCACCAGGCCGTTGAGCAGGGCGCCCATGGCGTGCTCACGGACGCCGAAGTGCAGATTGCGCCCGCCATAGTTGCCGGGAGCAATTGACTCGTACTTCTTGAGCATGGTGTTGTTGGAGGGAGCCAAGTCCGCCGAGCCGCCTAGCAGCCAAGGAACCGCCTCCGCAGCAGCCTGCAGGACCGCCCCGGAGAACTTGCGGGTGGCGTCGGCTCCGGCCGGGATCGCCTCGAGTAGGCGCTGCTCGAGGTCCGCGGGCAGTTTCCCGGCGCGCATGGTCTCCCATTGGGCCCACAAGTCGGGGTACTGCTCACGGTAGGAGGCAACCAGCGCCTGCCACTGCTCGTAGGCGACTTCTTGTTCGGCGAGGCGCGCCGCGCAAGCCTGCCGGATATCCTCTGGAACCCAGAAGCTCTCCTCTGGGGCGCAGCCCAAGACACGCTTCGCCGCCCGCACCTCCTCGTCGCCGAGAGGAGCGCCGTGGGCTTCGGCGGTGTCCTGCGCGGTGGGCGCCCCGAAGGCAATGTGTGTGTCGCAGGCGATTAGGAGAGGACGCTCTCTGTGCATGACGGCCCGGTCGAGGGCAGCCACGATCTCCCCGAAGTCATGGCCATCTATAGAGAGGGTTTCCCAACCGCAGGCCTCAAATCGGGCGGCGACGTCTTCCGAGAAAGACAAGTCGGTGGAGCCTTCGATGGTGATGCGGTTGTCGTCGTACAGGAGCACCAGATTGGACAGGCGCAGATGTCCCGCCAGTGAGCAAGCCTCGGAGGCCACCCCTTCCATAAGGTCGCCATCGCTGACGATCGCGTAGACGCGGTAGTCGAAAAGGGGAAAGCCGGGGCGGTTGAAGCGGGCCGCCAGCATCTGCTGGGCCAGCGCCATGCCGACCGCGTTGCCGATTCCTTGACCGAGCGGGCCGGTAGTAGTCTCCACCCCCGGCGTGTGCCAGTACTCGGGATGGCCCGGCGTACGGCTGCCCAACTGGCGGAAACGCTGCAGATCACTTATCTCTAGCCCGAATCCGAATAGGTGCAGAAGCGAGTACAGCAACATCGAGCCATGGCCGGCGGACAGCACGAACCGGTCGCGTGCGGGCCAGGCAGGGTCTCCAGGGTAAAAGCGCAGATAACGACTCCACAGGGTCCAGGCATAGTCGGCCGCGCCCATGGGCATGCCAGGATGGCCGGAGTCGGCCTGCTGCACGCCGTCCATAGCCAGGCCGCGCAGAGTTGCAGCTCCCCGCTGCAGCCCGGCAGTTTCAACCTCGGTAAGCACTACACGCATAGGCAATCCACCTTGTCACGCTCAGAGTCCGGAGCCGATTCGACGGGTGAGGTAGTAATCCCTTCTGGGGGTCCAGACAAAGGCGCTGGTCAAAGGCATGGAGCGTGTCCCGGGAGCACCGGCGGGACCGGTCTAGGGGACAGAGGCGGCGATGCGTTCCAGAGAGTTGTCGGGGAGTGGACCAAAGACAATGTAGACCGCCTCGCCTCGGACAGCGACCGCAACCGTGCCGCGGGCGCGATGCACGATGGCTGCGCTCGCCGGCTGAGCTGCCGCCTCCGGGAACTCCTGCACACGCAGGTCCCGGCGGCGTGTGACCATGACGGTCAGCGCGGTGACCCCATCGGAATAATGCAGCACCCCACGGGGCCCCGGTCTATCCTGCTTGATAAGCAGTATTCGGCGCAGGACGAACCCTTCCGGGACGAAGCTGGGAGGGTTCACGGTCAGACCCAGTGCCCGGCCCAGCTCGCCCAGTGAGACCACCTGGGGGCGGTAGCGCCCTTTGCCGGTATCGGGCCGAGCACCCATGCGAGGACCACCCGGGAGATTGGCCCACCCGCGTCCCTCCTTGCGGGCACCTTGTGGGGATCGCGGGGGCTCTGCTGGCTGTGGTGATTGAGGTGGTGCGCTCTGCGCCACGGACGATCCGGGAACAGGTTCTGAAGGCGCGGACGAGGGCGGACCCGAAGCAGGAGACATCGCTGCAGAGGGCGCAGGCGACGGCGGCGAAGAACCTCCGGGAGGAAGCGGGGTCACCTGCGGGCCCGGTGCTGTAGCGGGGGGGGCAGGCGCCACTCTCTCGTAATGCACCTGCAGGTAGCGCGTCGCGTACACCACGTGACCAAAGGCATCGCGACGTTCCCGGGCCAGCGGGAACCCGGTCTGCTGGTCAATCCACAGGCTCACTGATTGTCGGCTGTTACCCTTTCGAGGCTGGATGGTCACCTGTCGGACGGGCCGTTCCGCGATGGTGGCCGCCTCGCCCAGCTCGACTTCATAGCGTTGGGCGATGGTGTCGACAGGCGGAATGCGCTCCATCCCGCCCCCCGCCGGGGACAGGTTTCGTTCTGGCCCGGCCGGCCGAGGTCGGCCATGCTCGGTTACCATCTCTTTGCCGGTGGCAGGTCCTTGGGTAAACTTGACCACCGTGCGCTCAGGACTGCGCTGGACCTGCGCGCGTGCTACCACCGGCCCCTCAGGGCGAGTAATCTGCGTCTCTACCTCCCCTCGTAGCGAGACGGTCTGCTCCGCAATACGTGCGCGCCGTAGCAGCTCCAGGGCCTGGCGTTGTCCCTGAGGCTGGCAGCCATTGACAAGCATGGCACCCGCCAAGGCAAGAATAACGGCCAGTTTCGCGGCGAAGGCAGCTCGCATGACAGTCGGGCTGAAGCAGCGCTCTAGGCACCGTTAGACAAGGCGGAGTCCAAAGCGCGGGCGACGTCTCCCGCCCACGGGTCCTCCGATACCTGGCGCCCGATGGCAGGAATCCCTACCAGCGGCTCGATCCAGGCATTCGCGTCACCGGCAGACTGCGGCTTGTCCAGCAGGGCGACGGCCAGGCCGGCCATGGCGGCCAGCGTCGCGAGCGCGGCGGCCGGACGCCACACTGGGGTTGCGGTCGACCCGGGAAGCGGCCGGCGATCGCACACCCGGGCCGCTACCGCCGGCCACAGGTCGTGCCGGGAGCCGGTGGAAGACGCAACGCTCAGCAACTCGTGCAGACGCTGCTCCTGGCGGAACTCCTCTCGGCAACGCGGACAGCGCGTCAGGTGCATTTCCAGCGCAGCGCGCCGGGACTCCGTCAGGGCCTGTTGTTCGTGCAGGATTCGCAGTTTGCGACAAGTGTTACAGAGCATTCTACACCCCCGCCGACGCGCCTAGCGTCGGGCCCAGCCGCTGGCGTAGGGTCTCTCGGCCCCGCGCCAGGCGTGAGATCACGGTCCCCCGAGCGATACCCAAGGCTCGGGCTATGTCATTCACCGGCATGTCTTCCCAATAGTACATCGCCAACACCACCCGCTGATGCTCGGGCAACGCCAGCACCGCTGCCCGCACCTTGCGAGCGAGGGCGCTCTGCGTGGCCTGCTCGTCCGGAGGAGCGGTCGGGTCAGCCCAGATCTCTGGCCCCTGCTCTCCAATTTCCTCCGTCGTTCGCTGACTTCGCAGGTGGTCCCAGATAAGGTTGAGCGCAATCCGCCGTAGCCAGCCCCCGAAAGCTTGCTCATGGCGCAGGCGCCGCAGGTTCTCCCAGGCTCGGACGAAGGTGTCCTGGGTCAGATCCTCGGCCACCGCCGCCTCGCCCACCATGTGCAGAGCCAGGCTGTAGATGCGCTGTTCGTGCGCCCGAAACAGCTGCTCGAAGGCAGGCAGCGACCCGGCCCGCGCCTGGCGCACCAGGGTTGTGTTATCCGGGGCCATTGCCCGCGCATTATATAAGGTCTGGGCTGCGGAGGCCACTGAATACCGCCTGTCCGGCGTGGTGTCCTAATGTATTAGACGGTACAGACCAGGAGATGATTCCGAGGATCAGAAGGGGCACTGCGGGTGGGAATGATGGCAGACCCGGAACCTTCTCCGGGCAGCACCAGGGGCCGGAAGGGCACTCACGGAGAGCGTCGTTGACCTCCCCAAGAGGATACCGTCCGGCCCCTGACTGGACTGGGCTGTTTGTCGTTCCCTAACGCTCGATGCAGGGCACACCGGCCAGGGCTTTGTCTATCTCTTCCTGCGGTAGCGTGTAGTCGGGCAGCTGCCCGGCGAAGTAGGCCTCGTAACCCGATAGGTCGAGCAGCCCGTGACCGCTCAGGTTGAGCAGGATGACCCGCGGCTCGCCGGCGGTCTTGGCCTGCTCCGCCTCCACGATGGCTTGGCGGATAGCGTGGGAGCTCTCCGGTGCGGGAATCCAGCCCTCGGAGCGAGCGAAGGTTACGGCCGCCTCAAAGCACTCCACCTGGTTGACCGCGGTGGCCTCAATGACTCCGGCCTCCAGCAGCAAGGAGACCTCCGGAGCCGCTCCGTGGTAGCGCAGACCGCCGGCGTGGAAAGGCGCGGGAACGAAGCCGTGCCCCAGCGTGTGCATCAGCAGGAGCGGGGTCATGCCCTTGGTGTCGCCAAAGTCATACCGATAAGGGGCGCGCGTCAGCGTGGGGCAGGCGGTCGGCTCCACCGCGATGATGCGGGAGTTGTTCCGCCCCGCGATCTTGTCGGCGGCAAAGGGGAAGGTCAGCCCGGCGAAGTTGCTTCCGCCGCCTACGCAGCCGATGAGGATGTCGGGATACTCCCCGGCGATCTCCATCTGCTTTTTGGCCTCCAAGCCGATGATGCTCTGGTGGATCATCACGTGGTTGAGCACGCTACCCAGTGAGTAGCGGGTGTCCTCGCGCTGTACGCAGTCCTCCAGCGCCTCAGAGATGGCGATGCCCAGACTGCCGGGGCTGTCGGGGTTCTCAGCCAGAACGCTGCGGCCGAACTCGGTGCGATCGCTGGGGCTGGGGATGAACTCGGCGCCCCAGCACTGCCCCATAATGCGGCGACCAGGCTTGGCGTCATAGGAAACGCGCACCATGTAGACGGTCAGCTCCAAGCCGAAGATAGAGCAGGCCCAGGCCAGGGCGCTGCCCCATTGCCCGGCCCCCGTCTCAGTAGTCAGGCGCTTGATCCCTTCCTGCTTGTTATAGTAAGCCTGGGCCAGAGCGGTATTGGGCTTGTGACTGCCGGCGGGGCTAACCCCCTCGTATTTGTAGTAGATGTGGGCCGGTGTGTCGAGCGCCTGCTCCAGCCGGTAGGCCCGGTACAGCGGGGAAGGCCGATAGCGCCGGTAGGCGTCAATGACCTCGTCGGGGATTTCGATCCAGCGATCCTGGCTGACCTCCTGCATAATCAGGCCCATCGGGAAGATCGGGGCCAGCATCTCCGGGCCGATGGGTTCGCCGGTTCCTGGGTGTAGGGGCGGAGCCAGGGGACGGGGCAGATCCGGGGCAATGTTGTACCACTTGTCCGGCATCTCGGCATGAGGCAGGTCAATGCGGTAGTCTTGCATGATGAATCCTCCTTAGGAAGTCGCGAGACGCGGAACGCGCGACGCGAGTGTTCGGACAACACCCGAGAGGGGAGTGGGGCCTCCCCAAAAGCAGACGGGCCGGACGAGCCGGCCCTGCTTGGTATCACTCACGGATTGTTGGAACTCGAGGCGTGCCAAGGCCGGCCCGGTTTAACCCGCAGGTCGCCAGACCCAAGCGGCTCGGATCTCCTCGGCAAAGACGGAATCGGCGCAGTTCATGATACCGTGAGCGGGTTATAGCGAAATTGAGCGTGAATGTCAAGAGCGTTGCTGCCCTAGCGGTGGCGACGACCTGGCGCGGTTTGGGTGCCTTCGGTACGCGGAGGCGGCCTCACCGGCGCCTCCACACTGTCCCCCCCGCCGTGTCCTCCAGGATGATCCCCATCTCCGCCAGGGCTTGGCGAAGCTCGTCCGCCCTGGCCCAGTCCCTGGCGGCGCGGGCGGCAGAGCGTTGGGCTACCAGAGCCTCTATTGTGGCATCCTCACTAGTCGGGGGCGCCTCCGCCTCGGCTAAGGTGTCCGTGAGCAGTCCCAGCACCCGATCGGTGTCGCGCAGGAACTCCAGGGTCCGGTCGCGGTCGTCAGCCCCAAACTGGCCGCTCTCGATCAGCGGGTTGGTCTCGGCCAACACCTCAAAGACCGCTCCCATCGCTCCGGGCACGTTCAGGTCGTTGTTCAGTGCCTCCCGGAAACGGGCTTGGGCGCGAGCCATGATAGTTTCCACCTCGGGCGACGATCCCTCTGGCAGGGGCAGACGTGGCAGACGTCGCGCGTAAGTCACCAGCCGCTCCAATGCCGCTTCGCTTTGCCGCAAGCCTTCCAGCGTGAAGTTGAGCTGTTTGCGGTAGTGGGCGGTCATGAGCTGATGCCGAACCGCCATCGGACTGAAGCCTCTCTGGAGCAGGTCGCTGAGGGTGAAGTAGTTCCCCAGCGACTTGGACATCTTGTGCCCGTCCACGATCAGATGCTCACCGTGCACCCAGAAACGGGCGAAGGGCTTCCCCGTCGCCGCCTCGCTCTGGGCGATCTCATTCTCATGGTGGGGAAAGAGCAGGTCTACCGCGCCGGCGTGGATGTCCAGAGTCTCACCCAGATACTCCATAGACATGGCCGAGCACTCGATATGCCAGCCTGGCCGGCCCGGTCCCCAGGGGCTGGTCCAGGACGGCTCCCCGGGTTTGGCCGCCTTCCAAAGCACAAAGTCGGCTACCGCCTCGCGCTCGTATTCGTCTGTCTGCAGGCGACCATACTGACGGGCCTCCCCGGCTTCCTCGGGCGAAACCCCGGACAGGCGGCCGTAGGCGGGGAAGGAGGAGATGTCGAAGTAGACCGATCCGTCGCTGAGGTAAGCATGGCCCTTTTCCAGGAGGGTTTGGACCAGAGCCAGCATCTGGGGGACGTGCTCGGTGGCGCGGGGGTACTTCCAGGCCGGCTCAATGTTAAGCGTACGCAGGTCCTGGAAGAAAAGGTCAATGTACCGCTGGGTGAACTCTGAGAGGGGTAGGTTTTCGCTCTGCGCGCCTGCGATGGTCTTATCGTCCACGTCGGTGAGGTTCATCACCTGGTGGACCTCCCAGCCCAGGTAGCGCAAGTATCGGCAGAGCAGGTCCTCGAAGAGGAAGGTGCGTAAATTCCCTATGGTGACCACGTTGTAGACGGTGGGGCCGCAGGTGTAGAGGCGCACGATCTGTCCGTCAGTCGGGGCGAACTCTTCCTCACGCCGAGATAGAGAGTTGTATAGACGCAACACGCAGGGATCCTCTCTGTCCGTGGGCAGACTCGGCTCCTAGCCGGGTTTGCTTTCGCTCGAGTCTGGCTCGACTTCCGTGGTGGTCTCGAACGGCGGGGCCGCTTTCACCGGCGGGGACGAGAGGGGCTCGACATCCACTGAACTGAGCCGCTCAAACTCCTCGGTCGCCTCTCGGGTAGCGCGCTTGAACTCGCGCATCCCGGTGCCCAGGCCTCGCATGACCTCTGGGATCTTCTTAGCCCCAAACAGGAGCAAGATCACCAGGATGATCAGTATGATCTCGCCCGTTCCCAGGCTGCCGAACATGCGAATTTCCTCCTGTCCAACTACCGGACCCATGCCCAGACCCGCAGCGACGGTACTGGCCGCAAATCGGCAAGTACTTCCCGACCTCCGGGCAGTGCAGTCCGCTGATGCAGGATCCGGTAGGCTAATCAAGCGGCTCGAGGGTGACCTGTGGGAGGAGTCGCTCCACCTGGGCGCGGGTGGCGGTGGCCGCTCCCAGGTGCCCGCAGTTGGCGGCGCCCGCGGCCATGGCCCAGCGCGCCCGCTCGGCCAGGGGCCGGTTCTCGCGCCATGCTGCCAGATATCCCGCCAGAGCTGCGTCTCCCGCGCCGACCGCGCTTACTACTTCCGTCTCCGGAGCCGTGACCAGCAGAGACTCGTGATCGCGCGCTACCAAGATAGCGCCTCGCTTCCCAAGGGTGGTGAGCACCGCTCCGACGCCCTGTCCGAGCAATTCGCGGCTGAACGACACCACCCCCTCGGGCACCTCTAGACGACGCCTAGCCAGCCAACTGAGTTCTCGCAGATTAGGCTTCAGCAGGCCCGGCCGACCAGCCAGCGACTCCTGCAGTTGCTCTTCATGGGCGTCTAGCGCGGTGGGAATCTGCTCCCGGGCAGCATAGTGCAGTAGCCGGGCGTACAGATCCCGAGGCACTCCTCGAGGCGGGTTCCCCGAGATCACGGCCAGTTCGGCGCCGGGCAGAGCCGCAATCCACGCCTGGCGTAACGTCTCGGCCTCAGCCGGGCTGACCAGAGGGCCGAACTCGTCCAGCCGTGTAACCCGCCCGTTGGCCGGGTCTACGATAGTCAGAGTGGTACGCGATTCTTCGCGAATCTGCGTAAGCGCCAGGCCGAGACCCGCACTGCGAAGGTCCGCGGCGACGAAGGCTCCTGCGCGGCCTCCGGCGAAGCCCGCGACAGTTACCGGCTGACGCAGGGCCAGCAGCACCCGCGCCACGTTGATCCCCTTGCCTCCGGCAGTCACCAGCACCTGGTCGGGCCGATGGTAGTGCCCCGAGGTGAACTCCGGCACCTGGTAGGTGCGGTCAACGCCGGCATTGGCGCAGAGGACGAGGATCATGGCTCTAGTTCAGGGCACGGACATGTGTCGCGTCGGGCGCCAGGCGGGGGGTAAAGTCCCCCTGCAGGTGACCGACTGAGAGCCTAGTTTAGGCGGAGAGCATCTCCCGCATCTGTTCGATGGCCTGCCGAATGTTCTCCACGGAGTTGGCGTAAGACAGACGCAAGTAGCCCTCGCCGTACTGTCCAAAGGCCGTACCGGAGAGGACCGCCACCCCGGCCTCCTCCAGGCAGCGCTTGGCCAGCGTGCGGCAGTCCACGCCCGTCCCCGTGATGTTGGGAAAGACGTAGAAGGCGCCGTGCGGGCTGAGACACGAGACGCCAGGCAGTGAGTTGAGCCCCTCCACGATCACGTCCCGGCGCCGCTTGAATTCCGCCACCATGGCCTGAGTCGGCTCCATGGGGCCTTTTAGGGCGGCAATCCCGGCGCGCTGGGTGAAGGCTGAGGTACAGGAAGTGCAGTTGGTTTGCAGGCGAGCCACCATCGCCGCCAGGTCGGCCGGCATGACCCCGTATCCCAGCCGCCAGCCGGTCATGGCGAAGGCTTTGGAGAAGCCATCAATCAAGATGGTCCGCTCCTTCATCCCGGGGATCGCGGCGATGCTGTGATGGGTGCCTTCGTACAGCACTGTCTCGTAAGGCTCGTCGCTCATCACGACGATGTCGTTGGCGATAGCGACCTCGGCGATTGCCTGCAGGTCCTCCTGGGTCAGCACGCCGCCGGTGGGGTTCTGCGGAGAGTTGATGATGATCATCCGGGTCTTCGGGGTCACCAGCGACTTGAGTTCCTCCGCATCCAGGCGGAACTCGTGCTGCTCGCGCAAGGGGATCGGCACCGGCTTGGCGCCCACGAAGTTGATCATGGACTCGTAGATGGGGAAGCCGGGATTGGGGTAGATCACCTCTTCCCCTTCGTTGACCACGGCGGTGATGCCCCAGTAGATGATGGGCTTGGCACCCGGAACCACGACCACTTCGTCGGCGGTGACCTCCAGGCCGCGGGTCTTAAGCATGTGCGCAGCGATAGTCTCGCGCAGTTCCGGGTCGCCGGCGCTGGGGCCGTAGTGGGTCCAGCCCGAGTGGAGGGCCTCGCAAGCGGCCTCGATGATATGTGCCGGGGTGTCGAAGTCCGGCTCACCAATCTCCAGATGGATGATGGTGCGCCCCTCCCGCTCCAGTTGGCGGGCGCGAGCCAGCACTTCAAAGGCGGTCTCGGTTCCCAGTCGGCTCATCCGGTCGGCTAGTCGCATAGGTGATTCTCCCTTAGGTGAGATTGACGCTCAGACGCAGCCAAGTACGGCGGGGGGCCAGGAGGAGGTGCCCCTTGTGGCTGTCTACCGCCGCCCGTAGCCCTGCGGCTGCGGGTAGAACTTCGTGGAGTGACCTCGCAGAACCTCCGCCTGGTCCAGAACCCGCCCGGTGCCGACGGCGACGGAGGAGATGGGATCATCGGCCACCCGCGTGGGGATTCCTGTTTCCAACTCCACCAGACGGTCCATGCCCTGCAGCAGCGCGCCGCCGCCCGTGAGGGTAATGCCGCGCTCAATGATGTCGGCGGCCAGTTCCGGCGGCGTGTGCTCGAGGATGCGCTTGACCGCCTCCACAATCTGCATGACGTTCTCGGCCAAGGCTTCCCGGACCTCAGCGCCCGTGACCCGCATGGTCTTGGGCAGACCGGTGAAGATGTCGCGGCCGCGCACCTCCATGTCGCGGTCGTCACCCACGTCAAAGGCGGACCCGATGGAGATCTTGACCTGCTCGGCGGTGCGCTCTCCGATCTCCAGGTTGTAGGTGCGGCGGATGTGCCGCATGATGGCTTCGTCGAGGAGGTTGCCTCCCACGCGCAGCGAGTCGCTGACCACGATTCCGCCCAGGGAGATGACGGCAATGTCGGTGGTTCCGCCGCCGATGTCCACGACCATATTCCCACCGGGCATGGCAATGGGCAGGCCCGCGCCGATGGCGGCGGCCATGGGTTCTTCAATCGGGTAGACCTCGCGCGCCCCAGCTGCCCGGGCCGCGTCTAACGCTGCGCGCCGTTCCACGCCGGTCGCGCCCGAGGGAATGCAGATGACCACCAAGGGCTTGAAGAGGCGACCCCGAGCTCCACAAGCCTTGCGCAGAAGGTAGGCCAGCATCTCGCGGGTCACGGAGTAGTCGGCGATAACGCCGTCACGCAGGGGGCGAGAAGCAACGATGTTGCCCGGGGTACGGCCGAGCATGGCCTCGGCCTCGCGGCCGATGGCCAGTACGCGCCGCGAGCGGTACTCGATGGCGACTACCGAGGGTTCGCGCAGGACAATCCCGCGGCCGCGCGCGTAAACCACGACATTGGCGGTGCCCAGGTCAATGCCCAGACGGTCCCCTAGACCCAGCATGCGGCCCCTCTGCTCTCCACCGCGCTCCGGCTGATCTGAGCTCCCAGTGGTCGCAGCTTATCCACGAAGCGCTCGTAACCGCGGTCAATGAACTCGGTGCCGCTGATCTCGGTCGAGCCCCGGGCGGCCAACCCGGCCAGCACCAGAGCGGCGCCTGCTCGGATGTCCGTGGCTTCGACCGGTGCGCCGCTGAGCTCCGGTACCCCCTTGATGATGGCCGCGCGCCCCACAACCTTGATGTTCGCCCCCATGCGGGCCAGTTCGTCGGTGTAGTTGAAGCGGGCGTCAAAGATGGTCTCCTCGACGATGCTGGTGCCCCGGGCCAACGCGGCCATGACGCCGTGGTTGGGTTGCAGATCGGTGGGGTAGCCGGGATAGGGGGCGGTCATCACGTCCACGGCCTCCGGCCGTTCGCGCGTTTCGACCTTGAGCCAGTCGTCTCCATAGCCAACGGTGACCCCTGCCGAGCGCAGAGCGTCCACTACTGGCGTGAGATGATCCGGACGGACGCTCTCCAGCAAGAGGCTGCCTTTGGTGACGGCAGCGGCGTACATAAAGGTCCCCGCCTCCATGCGGTCGGGGATGGAGCGGTAGCGGCAGCCCCGCAGCTTGTCCACGCCGCGGATGACCAGGGTGGAACTGCCTACGCCGGTGATTTGGGCTCCGCACTCTCGCAGGAACTCAGCGCATGACACAATTTCCGGCTCGCGAGAGGCCGACTCAATGATGGTGGTGCCGTCGGCCAGAGTAGCGGCGAGCATGATGTTGATGGTCGCTCCCACGCTGCGCAGGCGCGGGTCGAGATAGATGCGCGTCCCCCGCAAGCGTCGGGCTCGGGCCTTCATCACGCCGGCTTCCTCGCTGACTTCAGCGCCCAGTGCTTTGAAGCCCTGGATATGGAAGTCCACCGGACGGGACCCGATGACGCAGCCCCCAGGGAGGGGAACCTCAGCGTGCCCGGTTCGCGCCAGCAACGCTCCGGCGACATAGAAAGAGCCCCGCATCTTCCTCACGAGCTGATACGGGGCTTCTGTGGAACGCAAGTTGGCGGCGTCTATCGCCAGGACGCCGGGGCCGATAAAGCGGGTGCGCACGCCTAGGGCGTCCAGCATCTGTAGCATGGTGCGGACATCTTCGATGTCCGGAACGTTCTCAATGACCGATTCGCCCTCTGCGAGCATCGCCGCGGCCAAAAGAGGTAGAGTGCCGTTCTTGGACCCGCTGATGGTGACGCTGCCCTGAAGAGGCCTCCCTCCGGTGATGACGATTAGATCCATATTGAGTGCACTCCCTTTCCTCGCTGGGCTGCGATTAGTGGTCTGAAGGGGCAGCGCCGACCGCTGCCACGCGAGCTGCCACAGCAGGCGGCGGCCCGCTGCGCAGGAGTGGAACCTCACAACGGGAAGTATACTGCAATGGGGGAACGTTGACAAGAGACAGGCAAGGGGTACAGGCGGAAACAGGTAACCCCACACCGTTGCGGCGGAGGTCCCTGCGCGGTTGCCCGCTAGCTGCCTCCGCCTGGTCCACCTCCAGCCGCCACGTGGAGGCGAGCCATAGCCCTTTGCAGAGCCGCTTCCGCCCGGACCCGGTCAACGGTCCCGGATGGCGCCTCATGGAGCCGCTGGCGGGCACGCTCCGCGGCCTGCCTCGCCCGGGCGGCGTCAATCTCCTGAGCCGACTCGACGGTTTCCACCAGCGCGGTGACTTCGTTGTCCCGCACCTCGACCACCCCCGCCCCGGCAGCATACAGCCGCGGCGTATGCCCTGGCTGCTCCGTGATCAGGAGCTCCCCCGGGGCCAACACAGCGATGAGCGGTGCGTGGTCGGCCATGACGCCAAAGTAGCCGTCCTGCGCATGCAGGCGTACGTACACGGCCGGAGCGTCAAACTTGACGCCCTCGCGGGTGACGATGCGCAAGTGGAAAGTGCGGGCCATATCCTCACGAAGAAGACAGGTGGGCCAGGCGTCTTGGCCGGCTCGGGGTGCCCAGGCAAGACGCCCGCTCGCCGTCTTCTCGAGCCAGGCTACATCCGCTTCGCCTTCTCGGCGGCGTCGCCGATAGTAGCCACCATGCGGAAGGCGTCCTCCGGCAAGCCGTCAAATTCTCCGGCCAGGAGGCGATCGAAGCCGTCTACCGTGTCCTCAATACCGATGAACGCTCCGGGCATTCCGGTGAACATCTCCGCGACGAAGAACGGCTGAGTAAGGAACTGCTGCACCCGGCGGGCCCGTGCTACGGTCCGTCGGTCCTCATCAGAGAGTTCCTCTACCCCGAGGATGGCGATGATATCGCGCAAGGCCCGGTAGCGTTGCAGGGTCTCCTGCACCTGCCGAGCGACTCTGTAGTGGCGGTCGCCCACCACCAACGGGTCCAGCAGTGCAGAGGAGGAGTTGAGCGGGTCAAGGGCCGGGTAGATGGCCTGCTCGAACAGCTCCCGCGAAAGCGCCACCGTGGCATCTAGGTGCCCGAAGGTGGTGGCAGGAGCGGGATCGGTGTAGTCATCGGCGGGGACGTAGATGGCCTCGACCGCGGTGATGGACCCCTCCATAGTAGAGGTGATGCGCTCCTGCAAGTGCCCCATCTCGGTGGCCAGCGTCGGCTGGTAGCCCACGGCGGAGGGCAAGCGACCCAGCAAGGCGGAGACCTCCTGCCCGGCCTGCACAAAGCGGAAGATGTTGTCAATGAACAGCAGCACGTCCTGGCCGCGCTCGTCGCGGAAGTACTCGGCCATGGTCAGGGCCGAAAGCCCCACGCGCAGGCGGGCGCCGGGCGGCTCATTCATCTGCCCGAAGACCAGGGCAGTGCGCTCCAGCACCTGGGCTTCCTTGATTTCGCGGTACAGGTCATTACCCTCGCGGGTCCTCTCCCCTACCCCGCCGAACACCGATACGCCCTGGTGCTCGTAGCCCACGTTGCGGATGAGCTCCATGATCAGCACCGTCTTGCCTACGCCCGCTCCGCCGAACAAACCGATCTTCCCGCCGCGGGGGAAGGGCGCCAGCAGGTCAATGGACTTGATGCCGGTCACGAATTGCTCACGGGTGGGATTCTGGTCCACGAACTCCGGCGGCTCGCGGTGAATAGGCCACTTCTCACCTTCAGCCATGTCCTGGCCGTCAATCGGCTCGCCCAGAACGTTAAACAGGCGGCCCAAGGTCCGATCGCCCACCGGCACCTGGATGGGCCCCCCCTGCGACTCGGCTTCCATGCCGCGCACGAGCCCGTCGGTGGTATCCATGGCCACACAGCGGACCACGTCATCGCCCAGGTGCTGAGCCACCTCCACGGTCAGCTCAATCTCGCGCTCGGGCACCGAGATCTTGATGGCTTCCAGCAAGGCAGGAAGCTGATCACGTGCGAAGCGCACGTCGACAATCGGGCCCTTGATTTCGGTGATGACTCCGGTTGGCATGATTCGACCTACACTGCTCCCATCGCCGAGGCGCCGCCGACCACGTCCATGATCTCGCTGGTGATACCGTACTGCCGGGCGCGGTTCAGACGGCGAGTCAGGCCCGTGATCATGTCCGCGGCGGCGTCGGTGGCCGCCCGCATGGCGGTCATCCGCGCCGCCTGCTCGGCAGTAGCCGTACCCAGCGCCATCTGGTACAAGAGAGCGTCAAGTGCCTGCGGGAGCAAGACCGGCAGCAACTGCTCGGCGGGCGGGTCATAGTCGTACTGCCCCCACACCACCCCGGCTCCATGCGCCTCCATAGGGATAGGCAAGAAGGACTCCGACCGGGGCCGGTGCCGAAGCACCGACTGGTAGTCCTCGTAGATCACCTGCACCTGGTCCACCACCCCCTGGTCGTACAACGAGCGCACCTGCCGGGCCAGCGCCAACGCTGGGCTGGAACGGCCCACCTCCGCGACTGCAGGGTAGGAGGCCAGGATCTCCAGATCGCGACGTTGGGCAAAGCGGGTGGCCTTTTCGCCGACCGTGATTACGCTCACCGGCGTCCAGGCCCGCGCCAGGAATTCGTCCGCCGCGCGCATGATCTGCTGGTTGAAGGCCCCGGCCAACCCCCGGTCACCTGCCATCAGCACCAGGCCGACGCGCTTGACCTCCCGCTGCGTCAGATAGGGATGTGTCACATCCGGCGCGGAGGCGGCGACGTGGTGCAGCAATTCCCGCAAGCGCGCCGCATATTCGAACCCACCACTGACCCGCCTTTGCAGCTTGGCCAGTTTCGCTGCGGCCACAAACTGCATCGCACGCGTGATGTGCTCGATACTGCGAACTGTCTTGATCTTGCGCCGTAGCGCCCGCAAGTTCTCGGCCATCTTCGACTACTTGCTTCCGGCAGCGGGCAAGTGCCCGGCCTGCCGCTCGCGCTCCTTGAAAGCGGCAATGGCACCGGCCAGCGCCGCCGCAGTCTCCTCGCTGATCGCCCGCTCTTTCTCCAGGGTCACGACGATCTCTGGGTGCTTGTCGTGAACGTAGGCCAGAAGGCCCCGCTCTAGGACGGCGAGTGAGTCCACGGGGACATCATCCCAGTGCCCGCGGGTCCCGGCAAAGAGCGCGATAACCTGGTCCACGACTGGCATAGGGACGTACTGTTGCTGCTTGAGCACCTCCACCATGCGCTCGCCGCGGGCGAGGATACGGCGAGTGTGCTCGTCCAGTTCGGAGGAGAACTGGCTGAAAGCCTCATACTCGCGATAGGCGGCGAGATCGCTGCGCAGTTGGCCTGCCACCTGGCGCATCATCTTGTCCTGAGCCGAGCCGCCCACGCGGGAGACGGAGAGCCCCACGCTGATGGCCGGCCGTACGCCCCCCAGAAAGAGGTCCGGCTCCAAGTAGATCTGCCCGTCAGTGATGGAGATGACGTTGGTGGGAATGTAAGCCGAATAGTCGCCTTCCTGCGTCTCAATGAGCGGCAGGGCGGTGAGGGAGCCGCCCCCCAACTCGTCGCTGAGCTTGGCGGCGCGCTCCAGCAACCGGGCGTGCAGGTAGAAGATGTCACCGGGAAAAGCCTCGCGTCCGGGCGGGCGGCGCAAGAGGAGCGAGACTTCCCGGTAAGCACGGGCGTGCTTTGACAGGTCATCGTAGATAACCAGCGCGTGCCGACCGTTATCCCGCTCAAACTCACCGATGGTCGCGCCGGCGTAGGGAGCGATGTACAGCTGAGCCGGAGGATCGGAAGCCGCAGCGGCGATGATGCAGGTATGCTCCAGGGCACCGTGCTTCTCCAAGGTTGCCGCGAGACGTCGCACCTCCGCAAGTTTCTGCCCGACCGCCACGTAAATGCAGCGGACACCGGTGTCTCTCTGGTTGATGATGGTGTCTATGGCGATAGCGGTCTTCCCGATCTGGCGGTCACCGATAATCAGTTCCCGCTGACCGCGGCCGATGGGAATCATGGCGTCAATGGCCTTCAGGCCGGTGTAGAGCGGCTCTCGTACGGGTTGGCGCGCCATGACGCCAGGGGCTTTGACTTCCAGGGGGCGTGTTTCGGTCGCCTCCAGCGGTCCCCGACCGTCCAACGGCACGCCTAGCGGGGTGATGACGCGTCCGAAGACCGCTTCGCCGACAATGGTCTCGGCAATGCGCCCGGTGCGACGGACCTGGTCGCCTTCCTTGATGGCCTCGTCGGTACCGAGCAGGACACAGCCGACGCTGTCTTCTTCCAGATTGAGGGCGAGGCCCATTACGCCCCCGGGGAACTCCACCAACTCCTGAGCCATCACACGATCAAGGCCATAGACGCGGGCGATGCCGTCGCCGACCTCGATGACCCGGCCCACCTCCTCCAGGGCCAGTTGATCCTGGTAGGCGGCCAGTTGGCGCTTGAGCACCTCTACAACTTCATTGGCTTGCAGAGCCAAGATGAGTCACCTCGTAGCGAGTAAAGAGCCGCCGCCTTCTAGATCTCGGAGGAACCCACCGGCGAGACACCGGCTAGTTCGGGGCCAGACTCGTCCGTCTCGGCTCCCGAGAGGTACTCCCGCATTCGCTCCAGGCGACCGGCCAGACTCTCGTCCAGAACCTCGTTGTTGACGTGCAGGCGCAGGCCGGCAATCAAGTCCGGGACTACTTCTTGCTCAACGTGCACTGGCCGCCCCAGCAGCTGCTGCAGCGCCTTCTCCAGGCGCGCGACTTGCTCTTCGGAAAGTGGCGCCGCTGTCTCGGCCCGCACCGGCTGCCGCCCCTCCTGTTCCTGCTGCAGTGAGCGCAGGAGGCGCGCCAACTCCGGCAGGTCGGCGAAGCGGTGGCGCTCCAGGAGCAAAGTGACGAAGCGCTGCAAGAGGAGGGACGGCGACTCGCCCAGTGGCGCCAGCAGGACGCGGACCTTGTCCTCCACGGCCAGGCCCGGGTGCTCCGCCAGGCGCATGGACTGGGGAGCCTGCGCCAGGGCCTGCACCAGTGTATCCAGGTCCGCCAGGATCGCGGGAACCTGGCGCTCCGCCGCGACCTCCTCATAGAAGGCGAGAGCGTAGTTGCGCAAGACGGAGGTGTCCATCGCTCAGCTCCCGTCTCGCTCAGCTAATTGCTCGACCTGACGGAGGGCTGCTTCCACCGAATCGTGGCGCACCTGGGGCCCCAGCGTCCGAGCCAGCGCGCGACGGGCCAGGTCCGAGGCCAGCCCAGCGGTCTCGGCCCGCAATTGACGGCGGGCCTGCTCAACCTCGCGCCGCAGCTGCTCCTCCGCCTGTCGCCTGCGCTCCTCGGCCAGCCGGCGGGCCTCGGCGACAATCTGCTGCGCCTCGGCACGAGCCGCCTGACGCTGCGTCTCCACCTCGCGCGCCAGCTCTTCTTCGGCCTGGCGGTGCCGCTGTGCCATCTCCTCCAAGTCCCGCTTGGCTTGCTCCCGGGCCGCCGCCGCCTCGGACATCTGCTGCCGAATGTGCTCAGCGCGGTCAGAGAGGAACTTCCCAAAGGGACGGAAGAAGAACCGGGAGAGCAGGCCCAGAATGAGCAGGACAGCCGCAAAGTTGATGACCAGCGACTTGACGTCTATGCCTAAGTCATGCAGTAGTTGCACGGCCCGGACTCCTCTTCCCGCAGCCTGGTGCGCTATCCGCCCTGGACCTTCTCCAGCATGCGCCCGATGTTGCCCATCAGCAGGAAGAAGGTCAACAGCGCATAGATGACCAGGGACTCGATCAGCGCCAGAGCAATGATGAGCAAGATACGGATTTCGCCAGCCGCCTCGGGCTGACGAGCGATACCCTCCAGGGCTGCGGCGGCCGCTCGCCCCTGCCCGGCGGCTCCACCCAGCACCGCGATAGGCACCCCCAGGGCCAGGGCTACGAAGGCTATGGCTACGCCGATCATCGTCATGCTACATTCCTCCCGGGGTCGCCGCAGCGCCCCTGACGACGTTGCACGGGTGGCGAGGGACCTCGCCTACTCTCTCTCAATCGCGAAAAGCAGATAGGCTCCGGTGAGGATGGAGAAGACCAGAGCCTGGATCAAGGCCACAAAGATAGCGAAGGAAATCATGACGCCGGTGATGCCTACACCGAGCACCGCTCCCAGCAGTCCTCCCAGCTTGAGTCCTACCGAAGCGCTCATGGGGTCAAAGACCGTGCCGAGCGCGCCCGCCCCAAGCAGGGCAAACTGAGCTACCGCCGTGTCGTCGCCGAAGATGTTGCCAAAAAGTCGGATGGAGAGCGACACCGGTTTGACCAGCTCTTCCACGATGTGCAGGACAAACATCAGTGGGAAAAAGAAGAACCACAGGTAGGCGGGGACCCCGGCCATGCTGGGAATCCAGCGCTTTAGGTACGCCGGACCGTTGACGCGCCAGCCCACGATCTGCGCGAGCACGATGGAGGACAGTCCCAGAGCCACGGTAGTATTAAGCCGGGCGGTGGGGCTGAGAAACCCCGGGATAAGCCCGAGCAGATTCAGGCAGAGCACATACAGGAAGAACCCGCCAATGATGGGCGTGTACCGCTCGCCGTGATGCGGGATAAGCGAGCGACTGAGATTCTCCAGAGCCCCGTAGATCCACTCGCCGACCAATTGCAGCTTGCGCGTAGGCTGCAACTCCAGGCGACGACTAGCTCGCCAAGCAAGTACGCTAAGCAAGAGGATCGCCAGCAGGACGTGGATGGTAAACACGTCCAGGTAAGGACGCAGCCAGTCGGGCTCCAGTCCGACCAGGGCGTTTAACCAACTCGCGTGGTGTTCTTCCATCGCGACCAGTCACTTCCGCTTGCCCAATCGCGCTGCCCTCAGTCGCCAGGGCGGGGACAGCTCTTCCGCCGCAGGGCGAAAGCGGAGGCCAGGGTTACCGGTGTCAGCAAGCCAAAGAAAATGGCCCACTCGTTGAGCCTGTAGTGAGCCACCAGCAGGTACAATCCCGCCACCAGCACCAGGAACTTCAGAACCTGAACAGTGACGGGGATAGCTGCAGCCTTTCGTCTGCCCTGCACACGACCAGGCGAGAGAATCACGCTGGACACGACGAAGGCGATACCGCCCAGCCCTATAAGCCCCAGTGCAACGCCCCCCACATATCCCCAGGCCGCGGAGGGCCTTCCTGCCTGCCAGGCCGTCAAGCCCACGACTAAGGCCGGCAGCCCCGCGACCATAGCGACCTGCCGCACCAACGCCTTACCCGGATCCTCAGTCATCTTTCGGCAGGCGACGAATCTCCCTGAAGAGCCCATAGAAAGCCGAAGCCGTGCCCACCAGGAAGCCGACCAGCGTCCAGGCGTTGCCCGTATGCCACCTCTGGTCCGCCAACAGTCCGAGATAGGTGCACAAGCCGATGCAGGCGGCCATGTACAGGCCCAGGCTACTCCACCGCGCCATTTCGACCAGCGCCGAAGGGCCCGACTTGTCCTGCGGCGACAGCACAGGCCACAGAATAGCGCGTCCAGGAGGACGTGTCAAGGTCGCTGCTACCTGGTGACAGGGGCACTGATTCCTGGGGGCGAGCCTATTGGCTGTACAACCATGCCGCCACCGTATCCCCCACCTCGGCGAGTGCGGCGGCCGAGCAGTATTCCGGAAGGTCGTCGGCGGTGTGCCAGACCGGGGGAGGGAAGTCAATGATGTCGACAGTGGGGATGCCGGCGCGGTTGAAAGCGAGATGGTCATCCACCACAGCCGACTGGACGGAGCGGCGGAAGGCGGTGTGACCGCGCTGCTCGGCCAGAGTCCAGATCTCGTTGACCAGTTCCGGCGCATGGTGCAGGGACAACGGCTCTATGCGCACATCGAAGAGACCGTTGCCACCCAAGTCAGTACGCACTGGCACGCGAGGGCTGGGCTTGGTGCCGCCGACGAGGTCCAAAATCGCGCCGCGCGCGGGACGGGCCAGGCCTTCCGGCCAGTGCTGGGCCAGGTAGTTGGCCCCCAGACAGTAGCCCTGGTCGAGCAGATCAGAGTCCTGCTTCCCTGAGTCTTCTGCGTCGAGGAAGATCAGGTACACCGGACCGGGAGGCGGGTTGTCATGCAGCAGGCGTGCCAGTTCTATAAGGATCGCCACGCCGGAAGCGCCGTCATTAGCCCCGGGGACGGGCTGGTCGCGCCGGGCGGGGTCGGGATCCTGGTCACAGACCGGCCGGGTGTCCCAGTGAGCCCCCACGAAGGTAGGTGCGCCGGCAGCCTTGCCGTTGAAGACGGCCAGCAGATTGACGAAGTCATAGGGACCGCCGAAGGGAGTGTTGGTGGTGAAGGGCTGCTCCACCACTCTATCGGCTAAGGCCTGCAGGGTGACGCGCATCCACTCCAACTGCGCCTGATGCCCGGGGGAGCCAGGCAGACGGGGGCCAAAGCTGACCTGCTTCTCCAGGTCCGCAAAGGCGCGATCGGCCTGGAAGACAGGAACTTCAAGCCGAGGCTTGGGGGCGACGCCGTTGCCGCCCCCCCCACAAGCACCGCCACTGCCGAGCAGCGTGACTGCTGCCAGAGCCAGCAGCCTGCCCCAGGGCAGGTGATCACTGCCCAGTCCACGCCGCCGTGAAAAGGCCATCACTACCTCCTAAAGAATCCTTGAGAGTCAGTCACGCCGGGACAATCACGCCGCGTCGACGGGACAGGTTACGCAGACCCCGCTCCTCTCGAGTACCCTATGCTACAAACACCCGAACGCCCCGAACCGGTTCCCGGCCGGGGCGGAGGAATTCTGCAGACGCACATACTAGCGAACGACGACGAGTGGTCGGGGCTGGGTCCGCCGGAGCTGGCGTCCATACTCGTTGAGCGCTTCGTTCACTTCGGCAAGCGCAGCGTCACTCTCCCGGCCGGTGTGTCTGATGACCACCACCTCGGAGCCCTGACTGGGGGTCCAGCGCAGCTGGCGCACGGCCTCCGGTTCGGAGGAGACCACCAGAGGTTTGGGCGACGGACTCTCGCGTTCGGCGGGTACCCCCGTGGGCGGCACGGCAGGAGGACGAGTAGGTGCAGCCGCCACGGTGATGGGAGGCGAGGCAGTCAGAGCCGGAGAGGGCGGCCTTGCGGGTAGTGGCATGGGCTCCGGCGTTCGCGTCGGCGGCACGTAGGCCGGGGCCGTGACGGTGTGCGGCTCAACCGGCGACGCAACGGGCACCGGCGTCGGAGCCGGGGCCGGTGCGACTTTTACCGGCATGGCGGAGGAGGGCGGCGTCACCCGCGGAGCCGGCGGGGCAAACGTCACTCGGGCACCGGTAGAGACGGAGCGTTTGACCTCCGGCGCTACGGCCAAACCGGCCTGGCCGGTCTTGGGCTGACCGGGGACTGGGATCTCAGCCACTCGAACGGCCGATTCCTCAGGCACGGGAGAGGCCGCCTCGACTACACTTCTGGCAGGTCCCCCCTCTCCAGTGGGACCCGGAGCAGGTGATCGGAGAAGCAGCAGCCCGGCGAGCACCGCTGCAGCAGATCCTAACGCCGCCAGCCCAGCGGGCGCTAGGCGGACCGCAGGACGTCGCCGCCGTAGACCAGCCGACTGGGCGACGGCCCCCAGAACCCGGGGCAGCAAATGGGCCGGAACCCGGACGGGCTCGTGCCGGCGCGACATGACCGCCAGTCTCTCGGTCTCGCGGTAGCGGCGCAGGCAAGGGCCGCAGAGGAACAGGTGTGCCCAAAGACGCTCCGCTTCCTCTGGTGTGGCTTCCTTGTCAAGACAAGGGGAGATGAGGTCTCGCGCCTGGCGGCACGTTAGAGCCGCCAGGGGCTGGGTCTTACACAGCGCCTGGAGCACGCGCGCGGCCAGATCCGGCGCGGCCTGCGGTGAGGCGAAACGGTCCAGCACCCTACACAGCCCCTCCGCCGCCGCCAGTTCCTCCCGGCACCGCGGGCAGGAGCGCACGTGCACGAGGCACGTGCGCCTCCGGCGACCGTGCAGTATTCCCTCACTCAGTTGCAGCAGCGTTTCCGCTTCCGGACAACGCTCTTTCCAAGACATGCCCGACTCCTCGTGCGTGTCTGTTCTCCTGCACTGGATTCGACAGCCGGGGGCAAGGAAAGTTTCTGAGTCTCGGCCACATGCGCCGGGTCTTGTCGGAGGGGCGTCGGGGGGCACTACTGGTCCATCGCCATCTCCGCGACCACGGCGCCGTGAAGCACACTGAAGATGCGACTGCTGTCTCCCTGAGCCAGGAGCTCCTGGAACAGCGCCCGTGGATCAGGGTGTCCGAGGACCGCGAGGCCGCCCTCCAGCAGACGATCGGCGCCTTCGACCAAGCCCTGGGATTGCACTGCCCGCATCCTCCCCCGGCGGTCGCCCTGGTGGAGAGTGATCTTTCGCAGCGAAAAGCGCCCGTCACCCAGGGACTGCACCTTCACGAAGCGAGCCTCTTCCGTTGAGGGAAGCGGGAAGGTGTAGGTGAGTTCGTCGTCGGAGGTAGGGTGCGCCGCATGACTGGCAAATTCGATGATGCAGGCCCGACCGCGTTCCGTGTACTGCTCCCCGTCGGGCGAGGTGGACACCACCATCACGGGACAGGCAGGGTGAGAATTGACCACGTGCACGGCCAGCAGGGCGCGAACGAATTGCCCGGCATAGGGCTCGCCGCCGGGCTTTGCCTGCAGCGCGGCGACCTCCTCAGACAGAAGTGCGGCCTCCTTGCGCAGTTGCACCGGCAGCGGGGCGGGATCCTCGGGGTAGCGGTTGTCGTCCCAGCGCTCCTGCCAGGCCTCGGCGAGCTCTGTCGCTTCCTCCGCCAGGGAGGTCAGTGTACCCGCCAGGCCCTCATAGTCCCCCTGAGCCACTCGCGCGGGTGCTCCCCGCAAGTGATAGCGTTTGCTGTACTGGTACGCCAGCCACCGCGCCGCGACGGGAAAGATGAATAGGGTGTCCTCGTGGCGGGCTCCGTCTATCAAGGGAGCCAGATCCTCGCATATCTGTCGCAGGCGGACGTCGGCGCGCAAGTCTTCGTCGCCGTCGCTGTCGTTGAGAGGGACCATCTCCGCCAGCGACGGCGCTCGCAGCCAGGCCAGCGCATGGCGGCCGTGCAGACGCAGTTCCCCTAACTCCTCCAGCAGAGGCGCCAGTCCCGGCCGGTCGTACAGCACGGCACAGGAGGAGCGGAGCAGGTCCGCATCGTTCGCCTCCGTGTTCCCCCAGAGCAGGCCTGCCACCGCGCCTTCGACAGCGGGACAGAGATCCAGGCTGGTGGAGGACAACTCCCACTGCGTGACCATCTCACCCTCGCCACCGGTTTCGCGCAGGTAGCGGGCCCAACTTCGGGCGTTGCCGACGGCCTCGGAAGGGAGATTGTAGGGCATCGAGACAGGACAGATGGACATGGGGCAGCCCCAGGACTCCAGGCCGTGCTTGGCCCACAAGGCCCGGCTGTCCAGCTCGGCAAAGTTGTATAACTCTACACGCGGAAAGCGCTCAAAGATGTAATAGTACCAGTCGAAAATGAGCACGTCCTTGGCCAGGTTGCTCAAGTCCTCCGGGTAATAGTAGAACATATCTCCCCAAATGGCGGGGCGCTTGCCGGCGGCACGGGCAAAGGCGGCAACACAGTTGGCGTGCTCGACAAAGACTCCCCCCTCGCCGATCTCGGCCTTGCGCGGAGCGCACCGGGGGCAGCGACCGATGGAGAACGATTCATCCATGCCCAGGTGGATGATCCCGGCGGTCGCTAGGGGGGCGACGTCGCGGACCATTGCCTCCAGCATCTCCAGCGTCCGCGGATGCGTGGGGCAGAGTACGCCGCAAGCGGTCCCCTCGAAGTGGTTCTCGTCGAGCTCAGCATAGTCGGGGTGCTTGCCTACCCAGGTGCAATGGCCCAGGCTCTGGATCGCCGGGATGACGCCTATCCCCCACCTCGCGGCCTCCTCCACCACGTCCAGCGCCTGCGCAAGCGTCCAGGCACAGGGGCGCCCCAGAGAGGGATGGCTGGGAAAGACGAAGGCGTCCTCTAGATAGAGCTGGAGGAGGTTGTAGTTGAGGGAGGCGTACATCTCCAGGAAGCGCTTGACGGTATCCGGACGCTCGATGACTCGGCCGAGGTCAATCTGCACTCCGCGGTAGCGCAGGGCCGGCCAGTCGGCGATGCGGCAGCAGGGCAGGGACGCCGCGGGCAGCAGGCGTCGGAGGGTGCGCAGCCCGTAGCGCGCGCCGGCGACCGAGGCGCCGTAGAGGGTGATCGCCTCAGGTGCAATCTTCAGTTCGTACGCCTCGTCCGAGGAGGAGAAGGGGAGGTCGGTCTGGAGCACCTGGAGCTTGGTGTCGCCGCCGGTTAGGCCGGTCAAGTGACTGGATACCGCCAGCAGGTCTTGTGTCAGGTCCTGGCGCCAGCTGTCTGGAAGGGTGGCGCGGAGCATGCCGCCCAGGGGGCAAAAGCCCTCTTCGCGCTGCACCGACTGCGGTTTCGGATAGAGCATGTTCAGCCCGTCGTCCATGGCCTGTAACCCGATTCCTCTCCGCTCTCCGTTTCTAGTCCCGCGACTGGCGTCTACCTAAAGAAGCGGCGTGAGCAGCTCAATCGCTGCTCTGATGTCGGCGACCTGCTGGGGACCGCTGATCTCCCGCTCGATGGTCAGGGCGCCGCGGAAGCCCTTGGCCTTGAGTTTGGGCACGAGCACGGGGAAGTTCACGCGGCCCTGCCCCAGCGGCTGTTCGTGGCCCAGGTTGTCGCCGTCAGTGGGGTACTCGCCGTCTTTGGCGTGCACGCCGCGCACCCACTCACCGAAGACATCCACCGCATCGCAGGGGTTGGCCTTGCCGTAGAGCAGCAGGTTGGCCGGATCTAGGTTGATGCCCAGGTTATCGGTGCCGATCATCTGGATGGTGCGCAGGAGGGTGATAGGCGTCTCCTGGCCGGTCTCGAACCAGAACTGCACGCGGTGCCGTTCGCAGGTACGGGCTACCTGGCGAAGAGCCTCCAGCGCGCCCAGGAAAAGCGGGTCGTAGGGGTACTCGGGCAGGAAGCCAACGTGGGTGGTGATGGACTGCACTCCGATCTCGGCGGCAACGCGGGCAGCGGCTTCCAGGGCCTCGACGCGAACTTGGCGCCAGTCGGGCGGCACCAGGCCGATGGTGATGGGACCCTGCAGGAAATTCCAGACGGCGCGACCCGGCAGTCCGGCCCAGAGGGTAGTGATCTCCACCCCGGCGGCATCCGCCGCCTCGCGGACACGTTTCCCATGCTCGATGGTCGCGAAAGGCGGCCAGCCGATCTGGCAGGTGGTTAGGCCCACCTCCCGGACGCGGTTGATGGGTTCAGAGGGATCCTCAGCAGCATAGACCATAACACCTAGTTTGAGTTTGTTGTCGGACACAAACGGCCCTCCATGTTCGTGATTGAGAAACTCAGAGACTATTCCCTTGCGGCGAGAAGGACTCCTCCTGGCGCATCGGGAAGATAGACGCGCAAGAATGAGGGGAGTGATCTTGTATGCGCATTCTCGGCCTCAACGCCAGTCCTAACGAGGACGGTCTGACCGCCACGATGCTGACGGCGGCCCTGGAAGGCGCGGCGGAGGCGGGAGCGGAGGTGGCGGCAGTGCACCTCAAGCAGCGCACCCTCCTTTCTTGCCTCCAATGCGGCAACGGCTGGGGGCTGTGCCGGCAGGAGGGGCGCTGTGTGCAGGAAGATGACTTCGCTGAGGTCAGGGCACTGGTGGAAGCAGCCGACGCGCTGGTCGTCAGCACGCCGGTCTACTTCGGCGAGGTCAGCGAGGTGGCGAAGAACTTCCTCGACCGGCTGCGGCGCTGCGCCTTCGCCGGACCGCAGGCCAAGGCGCTGCAGGGCCGACCGGTCATCGGGATTGCGGCGGCGGGAGGTTCGGGTGGCGGGATTGTCTCCTGCCAGACCATCCTGGAGCGGTACTTCGGCCATCTGGGGTTGCGCATTTTCGACATGATTCCCGTAACGCGGTTTACGCGGTCGTACAAGACGGAGACGGCGCGGGCGGCAGGGAAGGCGATGGTGGAGGCGGAGAAGGAAGGGTAGGTGCGCCGCCCGGAGGGGCCGAATACGAGTGCGCCGAAGGCGCGCGAAGTACCCGGCCCAGGGCCGTCGGGTACGTGGCGCCCCTGGGCCGGAGGCTTCCCCCGGCTGCGCGGGCTCGCATTCGGCCTCTCCCTTGTGGCAGGTTTCTCCGATTCCCTCCACGAATTAGCCACCCTCGTACCGCAACACTCGCGTCTCGCGACTCCCCCAGGAGGCTCGCATGAATCCTGTCGCTGTTGTCACCGGTTCCTCGCAGGGAATCGGCCGCGGAATCGCCCTGGGCCTGGCCGATCTGGGCTACAACGTCGTCGTCAACTTCGTGCCTCCTGTGGAGCCTGCCGAGGAGACCCGTGGGCTGCTCGAGGCCAAAGGCGTCGAGTGCGTCCTGGCCGAAGCCAGCGTCGCCGAAGCCGCCGACCGTAAGCGCATCCTAGGCGTGGCTATGGACACCTGGGGCCGAATCGACTTGCTCGTCAACAACGCGGGGGTGGGCGTCAAGGTTCGCGGGGACCTGCTGGAGAGCGACGAGGGCGACTTCGACCGCGTGATGGCGATCAACTGTCGTGGGCCGTATTTCCTGTCGCTGGAAGCGGCGAAGATCATGATTGACCTGAAGGCGAGGGGCGTGGTGGAGACCCCGCGGATCGTGATGACCAGCAGCATCTCGGCGTGGATCGTCAGCACCAGCCGGGGGGCGTACTGTATCTCCAAGGCGGGGGCGCATATGGCGGCGCAACTGCTGGCGGCGCGGCTGGCCGCCGAAGGCATTCCCGTGCTGGAGATAGCGCCGGGCGTCATTGACACTCCGATGATTGCCCCGGTGCGGGAGAAGTACCTCAAACGGGCGCAGGAAGGCGTCATCCCGCAGGGCCGCCTGGGGACGGCGGAGGACGTGACCCGTGTCATCCAGGCCTTCGCCCGCGGCGATCTGGACTACTGCACCGGGCAGCAGATCGTGGTGGGCGGAGGAATGCAGATACAGCAACTGTAGGGAAGGTCGCTGGTGGGGGCCGGTCCTCGTCCCTTCCAGCCATCAGCGACCAGCCACTAACCACCTTCAGGAAGTGAAGCCATGACGACCTCAGAGCACCTCACCCTCGACGGAATCCAAATCCCCGCCTACCGCCTCCATACGGCGATCATCGGCTCGGGCGCGGCGGGGCTGAACTGCGCGGAGCATCTGCGCGACCTGCTGGGGCCGGAGGCAGAGATCGCCATCTTCACCTCCATCTTGTACGGCGGCGCCTCGCACTGCAGTGGGTCGGACAAGCAGACCTACTGGCGGCTGGGGGCCGTGGACGGAGCCGCCGACAGTCCGCTGGATATGGCCAAGACCATCTCCGCCGGGGGCTGCATGCATGGGGACCACGCGCTGGCCGAAGCGGAAGGCTCGGTCCAGGAGTTCTTCCACCTGGTGCGCAACGGCGTGCCCTTTCCTCAGACGCGACTGGGCTCGTTCGTGGGCTACCGGACGGACCATGATCCCCTGCCGCGAGCGACCTCGGCAGGGCCGTGGACCAGCCGCTTCATGGTGCGCTGTGCACTGCAGCGGGTGCGGGCGCTGGGGATCCCGATCTACAACTCCTGCGAGACTGTCGGCCTAATCACCCTCGGGGAGGGCGCGACGAAGCGCTGCGCAGGTGTGATCATTGTGGACCGCAACCGGCGGCACCAGGAGAACTTCGGCCTGGCCGTGGTCCTCGCCACCAACGTGGTCATGGCCACGGGCGGACCGGGCGAGCTGTACTTTGGCAGTGTCTACCCGCGCAGCCAGATGGGCGCGCACGGAGTGTGCTTCGAGGCCGGTCTTGTCGCCAACAACCTCACCGAGAGCCAGTTTGGCCTGGCCTCGGTTAGCCCCCGGTGGAATCTATCGGGAACCTACCAGCAGGTGCTTCCCGCTTATTACAGCACCGACCCGGACAGCGGGGACCAGCGGGACTTCCTGGCGGAGGTGTTTACCGATAGAGCGGAGCGGCTGCTGGCGATCTTCCGCAAGGGCTACCAATGGCCCTTCAACCCGAAGCTGGTGGCACCTCCGGAATCGTCGGCGGTGGACATGCTGGTGGAGCAGGAAACCCGGGCTGGACGGCAAGTATGGATGGACTTCCGGCGCAATCCAGTCGAGCCGCTGGACCTCCAGACGCTTCCAGCGGAGGCGCGAGACTACCTGCTCAAGTCAGGCGGGACCGGCGCGACGCCGTATGAGCGTCTCCTGCAGATGAACCCGGCGGCGATTGACCTGTACAAACAGTGGCACGTGGACCTGGCGCAGCAGCCTCTGCAAATTCGGGTCTGCGCGCAGCACAACAACGGCGGCTTCGCCGTGGACGCCTGGTGGGAGTCGTCCCTCCCCCACCTCTTCGTTATCGGCGAGCAGGCGGGGACGCATGGCGTCACCCGACCCGGCGGTTCAGCGCTCAACTCCGGCCAGGTGGGCGGCCTGCGGGCCGCGCAGCGCATTGCGAGGAGATACACGGAGCAGAACCTGACAGCGAGCGCGGACTCGGCTTCATGCGCTACACGGCAGCTCGAAGAGATGCTGGGGAGGCTGCAACGCTACGCGACCCAGTGGAGGACGGGCGAGCAAAGCGTTCGCGAGGCGCGGGCCTGGGTGCAGCGGCAGGTGAGCAACAACGCCGGAGTCCTGCGACGGCTGGATACGTTGCCCGAGGCATGTGAAGATATGCGGAACAAGTGGCTGGAGATTCGGGAGCGGGGGCTGCGCCTGGACGGCCCTCAGGACGCGTACCGCGCACTGTACCTGGAGAGGCTGGCCTTGGCGGGATGGGGGTACCTGGAAGCGGCGCGGGCCTACGGCGAGGCGGGCGGAGGAAGTCGCGGAAGCTACCTTATTGTGGACCCGCAGGAGCCGGCCGTGCACCCGGCCTTTCCCGAGTTGACCATGCGCCCGGACAACCCGGAGTTGCGGGACCAGGTGATCGAATTGTGGTTCGAGGGAGACAGGTGGGGCTCACAGACAACCCCTGTCCGTCCCTTGCCTGAGCAGAACACCTGGTTCGAGGCGGTGTGGCGGGAGTACCGGGAGGGGAAGGTCTGGGCATAGACTCGGTGGCGCCGGTTCCACCTGCCGACTGCCGCGTGCCTCTACGGCACCCTCCTCTGGCCGGCGCGGGCCATCGCTTCGCGGAGTACGCTCAGTTCCACCGGCTTGGTCAGCGTCTCGTCTACGTACCGCGTGGGCTCGATGGTATCGCCCCAGCCGGTAAGAATCATGACCTGGGTGCTGGGTGATAGCCGCTTGACCTCCTCAGCCACTTGCCAACCGGACATGCCCGGCATCCCCAGGTCTGTTACGACCACGTCGAAGTACTGCTGCCGAACGAGATCGAGGGCCGCGGCGCCGCTGGCTACGCCCAGGGCGCAGTAACCGAGGGCGTCAATTGCCTCTTGCATAGCAGACAGAACTGCCGGGTCATCATCCACCACCAGCACCCGGAGCAGGTCTCCCGGCGGAGTCTGCGGCATCCTGACCTCCTCTTGCGCGGGCGGCTCCGCAACCAGCGGGAGCGATACTGTGAAGCTGGTGCCCTGACCCGGGGCACTGTCCACCTCAATCCGCCCCCCATGGCGCTGTACGATGCCTTCGCTGACGGCTAAACCCAGGCCGGCATTGCCCTCACCTTTCGTGGAGTAGAACAACTCGAAGGCCTGGGCCAGGGTGGCCTCGTCCATGCCTACGCCGTTGTCCGTGACCTGCAGGCGGGCCCAACCCTCTGCGATCCCCGTGCGCACGGTAAGGAAGCCGCCGTGGGGTAAGGCGTCGCATGCATTCAGAATCAGATTCACTGCCACCTCACGAATCTCCACCGGGTTGACGCGAACCAGCGGGGCCGCTCCCAGCTCGACGTGCATCTCCAGGGGAAGCTCTTCCCGCTCTGCCTGGTCTCTCCAGCGATAGGCCGTGAACTGCAGCGCGCCTCGCACAATCTCATCCAGGTCGGCAATCACCAGCGCCTCTCCGCTGCGGCGTCCCACAAACTGCTGAATGCGCCGGACGGTGTCCCGCCCGTCGCGGGCCGCTTTCTCGATAGCCTGTAGACTGTTCCGGGTCTCCGGCTGGGGGCACTGTTGCAACAGGACCTGCACGCGACTGAGGATGACGCCGAGCAGATTGTTGAAGTCGTGGGCAACGCCTCCGGCGACCTCGCCGACACTGCGTAGCCGTTCCGTGCGGATCATCTGCTCCTGAGCCCGCTGCAACTCGGCGCGGGCGGTGCGGAGCTGATCGTAGGCCTGGGCGTTCTTGATCGCGGCCGCCAGATGCGGCGCGAGGGATTCCAGGAGAGCGCGATCCTGAGCGCTGAAGTCATCTACCCCGCGCCGGGCCACGCACAGGCCGCCGGTGAGCAGCCCATCACAGAGCAGGGGGAGGATCACGCTGGACCGTATACCGAGGGCGCACAGGCGTTGCGCTACCGGCTGCGGGTCGAGCGCCAGGTCAGGAAGGTACAGGCATCGCCCCTCGCGGGCGGCTTCTTCCAGACCCATCCTGTGCAGGTCGACCTGGGCTCCGGTTCCCGCCACCGGGTCGGTCGCCAGTGCCCCGTCCACGCCGACAATACGCCCCAGGTGACCCCCCGGTTCGCACATGATCAGGGCCACACCAGCGCCGCCTACCACGCGGCGAACCTCCCGCACTACGATGCGCATCACGCTGTCCTGGTCCAGAGTAGAGGCCACGGCCCGGGCTATTTCGTCAACCGCGGTGAGGCGGCGCAGAGCCTCGCGTGCGTCGCGCTCGGAGCGTTTGCGCTCCGTAACGTCCACAGCGATGGCCACGAAACGTTGTAGCCCGCCGTTCTCGTCCAAGATGGGGCTGAGCCCTACCTGCCACGCGGCGTAGTCGTGCTCAGCCAGCCGGCACTCGGCCTCGAACTGCGCAGGGCGGCCGGCCACTACCGCGTCGAAGGCTTGGCGAGCGAGGGGCTCCACGTGGGGACAGAAGCTTTCCGTAAACGGGGCGCCGGGGCAGAGCGGGTGCACCCGCCCCAGAGTCTGCTGGGCGTAGCGGTTGGCACTGACTATGGACCCACTCGGATCCGCCACTATGATCGCATTGGGCGAGCTCTCCACCAGAGCGCGGTAGCTTCGCTCAGAGTCATCCAGCCGCGCCGCGAAATCGGCAAAGCGCTGGAAACTGATGAACAGGCTGATCACCAGGACCAGGACTCCTGCGGTGACGGCCAGGCCCGACAGGCGAGCCCGGGCTACGGCTTGGGTGAGGCGCTCGGCGCTGATATCCATCCCCAGCACGGCAATGATCCGTCGGGTGCGGGGATCGGCAATCGGCGCCAGTCCGGAGAGCCACTCGCCCCAGCGATCTGTCAGCGGTCCCTCCACCAAGGCGGGAGCCCCGGCAAACAGCGCACGCAGCGCCGTGCTAGCTTCGGGATAGCTCTGTCCGGGCGGTGAGAAAGCGGGCGAGCTTGTGGGCTCGGCATCCGCACAAAACACCACTTTGCCTCTGCGGAGAGTCATCAGGTAAGCGAAACGGCAATCGGGGTTGGCCCGGCGTAGGTCGAATAGTGCGGCACGCAGGGCTTGGTACTTGATGGCTTGACCGGCATCCGGGGCGGACACCAGCGTTTGCACCGCATCCGGATCCAGCGTGGCTGCCGCCGAGAGAGTGCAAGTCAGCAGGTCCCGCCGCACGTGGTCCTCCTCGGTACGCCCAGACTGCTCCGTGAGCAGCCACCCGCCCACCAAGCTGCCCAAGACAGCCAGCCCCAGGCCCAGGGTGACGGCCCCCCGGCCCCGGATATAGTGTCGGCCACGTTGCGCGGACCAATTGCGCCCCCAGTAAACCGCCACGGCCAGAGCACCAGCGATCACCAGGCCGGTGTACAGGAGCAGGACGATGCTGGCATCGGGAGCGGTCCAGGCTCCGACCGCCGGCAGCGACTGCATCAGTAAGGTGCTGATTCCGAACACAGCGAACGCAGCGGCCCCCAGCCGCAGCCAGCGCCCCTGGGTGGAGGCGCCAAGTGCAACCCGCCAGACGACCCAGGCCGACAGTAGCGCTGACGCGGGCAGCACCCCCGCGTCGGAGGCCAATCGGACGGCGTCTGGGCCCCGACCAGCGGCAACCCCCAGGATCAGCACCAGGAACAGATGGATCCACCGCCCGGGCCCGCGCCTGTCCAACGCCGCCAGCCCTGCACGCCAGACCTCGGTCAAGAACAGGCAGCTCACCGCAATCAGGCCGGAATGCACGATCTGCCATGGTGGGCCCTGCGCGTCGCTGACAGCGAGTCCCAACCAGGAATCTACGCCGCGCACCAAAGCGAACAGTCCGAGCCACAGCCAAGGCAAGCGCTGGTCCCGACCTCGCAGGCAGAAGCACAGAGTCGCCAAACTGAACAGGCCCAGACCGAAGACCAGCGCGACGAAGTCGGTTTGCCGGTTTACAGCGACGAGCATAGACACTCCCACGACAGGGCCTCGCGCAGTTCCCAATCATCCTCTGCGCGTTCTCCGGTGCGACAGACCTCTATGGTATATCGGTGTGCCCGCCGACAATCTTGAGCGGGAGTGCGGGGCGACCGCGGCTGTGGTAGACTGAACGCAATAGGGGAGTGAGAAGGAGTTCGCGCATGCTAGACAGAGGGCGTCCCCCCTCACTTGCCGAGAGCCTGCACGCAAGACGGATCCAGCGGCCCAGATCGGTCTGGCGGAGGGCGCTGGGAGCAGCTGGCGCGCTGATCGTCCTGACTGTGCTGGTGCTATTCCTGGGCCTGCTGGTAGCACCTCGCAAGCCCCACCCCCACGGCGCACGCAGCGCGGGGGGGATGGATAGGGTCTTGCAGCAAGCTTTGCTGGATCTGGAGCAGGCACGCCGCAGCGCGGCTTCCGGGCCGGCAGCGGCGGTGAGGTTGACTCTAAATGACGCAGACGTGGACGATTACCTGGCGCAAACCTTTCCGGGCCGGGCCTGGCCCCTGGGTCTGCGCGACCCTGCGCTCGCTTTCGACACGGGAAAGGTCTCTCTCTCCGCGCGAGTGTCGCTGGTCGGACTTCCGCTTCGGCTCACGACGGAGCTAGAGCCGGTCGCTCGCCAGGGGCGGGTGGCCATCACGGCCCCTCGACTGCGCCTGGGTCTGCTGCCCGTACCAGGCCGGTACCGGCAGCGGCTCGCGAGCGAAGTGCAGAGCGCAGTCAACTCAGTGCTGTATGCAACGGGAATGCGCCTGGAGGCCCTCGAGATCAGGTCGGGAAAAGTGACGGTAACGCTCCGTCCGGCGGTGCAGTGAGGGCTAGGCAGCTCCCGCCGGGGGGGTGCCCGGCAAGTGGATGCGGTCGCTCGCCGAGACAGTCATCCTTCGCAAGCCCTGGAAGTGGCCCGTGCCGGCGGGCAGGCCGATTCTCAAGTAGTTGTCGCTCAAGCCGTATGTGGTGCCGTCCTCCCCCCCTTCGCTCACCACTTCCACCGGCTCCCCCTGCTGACGGAGGGCGAACGCAGCGCGCTTGCGGTCGGACAGCGCACGCAGGAGGTGATTGCGCTCCTTCTTGACCTGTCCGGGAACCTGATCGGGCATGGCCGCCGCCGGGGTACCGGGGCGAGGCGAAAAGGTGAAGACATGCAGATAGGCGAGGGGCAAGGCTTCCAGCAGAGCGTAGGTCGTCCCGAACTCCGCCTCGGTCTCACCGGGGAAGCCGACCATGACATCGGCGCCCACCGCCAGGCCGGGCTGCCGGGTATGGAGACCTGTGACCAGAGTTGCGTACTCCTCGGCGCAGTACGGACGGCCCATCCGGCGCAGCACGGTGTCGGCGCCGCTCTGCAAAGGCAGATGGAGGTGGCGACAGACCTTGCCCCGACCGGGGCGGCTACCCGGCTCTAGGGCCGAACCGCCGGCCACCACCAACTCCTGCAACGCCGGCGTCACCTCCAGCGGCTCGAGCGAAGACAGCCGCAATCGCCCTAACTCCGACAGGTCGCAGAGCCGTTCCACCAGGCCGGCGAGGTCCGGCTCCCCCTGCAGATCGCGGCCGTAGCGCCCCAGGTGAGTGCCGATCAGCACCACTTCCGGATGCCGCCGCGCCAGTTGCCGCACCTGCGCTGTCACTAACTTGCTGGGCACACTGCGCTCCGGACCGCGAGCCCGGGCAATGATGCAGTATGTGCAGCCTCCCGCACAGCCTTCCTGCACCTTGACAAAGGCGCGGGTGTGCCCCCGGAACTGGCGGAGAAGAGGAAGGGACGTTCCGCAGGAGGTGGTGCTAGGCGGGGGAGTCCTTCCGAGGGCTGCGTCCACCAGGTCGGGTAGGGTGGACTTGTCAGAGTTTCCCACCAGCAGGTCGGCAAGACCACGCTCGGCTAGGTCCCCCCGGCTCACCTCCGCGTAGCAGCCGGTGACCACGACACAGGCCTGGGGATTGCGCGCCTTGGCCGCGCGCGCCAGGCGGCGGCATTCCCGATCGGTGCGGGAGGTCACGCTGCAGGAGTTGAGGATGTAAACGTCGGCGGACTGCTCGAAGTCCACGATCAGGTAACCGCGATCTTCCAGGGCCTGGCGCAGCAGTTCCGCCTCGAACTGGTTGAGCTTGCAGCCGACGCTGTGCAGAGCGGCGCGAGGTTGTGAGTGGTCCTCCCCCCCCATATCACGATCCACCGAGAGGAATGGTGTCCGGAGAACCTGCACATCGGAGAGACGCCTGCATCTCTGCTGGTGCTCTCAGACCGTCAATACAGAATCTCCGCGTCTCCGCCGTATCGTTGTCTGACCTTCTGCACCACCCGCTGCTTGGCCTCTCGTTCACTCTCGCCGTAGGCATAGTCAACCTTGTTCCCGCACTCGTCGTAAGCGGTGGCTAGATACTGTCCTCCGAAGGCCCCTGCCAGGCCGGTGGACTGGACACTCACATCTATGCGCTTCTTGGCCACGGCATTCCCCTTCCCGGGTCGGCCAGGGTCTCCCCGCCCCTCGCCTCACAGTGTTGTCTCCGCCAGCTCCTCAAGGGCCCCCTGAATGGCCGCGAAGTTGCCGGCGGCAAGGTCTTCAGGGACGTTCTCGGAGATCTCAAAAGCCAGGCGGCGGCGCTCCGGCACCTCGGCCACCAAAGCCCGGACACAGTCCTTAATCTGCTCCTGCTCCGCCAGGTGGCCGGAGGGCGGGAAGTTGACCCACAGCACCTTGGGCGCCCAGGCTTGCCAAGCTTCGCCCAACCCCAGGTTGCCGTTGGGAGGGGGGGTGAAGCTCTCTATCACGTCAATCGGAGTCGCTACAATAAGCTCGGCCAAAGCCGCCAGGTGACCGTCGAAATGGGCGACAATGAGTTTGTGGTGGGGGTGCAGGACCTCGGCGAGAGCCTCGTAGTAAGGCTGCGCGTAGCGGCGGTAAAGCTCGGGACCGAGAATGTCGGCAGTGAGATTATCCGGCGCCCAGACGAACTCGGCGTCACTACGCGCGGTCAGCTCCCAGCACTCACTTTGCTTGCGGGTCATGCCACTGATCATGCGGTCGAGCTTGTCCCGGTCGTCGGCCAGCAGGAAGCAGAGCTGCTCAATGTCGCCGAACTCAATCCACAGGCGCTGGAAGGGCATGCGCTCCACCGGCGCCAGTACCAGCCCCCCTTCACCCGTCTGCTGGTCGGCATCGTCAAACGCTTCCGGTGCCGGCAGGTAGACGGTATCCTCAATCAGGTACTGCACCACTTGCCAGTCTTCCGGGCGCTTGACCAGGTGCTCCATAGTCCACATGCTGCCGTATCCCGGCTCGGGGACGCGACGCTGGGTCAAGTCGCCGACCGGCGTGTGGTATACGGTCAGCTCCGAGCCGTCGGCCAGCATCTCGGTTCGCACTTGCGTGCGTTCATACTCGACCCGCCAAGGCCGGGCCATGTTGATCAGGCCCATGCCCTCGATCTCGCGCATGGCCGGCCCGCCGGGGGAGTTCAGGAACCCGGCGTAGATAGCAAAGGGAATCTGGTCCACCGTTTCGCCGCGTAAGGCGGCCTCCAAGTTCTCGCGGATAGTCATCGCTTGAACTCCTTGCCAAAGCGCAGGAGACTGGCCTCCACCGGCCGGCCCGGCGCCACCGGAGGCCAAGTCCCGCGCCCCGACCTCCCCCTGCGTCAACAGCATGGCCTTTCACACAGCCCCGGCGCCGACCGACCCAGCCACCCCCGCGGCGACCTTGTCCGGTGACGGCAGAGGTGATATACTGCGGATGCTCGCAGGAAAACCAGACGGGCAGCCGCACTCTCGGCTGCCCATTATGCTAGTCCCGCCCGCAACGTCCGTGCGGTTAGAGCGCGCGGCGCACCTTACCCGCCTTCAGGCAGGAGGTGCAAACGCGCAGGCGCCGCGTCCCGCCGGTGGTCTGAGCGCGGACGGGCTGCAAATTGGGCAGCCAGCGCCGTTTCGTGTGCCGATAGGAATTGCTGACTTTGCACCCCGTAGAGGGGCGTTTGCCGCAGATTTCGCAGACCTTGGCCATTTCACCTGTCTCCTTCAACATGAAGCGGCGCCCGCAGCGCCGCCCAAGCGTCGTCTCATCTTGAAGCGATGATAGCACAAAGTCACGACTGAAGCAAGAGCGCTCGCCCGATGGCCACCTCGCCGCAACTTGACCTCTTTCCTCCTGCTCCTCCCCGCCAGCCGGTGCCCCGCATCGGCGGCACAGCTCTGCCCGGAGGCGTGCACTTCTCCAGCGGCAACTACGGCACCGGCCCCAACTACCTGCTGTTTCTGACTGGTGTGGTTGTGATCCTTATGGGGGCTCTCGCTGTGGTGCTGGCCTACGCGCTGGCCTGGCTGGCCGGATACGTCAGCGGGCAGCCGCTGTCCCAGGTCTTGATGGGTCTGGCCAACTCATCGGATCTCCGCTATCTGCCGTTTGTGCAGGTGGGCACAAACCTATTGCTGTTCTTCTGTTTCCTGGTGATACTGCGTCTGTCGCCCATGTCGGGTTATCACGGCGCCGAGCACAAAGTGGTACACTGCCTCGAGACCTACGGAGTGCTGGATCGGGACCTGGCCCGCATCTCCCCCCGAGCGCACCGCCGCTGCGGCACCACGCTGCTCGCGGGCTTTCTGCCCATCCCCCTGATTGCTCTGCCCCTGCTGGCTCTGCCCATCTGGGGGCCACCGGCGGCGATGGCGGTCGTGGTGGTAGGCTGGTTTACACGCTTCCGGGTAGGGGCAGCGGTTCAGCAGGTCTTCACCACCAAGGAGCCCACGCCTCACCAACTCGACACCGCCCTGCGCGCCGCTGAGAGGCTGCTGGAGCGCTGGCGCTGCGATCCCGCCCGCCGTCTGCCTCTGTGGCATTCGCTGTGGGTCCGTGGCTTCCCGCAAATGGTGGCGGGTGTTTTTGTGGCCGTGGAAATGCTTAGTTGGCTGCAGGTGCGACTCCCCTTCTGGATGGATTTCACCCACGTGCTCAAGTGACTGGTAGAGGGTGGATGGTGGTCGGGAGGTTTTCCTCATGCCGATGCGTCGTTTTCGCAAGGATCTGTTCCAACACGCTCTGAACACGCTTCCGGGTGTGCCTATCCCCGAGGCCATTATCCAAGTGCCGCCAGAGGCCAGCATGGGTGACCTGTGCCTGCAGACCTTCCTGCTTGGCTCCGACGAACCCGACAAGGCGAAGCGGAAAGCGCTGATGCAAGAAAGAGCCACCGCACTGGCGGCCGCCCCCCCGCCCCCTTGCTTTAGCCGCGTGGTCCGGCAGGGGCCATACGTCAACTTCTTCTTCGATCCGCACGTGCTGGCCCGGGAAGTCCTGGGCGCGGTCGCCGACCTGGGTGACGCCTACGGCACCATACCCAAAGAGGACCGGGAGGTCCAGGCGAGAGTTGCCCGGAGGACGGTCCTTGACTTCTCGTCCCCAAACATTGCCAAGCCCTTCGGCATCGGTCATCTGCGCTCGACGGTGATCGGGGCCGCTCTCGGCCGCCTCCGGCGGGCTGTTGGCTGCGAAGTCGTAGGTATCAACCACCTGGGCGATTGGGGCACCCAGTTCGGATTGCTGCTGGCCGCCTTCGAGGACGAGGGCGACGAGGCGGCGCTGGAGGCCGATCCGCTCGAATACTGCTACCGCCTCTACGTGGAATACGCCAAGCGCCGCGAACACGACGCCGTCCTCGCGGAGCGCGCCCGGCACTGGTTCAAGCGCCTGGAGGACGGCGACGAGAGGGCGACGGCCCTGTGGAGACGCATTCGCGACTTGAGTCTGCGCGAGTTCAACCGCATCTACACCCGACTCGGTGTGACCTTCGACTACATACGAGGCGAGAGTTACTACAATCAGGACCTGGAACCTACGCTGCAAAGAGTACGGGAAGCGGGGATCCTGCAGAAGGACCAGGGCGCCGAAATCGTGGACCTGTCTGAGTGGGGCCTGCCTCCCGCTCTGCTTGCCAAGTCTGACGGCGCCAGCACCTACCTTCTCCGGGACCTGGCCGCTGTTCTTTCCAGGCACGAGGAGTTCCAGTTCGACAGGTGCCTGTACGTGATAGGCTCCCCCCAGGCCCTGCATATGGAGCAACTCCAGTGCGTCTTGAAGAAACTGCGGCTAGACTGGGCCGACGCGATAGAGCACGTTCGTTTCGGACATATTCTGGGCATGAAGACGCGGGAAGGCAACCTGATCTTTCTGGAAGACGTGCTGGACGAGGCTGCACAACGATCCCGGGCCAAGATAGAGGAGAACCAGCAGCGAGGCTGGACTGAGGCGGGGATTGACACGGAGGCGGTCGCCGAGGCGGTGGGTCTGGGCGCGATTATCTTCAATGACCTGAAGCAGAACCGGATACACGACATCACTTTCGACTGGGACCGGATGCTCAACTTTGACGGAGACAGCGGGCCCTATCTGCAATATGCTTACTCCCGCACCTGCGGAATCCTGCGCAAGGCCGGCAGCGAAACCATGCCGGGGTACGACGTGGCCGTTTTCGCCGAAGCTTCGGAGTACGACCGAGCCCTGCTGCTGGTCCTAGCCGGCATGTCCGAGGCCGTGCTGCGGTCGGTTCTGGACAGCGCGCCGCATCACTTGTGTCAGTATCTGCTGGAAGTCGCCACCGCCTTCAGTCGCTGGTATACCAGCCACCAGGTGCTGGGGAGTGGAGACTGGGAGGCGCCGCGTCTGGCAGTGGTGCACGCCGTCCGCCAAGTCCTGGGCAACGGCCTGCGGTTGCTGGGGATCACGCCTTTGGAGAGGATGTAGGCGGGGAGCCTGTGTTGTTCGCCCGTCGGCCCGGACCGGCTACCACCAGGTAACAGCCGGCCAGCAAGACTACCCCACTCGCGATCTCCGGCGGGGTCAGCGCCTCCCGGAAGAGCAGGTACCCGAAAAGCCCGGTGAAGACCGGCGCGGCCAGGTTAGTGAAGGTAGTCAGGATCATCCCGTACCGCTGCAGGCAAAAGTAGAAGAGCGCCCCCCCCACCAGTAAGCCGTAAGCGCCGGATAGGAGCAGGATGCTGAGGGTCACCGACGAAACGCGCCCGACCTGCCCCGGATCTCCCCAGAGCCAGGCTCCGATCAGGAACAGCGGACACATGACGCTGGTGTTTAGGGTAGTCACACAGACCGGGTGGAAAGAGAGCACCATCCGCTTGCTTACCAGAATCAGCCCGCTGCTCAGGAGGGTCGCCCCCAGCAGCAGGAAGGCGCCCTGCGAGTAGGCGACATCCTCTCCGGTCCCTCCACTCAGCGCCAGGCCTGCCGCGCCGAACAGCGCCAGAGGCGCTCCCAGCAAGAAGCCCCGCCCCCGCACTGCGGCACGCTCGTCCGGGAAGATTAGGGCACCCAGCGCCACGCTGAGGGGAACGCCTAAGATCGGGATGAGTCCCCCCAGCACCGCCGACGTCCGGGCTAGCCCTTCCACGGCCAGAGCCTGCCCCACCAGGCCGACCACGGCGATTACGCCCACCCCCATCATTCCCCGGCGGCTGAGCAGCAGGCGCCGCAACTCGCCGGGCCAAAGCAGCACGCACAGCAGCAGCAAGCATCCCGCGCCCGTGAGGAAGCGGAAGAAGTTCTGCGTAAACTGGTCGAAGTGGAAGGTGAGGTAGCGCTGGAAGACGACGACCAACGAGGCGCCAACCGCATAGCTGGTCAGTACCAGGGCAGACTCGGGGCTCTCGCGTCTAGCCGAAGACACCATGATGAACCCCTACCGCCTACCCGCTCGGGCTCGGGGATAGAGGGTCAGGGCCAGCACGATCATGGCGGCAGACGCGGTCAGCGGCAGCCAGACCGGAGCGAACCAGGGCTTGGGAATGAGGAAGAGAACGTCGGTAGTGGTCAACCGAGGCGGCCAGTCCAGCAGGGCCTTGAGTCCGACATAGTAGAAGATATCCCAGACACCGAAGGCCAGCAGGAACACACAGACTCGCTCCTGCAGACGACGCCCCACCAGCAACGCCAGGGTAATCAGCATGATGATAGTGGCGGCCTCTCGGGTCTGCTCCGTGGGAATGAGAAAGGGGGGCAGTTGGCTGAGGAACTTGCGGTACTCCACAGCTTCGGGAGGCAGGGGCACCATGCCGCCTAGATGGCGGATGTAGACTACGATCACCGCCTCCATGTAGCCCATGGCTACGGCGAAGGCGGCGAGCGTCAGAATACGACTCCAGGGCAGGTGGCGCATGGTCTCTGCGAACTACAGGCACAACCTCCGTCGCGGGGGGACTACCCTACCGACTCCAAGGCCAGCCGCTGGTCCTCCAGCTTGGCCAGCGTGGCCTTCGCTTCCTCCAGACGCTCGCGCTCAGCGCTGACGACTTCAGGCTTGGCGCGCTCCAGGAATTGGGGATTGGCCAGTTTGCTTTCGCTCCCGGCGATCTTGGCCTCCACTTCCTCCCGGCGCTTATTCAACCGCGCCAATTCTGCTCGTACGTCAATCATCCCCTCCGCGTGCAACAGCACCCGCGCTCCGGCGGCCACACGTCCCAATGTGCCGGGAGGCGCCTGCTCGTTGCTGTCCAGCACGTGCAGCGCCGAGATCCCCGCCAACAGACCTATGACCTCCGCTTGTGCGCCGAGTAGACTCCCCTGCGCCGATGTGGCAGGCAGCAGGCTAACCTCCACCTTTTGCTGCGGAGCGATGCCGAAGTCGGCGCGCAGGCCCCGGGTCGCGCTGACCACCGCCATTACCTGCGCCATATACTCCTCCGCCTCAGGGTCCCGCAGACTCCCGTCGGGCTCCGGGTACGGCCGCACCGCCAGGCTCCCCTGGTCCGGCGCCAGTTTCTGCCAGATGGCTTCCGTGATAAACGGCATAAGCGGGTGCAGAGCAGCGAGAGTCTCACTCAAGAGGCGACGAAGCAGGACCTGCACTGCTCGCCTGCGCCCCGGGTTCTGGCCGTAGAGATCTACCTTCGCCATCTCCACATACCAGTCACAGAACTCGCCCCAGATGTAGTTGTACAAAGCGTCGGCCGCCTGGGCGAGGTTGTACCGCCCCAACTCCTCGTTGACGATCGCGAGCAGTCGCTGATGCCGGGACAGAATCCAGCGATCGGCCAGAGAGGGCCCGTGGTCGGTGGTCGCTGGTCGGCCGTCGGGGAGAGGATCCGCGTCGGCGCCCTCCAGGTTCATGATCACAAACCGTGAGGCGTTCCAGAGCTTATTGCAGAAGTTGCGGGCGCCGACAATCCGGTCCCGGGTGTAGCTCAGGTCCTGCCCATGCGTGATCAGCTGCACCAAAGCAAAGCGCAGGGCGTCCGCGCCAAACTCGTCAATCAAGAGCAGAGGGTCCACGGCATTGCCCAGGCTCTTGCTCATCTTCCGGCCCTTCTCGTCACGAACCAAACCGTGGATGAACACGTCATTGAAGGGCTGCTGGCCCCTCAGGTGCATCCCCATGGTGATCATCCGGGCCACCCAGAAGAAGATGATGTCATAGGCCGTCACCAGGCAGGAGGTCGGGTAGAAATACTCCAGCTCGGGGGTCTGGTCAGGCCAGCCCAGAGTGGAGAAGGGCCACAGGGCACTGGAAAACCAGGTGTCTAGCACATCCGGATCCGGCTCTAGGCGGCCGCCGCCACAAGCGGCGCAGACAACGGGGTCCTCTCGTCCGCAGTTCTCTGCCCCGCAGTCGCGGCAATACCAGACGGGGATAGGGTGCCCCCACCATAGTTGGCGCGAAATGCACCAGTCCTGGATGCCCTCCAACCAGTCACGGTAGACCTTCGTCCAGCGCTGGGGCACGAAACGAACCAGTCCCTCATCGGCCGCGCGAAGTCCCTCCTCCGCCAGCGGCTTCATGCGCACAAACCATTGGGTGGATACCAATGGCTCCACCACGGTGTCACACCGTTGACACTGACCGACCGCATGTTCGTGTGGCTCAACCCTCTCCAGCAGGCCACGTTCCTCCAGATCCGCGACGACCCGCCGACGCGCCTCGTAGCGGTCCAGACCGGCGTAAGCCGCTCCGGCCTCGGGGGTCATTGTCCCGTCCCGGGCGATGACCACCACCGCGGGCAGCCCGTGCCTCTCCCCTATCGCCGCGTCGTTGGGGTCGTGCGCCGGAGTCACTTTAACTGCGCCGGTACCGAAGTCGGGGTCCACCCAGTCGTCGGCGACCACCGGAATCTCCCGCTCCTGGAGGGGCAGAACGACTGTCTTGCCGATCATCTCGTCGTAGCGCCGATCGTTGGGATGGACGGCGACGGCGGTGTCACCGAGCATCGTTTCGGGACGAGTTGTGGCCACTACCAGACCGGGGCTTCCCTCCGTACCGGGATAGCGAATGTACCAGAGGTGGCCGAAGGTGGTCTTGTGCTCCACCTCCAGATCCGACAGCCCCGTATGACAGCGCGGGCACCAGTTGATCATTCGGGTGCCGCGATAGATCAAGCCCTGTTCATAGAGCGTGACAAAGGCCTCGCGTACGGCGCGGCTGAGGCCCTCGTCCATGGTAAACCGCTCCCGGCGCCAGTCCAGCGAACAACCCAGACGCTGAAGTTGGCCGGTGATGATAGCGTGGTGCTTTTCCTTGAACTCCCAGGTGCGTCGGAGGAACTCCTCACGTCCCAGGTCATGCCGGGTCAGGCCCTGCTCCGCGAGGCGCTCCTCCACCTTGTTCTGCGTAGCGATCCCCGCGTGGTCCGTCCCCGGTAGCCACAGGGCCTCGAAACCGCGCATCCGATGCCAGCGAATGAGCAGGTCCTGAATGGTCTCATCCAGCGCGTGGCCCATGTGCAAGACCCCGGTGACATTGGGCGGCGGAATGACGATGCAATACGGCTGCTTGGCCGGGTTGACCTCGGCGTTGAACACGCCCTGCTCAAGCCAGTAAGCGTAAATGGAACCCTCTATCAACTGCGGGTCGTAGGCTTTGTCCATGGATTCGGACATGGCGGCGACTCCTGAACGCGGGTGAATACTGAAGCGGCATTATACAATGCCGAGTGCGCAGATGGTAGGGGCCTTTTGGCGGGGCAAGAGATCCCGGTCGCCGCGGAGAAAGCTTCCCCCCAGGCGACGTCCACACCATAGTACTGCACTCGTCTCGCCCGGCGCTCGTCACCGGGAGAGCTCGGCCAGGCGGTGATGGCACAGCTTGGCACTGGAGAGACGCCGAGGCCACTGCCCCCCGAGGCACTTCTAGGCAGACTTCGCTTCGGGCAAAACGTCCGGCGGTTCCTCGCGCTGGGGAAGCTCCAGGGGCGGATGAGTGAGGAGGCGGGGCATCAGACGCTCCCTCACCACCTCTTCGGTGATTTCGCACTGGGTGACATCGCCTCGGGAGGGGACCTCGAACATCACATCCAGCATGATCTCTTCGAGAATGCTGCGCAAGGCGCGCGCCCCCGTGCCGCGACGGAGGGCTTCCTCTGCAATGGCGTCCAGTGCTCCGTCCGTGACCACCAACTCGACGTTGTCCAGCAGACGCATCGTCTTCTGGTACTGCTTGATCAGAGCATTCTTGGGCTCTACCAGAATGCGGCGAAGCATGGCGGCGTTCAGGGAGTGCAGGGGCGCCACGTGGGGGAGCCGCCCAACGAACTCGGGGATCATGCCGAACTTGACCAGGTCATCGGGGAGCACCTGGGCAATAAGGTCGTCATCGCTCAGGTCCGCAGTGTGCCGGGCAATAGCCCCAAAACCTACCGTCCGCTGCTGCGTGCGCTGCCGCACTATGTCAGCCAGTCCGCCGAAGACCCCGCCACAGATGAACAGCACGTTACGGGTGTTGATGGAGATATATTCCTGCTGAGGGTGCTTGCGCCCGCCCTGGGGAGGAACATTGGCGGTAGTCCCTTCCAGGATCTTCAGCAGTCCCTGCTGGACTCCCTCGCCGGAGACATCGCGCGTGATGGAGGGGTTGTCGGCCTTCCGGGCGATCTTGTCGATCTCGTCAATATAGACAATGCCCCGCTCGGCTCGCTCCACATCTCCGTCGGCGGCGATGAACAGCTGCAGCAGGATATTCTCGACGTCCTCTCCCACATAGCCGGCCTCCGTCAGGGAGGTGGCATCACTGATGCTGAAGGGCACGTCCAGCAAGCGGGCGAGTGTCTGCGCCAGGAGAGTCTTCCCCGACCCCGTGGGGCCGATGAGCAAGATGTTCGTCTTTTCCAGCTCCACCCCATCGTCTTGTCTGCCCAATCTGACCCGCTTGTAGTGGTTGTAGACCGCTACCGCTAGGGTCTTTTTGGCCTTGTCCTGCCCCACAATGAACTGGTCGAGGTAGTTCTTGATGTCGGCCGGGGTGGGTACCTGCGTGCTGTCCTGAGCCGCCCGCTGGTTGCTGCGCGTCCGGATAATGTCATTGCACAGCGCCACGCAGTCCGGGCAGATGTAGACGCCGGGCCCGGCGATGAGCTCCTTGATCTGGGTAGGCTTCTCTCGGCTGCAAAAGCTGCAGCGCAGGTTGCGCCCCGCCTCGGAACGGGTGGGCTCCATGAGTACCCTCGCTGTCGTTGCTTGCCTGGCGCGACGCCGTCTGCCAGGCGTTTCTCAGTCGGTCGGGCCGCCCGTGGGGTGTTCGGCTACCTGATCTACGATCCCGTAGATCACCGCCTCCTGAGCGGTCATGTAGTAGTCACGTTCAGTGTCCTGGGCTATCTTCTCCATCTCCTGCCCGGTGTGCTTGGCCAGGATCTGGTTGATCCAATCCCTCATACGTAGGATTTCCTGCGCCTGGATGCTGATGTCGGTGGCCTGCCCCTGCATCCCGCCCCAGGGCTGGTGAATGAGCACTCGGGAGTAGGGCAGGGCATAACGATGCCCCTTCTGGCCGGCGGCTAGCAGCACCGCGGCCATGCTCGCACACTGCCCGATGCACCAGGTATGCACCTCGGGCTTGATGTACTGCATGGTGTCGTAGATGGCCAGACCGGCGGTAATCGAGCCCCCCGGACTGTTGATGTACAGCGAAATAGGCTCGAGCGGATCTTCGCCCTGCAGGAAGAGCAGCTGGGCCACCACCAAGTCCGCCATGACGTCGTCAATCCCCAGGCCGATGAAGATGATGCGCTCTTTGAGCAAGCGCGAGTAGATGTCGTAAGAGCGCTCGCCCCGCGGCGTCTGCTCGATGACCATCGGGATCAACATCTTCATTCCTCCTGACCGGCGGGTTCGGTCGCCGCATCCGCGGTAGCGGTGTTCTCTTCCTCAGCCGACTCTTCCTGCAACGCTTCCGCGACTAGCGCGGGTTCCTCGCCCCCGGCGATCGGCTCGCTCGGCTCGGCTCGCCGCTGCTCAATCGCCTCCTCCAACAAACGCCGGGCCCGCAGGGGGAAAGCCTCCCAGGGCACCTCCTCTATCTGCGCGTTGGCGATAAGCAGATCGCCGATCTTCAAATGCCGCGCCCGCTCCTCGAACTGATCCTGAGCGGAGGTCTGCAGGTCCACCATCTGTCGCAGTGTGGGCAGGTCGATCCCGTGCACCTGCGCGTAATCGCTCATGGCCCGCTCTACGTCCTCCTCGGTCACCTCGAGGTTCTCCGCCTCGGCGATGGCGTGCTCGATGAAGATGCTCCGCAGGTCCGAAATCACCTCGCGATACAATGATTCGGCCAGCCCCGATTCACGGTCCGAGAGCAGCTCCCGAACGGCCTCGACGCTCACGCCGCTGGAGATCATGTCGCGGGTGTAACGACGTATTTCCCCGCTGGCGGCCTGGTTGATCATCTCCGCCGGCAAGTCCAACTTAGTCCCGGCGTCAACCAGCGCAAAAGCCACTTCCCGGACCATTCGCTCAGCATCCTGCTGCCGCTGCTTGACGAGGCGTTCGCGCACATAGTCGCGCAGAGCCTCGACGCTCTCCAGACTGTCATCCACGACCTTGGCAAAATCAGCATCCAGCGCGGGCAGCACTCGCTCCTCGATCGCGTCCACGCGGATCTGCACGCGCCGCAGGCCCTCCGGCAGATCGTGGGAGAGCGTGTGCTCGCCCAACTGCAGCGTGCTCTCGAATGACTGGCCTTTGGCCGCCCCGATTACCGCCTGCTTGAGCTGGTCGGGGGATTCCTTCTCCGCCACCAGCTCGATATCGGTCTCGTCCTCAGGCGCCTCGGAGTCTGGCGCATAAACCACCACGTGAGCCGTAACCGCATCCCCCTCCTCGACAATCTCGCGGTCGGTAGGCTGCTGCCGCGCATGCGCCGAGCGCAGGGCCTGCAGCTGCTCCTCCAGGTCCTCGTCGGATACTTCGGCAGAAGGCTTGACCAACTTGAGGTGCATGTAATCGGGCAGTTCCGGTCGAGGGCGGATGGTCCAGGTGACGGCCATCTCTAGGTCCTGGCCCCGCTGGAAGCCCTCCCACTCCTCCAGATCGGGGAGCTCCGGCTCTCCGTAAGGCTCAATCTTGAGTTCTTCCAGGGAAGGCAGGTACGACTTCTCCAGAAAGTCCTGCCAGGCCAGCCGACGCAGAGAGGCGGCGTCAAAGCGGCGCTCGATCAGGGCTCGGGGCGCCTTACCCGGCCGGAAACCGGGGATGTGTGCCTCCTGCTGCAGGCGCGAGAAGACGCGGTCGTAGGCCTTCTCGATCTCCTCAGCGTCAGCTTGGAGACGGATCTCCAGCCGACTGCCGGGAAGTGGGGTGGTCTCAATCTTCAGGGGCATGATTCTATCTCCAAGCTAGAATAGGCTCCAGGCGGTCCGGAAACACAGACTGCGCCGCCCCGGAGCCGGGACGACGCGCGAACCGACAACCGCTCAGATTGTGCGGGTTCTGTGGCTCTCCGCGGCCGGAAAGTGCGTGTCGCGACAAGCCCGGAGACTGGTGGGCGCGGGGAGACTCGAACTCCCACGGGGATTAGCCCACGTGGTCCTAAGCCACGCATGTCTGCCAATTCCATCACGCGCCCGCCCCGGCAGCATCTTGCTTTGGTCGCTGTCCAGCAAGCCTCCCCCGACAGCTTGCCCCGGCCGGTCACCTACAGTCTAACACACGCTCAAGATGGCGTCAACTTGCGCCCCGCGGCTGCCTGGGGCGAAGGAGGAACCTGCCGCTGCTGAGGTCAATTGCCCCGTGGCGGGTTCACGCAGCTGGCGCGGAATCTCGGCGGCAGTCTCCGCGGGAGGATCGCGCGATTCAGCACACCGGAGGTACTGCTCATGCGGAGATGGCAGAGTGCTCTGAGTGTTCTGTTCTTCTCTCTGGGGGCGGCCCTGACTCAGGCCACTGTCACGAGAACCTTCACCATCCCGGAGCCACTGGGACTGAACTGGGGGCCCGACCGGGTGACATACCGGGTCGAGTTCCCGCCGAGTGAGGTCGCGGTCCAGGGACTGCGCCTGACCGACGCCGCGGGTCAGCAGGTGCCGGCCCAGCTCTCCGCTGTGACCCTCTGGCCGGACGGGAAGTCAGTGAAGTCCGCCGACTTGTCGTTCATGGTCTCGCTCGCTCCGGACCAGACCCAGACCTGGACCCTGCAGGCGGGCCGGGAGCCCGTGAACCAGCCACGCAGTGACCTGCTCCTGCTGGAGCGCGGGCCGTTTCTTGAGATGCGCAGCGCGCGGGTTGGTCTGCGCCTGCCGGCGGGAGTCAAGACTTTCGCTCCGGCGGTCGCTGCGGACCAGATCCCAGCACCCGTGCAGGCCCTCCGGCTGGCAGACGGACGCTGGGTCGGCAAAGGCTGGTGGCAGACCGGCCGTCTCTGCCGGCGGTATGAGGCGCGCGTGCTTGAACGCGGACCCGTCTTCGTCAAGGTCGGCCTGCGCTACGACTTCACCGACGATACTAGCTACCAGGCGACGGTGGAGCTATCCGCCGGGCAGGACTTGGCAGTCATCTCCGAAAGCTTTGACCTTTCCCAGGGGGAGCGCTACGAGTTCCCGGAGATTACCCAGTCCGGTGAGAAGTACGCTTACGCCCCGCCCCATTTTGACCCGCCGGAGCAGGCCATGCTGTGGGACTGGTGGGGAGGCGCTCACGGCAAGGTGCCCGCGCCTCACGCCTACTTCTTCTCCTTCCATGCGGGGCTGGAGCCGGATAGCGCCGAGTGGTACGGGCGCATGTACCACGAGGCCGCAAAACCCGGCGACGGCGGTCTCCGCTTCGACAAAGAGGGCCGCATCATCAGCCTGAATGCCTTCTTCCAGTGGGGTGACGAAGACAGCATCTACTTCGGCGCGTACAATTCCCAGCGGCCGGAGCAGGAGGTGGCCGTGGTCACACTGCGCCCCGGCCAGTGGCTGCATCCGACCATCGAGCCCTCGCCGCTGGGCATCATCAAGCAGTGGACGGCCACCAATAACCTGTGGATTGAGCGTTCCACCGCCCCTGATCTGTGGCTGAAGGCACCCACTTGCCTCGGGAAACGAGTCTACGGGATCGGAGTTCTCGAGCGGCGGCCGGTGGATCCCAACAGCCCCGAGCTGGCCATGTTGGAGGGCTTGCGGGCCACGTTGGGGGGAGTCCCGCCAGTCGCCAAGCAGGGATTGGCTTCGGACATTATGCTCCGCCACGTCCGCTTCGGGCGACTGCGTTTGGACGAAGTCAAGGACTGGATTCTCGACTACCCCGAGCCCGGGCGCTATCCTCGGCTAACGGTGCCGCCGGGGCAGCTAGCGCGGCTGCAGACCCGCGGCCGGGCTCTACCGCCTGCCAACAACTTTCATTACGACGGCGAGATCATGTACCTTCAGCAGAGCACCCCGGAGGTGGCGCGGCGGCTGCTGGATCACGTTACCGGTCGGCTCGCCACCGCCTGCCGGAAGGTGGCGCTGCATACCTGGGACCACAATAGCTACGCCATGGACATGTCCCTGCTCACGCGTCAGGTGGATGTGGCCCTGGGCGCGCCCGAGTGCACTCTCGAACAAGCGGCGCTAATCCGCCGCTATCTGGCCTTCCTCGCCTACTTCTCCCTCTCTCCGGACTATGTGCCTCCTCGTGAGGCGGGCTACGGCTGGGGCTCCGCCAACATGATGGAAGCCCTGCGGGGCCGGGGGGCTGCCAATATGGCCGCCTTGCTCCCCGGCCATCCCGAGGGCAAACGCTGGCGTCGGTTTCTGCAGGACTATCTGATCGCCAACGCTAAGGTGAAGATCAACGAAGCGGGAGGCACGCTCGAGGCGGGGGCTTATGGCGCCATGGGTGTGGAGTTCGCCACCTTGCCCCTCTACGCCCTCGCCAACTGCGGCGATGACGTGGACCTGACTGATGTACTCCCCCGACTGCGCGCCGCGGCCCGACATCGCCTGTCGGTGATGCTCCCCTATGACCTGCGCGGAGACTTCCGCCCCGCCTGCACCTTCGGCGATTCCCCTTACGGAGCCGAGGGGTCCTTGGCCTACCTCGCGCTGCTGTTCTCGGACCGAGAACCGCAACTGTTCCGCCAGCTAGCCTGGGGCGTACGGGAGAGCCGCTCGGGAGCTGCCCAGGAGGCTGCCAGCCTTCTCTTTGACCCGGAGTCTGAAGTAACCCCGCCTGCCCTCGCCTCGGAGTACTTCCCCGGCTGCGGATTTGTCATGCGCAATGGCTTCCCGGCGCGCGACGAGACCTACGTTAGCGTCCATGCCGAGGGCCATTTTGTGGGGCACGGGCACAACGACCAGGGCTCCTTTGTGCTGTACGCCCAGGGAGCGCCCCTCATGCTGGACTTTGCCTCGCAATATGTCCCCTCTCTCTCCGCCGCCTGGGTACATAACGGGACCATCACCTTTGACCACCAGGAGACGGTGCGCCCTTGTCCCGGGCGGGACCAGGAAGGCTGCTGGTATCAGGGCAAGCTGTGGTCGGAGCACAAGGTCGAGCCGTTCACCTGTCTGGAGCCGGGTATGGACCCGCGAGCGAAAAGTTGGGCGGAGGCCATGGCCAAGGTGGCTCGGTTCACGAGCCGTCCCGCCGCCGACTATGCCGAGCTCACCTGGGACATGGGCTACCTGAATCGTACTCCCTACATGCTCCAGGCCACTCACGGGCAGATATTGGGCGTGCAGGGCGGAGACGGCCAAATGCTGCAGGAACCGATTCGCTGGCGCCGGCAGTACGTCTTGGTCAAGAGCCCGGATCGCACCCGTGACTATCTAGTGCTGCGCGACTACCTCAGCGGCGGGGGGAAGTGGGTCCCGGCACTCAACTTCTGGTGCCTGGCCGACAACCTGACGGTCAACGGGCCACGCGCCACTTTCACCGGCCAGCACGGTGTAGATATGGAGATCTACGTTGCCGAGCCGCAGGGCTTTACTGCCGTCAGCCACCGCGTATCGCACGTGCAGGGACGCGAACTGGGCAAGCACTACGAGCAGACCTTCGGCAAGCCCTTCCAGGAAGAGCAGATCCTCCTGCGTCTTCCCGGACGGCCCGGTGAGGGCTTCTTCACCGTACTGCTGCCGCGCAAGCAGGGAGACCCCACCCCCACCTTCCAGGCGCTCCCGGACGACAACGGCGTGCGCCTCACCTTCGCCGATGGCCGTGTAGACACAGTGGTGCTGTGCGATCAGCCCCGCGAGGTCGAGATCGAGGGGCGCAGGCTTGCCGGATCCGCTTTCCTGGCGACCAGAGGGCCTGACGGAACGCCGATCGTGATTGACCTGGGCCAGCCGGAGCGCGGGACGCCCTGAGGCCGGCTCGGGCTCCGCAGCGCCCACCTAACCCACAGGGATGACGGTACGCCGATGACCACAACGCGCGCACTCGGGGCCGGCTGCATGCTACTGGCCCTGGCCCTACCCGCCGGCGCCGCGACCATGACGGTGATGCTGCAGGAGCGCCTGGGCCGGGACTGGGCACCGGAGGTCTTGACCTGGCCGTTCACCGCAACTGCGGAGGGGCGCTGCCTGCCTGAGTCCGTGCGGGGGCGGGGACCGGAGGGGCCGGTACCCGCCCAACTCATCGAGGTGCAAACATGGCCGGGCTCTGCTTACGTCAAGTCCGCGCGCCTGGCGCTACGCTCCGGTCTGAGACCCCTCGAGAAGCGCACGTTCGAAGTCGCCTATGGGCCCCAGAAGGCCGCACCCCTCGCCAGTGATCTGCAGGTGCACCCCGGGAACGGTCAGGTTGAGATCCTGACCAGCCGGTTCGGGCTGCGTCTGCTCCTGGGGGCCAGTACCTATACCGCCATAACAAGTGGGGCAACATGAGGGGGGACTTCCAGCACGAGAGCGGCTGGGACGACACGCCGCGCGACGTGCCCCTTCACGCGGAGCCGCCGGGGCCGATTACCCGCCTGACGCCCTGGGCGGACTGGTGGGACGGTACCACCCAGATCGGCTGGACGTTCAAGACCGGCCCGGAAACGCCGGTGTTCGGCGTCCGCCGGATTGACGCCGGCGCCTGGGTAAAGCCGGAGCCTCCGGGCACCGGGGCCAGCGGGGCCGCGGTCGCCGCAAAGCTGGTGCCTTTGACGAAGGAAGATAGCGGCGAGATCATCATGGTGCTGAACAACTCCGGGGCCTGCGCCGGTGGGAGGCGGGCTCCGGCGCCTTGGGTGAGGGTGACGACGCCGCGCCGCCCCAGTACAACAAGCCGGGGTTCGATCCGCCGTTGAACGTAGTGAAGGACTGGGTGCTGGACTGGAAGGACACTGAGCCACATCCGCGGCTGTACGTAACCCGAGCCGAGATGGAGAAGGCCTGGAAGCGAGCGGACCCGGCGGAGGTGGAGGCGTATTTCGAGACCCACGTCAAGAACAACCCCCTGCCCAGCGCGCTGCACCCCTGGACCAGCACCAGCGCCGTTAACGCCTGGCTGCTGGTGGGCACGAAGCAGATGGCGGAGCGGGTCCACCTCGTCGAGCACGCCCGCTCTTGGCTGGCGCGGCGCGGCGAGGAGCACTTCAACATGCCGAAAGAGATCATCGCCATGTACGACGCCGTGATGACCGCGGGGGTACTCACGCCGGCGGATGCGGCGCTCTTCCGCGCCCAGATGGCGTATATCGGCTATGCGCTCGACGATCCCACCACTTGGTCCATTGAACGAGGCTACTGTTCGGGCAACGAGGAATAACCTACAAGCAGTACAACACGCTCTACGGCTACCCGGACTATCAGGATCTGCTGCACTTGCAACTCCCCGGCCAGGGGGTCTACTTTGCCGCTCTGTTTCCCCGGCGCGTGCAGGACCCGGTCCCGGAGTTCGCCACGCTGGGCGAGGGTTGTATCATCAGAGTGGGCGGGGCTTTCGGCAGAGACTATGCCTTCCTGAGTGCGCGCCCCGTCGAAGTGACCGACGGCGAGGTCGCCTTCCATGGCGGGGACAACCGCTGCTCTCCCTGGGAGCAGCCGGCCTAGTCAGGTACGGCGACTACACTCTACACGCCGAGCAACCGGCCAGTGTACGGGCACTGCCCGAGGCGCTGGTCGTGGAGCTACCGCGCGAGCACCCCGGCGGGAAGCTCGTGCTGCGGGCGCCGGGGCGCTTGCGGTTGCTGAGCCCTCCGCCGGGTGCGACCTTGTCTCAGGCGGCCCCCGGGGAGTGGGCGCTCCTGGTGCCGATGGGAATCACGCGCCTCAACCTGCAACGGGGCTAGACCCACTCACGACACGGCCAGGGCGCGCCCCGGCACTCGGTGGCGTGCCCTCTGCAAGACCAGGCCGGCACCTCGGCGACATCCAATCGCTGTCGCAGTGCCCGCCGAATCACGTACCGAAGGGACGGTGGACGGACCATGACTAGGACCCGAGGCGAGGGCCCGATTCGGGTGGGAGTGATTGGGGTAGGCCGCGGACAGAGTTTTGCCGCCGGCGCCAATGAGCTCGTGGGAATGAAACTCGTCGCGCTCTGCGATACCTGGGAGGAGAAGCTGCGGGAGGTGGGGCAGCGTTACGGGGTCACCACGTACACGGACTACGACCGGTTCCTCAGTCACGACATGGATGCGGTCATCCTGGCCAACTACTTCCATGAGCACGCCCCCTTCGCCATCAAGGCGCTGCAGGCGGGCAAGCATGTCATGAGCGAATGCATCTGCAACGCCACTCTCGCCGAGGGCGTGGCCCTCTGTCGGACGGTGGAGCGGACTGGCCTCATCTACATGCTGGCGGAGAACTACCCCTACACTGTCTTCAACATGGAAATGCGGCGGCTCTACCGCACCGGGGAGATTGGCGAGGTGACTTACGCCGAGGGCGAGTACAATCATCCCATGTCCTATGAGTCCCGCACTGCTATCGCCCCGGGACTGAACCACTGGCGCAACTGGACGCCCTCCACCTACTACTGCACCCACGCCCTGGCTCCCCTGATCTACATCACAGAGACTCGGCCGATACGGGTGAATGGTCTCTCCCTCGCCTGGCCACGCGCCGATCGGATGACCGTCCGGCGTGGCGATCCCGGCTCCGTAATCCTGTGCCGTATGGACAACGGCGCCGTCTTCCGCCTGTTCGGACTGGTCCTCCCCGGACACAGCAACTGGTACCGGGTACACGGCGACCACGGGGCGATGGAGATCACCCGCGGGCCCGGGTACTTTGGCCCCGGCCAGGTCCGCGTCTGGCATGAGCCGTGGGACTGTCCTCCGGAAGTCCCGACCGAACGCACCTACGTGCCGGATTGGCCGGAACACGCCGACCTGGCCCGGCAGGCGGGTCACGGAGGCGGCGACTTCTGGACCAACTTCGTCTTCGCCAACGCCATCCGGTCGGGTGAGCAGCCCTTCCTGGACGTCTATCGGGGGGTGGCAATGAGCAGTGTGGGCATTCTGGCCTGGAAGAGCGCACTGGCGGAGGGCGCGCCGGTGGACATGCCCGACTTCCGCGACGAGGGATCAAGAGCCCCCTACGAGAACGACCACTGGTCGCCCTTCCCCTCGCACGCTGCGCCGGGACAGCCCCCGCCGAGTATTCTCGGCACTCCCGAGCCGTCAGCGGAGGCGGTCGCCAGGGCCCAGCAGATCTGGGCCGAGACGGGCTGGACCGGACAATGAAGCGGGGGCGCGCAGCATGCGCTCGACCCCGGAAAGGCAGAGCATGGGCAAGCAGAGCATGACCGACCGGGAGCGATTCTTGGCCGTGGCCTCCGGGCAGGAGCCGGACTATGTTCCCCTCTTCGGCTTCCCCGGCGCGCCCGGGATGAGTTGGGGCTGTCTGCGCACCACCCACGAGCGCCTGATCGCCACCGGGATGCCGGCCCACGTCGGAGGCTGTTGGACCAACTGGCAGTGGCGCGACGTGGAGAGCTGGTTCCGCTACTGGGGCACCACGGGACCGATTGGTCTTGACTTCACTCCGGCCTGGGGCGCGCCGGGGATTGAGACCACCACTCGCGAGGAAGACGGCTTTGTCGTCATTGAGGGCGAAGACGGCTCGGTCACCCGCCAAGTCCCCGACAACGCCGACACCTACAGCATGCCCGAGTTCCGCGTCTATCCGGTGCGCGACCGCGCCTCATGGGAGTTCTACAAGGCGCGTACCACCCCGCGCCAGCTCATGTCGCGCGAAGAGCTTGAGGCCAACTGTCGGCGCTTCGATCAGCGGGACCGGCCCCTGGTGATCACCGCGGGCGGCACCTTCGGGGACGTCCGCTCGCTGATGGGCACCGAAGCCGCCAGCCTGGCGCTGTACGACGATCCTGAGTTGGTCCACGACATCATCGCTGCGACCCGCGCAGACAACCGCCGCCACGTGTTCCCGCTCATCGAACGCCTCCGCCCGGAAATCGTCCTGTGCTGGGAGGACATCGGCTACAAAACGAGCATGCTGATCAGCCCACAGCAGTTCCGCGAATTCTGCGCACCCTTCTACCGGGAAGTGGCCGACTGCGCCCGAGCCTGCGGGGTGACGGTGCTCACCGTGGACTCGGACGGCTGCGCCATGGAGCTGGTCCCCCTCCTGATCGAGTGCGGCTTCAACTCCCTGCATCCTTTCGAGGCCAAGGCGAACAACGATCTCTTCGCGCTCCGCGCGCGCTTCCCGGAACTCATCATGTTCGGCTGGCTGGAGAAGGAGGTCGTGAACGAGGGCAACGAGCACCTGATTGAGCCGGAGATCCGCAGCAAGGTGCCGCCCCTGCTGGCCCAGGGGCGGTATTTCCCCAACGGCGATCACGGTCTGCAGCCGATGATCACCTATCGCGGCCTGTGCAGGTTTATGACCATCCTGCACGAAGTCTGCAACAACCCCGAAGGCGAGTTCCCGCGCGTCTAGGAGCACGCGCTCCGCCTGGACCATATCCTCCAGGCGCACTTACTGCTCGCGCACTACCAGATAGCCTCCGGCCGGAACCGTCACCTGCGTGTCGGCGAACTTGAACTCCGGCAGGGCCATGGACTGGCGCAGCGTAGTGGTAATCGGCTGGTCGGTCGGATTGTTGACCGCGACCCGGTACTGGTGGGGCTGGGCACTCAGGTGCGTGACCTCGATTACCAGATCCTGGTTGTCGCACTGCACCGGGTGGCCTACCACGTTGTGCGTGCGCGGCGCGAAGTCTGGATAGAGCGTCAGGTGGATCAGGTCTCGGTCGTCCATTCCCAGTTGGCGGTAGACGTTCTTCCCGCTGCTGTAGAAGCCGGTGGTGTAGCCCTCGATCTGCAGCTGACCTACGGTCCAGTTGGGGTTGAAACCGTGAATGCGGACGCCAAGCGGCACGTTCACCCGCCAGCCGGGATTGGGCACCACGAACTCCACGACACCCTCTACCGGTGCAAACTCCAGTATTCCGAACTGGGACAGCAGGCGCCCTCGCTTTAGGTCCAGGCCACAGCCGTTTTCCCCCGTCAGGCCCAGATAGCGCCGCAGGTTCTCCACGCGCAGGGTGTTGACCACGGGCTCGTCGCGGTCCTCATAGTAAGCCAGGTAGCGGAAGGGGAACTCGGCGCCCGCCCGCTGCGGTCCGGAGGCCGGATCCGTCACCCACCAGGCATTGAAGGGCTTCGTGACCCGGGCCCGCACTGGTTTCTGCGCTGCGTTGAATATCAGGCTGGTGTGGCCCGCTCCGGAGGGGATCATCCCCACGTAGCCGCCCGGCTGCACCTCAAAGCTTGCCCCCCGCTCCCCGGCCGGGCCCATGCCCCGCGCCCCGTCGGGCTGATCGAAGCTCTCCGCCCGTCCCAAAGCCTGGAGGCCCCCGCCGGTATTGATGACCATCAAGGGTACAGTGCGCTCGTCCTTGGGGTAGCTATGCGGCCACATGCCGACGAACAGCAGGCTCTCCAGGTTGAGATCCTGGCGCAGGGTCACTACGCCCTCGATCAACGCCAGACTCGCGCCGGTCTCCTCCGGATACATGGGATGCCAGTCGAGGTTGACCCCTGCGGAGCGCCGCAGGAACTGCGTCCGGCGGTAGTGGAACTTGATCAGCCGACTCGGCTCAATCGGCCCCAGGGTGCTGTAGGCGTTGGCGACCACGCCCGGCGCATAGACATGCTCGGCATCCGCGGCCAACACGGAGACGCAGTCGTCGTAGCAGCCGGGGTACATGTTCCCCTCCATCAGCCGTCCGCCATACAGGCGGAAGAAGCCCTCCACCTGCCGGTCGGCGGTAACGATCCCCGGGTGCACGTCCATCACACCAAAAGGCTGAAGCGGAGGACCGCCGTCCCAGGTGGGGCCGACACTCTGACGAGAGGTGTGCCCTCCCGGAGGACGCGCTCCCATCAGCGTCAGCGGCCCGTGCCAGAGCTCACCGTTCTGGCGGTCGTTGCACCAGCCGTTGTAGTGAGTGTCGGACCACAACGAGCGAGAAGCGCTGACCGCCCGCGCGCCGTTGACATCGGTGACCACGGCCGTCAGCTCCCGATGACGGTCGTATGCCCATTCGAAGACGGTGCGGAACTCCTTCTCCCCGTTGAAGAGCAGGCGGCGATAGGGGCGAGTCTCGGAGTAGATGACGACCTCGCGCAGTCCCGCGTCCGAAGTGACCCACAGCTCCGGGCGTGCTCGCCGCCGGGCGGTAACGAAACTCTCGCCGGCGTAGGTGGAGAAGCGCTGGGTCCCCGCCCAGGCCCGGATACGCGGCCCGCCGGAGACGTAGACGTTAGGCCGACCGTACTGATGGCCGTACTGCATCGCCTCCACGATCTTGTCAGGCGAAGAAGCTCCTACGTGCGTGAGGTACTGCCCACCGGCGACGGCCTGACGCAGTTCCTCGGGGCTGTACACCACGTTCATCGCACAGGCCAGGGGCGGGCAGCCGTCGGTTACGTAGTCTAGGTAGTCTTGGGTGAGGTCCTCGATGAGCTTCCCGTTGCGGTACGTCATCACTGCGAGAATCCCAAAGAGGCGCAGGTTACGAACCGGCACTCCCGGGTTCTGGGTGAAGTCATAGTAGCCCAGGTTCTTCGCGGTAACCCCGTGGAACTGCCAGACCCAGTTCTTGGCGTCCTCGTCGCTGTAAGTAAGCTTCCCTTCGGCGTCAAAGCACTGCAGGCGCAATTCGTCCTTGTCGGTCCCCGTCAGCTGAGACGGCTTCGGCCAAGTGATGTCGAAGCCCTGCACCCACAGGTAGTTGCCGATGTTGTTCTTCAGCGCCATGCCGGGGATCAGAACCAGGTCCTTGGTGGTCAACTCGCGGCACTGCGCCTCCAGGGTCCGGTACTTCTTTTCGTCCAGACGGGCAAAATCCTCGGTGAAGACGACAAAGTCCAGACCCGATTCGCGGGCGGCCGCCGCCCACTCCGCCACGGTTCCTCGACCCGAGGAGAAGGCAGTGCGGGCCCCGATTAGCCCGCGGTAGACCCCGGAGGGCGGAGTGGGGTTCTGATAGCTGTCAAACTCGCTGAAGTACTCGCTCGGCGCCCGGCGCATGTTGGGATGCTTCAGTTGCAGAGGGTCCTGCACATACCCGCCCAGCGTGCCGCCGGCCTGCGCAGGTTCGGCCAGCCAACGTACGGTGTTGGCAAAGAGCTGCCCAAAGTAACTCGGCCGGTTCTGCAGGCCCTTATTGATCAGCACCCCGTCGTGGATCCAGGTGAGGCCGCCGAAGAGATGCAGGATGGGGTCGCTCACCGTCAGCGCCACCCGGCCTTTCCCCACTGAGCGGATGGCAAAGAGCGTGGGCGGCTGCTGGGGATTGGCGCGGAAATGCATCTGGGGCAGCAAGTCGGCCTCGGCAGAGGCGCCGACCATCTTCATGGGGCGGGTGAAACTCGCGTCGCCGCCGCGAACCACCGGGGTCCACTCGGCGCTCACGTCTACCGCGTGCCCCCAGGCGTGGAAGGCCCAGTTGTCCTCTTCCCCACCCGGAAACCACAAGCCCTTGACCCCCTCGCTGACCGGAGAGGGAAGCACCTTGTCGGTGTAGATGTAGCGGCGCGTGTTGCGAGGATGGACGGTGACGGTGGTCATGTCCTCCACGTGCTCCAGCGGAATTCGCGCTCCCCAGCGCTGCAGGTACTTCTCCCAGTTGACCGTGAGCGCCAAAGTGCCCGCGTAGCCGTGGAGATCCGGGATCAGGAACAGGCCTCCCCCGGCCTCCAGGAATCGGTCTAATAGCGCCGCATTCTCCTCGCTAAAAGGCGGGAGATTGAGGATAACGAGCACGTGGTACTTCTGCAGATCCTCCCAGGGCGGCAGCTTGTCCAGGTAGCGGGAATCCAGGTCCAACCCCTGCTCGTGCAGTTGCTGCATCCAGACGTGGTCCAGCTTGGCATGGGGCGAGTAGCCCCGGCCGGGCAAGACGAGCATGGCGGGACGGGGCTGCGCCGAGACCAGGGCGGCGCCCCCGAGGAGAACCGCCATCAGGATGGTGAATCGCTGAGTCAGGCGCGACAGCATAGTCGGAGGACCTCCTCACCAGAACGGGAGGCGGAGCACGAGCCACCTCACCTGGCCGCTTCCCTGCGGCGCGGCGACATTCCTCCCCGGACCCGCTCCGGGGAGGAACTCGGCCCTCTCGCGGTCAATTGGCCGAGTGCTTGACCGGCCGGCTCGGCACTAAGACTGGCGCCGGTTGCTGCCGCGAAGTTCGCGGGAATCTATTGCCGAGGGGGAGACTCTGCATGTCGCTAAGGCTGACACGTTTAGCCCTGCTGCTCGGGACCATTCTGTCCGCGGCGTCGGTGAAATCGGCGGCGGCGCAACAGGGGAACCAGGTGGCCCTGACCTTCGACGCGCCGATGACGGCGATGATCAACGCGCGGGCTTGGGATCAGACGCATCACGAATGGGACCGGGGCCGCGGGCAAGAGTTGTTCTTCGACGCAGTGCATCGGTTCCTGCTCGTGCGCTTTCCCGGCAGCGCTGAGGTCTTGCATGAGAGACTCCGCGCCGGCCTGCGCGTGCAGTCCGCTCACCTCCATCTGGAGTGGGTGAAGCAAGAAGATCTGCGCATAGCAGGCTACGCCTGGCGCTCAGACCCGGCCTGGGCCCAGAACCCACCGCAATGGCATGCCCAGGTCTGGGCTTTGCGCCGCCCGTGGACTGACGACCCCCAGATCGGGCCAACCTGGAACGCGTATCTGCAGGGCGCCGGCTACTGGCGGCTGGGGGGCGCACGAGATACCGCTTACGACCGCTATCCGGCCCCGCTGGCCAGTGAACTGCTCTCGCGCGACCATCCGATAGTCGAAGCGGACGTCACTGCTGCCCTGCGGGAGCCCCAGTTCGGCGCCTCCCCAGGGGACAGGCTCCGTGGCCTTGCGGAACAGGGCTTCCTAGTCTGCAAGGCCGAGCTCAGCAACCCCGAGTACGGGGAGCGCTATCTCTCCACCGGCCCCGCGCGCATCTGGGTCGCCAAGCCGCGGCTGGTCGTGGTATTGGTGCCGGGCGCGGAGGCGGCCGGGGATCTCCCCCCGACAACGGACGTGCCTGCGCTAGCTACGCGTCTGCGGGAGAACGGGGCGGGGGAGCGGCCCTCGACCGTCATCCCGGACAACTTGCCGGCCCTGGCGGAGAAGCTCCGCGAGCGCCGCCGGGCGACCATGCCCGACTGGATGTGGCAGCGGGTTCAGGAAGTGGACGCCATCACCCCTTACTGGGGCGCCGAGCACGGGTATGAGTGGTTCACGCAGACCGTTCGCGCGCTCGAAGCAGGAGATCCCGAACGACTCCGCCGAGGCGTGGACCTCCTGCTCTCCCAGCCTCCCGGGTGGTTCGCCGGACACCAGCACATCGAGTATGTGCTTCCCCTCTTCCTCTACGGTGAGCTCTTACCCGAGGTGGCGCGCTATCATCTCAGCAAGAGCTTCGAAGCTCGCTGGCCTCGCCCGCTCCTTCCGGACAAAGTCTTTGCTCACGGCAAGATCCGGGGCACGGGCACACAGAATCACATGGCCAACGTTCGCCCCAAAGCGATGCTCGGGGGACAGGTCACCGGCGACGTCCTCACGGTCCGCGATGCGCAGTACGGACTGTCCTCCCTCAGCCGGCGCTTCATTTTCGATTGCGGGTACGACCAGGAACTGGGAGACTCCTACTACCGCGGCATCACTCTGGGCCCGCTGCAGGCCGGCGCTATCTTCATTGCCGATCCCCTGTATCGGCTGAAGTGTGCCCTGATGGTGGAGAAACTGCTGCTCGTGGACATGTTGACCTATCATCCGGGGCTGCATCGCCGGGTCTCGCGCCTCGGCCGCCGGATGGGGGAGCCTTTCGCCCAGTCGCTCCTGGGAGACCAGGACGTGGCCGAGGCGGCGCTGCACATGCTCTCCCGGCGGGGCGTGATGCTGGACCTGGACGCCGAGGGCGACCCGCCCCTGGTGGAGGGCCTGCGGCCCTTCAACTTCCATGCCTCCCCCGCCGCGCGCATTGCGCGAGTCGCGCCCTGGGGCCGCCCCTGGGAATCGCACGTCATCGAGGACAAGCCCCTGCCCTTCCGGGCGGTGTTCAACACCACTTCGCACCGCTGCTTCCCGGAGCCGATCCACGCCCAAACCTACCTGGGACGTCACTACGGGTTGGCCTCCGAGGAATGCTCCGGCGGTACGGTACCCATGATGGCCACCTGGAAACGAACCCCTGAAGAAGCCATGAGCCTACGCGACCTGGGCATTCTCGTCGTCCAGGGCCGCGTCAACGACGAGGCCCCCTCGCCGATGGAGAAGACTCCCTATGGCATCGTGCAGCACAACAACAAGCTCCTCTGGGCCATGAAGCCCCTGGAGCCGGATTTCCTATGGGGCGAGGGCAGCATCATCCCTTCCGTAAAGGAAAAGGGCTTGCGGGCCTACCGCGCGCAGGCCAGCATCTTCTCTGTGGGTGACTCCCAAGAACGAGAGGTTTGGGTGAACAACCGCCCGGTCACCCAGTACCCGGCCTCGGCCGCGCAGGGGGATCGCATCGCCATCCGCGACGGGGTCAGTTACGTCGGCCTCATCCCTCTGCCCGCCACCAACCTGGGACGCCGCACGGAGGTGACAATCAACTATGCGTCCCCGCTGCTGAGCCTGTCCTCCCATCTGTTGGACAAAGACGAGGTCGTGGAGCCCACCGAACAGAACCGAGTCGCGCTGGCTCAGGCCACCGCCGGCTGGATCGTGGAGATGGGCGACGCGGAGGAATACCCGAGCTTCGCAGCCTTCCGGCAACACCTGGCGCAGGCCCGCTTTAACGCGCAGTACAGCCCGCAGGACCACATCTGGCGCCTCGCCTATACCAGCGGCGGCGACACGCTGGAAATGGGCTTCCGCACCGACTTCGTCCGCCGTCACCCCTGGCACCATCCCCTGCCCGCCTCCGACGTCTTCGCCTATCGGCGCGTGAACGGGGTTTTCCCGGGCCTGCCTGACGGCCTGCAGTTGGACAGCCCCCTGGCTCAGATGGGCCGACTGCCCCGCTTGGAGAAGGCCGGCGCCGTCCTGGAGACAGCTGCCGGTCAGCCCGCCTTGCTGCGGGTCGAGCCGGTCACCGGCACCTACGAAGGGGTTAACCCCTTCGTGGACCCCACGCCCTTCCAGCTCAGCACGCCGGAAGGCGTAGTCGTCCGCTCGGAGGGGCTGTTGGGCATGGCCCGGATTGCCGTGCGGCCCAGGGAGCAGAGGCTATGGGTTGACTACCAGCTGCCACCCCCGGAGGGAGTGCCGGCTCTCGAACAGCTTCAGGCAGACGGCGGGGACCGCATCGCGCAGATGCTCCAGGACGTGGGCGCGGCCCTGCCCGGACTGGTCAAGCCCCTGGGCATTGACCTGCCCCCGGACATCAGCTGGGACGGGGAGGAACGCGCGCGCCTCCTGCAGGAGATGGGGCGCCTGGAGCAAGTCCAGCGTGCCCTGTTTACCTTCTTCCGGCCGGAGGTGAACATCCAACAGGCCCGCGCGCAGTCGGCGCGATTCCTGCTGTTGCGAGGCCTGGGCGATCACCCCACTGTGATCCTGAACGGCGACCCACTGCCCGGCCCCTTTAGCCACGAGGTCGCAGGCGGGCAGGCCTGGCTGCGGATACCGGTCGCGCCTGCAGACTGAGGGGCGCCGGCCGCACCTGCAGCAGCGTCGGCCCCGGCCTTACGTCAGAGGCTGCGGAAACAGGGGCCCCGGTCGGCAATGCAGCCCCGCCGAGGCACCGACTCAGGTTCGGGCCCGTCCAGACGGCGTCCTCGACCGCGACATGCGCCGCTGCCGCACCCCTGCCGGCGTCCCCTGCCTCTGGCCTTCCCACCTAACTGTCTTTGACAATGTTCCCGCCTGGATTCGGTGCTTCCCGGGCGGCGACTTCGCCCAGCAGCCCGTAGAGCATATTGGCCGCCAGCAGCACGACCACTCCCAGGCTTACCCAGATCAGCATCCCCCCGAAGCCGGCCACGTCGCTGTCCTTGCTCAGGCGTAGGATGATCCCCAGCACCAGTCCCGCCGGCGGACAGAAGACTGCCAGCAACAGCAGCCCGACCTGCAGCGGGGCATTCAGGCCCACGATCTCCGGCTTCTCTCCTGCCTCCACGTCCCGGATCGCGGCGATCGCCAGGCTCCGTCGGATAAACATGCCGACCCCGATGAGCAGCCCGCCCAGACCCAGGGCCGTCAGCGCCAGGGCCACCACCCGAGGATCCACCAGTCCCCCAAAGGACCGCAGATCGGGCAGACTCACTCCAAAGACTTCACTCCAGCCCACGCTACTCATGCGGCTGAGGCCGATAAGCAGCAGTACGACTCCTACTCCCAGCGCCACCACCGCCAGGACCAGCGCTACGCCCACCTCTTGCTTGCGTGCCTCGGCTTCCTGCTGATCGAATACCTTAAGACGCGTCTCCTTGGAGGTCTCACCCGGCAGGGCCCGGCCGGCGGAAGCCGCGCTGCGCACCGCCACTTTGGGCTCCTCGCTCGATCCGGTCCGCGCGGAGACCGACTGCTCTTGCAGTTGTTCGCGAGCTTTCCGACGCGCCTCCGCCAGATCCGCGCCGCAGTCCAGGCATTGCAGGTCCGTGGGGCTAACGGAGGCCCCGCACTTCGGGCAGGTATTGCCGGCCATCTTCCTGGCTCCTGAGGGGAAAAGGTTGGGCCGCCGCCGCTGGGGCGCAGTCCCGTCGGAGGAAATGATACCCTAGGCCGTGCCTTGGCGCAAGCCATCATCGCGGCAGGGGGTGGCCCCTTGCCGGTCACCACGTCCCCGGCGCAGCCCGACGCCGGTGCGACCCGAGGCGGTAGCGGCGGCAACAAGTCCCCGCCCGGAGGTGGTTCTCGGGGTGGCTTCTTTGCAGGGGCCGCCCGAGGCGTCCGCGCCGAGGCCGGCCCCAGACTAGACGATTGTCCTGAGGTTTTCCCGTTGTCTTCCCATCACGGGCCGGCCTCCCGTCCCGCGACTGGCGTCGCGGTACGCTCGACGCGGCCCCTCCGGGGACCGGCCCCTGGGGCGCTGTCGGTAGGGGCGGCAG